>Ga0116152_10001915_pt1 | contig 17030 bp, 13 predicted proteins | sample AD_UKC119_MetaG_FD_89894 | JGI IMG/M metagenome (GOLD analysis project Ga0116152, IMG submission 89894) | Active sludge microbial communities of municipal wastewater-treating anaerobic digesters from Hong Kong - AD_UKC119_MetaG | ecosystem: Engineered > Bioreactor > Anaerobic > Digestate... | reverse complement strand
TGGCACTGACCCTTTTGACTTCCTTTTCAGCACGGCGACGAAGACGTTCATCCATACGCTCAAGCGCCCAGCCCAGAAGGTCATTGGCCATAGCGGGGGAGCCGCTTAACCAATGGTCAAAATGATCCCGTAAAGCATTTTCAGTCAGCCTTAAAGCTTCCGGATTGGTCAGTTTATCTTTGGTTTGTCCCTGAAATTGAGGATTTTTAATAAAAAGTGATATCAGAACACAGGCGCCGTTAAAAATGTCATCCCCGGTTAACCCGGCGGCTTTTTTGTTGCCGACCAGCTCGCCATACGCTTTGATCCCTTTAAGAAGTGCGGCACGAACACCGCTTTCATGGGTGCCGCCCTGTGGCGTCGGAACCGTATTGGTATAGGATGAAATGCTGCCTTCGCCATATTCGGGCCAGCAGATCGCCCATTCAATCTGTCCTGCTTCATCGGCAAGGGGCACTTTACCGTGAAAATTTTCTGCCGTGACCAAGCTTCTCTTTTCTGTAAGAGACACGAGATAATCATTAAGACCGCCGGGGAAGTGGAGTGTTTCCCGTTCTGGGATGGAGTCCTTTTCCCCGATCAATGATGGATCGCATTGCCAGCGAATTTCTATGCCCTTAAACAGATAAGCTTTTGAGCGGGCCAGTTTATAAAGGATAGAGGGCTTGAAACTTATTTTGCCCTTTCCAAATATTTCATGGTCAGGCAGGAAAGTTATCTTGGTTCCCCGCCTGTTATTTGTCGGGCCGAGATTGGTAATTTTTGTTTGTGGCTTGCCGCGGGAGAAGCTCTGGGTCCAGATCTGTTTGTCACGGGCCACTTCAACATCGACCCATTCCGATAGGGCATTAACCACCGATATTCCGACCCCGTGAAGACCACCGGATGTTTCATAAACCTTGCTGTTAAATTTCCCCCCCGAATGAAGGGTGGTGAAAATAACTTCCAGCGCTGACTTGTCTTTATGTTTTGGATGCGGATCAACCGGAATGCCGACCGTTATCGGTAATGCTCACGGAGCCATCACCATTCATGGTAAGCTCAATACGGGTGGCAAACCCCGCTACGGCCTCGTCCATACTATTATCAAGCACCTCAGAGACAAGATGATGCAGGGCCCGCTCGTCCGTGCCGCCCACATACATTCCCGGGCGCAGGCGCACCGGTTCCAGCCCTTCAAGGACTTCGATATCTTTTGCAGAATAATCGGCAGTTACAGTAGCCGTTTCAAACAGGTCAGTCATGTTTTTTTAAAGCTCTTATTAAATCACTTTTAATATATTTGGTTACACTATAGAGTATGAATTCAAATTCACAACACCCAGATATTGATTTATTTTGTTTTTTTGAAGTAAAAATATTGAAACATGATAATCCGACAAAATTAAGGTAGCATGAGCCACACCTCCCAGAAAAGAAAAAGCCAGAAAAACAAAATTATCAGATATCTGATGATTTGTTTTTACTTTGTTTTTATCGGCTTCTGTCTTGTGGGGATCTGGCTGAAATGGGATGTGTCGTCCGAGCCGGGAAATAGTTATACTACCCATGTATATGAAGAAGGGTTGGACGCGATAACGGTTGCTGTGCCATTACCGGATGCTGGTAAGAAGGAAAGTTTTCTTGAACGTCTGAGCCGCCGCGCGGCGAAAAAGCCTGCACCCGTTATTCATCCGCAAAGGGATGATCGTGCAGAACAGACATGGCAGAAATATGCTGCCCTTCCGGTTAATGTACCTGCCGGAAATGCCGAAATTATTCTCGTGATAGATGATCTGGGCATTGTCAAGGGAACAACAAAACAGATGATTGAAATGAATGTGCCTTTGACGCTGTCATTTCTGCCTTATGCGACCGAAATTGCGACACAGGTTAATGAAGCCTATCTTAGGGGGCATGACATCCTTGTCCATATCCCGATGGAGCCAAAGGGCAATGCCGACCCCGGTCCACATGCGTTGCTATCATCTTCATCTGCCGATAATCAGATGGAAAGTATAGATTATAATTTGGGACAGTTTTCAAATTATATAGGAATTAATAATCATATGGGTAGCCGTTTCACTGAAGATGAAGAAGCGGTAAACCGATTTCTTGATGTGATAAAGACAAAAGGCCTTCTGGTTCTTGACAGCAAGACCACGGCAAACAGTCGGCTTGAAAAACTGGCCATTGAAAAAAATATACCGGTGACGGACCGCGATGTGTTTCTGGATAATGAGCAGGATATCAATTATATACTTGGCCAGCTTGGAAAACTGGAACGGATTGCCAAGCGTGATGGCTCCGCCCTGGCCATTGGTCATCCCTATGCCCAAACGGTCGCTGCTCTTAAAGAATGGATCCCGACACTGGCCGATAAGGGCATTACAATCATTCCTATTTCACAAAAAGTGAGAGAGAAATACGCCAACACCAGCCTTGCCGCTGATTAATCTTTTTTCTTAACGCTGTGGCCACCGAACTGGTTGCGTAGGGCGGACACCACCTGTCCGGTATAGCTTGGGTTGCCGGTTGAATCGATCCTGAACTTTAATGAGGCTTCTATTACCGGGGCAGGGACGCCCTCTTTTTTTGCAGCCTCAACTGTCCAGAGCCCTTCACCGCTGTGGGAAACCTCCCCGGAAATGTTCGAAAGCTCTACACCTTCTTCCCGGTAAGCTTTTTGAAGCCAGCCGACAAGACGGCTTTCAATAACACTGCCATTATTATAAATGCGCGACACTTCAGCCAGATCAAGATCAAATGGACTTTTTTGCAGAATTTCAAACCCTTCACCGATAGCCTGCATCATGCCATATTCGATGCCGTTATGAACCATTTTGACAAAATGTCCGGCGCCGGTTTTTCCCATATAGGCGTAACCGCCTTCAGTGCTTAGGTCTTTAAAGAGCTGCTCATATTTCTGGAATTTTTCCCGGTCCCCGCCAATCATCATGCAGGCGCCGTTTCGGGCTCCTGATGGACCGCCACTGGTGCCGACATCCATAAAGACCAAACCTTTTTCCTTTAGATCGTTTCCGCGTCTCACGGTTTCCTGATAATTTGAATTGCCGCCATCCATAATGACATCACCGGGTTTTAATATATCGGAAAGATCGGATATAACCTGATCGACAACATTATGGGGCACCATTATCCAGATAAATTTTTCGCCCGGTAGTTTCTCATCAAATTCAGTTAAATTGACGACCGTTTCGGCCCCTGCAGCTTCCGCTTCTTTTCTGGCCGCTTCATTGGGGTCGGTCGCGACAACCTCATGGCCATGGTCCAACAGGCGTTTCACCATTGCCAATCCCATTTTCCCAAGGCCGATATATCCGATTTTCATCTTAAATTCCTTAAATTAAGCCGCGGTTATTGTATGGCTTTATCCGCACCAGCAAAATGAACCGCTTCCTCAGCGGCCCTGACCAGGGCACGGGCTTTTGCTTCGCATTCTGCATATTCCGATTGCCATGTGCTGTCGGCAACCACACCGGCCCCTGCCTGAATATACATCATACCATCTTTTACAATCGCTGTCCTTAAAGTGATGCAGGTATCCATACTGCCATCCGCTGAAAAATAGCCGACGGCACCGGCATAAATTCCGCGTTTTTCAATTTCAAGCTCATCAATGATTTCCATGGCCCGCACTTTGGGGGCACCGCTGACGGTACCAGCAGGAAAACCAGCCGACAATGCTTTTAAGGCATCATATTCCTCGCGGATTTCCCCACGCACGTTTGAGACTATATGCATGACATGGGAATAATATTCGATAATCATTTTTTCGGTAAGCTCAACCGTCCCCACTTTTGAGACACGACCAACGTCATTCCGGCCAAGATCAAGCAGCATAAGATGCTCTGCACATTCTTTCGGATCGGCCAGCAGGTCTTCTGCATTTTGTTTGTCTTCGGTCGCATTTTTGCCGCGTGGCCGGGTTCCGGCGATGGGACGGATGGTGACTTCATTATCGCGTAACCTGACCAGAATTTCAGGACTTGACCCGACAATAGAAAAATCTCCCATGTTTAGATAAAAAAGAAACGGTGAGGGGTTTGTACGCCTTAGCGCCCGGTAAAGGGAGAAGGGCGGCAGTTCAAAGGGAAGTGAGAAACGCTGGGATAACACCACCTGAAAAATATCTCCGGCTTTGATATAGTCCTGAGCGCGGGCAACCATATTGGCATATTGCTCTTTTGTTGTGTTTGATTTCGGCTCAGCGGGATGATCTGCCGAATCCAGATTATGACGGCTGATTTCAAGCGGTCTGGAAAGCGCACTGATAATATCATTAAGCCGTTCTTCCGCCCGGATATAGGCAGTTTCAGCGCTTATAGTTTCTGTTGGGCGTACCGGTGTTACAATTGTGATCAGGTCAGTAATGCTGTCAAATACGATCATAATGGTCGGGCGCATAAACATGCTGTCCGGTGTGCCAAGACTATTTTCCTTGGCTTCAGGCAGTTTTTCCATCAACCTGACCATGTCATAGCCCATATAGCCGATAAGGCCGGCTGCACTTGGCGGCATATTTTCCGGCAAATCAATCAGGCTTTCATCAAACAGATCGCGAAGGCTATCAAGTGACGATTTTTCCTCGTCCGTAAAATCCTCTTCACGCACGCCACCAAGCGTTTTTCGGTTAATTTGTGCGTGCTCACCCGTACAACGCCAGACCACATCCGGTTTTAAACCGATAAAAGTGTATCGGCCACGGATAGCCCCGCCTTCGACCGATTCAAGTAGGCTGGTATATTCTTCATTACGGGCCAGTTTCAGGTAAGCACTGACCGATGTTTCAAGATCAGCGACCAGTGTCGTCCAAATCACCTGAGCATTCCCGGCATTATATGACTTTATAAAGTCAGACTGTTCCGGAAATACTGACATTATTGTTGTTCAGGACCAGCTATTTGCTGCAATGTAGCCTGAATATTTTTGTTATTCATTTCTACTGGCAGGGTATCATATAGACGGGATATAAATGCCCCCATCATATCATTTTCATAAGAGGATTTAATTTGCTTTTTGGTTTCGTCAATCGCGACCTGATCAATATTTTCCGGAAAATCGCGGCTTTTGACCCTGACAACAACATATCCATCATTGTTAGATGCAGGAATCATTTTAACGGTTCCGATTTTCTGATCGAATATGCTTGAATGAATTTCTGCCGAAACCGAATTATCATCATTCGATCTGCCAACCGTTACTTCATTAACAGACAATTGACTTAACAGGTCCGGATATTCTGAAAGTGCCTTGCCGGCGTTTTCAGGTTTATTATATTCCTCAACAATTTTTGTTGCATAGTCTGATGCCAAAGTTTCACGACGGTTCTGGGCCCAGTCTTCTCCTACTTTTTCCTTTACATCCTCAAAAGCACGTAATTTGCTTGGAATAATATTATCAACTTTGATCATATAAAATTTGTTTGAAATTCCTTCATAAAGTTCAAGATCAGAATCCATGGACAATTTGAATGAATTATCAAGGAAATCGACAATCAATGGTAATTCTGTAGAGGCTTTCCCGTCTGGCGTCATGCCTTCCATGCTGACATTTGACACTTTCTTAAGTGGCACATTAATGACGTCGGCAATAGTATCTATGGCCGATCCGGCAGCAAGTTCATCATCAATTTTATTTCTGACATCATAAAGTGCGTCCGTTGCCTTGTTCATTTTAAGGTCTGTGATAATGTCTTGTTTCACATTTTCAAAGCTTTCAGAACTGCCGGCATCTATTGAATTTACTTTAAATATATATACACCAAAACCTGTTTCTATCGGGCTGGTATATTCGTCAAGACCGATACTGAAGAGCGCTTTGGCGGCATCTTCACCATATAAGTCTCCAAATTCTTTTTCTGTCTGTTCACCAAAGGTGCTGTCTTCTGCAGTGTCACCCGTTTTATCGGCAAGCACTTCATCGAATGATTTTCCGTTTTGCAGATCTTTATAAGCGGCTTCTGCTGTGGCTTCATCATCCATCAGCATTTGCACAAAACCACGTTTTTCAGGTTTTGTAAATTCGGTGATGCGGGATTCGTAAGAGGCAAGGGCGTCTTCCTCGCTGATATCTATTGTCTCGGCCAGATCACTGGCGGAAATTTCAAAATAGCTCATATCACGATATTCCGGGGCCATATATTTATTTGCGTTTTCATCATAATATGTTTTTAGAATTTCATCGTTCATTTCACCAATACCAGTCATGGTGCTGGCAGGAATGGAAAGAATTTCAGAGGTTCTTTGCTCGGATGCATATTTTGTCAGTGTTTTTGCGGTAATTTCCGGTGCGACAACATCATCAAGTAAGGCATTGAAAAATTTAGAGCGTGCCAGATCGAGCCTTAATAGATTTTCAAATTCCCGGGTTGAATAGCCCTGTGTTCTGGCAATCTGGTCAAAATAGCTGCGATTAAATGTTCCCGTCTGGTCCTGAAAGGCCGGAATACTGAAAATATAATCCCGCAGTTCCTCATCAGATGTCCGAAGACCAAGATTTTTTGTTTCAACATCATATGCCTTTGTCTCAACCAGTCTGGCAACGGCCTGCGCGCCGAGACCAATTTGAACAGCAAGCTGTCTTGTTATGCCTTCACCGGCATTTTGCTGCAATCTGCTGAATTCATTTTCAAATGCTCTGGCCAGATCATTTGGGGTGAGGTCTTCGTCACCGACCTTGGCAATTTCACTTGACCCAAGTGTGCTAAGCGGGTCACCAATGCCCCATAAAGCAAAACTGACGATAAGGATGGCGAGTAATCCGCCAGCCAACATGGACCCCATGCCTTTTCTGAAAAAGTCTAACATAAATATTGTTACCTGTGTTTAAGCTTTTTTGTGAGCATTAATTATATATGCTCTTTAAATATAATTGCGGCATAATAGTTACCTGCCTGGCTAATCGCAACCATAAAAGCGACTAAAAACCAACAATCCATATAGAAAATTTGCTAAATATCTGTTAGGTACATGTTCAATGATTAATAAGAAGGATAAAATATTCAATGACAGCACCCAAAGCGCTTGTTGCCGGAAACTGGAAGATGAACGGACTTAAGGCCTCCGCCAGTGAATTATCAAAGCTCAATACTCTGATTCAGGAAAAAGGTGCAAAGTGTGATGTGCTGATTTGCCCGCCCTATACACTGATCAATACTTTCGTCAGTTTAAATGCAAAAAATGTGTCTATTGGGGCTCAGGATTGTCATATGAATATGAGTGGGGCCCATACAGGTGATATTTCAGCGGAAATGATCTGTGATCTGGGCTGTGAGTATATTATCGTCGGTCATTCAGAACGCAGGGCTGACCACGGTGAAAGCAATGAGATTGTAAAAGCAAAGGCGGTTGCGGCACAGTCGGTAGGTGCAACGGCAATTATATGTGTCGGTGAAACGATTGAACAAAGAGAGGCCGGCCAAGCGCTTCAGGTGGTAACGACGCAGGTAAAAGCATCAATACCCGACAGTGCGAAAGTGGAAAATACCATAATAGCCTATGAACCCGTCTGGGCGATTGGCACAGGGCACACACCAACGACAGGTGATGTTGAAGAAGTTCATCAGGCGGTTCGCGACGTGTTGCAGTCGCGTTTTGGTGATGCAGGCAGGAATATAAGAATTTTATATGGCGGATCTGTAAAAGCATCAAACGCGCTGGAACTTATGTCGGTAAAGAATGTCAATGGTGCCCTGGTCGGTGGTGCCAGCCTTAAGGCGGATGACTTTTATGGAATAATATCCGCTTATGATAAAATTGGCTAATTTTATACTAGCCATTGTTGGTTCTTTAGAGTAAAAGCCTCTTGTAATTAACATGAATAACGCTATTTATACGTAAAGCGAAATTTAAAAAGATAGAGTAAAATAAGATGGAATCAGTCATTCTTGTTATACATTTGATGTTGGCAGTTGCCCTTGTCATTACAGTATTACTGCAACAGTCAGAAGGCGGTGCCCTGGGTATTGGTGGTGGCCCCACAAGCATGATGAGCAGTCGTTCAGCCGCGAATCTTATGACCCGGATGACAACAATTCTGGCGGGTTGCTTTTTTGTGACCACACTTTTGCTGGCATGGATGGCTGAGCAGGATGCATCAAGAACATCAGTCCTTGATGGTGTGACCCCTCCGGCTGTTGAACAAACTGTACCTGATGTTCCCGAAACACAAACGGATAACGCTCCTCAGGTCCCCGTTTCAAATTAATATTAAGCGGCACCCCCCGGTGCCGCTTCATTTTTTTAGTAAAATAAATTTTAGTTCGTATTTCTGGATAGCAAATAACTAATGGCACGTTATATATTTATTACTGGTGGTGTGGTTTCCTCGTTGGGGAAGGGACTCCTCTCCGCAGCTCTTGGTGCATTGCTGCAATCACGTGGATATTCTGTAAGACTTAGAAAACTTGATCCCTATCTGAATGTTGATCCCGGAACCATGTCGCCTTATCAGCATGGTGAGGTTTTTGTAACCGATGACGGCGCGGAAACCGATCTTGATCTTGGTCATTATGAGCGTTTTACCGGCGTTCCGGCACGCCAGTCGGATAATGTCACAACAGGACGGATTTATTCGGATATTATTGCTAAAGAACGTCGCGGTGATTATCTGGGTGCGACAGTTCAGGTCATTCCCCATGTAACAAATGCCATTAAGGAATTTGCCACTTCAGATATTGATGATGATACTGATTTTGTTCTGTGTGAAGTCGGCGGGACGATTGGCGACATTGAAAGTCTACCGTTTCTTGAAGCACTTCGTCAGCTTGGTAATGATCTGCGCGGTCAATGTATTTATGTTCATTTGACGCTGGTTCCTTATATTGCCGCAGCGGCTGAGCTTAAAACCAAACCGACCCAGCATTCTGTCAAGGAGCTTCGCAGCATCGGCATCCAGCCGGATGTGCTCGTCTGCCGTTCTGAACATGAAATTCCGGACGAAGAGCGTCGTAAAATTGGTCTTTTCTGTAATGTGCCGGAAAGCGCCGTTATTCAGGCGCTAGATGCTAAGAGCATTTATGAAGTGCCGCTTAATTATCACGCTGAAGGGCTGGATATTGAAGTGCTAAAAGCATTCAATATTGATCCAAAGGATAAGACACCTGATCTTAGCCGCTGGCTTGATGTGTCCGACCATGTCAATGAGCCGGAAGGCGAAGTGACAATCGCTGTGGTTGGAAAATATGTCCAGCTTAAAGATGCTTATAAATCACTGTCCGAAGCCTTGGTTCATGGCGGTTTTGCCAATAATGTCGAAGTCAAGCTTGAATGGATTGATGCGCGAATTTTTGAAGATGAAAACGCGATGAGTGAGCTTGAGGATGTGGACGGGATTATCGTTCCCGGTGGCTTCGGGGAACGCGGTGCCGAAGGCAAGATCGCTGCGGCAAAATTCGCCCGCGAAAGAAAAATACCCTATTTTGGAATATGTTTCGGAATGCAGATGGCCTGTATTGAAGCCGCCCGTAATCTTGCCGGAATTGAAGGCGCGAATTCAACAGAATTTGGTAATTGTGACGCCCCGATTGTCGGCCTCATGACTGAATGGGAACTGGACGGCGTTATTCATATCCGAAGCGAGGATGATGATAAAGGCGGCACCATGCGCCTCGGTGCTTATGAAGCGCATCTTGAGCCGGGTAGCCGCGTTGCCGAAATATATGGGAGCGAGGTTATCTATGAACGTCATCGCCACCGTTATGAGGTCAATATTAATTACCGGGAGAAGCTTGAGGCTGCCGGACTTAAATTTTCCGGCCTTTCCCCGGATGGAACCCTTCCGGAGATTGTTGAAATTCCGGATCATCCATGGTTTATCGGCGTACAGTATCATCCTGAACTCAAATCAAAGCCGTTTGACCCACACCCATTATTCGCCTCTTTCATTGGGGCGGCACTGAAACAATCCCGACTGGTTTAATGAAGTAAGAGACATAATATGACTGCAATTATCGATATCAAAGCCCGTGAAATTCTTGATAGCCGTGGTAATCCGACCGTTGAAGTTGATGTAACACTGGAAACGGGTGCTTTTGGCCGTGCCGCTGTTCCAAGCGGGGCGTCAACCGGCGCCCATGAGGCGGTTGAGCTTCGTGATGGCGGCAGTCGATATATGGGCAAGGGTGTTGAAAAAGCGGTTGAAGCCGTCAATACAGAACTTTATGACGCCCTGACAGGAATGGACGCTGAAGAGCAGATCGTGCTTGATAATGCCATGCGGGAGCTGGACGGAACAGAAAATAAATCCCGTCTTGGCGCCAATGCAATATTGGGCGTTAGCCTTGCAACAGCAAAAGCGGCAGCAGACGAAGCCGCCATGCCGCTTTATAGTTATCTTGGTGGTCCGCATGCCCATATCCTGCCGGTGCCGATGATGAATATCATCAATGGCGGTGAACATGCGGATAACCCGATTGATATTCAGGAATTTATGATTATGCCGGTTTCTGCCGGTAATATCCGAGATGCCATCCGCATGGGCGCGGAAATATTCCACACCCTTAAAAAGAACCTGTCTGATGCCGGTCATAACACCGGGGTTGGTGACGAGGGCGGTTTTGCCCCCAATCTGAACGGGACCACGGAAGCACTTGATTTTATCATGAAATCAATTGAAAAAGCGGGCTATAAACCGGGTGACGATGTGATGCTGGCACTTGATGCCGCTTCATCAGAATTTTATAAAAACGGAAAATATGTGCTAAGCGGGGAGGCTAAAACCCTGGATGCCGGACAAATGGTTGATTATTACGTTGATCTTTGCAGCAGATATCCGATCCTATCCATTGAAGACGGCATGGATGAAGATGACTGGGATGGCTGGAAAGCGCTGACAGACGCCATTGGTCATAAAGTCCAGCTGGTTGGTGATGATCTTTTTGTCACCAACCCGAAAAGACTGTCCAGTGGCATAAAGCAGGGGGTGGCAAATTCAATTCTGGTTAAAGTCAATCAGATCGGCACACTTTCCGAAACTTTTGAAGCGGTGGATATGGCGCATCGTGCCTCCTATACATCGGTAATGTCACACAGAAGCGGCGAAACCGAAGACGCCACCATTGCCGACCTGGCTGTGGCGATGAATTGTGGTCAGATTAAAACCGGATCATTGGCAAGATCGGACCGGTTGGCCAAATATAATCAGCTGATCCGTATTGAAGAACTGCTCGGCACCGCCGCAAAATATGCAGGCAAGTCAATCTTACGCTGAATCAAATAGTTCTTAAAAGACTCTAACCTACTACATCTAGTATGTCAGCTATGTTACTGACTCTAGGCGATTCTTTTTTTGGGAAAACACTTGACCCGGCGAATCGGATGTGATTCTCTGAGGGAATGAGAAACACAAAACCGATATTTTTCCGTATGAAGAAAATGACAGTACCGTTTGTAGCGTTACTGATATCGGGCTATTTTGCGGCTCACGGCGTTAAAAGTGTTACTGCGCAAAAGATGCTGAAAGAAGAAATCAGGTCCCTTGAAGCCGAACAGGCAAGAATTGAAGCCAGCAAAAAAGACCTTGAACTTCATGTAGGATTGCTGTCAAGTAATCATGTTGATCCCGATTATCTGGATGAACTTGTGAGAAAAGAACTTGGCTTTTCACATCCGGATGAAATTGTTATTCCTGAAAAAAAATAATTCAGAAAAGTTATAATGTAGCAAAAGTCTTTTGTTTTCATATTGTTACAAGAGCATTAACCATAGCTATAAAAAATTGACCATATTAATTAATTAACTCAAATTAAGTTAATTAAAAAAAAGTGTTGTATTTCAATAACTTTTAGTGATTATAATATTATGTTTTAAGGATAATCTTTATCCTTATTTAAGGCTTTTCTACATATCTTGCAGAAAGGTCTTATAGGACTAACATCAACAATATGAGTGAGGAATATGGCTAAAAAACCTGCCCCCCGCAAGACAAAAAGCGGGAAACCCGCCGCACGCCGCAAGGCAGTAAAGAAATCTGACCCTGAGGTATCAAATGATGATCTAATCGAATATTACAAGGAAATGCTGCTTATGCGCCGCTTTGAAGAAAAGGCGGGACAGATGTATGGCATGGGCCTGATTGGTGGTTTCTGCCATCTTTATATAGGACAGGAAGCTGTTGTTACCGGGATCCAATCGGTCCTGAAGAAAGGGGACAGTGTTATCACCAGTTACCGTGATCACGCCCATATGCTAGCCTGTAAAATTGATCCTAAAGTGATTCTGGCAGAATTGACCGGACGGGAAACCGGTATTTCAAAGGGCAAGGGCGGTTCCATGCATATGTTCAGTGTTGAACATGATTTTTACGGCGGTCACGGCATCGTAGGAGCACAGGTTCCCATCGGTGCCGGTCTTGCATTTGCCCATAAATACAGGAAAAATGACAATGTGTCCGTCACATATTTTGGTGATGGCGCTGTCAATCAGGGGCAGGTCTATGAAAGCTTTAATATGGCCAAACTCTGGAATTTGCCTGTAGTTTATGTGATTGAGAATAACCAGTATGCCATGGGGACATCACTTGCACGTGCGTCGTCGGAAATTGAGCTTCACCGTCGCGGTGACAGTTTCAAAATTCCTGGTGAGGCGGTTGATGGTATGGATGTACTCGCCGTTCGTGAAGCAGCGGCCCGTGCGGTTGCCAAATGTCGTGCCGGTGAGGGGCCGACTTTACTGGAAATGAAAACTTATCGTTACCGCGGCCATTCCATGTCTGATCCGGCAAAATACCGCTCAAAGGAAGAAGTGTCGAAAATGCGGGCAGAGTTTGACCCGATTGACCAGATCAAAAAGCGTCTCATCGATGGAAATATCATGACAGAAGACGAATTAAAACAAATTGATAAAGATATTAAAGCGATTGTATCGGAAGCAGCAGATTTTGCACAATCAAGTGCAGAACCAGCAGCATCAGAACTTTATACCGACATCCTGGTCGCAGAATAATAAGAAGGAATAATCATTATGTCAGTAGAAATTCTTCTCCCCGCTATGTCTCCGACGATGACAGAAGGGACAATTGCCAAATGGACGAAAAAAGAAGGCGATAAAGTCTCTCCGGGCGATATCATTGCTGAAATTGAAACAGATAAAGCGACTATGGAGCTAGAAACAGACGAAGAGGGTGTGTTGGGTAAAATCCTTGTGTCTGAAGGTGCGGAAGGTATTGCCGTTGGTACTCTGATCGCTGTCATTCTTGAAGAAGGTGAAGATCCGAAAATTCTGGAAGGGGTGACAGCCACTGTTCATCCGACTCCGATCGTTCCACCAACCGCCGTTGGGGCGGATGCCGCGGATGCGGTTGATCAGCCGCCAACCCCGGTTAAAGCATCCCTTCATGAAGATGATATTCCGGAAGGGGCAACTCTCGTTAATATGACCGTTCGTGAAGCACTTCGCGATGCGATGGCAGAGGAAATGCGCCTTGACCCGGATGTTTTTGTCATGGGTGAGGAAGTCGCCGAATATCAGGGGGCATATAAAGTAACCCAGGGCTTATTGCAGGAATTCGGCCCCGAACGTGTAATTGATACGCCAATCACCGAGCAGGGCTTTGCTGGTTTGGGTATCGGTGCTGCGATGGCAGGGCTTAAGCCGATTGTTGAATTTATGACATTTAACTTCGCCATGCAAGCAATTGACCAGATTGTCAACTCAGCCGCCAAAACACATTATATGTCCGGCGGACAAATCAAATGCCCGATTGTGTTTCGTGGCCCAAATGGTGCTGCATCACGTGTTGCGGCACAGCATTCACAAAATTATGCGTCATGGTATGCCCATATTCCGGGACTGATTGTGATTGCACCATATTGTGCTGCAGATAGCAAAGGTCTTTTAAAAGCGGCGATCAAAAGTCCAAATCCGGTTATTTTCCTGGAAAATGAAATTACCTATGGCTACAGCTTTGATGTGCCGGATGTTGAAGATTATACTATTCCAATCGGTAAGGCCAAAGTGGCCCGTTCTGGTTCGGATGTAACATTGGTCAGCTATTCTATCGGTGTAAAATTTGCCCTTGAAGCGGCAGAAAAACTTGCAGCAGAAGGCATTGACGCTGAAGTTATTGACCTTCGGACCATCCGACCACTTGATATGGATACGATTATCGAGTCTGTTAAGAAAACAAACCGTGTTGTCTGTGTCGAGGAAGGCTGGGCCACATGTTCGGTCAGTTCCGAAATTTCGGCCCGTCTCATGGAAGATGCGTTTGATTATCTTGATGCACCGGTTATGCGCGTTACCAATGAAGATGTGCCAATGCCTTATGCGGCAAATCTTGAGAAACTGACAGTTGTTAATGACGAACGTATCATTAAGGCGGCCAAAGCCGTCTGTTATAAAGAAGGAGAATAATCATGGCGATTTCACTTACCATGCCGGCACTTTCTCCTACTATGGAAACGGGGACACTGGCAAAATGGCTCGTCAAAGTGGGCGATACGGTTGAAAGCGGTACTGTCCTTGCTGAAATTGAAACCGACAAGGCGACAATGGAATTTGAAAGCATTGATGATGGCGTTGTCGGAAAATTGCTTGTCGATGAAGGGACAGAAGATATCCCGGTCGGACAGTTAATTGCCGTTCTCCTTGAAGAGGGTGAAGATTCTTCTGTGGCTGATGAAGTTGCGGCGGATGCACCGGCAGCAAAGGCTGAAAAAGCGCCTGAAGTTAAATCTGAACCGAAAAAAGAAACAGCACCAGCCCCTGAGCCAAAATCGGCACCAAGTGCTGCACCGGCACCAAAAGCCGAAGCAAAACCAGCTGCCCCTGCGCCAAAGGCAACATCGGGTGAACGCATCTTCGCGTCGCCGCTCGCTAGACGGATCGCAGAACAAAGCGGTTATGACATTTCACAAATTTCAGGAAGCGGCCCAAGGGGACGTGTGATTAAGAGGGATGTTGAAAATTATACGCCGGCAGCAAAAACGGCAACTGCTGGGGGTGCCGTTTCACTTGATGGTGATGCACCATATGAAGTTGTCAAGCTGAGCAATATGCGTAAAACCATTGCCAAGCGTCTTAGCGAAAGCAAACAGACAGTTCCGCATTTTTATCTTTCCGTGGATATTGAACTTGATACATTGCTGGCGGCAAGAAAACAGCTTAATGCCATGTCGGATGACTATAAAATTTCCGTCAATGACTTTGTGATTAAAGCCTGTGCTGCTGCACTGATGAAAGTTCCGGAAGCCAACGTGCAATATTTGGGTGATGTGATGCATCAATTCAAGCGGGCCGATATTTCGGTTGCCGTGGCCATTGATGGCGGTCTGATTACACCGGTCGTGCGCGGCGCTGATCAAAAAGGACTTCGTCAGATTTCCGAGGAAACAAAAGATCTGGCCAAACGCGCGCATGAAGGCAAACTGGCCCCTGAAGAATATGCAGGCGGCACTTTCTCCATCTCCAACATGGGAATGATGGGCGTTAAACAGTTTGATGCTGTAATTAACCCGCCGCAAGCCGCAATCCTTGCGGTAGGTGCCGGTGAACAGCGCCCGGTTGTTAAAAACGGGGAACTTGCGGTTGCCACAGTAATGACCGTGACACTTTCATGTGATCACCGTGCTATTGATGGCGCCGTTGGTGCAGCCTTCCTGGCCGCACTAAAAACATTCCTTGAACAACCATCAGCAATGCTGCTTTAAAGGAGAGAGAAATGAGCAATCAAAAATTTGATATGGTCGTGCTCGGCTCCGGCCCGGGTGGATATGTTGCCGCAATTCGTGCGGCACAGCTGGGTTTTAAAACGGCAGTGGTTGAGCGCGCGGAACTGGGCGGTATCTGCCTGAACTGGGGATGTATCCCGACAAAGGCGCTCCTAAGATCAGCTGAAGTGTTCCATAATATGAAACATGCGGCAGACTACGGTCTGGTTGCTGATCAGCTGGGTTTTGATCTTGATAAAGTTGTGAAGCGCAGCCGCGGTGTTGCAGCGCAGTTAAGCAATGGTATCAAACATCTGATGAAGAAAAATAAAATCACCGTCATTGAAGGGCAGGGTACGCTGGTATCACCGGGCAAACTGTCAGTGGAAAAAGACGGCAAAAAAACGGAAGTTGAAGCCACAGATATCATTCTTGCGACCGGTGCCCGGGCCAAGGAACTGCCGCACCTGAAAGCGGACGGGGACCTGATCTGGACCTATAGACATGCGCTGGTGCCAAACACCATGCCGAAAAAGCTGCTGGTGATTGGATCAGGGGCGATCGGGATTGAATTTGCCAGTTTCTTTAATGAACTGGGCTCGGAAGTCACCGTGGTTGAAATGATGGACCGTGTTCTTCCGGTTGAGGACGAGGAAATTTCAGCATTTGCCGCCAAATCCTTTAAGGCGCAAGGATTAAAGCTGATGACATCAGCCAGTGTGACCAAACTGGATAAGAAAAAATCAACAGTTGTCTGTACAGTTGAAAGCAAAGACGGCAAGTCCGAACAGATCGAAGTGGATCGTGTCATCATCGCTATTGGTATTGACGGCAATGTTGAAAATATCGGCTTAGAGAAAAACAATATCAAAATTGATCGTGGTCATGTGGTTACCGATGAATGGGGGCATACCGGGGTCAAGGGCGTTCATGCGATTGGGGACCTTACCGGGCCACCGTGGCTTGCCCATAAAGCCAGCCATGAAGGGGTTATTCTGGTCGAAAAAATTGCACGCGATAAAGGGAACAAGGACATCAAGGACCTTCATCCGATAGATAAAGGCAATATTCCTGGATGTACCTATTGCCGTCCGCAGGTGGCCAGTGTCGGTATGACCGAAAAGGCGGCAATTGCAGCCGGACATAAGGTAAAAGTGGGGCGCTTTCCGTTCATTGGAAACGGAAAAGCCATCGCCATGGGCGAAGCAGAAGGCATGATGAAAACGGTTTTTGATGAAAAAACCGGTGAACTTCTCGGGGCCCATATGGTTGGCGCGGAAGTGACGGAAATGATTCAGGGCTATACAGTTGCCAGAACCCTTGAAACAACGGAAACCGAACTGATGCATACTGTATTCCCGCACCCGACCATGTCAGAAAT
>Ga0116152_10001914_pt1 | contig 17035 bp, 11 predicted proteins | sample AD_UKC119_MetaG_FD_89894 | JGI IMG/M metagenome (GOLD analysis project Ga0116152, IMG submission 89894) | Active sludge microbial communities of municipal wastewater-treating anaerobic digesters from Hong Kong - AD_UKC119_MetaG | ecosystem: Engineered > Bioreactor > Anaerobic > Digestate... | reverse complement strand
CCAATATGAGCTGTTAGTGGGACCAATACAGAACCAGACATTGTTTGATTTCCGGTATACGAGCTTCCGAACATCAACTCACTCGTTTCATCGAAAACACCATTTTGGTTTAAATCAATATATACTTTACAATATCCTCCGTATTGATCGGCTACAAATTCATCAGTTACCGCAATCGGATAACTTTGTCCCAACATCACTTCTGCGGGAATCACCGATGCGGTATAATCAGTATAACCAGTTGTTTTGGAAGCGGAAGAAGAATTGTTAATCCCGGCAAATGTTACGTTCGTGATCGACTCATATAAATCATATGCCGTTGAGCCGGCTGAACAGTAACATGGTGAACCTCCGGTTGTGAACGTCCAGGTACTTTCGCCTGTTGCTCCGCCACACGAATTCTTTGGTACAATCTTCCAGTAATAAGTTGTGCCTGCATCCAAAGTACCAGTAAAATAACTTGTTGTTGCCACATTAGCTGTTACTATTCCGGGCAAACCCCCAGCTCCAAAATAGATGTCGTATGAAGTAGCATCGGCTACAGCATCCCAGGAAATAGATGTAACTTCTCCTTCTCCCGCAAAGCAGATATCATTGGTTCCGTTAGCCGGTAAAGGGTTTTCGGCAATACCTGGAGCAGAAAGGATAATAACTTCAGCCTGACCTGACATTATTAAATCACAATCGTCTGAAACATTATATCCAATAACGGTGTATGTTCCGGCCAAAGTTTGAGTGCCAAAACTAATAGCAGAACCGGTTCCTGATACAACATTTCCTGTAGCTGACCCATCAAGATATAGTTCATACGTAACTCCTGTTTCAGAGTCATCCAGACCAATTTCAACGCCACTTCCACCAGAACAGTAACTACCCCCGCCTGTTACGTTTTGAATAGCCATATTGCATGGTGGAATTATATTCAAGGTATAGTCTTCTGCCTGGCCATACCACAAATTTCCACATGATGAGGGATAAGAATAAAACTGACCAACAATTCTCATTCTTGTTATTCCTTCCGGAGCTATTGAAGGAACCGGAATACTGACATAAGTCTGAACACCGTCTGTACCATTGGAGTTAGTAATAGTTCCAATTTGATAAGTTTCCCCTGCATCAGAAAAATCTCCATCCTGATTCCAATCAATAAATGCAGAATAATAGAAAGTATAACTCCCTAAATCTCCTGCTGCATTTCCTTCTACTGAAATAGTATAATTATTTCCTTGCACTACTGATGATAAAATAGATGTAAAATCTTCGTATACAGGTTCATTTGCCGACGCAGAGCTTGAATTATCAATAGAATTAAATATTACTCTTGAAATAGGAAATACAGATGTCGCGGGATCAATATCTACATTACAATAACTAATGTCAGCGGTTGTAAAATTCCAGGTTGAACAACCCGATGCACTTCCAAATGTATTGTATGGTACAACCTTCCAGTAATAATCCGTTAAAAAATCAAGATTTAAAGATGGAGTATAAGAGGTAACATTTCCTAAATCTGTACCATTTTCGATATTCGTTGCACCGGCATCCGTACCAAAATACAGGTAATAGCCGCTGGCTCCTGCCGTTGCATTCCATGACAGAGTTCCATCAACCGCGAAATTTGTTTCGCCATCGGCTGGTGAAATAGATGTTACGCAGGAAGGAGGAATAGTGATTGTATAGGTGATTTTAACTAATCCTTGAGCTCCATCACCTCCTGAATGATTTGTGTTATCAGATATGTATGCACCGCCTCCACCTCCGCCGTAAGAGGAACCATCATTCCCGTTTCCCTCATTCGTTCTTCCGGCACCGCCATTACCTCCATCCAAAGAAGTACCCGTTCCAGCCGTAGTACCAGTCGCATCACCTCCTACACCCAATGAACCGGCTCCGCCACCGCCAGCTCCGCCCATTGATAAAGAACCATTGGCGCCATTTCCACCTCGGTAAACAACATCACCAACACTACTTGTTACTGAGCCCTGTCCACCCGAAACAGTTTTTCCATCTGGTGCAGCACCTCCATTTCCTCCCTCAGCATAAACCAGTGTACCATCCCCAAAATAGGATGGATTACCTTTTTGGCCTGATGAGTTGACTCCATTCATCTGGTCGCCAACAACAATATTATAAGTGGCGCCAATTACAATCTCTCCGTCAGCAACTGTCAGAATAGACTTAGCATAAGATCCTCCTGCACCACCACCGCCACCGCGTGATTTATTGCTTATATTTCCTCCTCCAGAGCCACCACCTCCCCAACATTCAACAGTAATTTCTGTTACACCGGCGGGCACAGTAAAAGTATAAGTCCCTGGATTATTGAAGGTTTGTGTAGTTTGTGATGTTCCGTGGAATGAAAAGAAAGTAAAAAGAAGAATCATGAATACATGTAAAGCAGTAGCTTTCACGCGTTGCGAGATTCTACTAACCACTTTGCTTGTAAGGAATAACTGTGATATGTTACCACCAATAACTGTCAGCACAATTCTTTTTACCCGTTAATACAAATTAGCCAGATGTATACATTATTCCCGATTTTTAAACGATCGGCATTTTGTTCGTCAGGCCATTTTTGTTTTGAATGTTGGATTGATACTTATACCAGTCAAGATGAATAAAGATTATAATTTTATCCCGGCACACGTTTCTGGATTACAACACTCAGTGTCGCAAAGATATAATTCCCAACAAACAATTTATTGGGAACAAAATTAATTAATTAACAACAGGGTGTGCACAAATTGGGAATTAATCCCATATTGGGAATTATGTGAAATTGTCAATTTGTATTTTAACGATTACGCAGTAAAATAAGGCTATTTATCACGGAAAGTATTCTCTTAATTTGAGAAATCTTTGCTTTTTTCTTTTAATTTTTTCAAATCGTTTACTAAGAAATTCCCATAAAAAGAAACCAGGAAACAATTTCCATCGGGATTATCATTACGGATAAAGATATGACATTCTGAATATTTCTTCTTACCACCTAATAACCAAACTTCGGCATCAGAATCATTATCTTCATCTTCAAATTTTTTGTATTGAGACGGCAACATTGAAACTGCTTTGCGAATAAAAGATTCTCCGCTCATTTTTCCTTTCTCCGGATTGTATGAGAGAAAACGAATCTGATTCAAATCTCCTGAAACGTTTTTTTCTTCGCCATCATCGCCCAGGTCAATATTAAATGCATCTGTCATATTCTTAGTGAAAGTAAAACAACTTATCCCGTCCTGATCTTCAAAGGTATCGTATATTCTATCGGCTTTGCTTTGCGCGCAGGCAAGAAGGGTAGAAAGCATCAATCCCAATGCAAAAAAGAGTGTGGTTATTGTTCTCATTGTCTGGTATTTAAAAGGTCTGCCTTTCGCGCAGACCTTTGTATTTTTAATTGTTTTCTTTTAATGTCAATCCTTCTGGTTTCATCACCCAGTATTTTCCAACCATATCGCCGTCCCAGGTATTCGACACATTTTCAATATCATGAATGATCTCGTCCATATCATCATTCAGGAAAATCGCTTTTCCTTCCGGTACCTTCACGGTAATGTAAACTTCCTGATTACGCCATTTTTCTTTACCCCCAAGAAAGAAGTAGGGATCAAAAACAAGCGTTGAATCAGTCTGATTGAATTGATATTCAATTTCTTTACAATTTTCCTTTGCATCTTCCCGTGATTTTCCGCGCGAAACATATTTTACATTGATAACAAAATCATCGGTACTGCTACGAACCACATCCAGTTCCGGTTTTCCCACAAAAACCTCTTCTCCATCAACCATGTAAACATTAAAATCTTTAATATCCCAATCCAGTTCTGCATAATCTTCATATTTGTTTTCAGCAACATTCAAATACAGGGTTTGGCATGAATCACAGGAAATTACCTGGCTGTTTGTAATCGATGAGCGATCTTTATAATGTTTAATTTGTGTTCCTGAAATCACCAAAAGAGCAATTAATGAAATGAACCAAATACCAAGCATACTCAGGATAATAGCTGTGTTGTTTGATTTATATCGGAATACCATTTTCGTTCCCAAATAAAGAACAGCCAGGAGAGGAATTCCGGTAAGAATACCAACCAGGATCATTCCAAGTGTAACTGTACCAGGTTCAACAAAATAATTCAGGAAATCAGGAACATGGACCTCAGGGCTCCACAAAAGTGGCCAGCCTGAAACAAATGATTGACCAATTACCATTGATGAGATCAAACCAAGTAAGCCGAAGAAACCTGTAATTACGAGCAGTATTCCCAAGATAATTACGAGTACTTTTAATAAAACCTTAAAGATGTTGTAAACCACATCGCCGGCACCTTCTACTGATTTTTTCCCTTTCGAATAAGTATCTGACTCTTTAAATTTTTTATAACTTTCCTTTACTTCTTTTACTTCTTCTTTAATCGATTTTTCGATATTCTTTACTGTAGCTTCCTGCCCGCGCATTTCCAAACGTTGAGCAGTATTAACTGCTTTCGGTACGGCAATCCACAAAATCAGGTAAGCAAGTAGCGCTGCGCCGGAAGTAACAAAGAAAAGTACGGCAAAAATAATCCTAAGAATTACAGGATCCATGTTAAAATATGCGCCGAGTCCGCCACAAACGCCCCCTAAAACCCGGTGGTCGGGATCGCGGTATAATCTGCGTTTCCGTTTTGCTTCAGATTCGATGCTTTCCTCTTCTCCTTCTTCTTCTGCAAAATCTTCAGGCGTTCCCATGGTTTTAATCACTTCGTCCACCCATTCAACTGTAATCACTTTTTTATCGTCACCAGTTTTCGCGCTGAATATTTCTGCAATACGAGCTTCAATGTCGGCAATAATTTCTTTGCCTTCATCGTCGGTCCCAAAATGATTTTTGAGGTTGATCAGGTACTTTTGAAGGACTTCGTATGCGTCCTCTTCAATGTGAAATATAGTACCACTTATATTGATTGTGAATGTCTTCTTCATCTTGTTTTTTGTTTGAAATTATCCGGTTACGAGTTAAGTATTGTTGGTTTTAATGGTGGCTACGGCATCTACAAGTTCGCTCCACGATTCTTCCAGTTCACCTAAAAAGTTTCTTCCAACTTCAGTTAATTCATAATATTTACGAGGTGGCCCCTGGGTTGATTCCTCCCACCGATATGCCAGGTAACCGGCATTCTTCAGGCGGGTAAGCAGCGGATAAAGCGTTCCTTCCACCACAATCATTTTAGCAGCTTTTAATGCTTCAATGATATCGCTGGCATATAGCGGCTTTCCGTCAAGAACGAGGAGGATACAATATTCCAGAACCCCCTTCCGCATTTGTGCTTTTGTGTTTTCTATTTTCATTTCATTTCCCACTTTAAATTCCTAGTTGATTTTCTGTTCTCTCTGCATCATCACAGCTTACATTTGCCATACTTTTTCGGATATCATCCAGTCTTCCAGTTCCAAAGAAGGTTCTATTGATTCTTCGGGAAGAAACACATTTTCGTTAAACATCCAGGCTTCGGGTACCAGGTTCGATTCTGTTTCAACCGATAAATTAATGGATGGGACTCCGAAAGTTGATTCATTGGTCATCCAACTTTCAAGTTCCATGTTTGACTCCTGATCATTTTCAATAGCAAAAACCATATTACTATTTTCTGCTGGAACATCTTTGGTATCAACCATGGCGATGGCGATGTTTCCAAAGCTACTGTTCTCCAAAATTCGTTTCCAAAAATCCTGTGCACTAACTGTAAAGCTAATCAGAACAAAACTTACAAATACGGCTGCCCACCTAAGAAGAGTTTTCTGAACATTGTTTTTTGTTTTCATGACTTTTTCTGTTTTGCTTGTTTTTTGTTTTTCTGCTTTTAAGACGATGTTTTCATGTTTGCGTTACAACTTATAAAGAACTTTTCTTAAAAAACTACTTTCTTTTACATCGTTGTTTGCATTACAAATATATGTATGTTTTTAAGTACCATGCAACACATAGTACTAATTTTTTTCACAAAACAATAAGGAAAAGAAGATAATAATTTGATAACCAAATATATAAACACACTAATTTTTAATAATAATTTTTATCGCCTATTTTTTGAAATCAATTTTATTTAACAATAAAGTGCGACTGGCCTAAAAAATCAACTTGGAATTAGTTAAAAAATTGTTGATAAGCTACTCAAAAAATGTTGACAACTATGTTAATTTTTTTAACAACTATACATCAATTCATTTGGTAATAATTTCTTTTAATATGAATTTTAGGCATGATAAAATGAGGACGTGGCGATAATCATTTATTCAATTATTTAACTTCTAATTAATATAAGTTAAAAAAAGAAAAGCTTTTTTTGTCACAAGTTATGAATCTAGGCATCAGGATTAGTCAGAGAATGAATAACGATAATATCCGATTGAGATTTGGTTCAGTAAAATACACAACACTATCGGGATGGTTCACATCCTTTGTTAATATACATATATCTTATACCCAAACATTTAAGTGATAGATTTGCATTATAATTAAATAATTATTTAAAATCCAAGTTTATGATTAAAAAAATCAGTTTTTTATTAGTAGCGCTCATCTTTTCTTCGGCTACTATTATGCAAGCACAGGTAACCACATCCAGTATGAGTGGACGTGTCACTGATGCTGAAGGAGCTGTAATAGGTGCAACGGTGATTGCGACACACACCCCTTCAGGAACAACTTATGGTACTGTAACCAACGTGGAGGGCCGATTCAACTTAAACGGTATGCGTGTAGGTGGACCTTATACGGTAAAAGTTACTTTCATTGGATATGGTGCATACACACAAGACAACATTACGTTAAGTTTAGGTGAAAACTATGTAATGAACGTTGTGCTCTCCGAAGAATCAACATCATTGGATGAAGTTATTGTTTCGGCAACCCGCACAAAATTCTCTAATGAAAAAACCGGAGCAGCAACCAATATCACAAAAGACCAAATAGCTAATTTGCCCACTGTGAACCGCAGCATTACAGACGTTGCCAGCCTTTCACCTTATGGTGGCAATGGGATGAGCTTTGCCGGTACAGATGGTCGCACAGCTAACTTTACAGTAGATGGAGCTAATTTCAACAATAACTTCGGTTTGAGTGATGCTCTTCCGGGTGGAGGTAATCCAATCTCAATTGAAGCTATTGAAGAATTACAAGTTGTAATTACTCCATTCGATGTGCGTCAAACTAACTTTATTGGTGGTGGAGTAAATGCTATTACGAAATCCGGTACAAATACCTTCAAAGCCAGTGCTTATACTTATCACAGAAATGAAAACATGCGCGGAGATGCTGTTAATGGTATGCAAATACAAGGAGCGCGTGAAAAAGACCGTAGTACAACATACGGTTTCACTTTAGGTGGTCCGATTATCAAAAACAAATTATTCCTCTTTGTAAATGCTGAAATAGAGAAAACACCAACCATTGCCAATCGTTGGAGGGCTTCAACTGATGGTGTTGCTGATCCTGACAATTATATTTCCCGCACAACTGAAAGTGATCTTAAAACGGTTTCCGATTTTGTAAGAAGTAAATATGGATATGAAACGGGATCTTACACAAGTTTCCCTGCAGATGAAAGCAACAAAAAACTTCTTGCTCGTTTGGATTGGAATATCACGAATAAACATCGTTTAGCATTACGTTATAACTACACGAAGAATGCTTCATGGAGATCTCCTAATGCTTCTTCTATGGATGGTGGTACACGTATGTCTGAGGCAAGAATGTCACAAGCCTCAATGTCGTATGCCAACTCGATGTATTCGATGGACAACCTTGTTCATTCATTCTCTTTTGATTTAAACAGCCGTCTGTCTGATAATTTATCTAACCAATTTTTGGCAACATTCTCTAAACTTGACGATGTACGCGGAACCAATTCATCAGAATTCCCATTTATTGATATTTTGAAAGATGGGCAAGCCTATTTGTCTTTGGGATATGAACTTTTTACCTGGAACAATGGCGTTCACAACAACGTTTGGAATATCAAAGACGAACTCACATACTATTTAGGCAATCATAAAATTATTGGTGGAATCGCCTACGAATATAAGATGGCAGATAATGCTTATATGCGTAACGGTACAGGGTACTATCGCTACACGAGTCTTGATGACTTCTTAAACGAAGGAACACCTGAAATTGTAAACTTAACTTATGGCTATGATGGAGAGAGCAATCCTGCTGCTCGCATAAGAACAAACAAGATTGGAGTTTACGGACAAGACGACTGGAGCGTTACTGAAAATTTCAAACTTTCGTACGGACTTCGTATAGATGGGCTTTTCTTTAATAATAGTGACTTAATAACAAACAATGCTATCGCTGCTATTGATTATAACGGTCGTAGTATTGATACAGGGAAATGGCCTACAACAAATATTATATTCTCTCCTCGTATAGGTTTTGTATGGGATACATTTGGCGATAAGAGCTTGAAAGTTCGTGGAGGTACCGGTCTTTTCGCAGGTAATTTACCACTTGTGTTCTTCACCAATATGCCTACCAACGGTGGAATGGTGCAGTATCAGGCACAAATAAATGCATCGAACGCTGCAAAAAAAGGTTTCACTATGGATCAGTTTGCCGGCGGTCTTATAACTGATGCTAACGGTAATGCAAATATTACTGCACTTTATGATAAGTTAATATCATTGGGATATCCTTCAACTATCTCTCCTGAAGATGGAGCACTTCCTTCTGCTATTGCGGCTGTAGATCCAAATTTCAAAATGCCGCAAGCATGGAAAACTTCACTTGCTGTTGACTACGCATTCAAAACATCTTTCCCATTCTCTGCAACAATAGAAGGAATCTACAACAAAACTATCAACGGTGTTTCTATTTCCGATTGGAGTATTCCAAATGTAGGTGGTTTCGCCCGTTTCAACGGTGTTGACAATCGCCCGATTTATCCTGCAGGTTATCGTACCGCCACAAAGGCCTTTGTGCTGGAAAACACAAGCCGTGGCTATAGTTGGTCAGGCAACATCACACTTAATGCCCAACCAACAAAATGGATCAGCCTGATGGCCTCTTATACACACACAGTTGCTAAAGATGTAACAGGAATGCCGGGATCTAATGCAGAATCTGCATTTACATATGTTCCAACAGTAGAAGGTCCCAATAACATTAAATTGCACAATTCGCAATACACCACACCCGATCGTCTTTTGGCATCGCTTACCGCCCACGACAAGAGCGGTAACCACTTTAGCCTTATCTATGAAGGATGGCGTGGTGGATATAATTATTCGTATATGATGGTTAACGATATCAATAGTGATGGTTATAACTATGATGCAATCTATGTTCCAACTGACGATGAAGTAGCAACCAATCAATTCCGTTTTATTTCAGCAGATGATAAAACACGTTTTATGGACTATGTACATGCCGATGATTATTTAAAAAACCAACAAGGAAAGTATGCGGAAGCCTATAGTGTTTACTCTCCCTGGGCACATCGCGTCAACTTCAGTTACAAACATGATTTTGCTTTTAAAGCAGGGAATAATGAACACAAACTGCAACTTAGCTTTGATATCTTAAACGTGGGGAACCTGTTCAACTCCAGTTGGGGTGTAAGTAAGTATTTGAACCCGGAAATCGGTTCCGAAGCTCGTATCCTCAAATACGAAGGTGTCGATGCTGACGGTGTGGCTACATTCTCTACACCATCTTCAATCAATGGTAATACACAAACATTCACGCCAAGAGTCGATTTGTCTCAATGTTGGTATGCTTCTTTTGGTATCAAATATATTTTCAACTAATTTAAAAGTTCTGACAATTATGAAATTAAAAAGAATATTTCCACTTTTCGTTGCAATACTTGCCCTGATGACAAGTTGTAACGATGAAGAAACAATGACAATGCTTGAAAAAATTCAAGTATCGTCATCTTACGTTGCTATACCTGTAGCCGGTGGTTCTACAGCCATTACTGTAACGGCTAACGATAGCTGGACAGTAGAAAATAATGTCTCATGGTTGACTATCTCTTCAAGCTCTGGCAGTGCCGGTGAATCAACGCTTACATTTTCGGCCCTTTCTGCATTGGATGGTCGCAAAGGAGAGGTAAGAATTCAATGTGGTGGCGAAACTCAGAGAATAAATATCATCCAGGGTTTGCCAACAATTGCATCTGCCACATGTGCTGATGTAATTGCCGGACCTGACAGCAAGACCTACCAGGTAACCGGGGTTTGTACAGCAATTGCCAACACACTTTACGGCAACTGGTATTTGGAAGATGAAACAGGCTCTATTTATATCTATGGTACTCTTGATGCCAAAGGTGCAGAGAAAAACTTTTTAAGTTTAGGGCTTGAAGTGGGAGATGAAGTAACTGTTCAAGGACCAAAAACTACCTATGGTTCGACAGTAGAATTGGTAAATGTAACTGTTGTCAAAATCAATAAATCGTTGGTGAAAGTTGATTCGGTATCAAACGCAACACTTCCAATCGAAGGTGGAGAATTTACTGCATACACTACCTGTAAAGGTGAAGGTTTATCTATTGAAATTCCTGATGATGCCAAGTCATGGTTATCCATTTCATCTATCCAAACAATAGGAACCAGTTCTGTTGTGAAATTCAAAGCCGAAGCAAATAACGGTGGAGATCGCAATACCACCCTCACATTCAGCACTACTGACGGAACTAAAAACTATACTGCTCAAACAACTCTTAACCAAACAGGAGCGATAATAGATGCTACTATTGCAGAATTTCTTGCAGCAGAAGTTGGCGATACACAATATCGTTTGAAAGGCGTTATTTCCAGTATTTCCGATGCTACATCGGGCAAATTATACTTGAAAGATTTCTCGGGTGAAACATATGTTTATAAAATTGTTGATTTTGCCTCAAAAGGTCTGAAAGTAGGTGACATTATCACAATTGTTGGAAAACGTGCTGCATATAATGGATCTCCACAAGTAAGTGGTGCTGTGCTGGAAAGCTCTATTTCAGTAACTCCTGCTACTATTGCTGAGGTGCTGGCTAAACCTGACGACAACAATACTTACTTTATGGTAACCGGAGAGATTACATCAATTACCAGTGACAAATATGGTAATCTGTATTTTAAAGACGGTGATAGTGAGATTTTAGTATATGGAGTTTATCCGGGTTATGGTGCAACTGGCGACGCCAGGTATTACTTCTTAGGTGACGCAGGCATTAAAGTTGGTGATACACTTACTGTAATTGGAACAAAGGGTTCCTATAACGGAGAAAATGAAATTAAGTATGGTTTCTATTTCAGCCATGTAAGTGCACAATAAAATGTAATATTCTTCCATTATTAATTTATTGGAATACGAAATAAAAGAAGCCGCCTTGTGCGGCTTTTTTTGTGCTCACATTCAAACAAATAAAAGTTGTGGCTGTTTTTTTAAATGAATTTGTAATTTTGCAGCCGTTTATTTTCAATGAAGATGGAACAGGTACAGATAGACAGAATGTTGGAAGAAAATGGGTACATCGTTGAAACGATTGATCCGGCAATTAAATTGGTGGAAGAAATCAATCGTCTCAAAAAAGAAAAGAATGCTGTCATTCTAAGCCATTTTTATGTTGAAGGAGAATTACAGGACATTGCAGACTATGTGGGAGACAGCCTTGGATTGGCACAGGCTGCAGCAGAAACCGATGCCGATCTAATTGTATTTGTTGGAGTGCATTTTATGGCCGAAACAGCCAAAATTATTAATCCCTCAAAAAAGGTGATCCTGCCTGACCTGAAAGCCAGCTGTTCGCTTGCGGAATCAGCCCCGGCTGACAAATTCGCAGTGTTTAAAGCCCAATACCCATACCACAAAGTGATAACTTACATTAACGCTACTGCGGCGTTAAAAACCATGTCCGATATTGTTTGTACTTCGGCGAATGCAGCAAAAATTGTCGAAAGTTTTCCAAAAGACCAGAAACTTATTTTTGCCCCGGATAAAAACCTCGGAAATTACATTAATAGCATTACCGGAAGAGACATGGTGCTGTGGGATGGTGCCTGCATGGTTCACGAGCAATACTCTGTAGAAAGAATCGTGGAATTGATGGACCAACATCCCGATGCCGAATTCATTGCTCATCCTGAATGTGAAAAGCCTGTTCTTCTACTTGCCAAACACATCGGATCTACAACAGCACTGCTAAACTATGTACAGAAAAGCAATACAAAGAAATTTATTGTAGCTACTGAAAGTGGCATTTTGCATCAAATGACCAAAGCATGCCCGGAAAAAGTTTTCATCCCGGCACCTTCAGCGGATTCAACCTGCGCCTGTAACGATTGTTCATACATGAAACTAAACAGCCTTCAGAAGCTTTATGTCTGTTTGAAACACGAACAACCCGAAGTTACACTTCCGGAGGATGTAATCGAAAAAGCCCGGATTCCAATCCAACGAATGTTGGAAATTTCGAAATAATAGTTTTCCCGAACCTCCTGGGGGAAAATAAAAAGGATTCCATCTCTCAAAAAGATGGAATCCTTTTTATATACAATTTATTGAAGAATACCAACGACAGAATCAGTCGCCACAACATTTTGTACCAGTAAATTCTCCTGAGAAATTTCGATAGCTCGTAACAGTGTTTTATCAATTTGTTTAATAATCGGATAAAAACCTTCTTCTCCGATTATATTCCTGGCTATGTATGCTTTTAACTGCGTGTCGATCACTTCTCCTGATTCCTTTAATCCGGCGGGATCTTTTTTAACTCCTTTTTCTTCGGCATAAGCCAGAAAATCATTCATCGCATTTTCTTTGTCAAGATAAGATTCAAATTCCCCGGCATTGGTAAATGTTGAAAGAACATCACGATGTTGATCGGCGTATGAGTATGCGAACGAATAAATCAGCCCTCTGCGGAAAATCTGGTTAAAATAATCGGAACTACCGGTAGTATCAGCCGGGACAAAAAAGTCGGGCATAATGCCCCCGCCGCCATAAACAATGCGGCCTGATTTGGTTGTATATTTTAATGAATCATCGAAATGAATACTGTCAGCCACCAGTTGCTCCATATTATGAAAACGCTCGTAAATATGGTTGTAATACTCTTCGTTACCATCTTTATACGAACTCTGAATACAACGTCCACTTGGCGTGTAAAAACGCGCTACGGTTAGTCGGAGTGCCGAACCATCCATTAACGGAATTTGTTCCTGCACCAGTCCTTTTCCAAAGGAACGACGCCCGATTACAAGTCCCCGGTCGTTATCCTGCATGGCACCGGCAAAAATTTCGCTCGCAGAAGCTGAAAATTCATCAACAAGTACATAAACACCAATATCTTTAAATGAAGTTCGGGAAGAAGCATTATACATCTTTCTGGGCTGGTTTACACCTTCAGTATATAAAATTGGTTCACCCTTTTGTAAAAATTCATCCACCATCTGAAGAACTGCTACCAGCGAACCTCCTGGATTTCCGCGCAAATCGATAATCACTTTTTTAGCCCCTTCAGACTGAAGCTTGTTCATGCCATCCACAAACTCTTCGTAAGTAGTGTTGGCAAAACGGCTTACTTTTATGTAACCCGATTCAGGATTGATCATGTACGAAACATCCACGCTGTAAATGGGAATGTCGCCACGGGTTATTTCAAAATCAAGTTTGTCGCCGTAATTCTTTCTTAGAACTCCCACGTTTACCGTCGAATTTTTCATCCCGCGTAAAAGATTCATAATGGTTTGATTGCTTGCTCCAACGCCTGCAATTACCGAATCGTTAACAGAAATAATACGGTCGCCCGGAAGAATACCAACCTTGCTCGACGGCCCGCCTGAAATAACTTCGATAACACGGACCGTGTCTTCCTGTATAGAAAACTGAACGCCAATACCTGAGAAATTTCCCTGCATTTCTTCCTGTACTTCCTGCATATCTTTCACCGGAATGTAAGTAGTGTGAGGATCCAGATTTTTCAGAATTTCAGGAATAGTTTTTTCCTCAATCTGATCCGTATTAACACTGTCGACATAACCCGCTTTGATCAAATCCATGATGGTGCTGATCTTATCCGGATGATTGTATGCCATTCCACTGTAAATTGGGCTGGCATTCTTTTTAAGCATGTTCCCTATTAAAACCCCGATTGCCACAGAAAGAGCAATCAACAAGGGAAGAAGTATAACTGTTTTCTTGTTCATCTTTTTAATTTGTTTGTTTCATGATTTTTCTGAAAGTGAACCGCTTATATTTCAACCTGCTCCACATCAATTCCCGCTCGTTTTAACAGGTTAATTCCGTCTTCCAAACGATAACTTTCAGTAAAAACAACCCGTTTTATTCCTGCCTGAATAATCAACTTCGAGCACTCAAGACAAGGAGACGAAGTTACATACAATGTAGCTCCATCACTGCTGTTGCCCGACTTGGCCACTTTTGTGATTGCGTTGGCTTCGGCATGCAAAACATAAGGTTTTGTTTTATTATTTTCATCTTCGCACACATTCTCAAACCCCGACGGTGTACCATTATACCCATCAGAAATGATCATTTTGTCTTTCACGATTAGCGCACCAACCTGACGTCGTTTGCAATACGAGTTTTGAGCCCAGATATCCGCCATCTTTAAATAGCGCTGATCGAGTAAACGTTGTTTTTGTGTGGTCATATTATTTTTTGTTCTTAATAAGTAGCACCTTTCGGTACGCATTACAAAAGTAACATTGATTTTATACCAAATGCTTTTAATATAACAGCAGTAGGCAATTAGAGTTTGATTTTATGATTTTTTAAATCTTTTTGCGTTGATAATACTTATTGATCAAAAAAGCATTTGACTGGATGCACTGCTTTTTAAATTTGAACATAACAAACAAAAAACGCCGCTAAAAGCGGCGCTAAAAATTCAAATAGTATTTTGATTTATTCTTTAATTAACAACCAAACGTCGGAATATTTGTCGAATGACTGGCGAACCTGGGCAATCCGGCTACGTGCTTCTTTTTCATTTTTGTATGAATTAACACATACCCTGTAATAACCCGTTTCGCTGTGTAGAATAATCGGTGTAAAACCTTCATCGAGCAAAGTAGTACGATAATTTTTTGCATTCTCAAGTTGTGAGAACGAACCAATAATCACAAAGTAAGTGTTGTCTTCATTCCCACTTCTGTCATCCTGATCGGTAAATGAAACCTGCTCGGTCCGAACCGCAATCGGCTTTTCATCAACAACCGGTTGAACCGGTTTATCAGCAGGCTTTGTTTCTGTTCCGGGAACAGTAAAAACTTTGGTTGCAGTATTATCGGTTGTATACTCCGATTGGGCCGGTTGTTTAAATGTTTTACAGGCTGAAAACAAAAAAACGAGTGCTGTTAAAATGAGTGTTATCCTTTTCATTGTTCACATTTTTCAGTTTATAAACAGAGCGAAGGTACGGATATTCCAATCGCTGCATTCTGAGTAAGAACGCAAGTTTTGCACAGAATGTTGTTTGAAACTACAAAATATGAGGGGTTCGAATCACTGGATTGTTAACAACGTGCCTTGGCTCCGCCACCACCGAAAAACATCATTACTCCCAATAAAAAGCCGAAATCGTACCAGCCTCCGTTATTTGGAAATGCATAAATTTCATAATCGGTAAAAAGGCTGCCAATAAAGCTGAATAGAAGTATGAACCCGTGTAGTAATCCTTTCAGAAAACCGGGTGGATCAGTAATATTTCCTATTGACTGGGTTGCACAACCTGTGAATAAAACAGCTCCAAGAACGAGCACGATCAGTAGTGGTAGTCTTTTTTTCATGATGTGAAATTTTGGGATAAGTTAGCACCTTTCGCAAAGAACTGCAAAGCTTAATGCCCAATAAAATATTAAAATTGAATGAGTTCCGATTATTCGTTGATAATCCTCTTCATAAAAGCTAAAAATTCAGGCGTATTGAGTCGCTCATTCAACATAACAAATGGTGGATTTCGAAGATCCTCGCGGTTATATTGAAGTGCTTCAAAAGAATCGTGCCGAAGTACTGCTCCGCCAAATTCTTCAACCATCAGTTGCCCGGGAGCTGTATCCCACTCCGAACAGGGGCCGGCTTTGAGGTACATGTCAGCATTGCCTTTAATCATCTGAACCTGTTTTTTAGAGCTACCACAATGCAAAATCTCTACTTCAAATTTTTGTTTGATCTTATCAATCAACTCAGCCTCGCGTGGTTTAAAAAACGACCTGCTCGCAGCAATCCGAATGGTTGCTCGTTTTGTGTAAGGCCGTGAAAGCTGAATGCTTTCAATATTTTTATTGAATTCAATAATTCCTTTTCCGCGCTCGCAAAACCACCCGGTTTCTGCCAGTGGTTGGTAAATCCAGCCAAGTTCGGGAGAAGTACCCTGAATCAATGCCAGATTAATGCAGAACTCACCATTTTGTTTGATAAACTCTTTGGTCCCATCCAACGGGTCGATTACAAAATATTGTGTCCATTTGCTTCTGACCGAATGATCTGGAATGTATTTTTCCTCATCCATAACAGGAATCCCTGGAAACATTTTTTCAAGTCCTTCGTTAAGGATACGGCTTGATATTTTGTCGGCCCGTGTTACCGGTGAGTGGTCCGCTTTTGTTTCGGCGGCAAAATCGTTGCTGCGATACACCTCCACAATCGCGCGTCCGGCTTTTACCAGAAGTTTATTGATTTGTTCAACAAGCTCTTGATTCATCGTAGTCACAGGTTTTTGTAAATTTAATCTGAAAGGGTCTGGCAACGAAAACTCCTGGCCTGTTTTCAAAATCATTTAAATGTTTCTTTACACTGAATATTTTTTTACAGTGAATATCATTTTCAAATTCTGCCTATTCTACTGGCTGAAAATTGATACCTTGTAGCTCATAATTTTGAATTATCTGCATGAACCTTGCAAAAAATAAATATCTTGTTTTTATCTTTTTTTGTCTCTTAATCATTGTACACCATTTTGCCGGATACCTTGGGCACTTTGGTTACGATGATATGCTATACGCCAAACTCGCTCACAATTTAAATTTAGGACAATTTAAT
>Ga0116152_10001912_pt1 | contig 17041 bp, 23 predicted proteins | sample AD_UKC119_MetaG_FD_89894 | JGI IMG/M metagenome (GOLD analysis project Ga0116152, IMG submission 89894) | Active sludge microbial communities of municipal wastewater-treating anaerobic digesters from Hong Kong - AD_UKC119_MetaG | ecosystem: Engineered > Bioreactor > Anaerobic > Digestate... | reverse complement strand
TGCCTGTTATCTTCGTTTTCTTCACAGTGCCAAGGCTGGATAATTTGCCTGTAGAAAGAAACCCTTTTAATGCTGCCGCACTAAAGTTTGTTTTGTAATACTCATTGTTTAGCCTGATAAAAGATTCTCCTTCAGACTTACCGCCTTTTACTTTAAGCTTTATAAATTCCGTGCTTGCATTCAGGTTTTCCTTTTTAATTACTTCGTATGTCTTGCCGTCAATTTGTACTTCCTGTGCAGATGCGGAAGTAAACACAGAAATAAAGAAACCAAATACAAGTGTCCAAATTTGATGTTTGCAGGGTTTCATATTTTCAAGTTTTAATTATTTAGTATTATGTCGCCAGGTTCAGTGATAACAGCTTGCTTGCAACTGTATGATGTGCCGGGTGTTTGTGGATTTAGCATAACTAATATCGAAAACTATTACAAACTTTATTGACTTATGCTTTTTTTAGGAATATCTGAACATTTAATATCCCAGCACTGAATTGCTGTTCCGTCCGGCCTGGTAATGCACACAATACATTTGATTGGTTCTGTATTTATCGCTCCTTTTTCTTTAGCTTGACTGATTTCTGCCGGTTTGTATATCAAATTATATTTATTTCCCTTTTTGTTAAGGGCATACAGATTTTCGAGGCTCTTATTTTTATAGGTAGCATAAAGTCTGATACTGTCTCCCTCCCGATGAATAAGGGCAGTGCCATTCTGTTTGGCTTTTGTCTTAATGATCTCAGAAATATTGCCTTTATCAGCTTGTGCAAATACTTTATTTCCAGATAAGAGAAGCATGAAAACAATTAAAATAGGAACAAAGGGTTTCATAAAAATTTTATTTCATTAAAATAGCGATTCCTTTAAGTGTTATTGCATAAAGGTGTAATGAATTGCCGGGTTTTCCGGATAACCCACTTTCCATTGGACATGCATCATAACATCCTTGTAATTGCCTTTCGCATTCTCTGGCCTGTTCTACGGTTTCGGCTAGACATCCACCATTAGAACCATCTTCACTTCCCCAAAAATCGTCAAAACAACCTTTTACACAACCTCTATCCCGATGTACGATTATATCATCATCATCAACCCCATTATCGCCGGTTTTGGCTGCTGTACGAATTCCCAGTAAATAATCAGCAAAAACTTTATCATGTAGTTCTAAGATTTTGATTCTGCTTTTTTCTTTTTTCAGCAGAACAGTAACACCTGATTTAATGATATATGTGATTTTTTGTTTTTCGTTTACTTGCTTTTCCTTAATGATTCCCAATGATGATATTTTCCCTGTGGAAATAAACTTTTTTAACTCAAGTTCACTAAATACTGTTTTAGTAAAATCTTTTCCTCTTTTGATATAAGACTGTGACTGCACTTGGCTACTGCTCTTTTCCTTTACCCGGTAATACTCGATGTCCGCATTCAATATGGTTTTCTTTACAGTTTGAAAAATTTTCCCATCAATTTGAATGTCTTGTGCTTTTATAATGTTTGCAGCCAGTAGCAGTACTGCAAAAGCTAGTAGTGTTTTTTTCATAACAAGTGTATTTAATTTTATTTTGTAGGAAATATTAGTTTCTTCCATTTTAGTTTTTCCGGTGCTTTTTCTATTGCTTCCATTGTAAACCCGGATGATTCGCCAGTGGTTACCACCATACCGCAACAATCACTTCCAGTGCAAATAATCACTTGGCCATTGTTTGTAATCTTGCAAGATGCTGTTGGACATGAACAACGAAAAGTACCATCAACACCCAATCCATTATCAGCCATAACAAATACCATTGTTTTATCAGATGAGTGAACGGCCTTATATCCTTTTGTAATAACCACTTTTCCATTCTCAAATTTTGTCCCCTTTGGTAATTTGCTGGTTGTAGAGTCTGTTTCTTTCAGTTTAGTAGAAATATTCTCTGTACTCTTTGTTAAGGAGGCTTTTGGAGCTTTTTTTGGTTTTTCCGTACAGGTTCCATCATTTGTACACAAGTACTCTTTACAATTTTTTGTAAGTTCTTTATCCTCGCAGTATGTGCAAACACTAAAAGTTGCGCCAGCTCTTTCGCAATCTCCTTTTTTGTAAAGAGCATTTCCATCAGGGCCTTTCGGTGCCTGGGCTTGTAATAGCAAGTTTATAAGGAGTGCAAAACAAAAGCATAATTGTATTTTCATTGTTTATTTTTTATAGTTAAATTTTATCTGTTTTAATGATATGTACTTTGTTGTATGAAATATCAATTTTGCAAACAGGCAAAATTGTTCCATTTGTTTTTTTCGGGGTTATCATAGACTAACTCTACTAATAGTGGCGTAGTGGCATCAGGTTTTTGTTTTACTTTTCTTTGCGTAAGCACAAAACTTTGTTGTGGCTTCAAAAGGTAGCTTACATGCTGGTCTGTTGGTTTTTGAATGGAGCTCATGCCAGAAGTGTCTGTACAGGAAGCTACATTCCAATAACGGAGGCTTACCGGCTTTTGTAAATCAATTACGGCATCAATATTTCCAATATTCTTAACCGTAGCAGTATATGTGTATTCTTTGTATTGTTTCCCTGTTTCGGGTTCGGTAATTATTTCACTGGCTACATTGCTTATCTCCAATTTCAGATCAATATATTTTATTGCTGTTTTGATTGGCACATCACCAGGATCCTTGCTTAGTCCTTCACCCTTTTTTCTGGGAAAGCCATGCTTGTAAATGGATTTATTGTTTTCATAATTACTCTCTAGCATCAAACCTGGTTTATAGATTTCAATTACACAATAGGGATTTGCTTCAAGCTGACCCAGCGTTTGATATGCCAAAAAGAATTCCTGATCTAATACTTTTACTTTACCGGGTTCTAATTCGAAATTGTAAGGAATATTTCTTCCGCCAGCCGGAATGTCCTGACCAATTGTTGCGTCATTAGAAAGATAAGTTTGTATACTAAAGCCGGAGTTTATTGTACAGGTGGCTGTCCCAATATTACTTATTTCAACTTTGAAGTATATTTTTTTTGCAGCACCATCTAATCTGAATTCACTGACCCTTACAGTTAAATCTGGCTTGTTCAATTTACCCGGAAGCCCGGCACTGCTATCATTAAATGTGGCACATAACAGGGGAATAAATGGGAAAAGAAGTTTCATCTGTACTAAATTTTAGCTTTATAAAAATCACTTCACCGCTGCACAGTTTATTTGCCTGTCATATTCACTCCAGTAATCTGCAGCTAATGGTGCATACTTGCCGCCTCCTAAATAATTCTCAATTAATTCTACACTGCCCACTTTGCATACACCGTTTTCCATATAAGCCACATGCAGTATGCCGTTGAAATACCTGTACTTAGGTATGCCAAAATCATTTTTAGAAATTAACCATAGCTGGCCACCATCAGAATCCAATGCCATTTTCAAAACCTTACGGTATGGATAATCCCTTTTTAAGATCGCCGTTAGTTTTGCAGTGGTTAGTTTAGGGTCTGTAGTCTTAAAAGGCTTTGAAAATATTGGTGGCAGGCTCGAGAGGTTTAAGCCGGTGGATGCAATTTTTTTATCGGCCAGACCACTATTCTGAATATAAGTATCATTATCAGCATGATTAACTGTCATTTCAAATTCACCGGTTACTTTTGGCATTCCTTCCGTTGTAGTATAACCGCTTCCAGGATAAGTTTCTTTATACCCGGCCAACCTGATAGTTATTTTAATCTTACCATCATTTTTATACTGTTTTAAATCCAGGTTGTAAACAGTGCTGGAAAATAACCCGCCTTTAAAATTTCTAACCATACATAAAACAGTTGATGCTGTGGACGGGTCTGGTACAATATCAAAGTTGATATATGTTTTAGCAAGGTCTTCTGGCTTTACATATATAAAACTTCCACTTGAAAAATTAGAGGCGTAGTTTTTCCCATCTCTTGCATCAGTAAATTCCATTTTAAAGGTAAAGTTCAATGAGTTGATGGTTGTTGCATCGCCTGCGTTATCAATCTTAAAATACTCTTTCACTGTTTTTCCCAAATCTGCCCGGGCATAAATAAAATCGCTGGATTTAAAGCTGGTTTTGCCAGCATCGGAACCGGTAGTAAAAGGAGTGTTGTTAAATTTAACGGTTACGTTGTTTTGCGCCGATACCATTTCTGTAATGCCAACAACTGAAATAAATAGTAATAAATGTTTGAACATATAAGATACTTTAGGGTAACAGGTTTATTATTTCTTGCGTTATTTTTTTTACTTTTTAAATATTACTGTTTTCAATGCCTCAAACATTGCTTTACCAATAGCTGCTTCGCTTTCTTCATAATTACCAATGATCATTTCATCAGAATAGCCATCTGTAAATACCAGGATGTATTGGTTATAGGCAACATTTTTTAAACTGTAAACGTTGGCTTTGTGGCCGTTTACTGTAACAGCATCTTCTTTCCAGCTTCCGGGGAAATTTTTATCGGCCTCCGATTTAAAATCACTCAATAGTTTTTCTGAAGTGGTGCCGGATATTATTTGCATCTGCATAAAATGAGCTGTGCCATCAGCATCGCCCAATGTGCCTGACGCTTCATCAACGGTAAAACCGGCAGGAGGTATAATATATAAGTTGCTATTGGGGATCTTTGCATGCTGTTCAGTTATTTTTGAATCATCCTGTTTTTCAAAAGCGGTTTTCTTTTGCTCTTCCGGTTGTGCTTTTGCTTTATCATCAGAGCAGGAAGAAGTGAAACTTCCACAGAACAAGCAACCGGCAATAGCGACATTAAACAAACATAATTTCATCGTATGTGTAGACTTGTTGTACATATTCTTATTTATAATTTGTAATTCATTACTGCAATTGCAATACAATACCTGTGCAATTGTTGCATTGCAATTTTTTCTTTAAAAACTAAAACTTACTTTGGGATATCAGTTACCGATAGCTAATTGCTTTTTAAAATCGTCATGGTTCCAGTTAATATGGATATGCTCAATTTTATTCCCGGAACTTAAGCGGAAGATAAAAATATGATCACTGTCAAACGACTGGCCTTCGTTTGGAATATCAGCAAAGTCTTTTGATTGTGTACCACGAATAATTACCTGGCATTGTACAGTATTTTCATCTGTGGCCGCCGCTGCATCCAGTGTATTGTCCAAATTGGGGAAACTCTCAATCAGGCCGGTCCAAATTGCTTTGCCGAGTTCATAAATCTTGCCTTGCCCATCCTTGCCAAGGGGCTCAAAAAAAACTGTGCCATCGGGATCGCAAAAGCTGAGCATTTTTTCTACGTTTCGCTGCTGGTAAGCAAACATAAATTCAACACAGGCATTTTTAAGGCTGAGAACTTTTTGTTCATGTATGATACTGGTCATGATAAGTAGTTTAATGGTTATAGATTCTTAATAAACCAAAACTAACTTCAAAAAAAATACCTTTATTGTAAAACTGCGGCAAATTAATTAAGCGGTTTACTTGTGGGCTTGTCAACATATTTAGATAGCTCCCTATTTTCTTCAAAATACTTCTGCGGAGAACGACCGGTAAATTCAATAAAGTCTTTTATAAAATGTGATTGATCGTAATATTCACAATTATAAAAGACATCGGACCAATCAACGGTTGATTTTCCTGCGATCAGGTTACCAATATAACTCATGCGACGGATACGGGCATAATATTTAGGACTCAGACCGACTCTCTTAAAAAATTTTCTTTCAAAATTTCTGCGGCTCATATAGGCCTCTTCTATTAATTTATTTATGTTCAGCATTCCATTGGTTGATACAATTTTATTAGCAGCTTGATCTATCGAATCTGGTTCAGGAAAATTTTCTTCAGTATTCTTAAGTGTAAATGCTTCCAATAGTTTTGCTTTCTCTGCGGAAACTTCTTCTTTTTGAATAGACAAAAACAATTCATCAATGTCCGCTTTCTTGAATATTTTATATAGATCTATACGCTCCTCAGTAAACTCGTATACCGGTAAATTGAAAAGTGATGAAAGACCCGAAGGTTTAAAAACGATGCCAGCGATTGAAATCCGGCCATTTAATAAAAGTTTATAACTGTATATGGCCTGGCCCGATAAAAATGCAGCAGGTACTTGTAAGTGTTCATATTTTTTGTTCTGCAAAAAATACGGATCTCCGGTATTTATTACAATAGAACAAAAACCAGTTGGCGGTGACTCTACAATCATATTTTGCACCGGATCATTCAAAGACTGCCATATAAAATAGCATTCTATAAATGGCTCAAGCCTTTTTTGGGGCAAAAATTTTTCGTAGCGCATTTTTCTGTTGTCATAAATATCGGATTTTACTATAAATAAAAGGAAGTAAGACAATAGAAAAGCGGGTAAAAGAATTAATTCTGGACAAGAAAGGTTTGAGTACAATGGCGAAGTAAGGCCAGGCTTCATTATGCGAAGCTGCGGATGGTGGATACAGACAAAGAAGTTTGATGACTTCAGGTTATTGAATTAACATTTTTAAAAAAACAAGGCTGTTATATTTGCCGGTAACAGGTTGCCAGCAAAAAATCATGCTTACCCGTAAAAACAAGAAAAAGGTCCGGCAGATCAGTTTTATACTGATGCTGACAGCATTCCTGCTGTCAATGGGTATTATTCTTTTTAAATGGCTTAGCCCTTCAAAAACCCGATTTGTCCGTTATCCGGAATTTGGCATCACCATACCTGAAAATTATGCCATACATGGTATTGATGTTTCCAAATACCAGCAGCAGATCGACTGGGATGAAGTAAAACGCATGCGGGTAAAAAATGTGCAGATCGGCTTTTCTTTTATAAAAGCCACAGAGGGCACCCAAAAAAAGGATCCGGAGTTCAAACGTAACTGGAAAAAATCCCGCCTGGCGGGCATACACAGGGGAGCTTATCACTTTTTTATTGCTTCAAAAGACGGGACACAGCAAGCCAGGTATTTCATTAAACATGTGGAGTTAGAAAGTGGCGATCTGCCCCCGGTATTGGATGTAGAACAATTGAATGGTGCAGGTCCGATGCAATTAAGAACTGAAGTGAAAGAATGGCTACAGGAAGTTGAAAGACATTATGGAGTAAAACCGATCATCTATACCAATGTTGATTTTTACCACCGTTATCTTGGAGAAGCTTTTGATGCTTACCCATTATGGGTAGCACATTATTACAGGGAAAAAGACCCGAGTATTAAAAGGGAGTGGCTTTTCTGGCAGCATAGTGACAGAGGCCGGGTAAACGGGATCAACCATCTTGTTGATTTTAATGTTTTCAATGGCGACTCTGTACAATTAAAAAAATTACTGATACCCTGAACAGAGGCAAAATAGTTTGCGAGATTATTGTACTTTGTAATTAATCAACAACTATGGCATCGCATTGGGACCCGGAGGTAAAAGAATTCTTCATTAAGATCATCAAGTCCATTTCTTATGGGCTTATGTGGATCATGGCATCAGCCACTGCTGGTCTTTACTATGAGTTAGGTTATGCAAATGGCAAGCCGGTTATTTATACGGTGATCTTCTATTGTTGTATGATTGTAACTCTGTGGCTGCTTATACGTTACTTAATAAGGATCTGGAAGTAAAGGGTGATTACCAAAATACCCAATAAAAGGTATGGCGTTCTACCAGTAAAACAATATTTTTAGCAAAAAGGATTTCGTGGAAATAAAGCAGATCAGCAAATGGGTCGTTATTACAGGGACTCTTTTTATCTGGATCGTTAAGTTCCTTGTAAGACCTTTTTTTGAACTGGACGAACCCGCCCGTTTTTTCTTCAACATCATGCCTAACCTGGCAGGGTCCTTTTTAATACCCTTTGGCGCCTGCTGGTTTTTTTATGGACGTAATAGTTGGGTAGCAAAAATATTCAGTATCAGATCAAGTTATGATCTTCGGATGGTTTGCCTGATCGGTTTTATTATGCTGGTGGTAAATGAATACCTGCAACAGATTCCTGTATTCGGAAGAACCTTTGATTACTTTGATATCATCTTTTCCTTCTTTGGCCTGTTGCTCTCCTACTTTGTGTATAGCCGGCTACAACTTCGCTATGACCGCTCTTTCAATTAATTTTTAGTGTCGAGTATCACCGGTGTGTTACCTTTTCCCATTACGATCACTTTGGCATTTTCTGATTTAGCCAGTTCCAGGTAAGCTTTTATCTGTTCGTATTGTAATTGTTTGTCGGTAAGCCCCTGGTTGATGATGCGCTGATAATCTGCGATACCCTGTGCTTCCACTCTTTTTCTTTCGGCTTCCTGCTTTTCTTTTTGGAGTACAAACTGCATTTTTTGTGCTTCCTGTTCCGCATTGATCTTTTGTTCAATGGTTGCTTTTACAGATGGAGGCAAAGTAATATTACGAACAAGCAATTGCTCCAGCAGTAATCCCCTTTTCCTGAAATCTTCCTCAATGCTTTTGAAGATCCGTTGCTGAAACTCATCCCGTCTGCTTGAATATAATGCTACGGCTTCATAATACACTGCATTGTCCCTGATCTTGGTACGGGTGAGCGGTCTTACAATCTTATCAGTATAATCGGCACCGGTCTCTTTTACAATGCGTGGCGCTTCAGAAGACATGAGCCTGTAAAGTACTGTAAGATCGATCGTTACTTCCAAGCCATCAGCGGTTAATACACGGATCGCATCATCAGAAGATTTGGCTCCTTCATCATGGATGCCACTCATGGTATAATTCTGTGTTTTTACATCCATATGTCTTACTTCAACCAATGGATTAATAAAATGCAGACCACTGCTCAGCACCCTATTCTGCACTTTACCAAAAAGCAGTTGTACGCCAATATTTCCGGCATCTATCTGTACAATACTTTTAAGTAGTATCCCGATCAATAATGTTGCGATCCCGGCCAGGCGTACTATAGTCGCATATTTTCCGATCTCAGGATTTCTTTTTATTCCTAAACTCACTAAAAAGACGAGTATCCCAAATGCAATTAATCCCATAATTCAATTATTTATTTAACTACTATGATCGGCAATGATCACCCAATTGCCTTTTACTTTTTTGAATAATAAGGTAAAATGACCGCCCACATCGCCAATACTTCTTTTAAGATGCCATTTGCCCACCACATGATAATATTTTTTGGAAAGGGGCTTTACCTGTATCAAGGTGAAGGTCAGCTGGCCCATAGCTGTTTTATCCGGATAGCCTTTTTTGTAATTGTTCAGGGTATTTGTCCACCCATAGGTAACCCCGCTTTTGCCAATGAACATCAGGGAGTCATTTTCCCAATAGCCATTCATAAAAGCTTCCACATCACCCCGGTTCCAGGCGGCTGACTGTCGGTCCATTAAACTGCGGATGGCTTGTTCGTCTTTCGACTGTGCAGCAACATTTAAACCCACCGTTAATAAAAACAGGCAAAACAACGATTTCATTGAGCGGTTTTGTTTAAAGTTAAGGATTAATAAAAGGACAGCAGGATCAGTGATTACAATCGTCAGCATATGCATGATTATGCACCCTGCATGATTTGTAATTCAACAGGTGACCATAGATGATCAGGATGACAGCAGGTATCAACAGCCATGTTTCTACATGCAAAAAAAACTGTTTGAGCACCAGTAATGAAAATCCTATTGAAAAAATAAACAGGGGTACCAGCGAATGATGGTGTTTTTTGTAGCCATGATAAAGAGAGCCGGTACCGATACAGAATGCCAGGAAGATCATCCCGGCTTCGAAATAAATATTATGAATAATATTTACCCCAAATAAAGGCAGACTGGTCATAAATAACGGGAGCAGGGCACAATGAATGGCGCATGCCAGTGAGGCACCAATACCAAGAGCATCCCAGTTTATCCTGATTTTCATAAAAAGAATACAAAAATACAACATTGTTGCAAAATCAGAAAACCCGGTTTTGTAAATTTGCAGTTCAAAAAAGAGAATATGTCTAAGAAGGGATGGTTTTATACGGCTTTTTTTGTGCTGCTGGCAGTGGGTTTTTATTTTATGTTGGTTAAGATAATACCCGGCTACAATAAAAGAGGGGTTGCCCCAGTTAGTTTTGTAAGGCCTTTTTCATTTTCAAACCAGGACGGAGAAAAGGTGACAGAAAAAAGTGTTGCGGGAAAAGTATATGTGGCGGAATACTTTTTCACCACCTGTAAGGGCATTTGCCCCAAGATGAATAATAATATGCGGATGGTGTATGATGCATTAAAGGATGAAAAGGACTTTCTTATTCTGTCGCATACCTGCGACCCGGATACAGACTCGGTACAGCAAATGAAGAAATACGCCGATTCTATGCAGGTGAATACGGATAAATGGATCTTTTTAACGGGCCGTAAGGACAGCCTGTATAATATGGCCCGCATCAGCTATACCATTGATGATCCTAATGATAACCTGGTAAGTATGGAAGATGATTTTATGCATTCTCAGCTTTGGGCATTGGTTGACAAGAATGGTGACGTAAGACATATCTATGATGGATTAAAGGAAAGCGAAGTAAAAAAACTGATCAAAGATGCCCGCAGGCTATTAAAAGACGAATAACATGAGCAAAGAGATAATACTTGATAATAATACAGAAGAGCTTTTACGAAAGCACCGCCTGAGTGTAACGGAGAGCCGGTTGAAAATATTGAATTTATTTATGGACCAACCCGGCGCCCTTGCACACGGTGATATTGAAAAAAAAGCCGGGGAAAAGTTTGACCGGGTAACGGTGTACCGTACGTTGCAAACCTTTGTAGAAAAAGGCATCATTCATACGATCCCAACGGCAGACAATTCAGTTCGTTATGCTCTTTGCCGTGATGAGTGCAGTGAGGGCCATCATCATGATCATCATGTACATTTTATCTGCACATCCTGCGATACCACTTATTGCCTTGATGATGTGGTTACTCCTGAACTAAAACTCCCTAAAGGATATATTGCCCAGCAAATTGAAGTGCTGGCAAAGGGTATCTGCAACGAATGTTCCGGAAAATAAAAGCCCCTGTGTAGAGACACAGGGACTATTGGTTAAGGCTCTGATTAGTAGCTATTTTAAGATTCGGCTATAAACCGGTTTAAATTTCTTATTTATATACGAGATGCGGTTATGGCTCGCTTCGTTGTATTCCTATTCAAATTTAGGGTGGCAGAGTCAATTTTCCGAATTTAAGACATACCCCTTTAGGGTGATTTTATAAAGTAATTATCAGGGAGCCTCCTGTAAAAAGGATATAACTGCATTCCAGGTTGGGCCGACATCCGATTTAATTCTTTTCTCTACCAGCATAGATGATCCATGAGCCCCCGGCTTTGCTATAAATGTTTGGTGATTATACTTTTGTGCCAGGGCTATTTGGTTTTTGACTGACTCGATTTCCATTTCTCTTTCTGGCCGAAGTACCAATAATGGCATTTCTATCTTATCAAAATCCTGTTCCGGCTGGCAACCTTCCATGGGTTCACCGGAAGCAGGAGAAAAACCTAACACCGCTTTTACATGTTCAGGATGCCTGGCCGCATACTGAATAACCAATGCGCCGCTGAAACTACTTCCCCAAAGTATCATTTTTTTGTCCTGAGTTTTTTCCAGCAGGTATTTTACTGCGGCCTCAATATCTGGATAGGCATCACAATAAGAAGGGTTTCTTGCCTGATTTTCTGCAATTGTTCTGTTCCAGCTACCGTACAATTGTCCACCGCTTCTCAGATCAATGGCCAGAGTAGTATAACCCAGCGAATTAAGTGTATCAGCCAGCCATGCATACTCACCTCTTGCATTGGAACCACCCTGGTGACATAAAAGGATGGCGGGTTTATCCACTTCACCGGCCAAGTAATCTCCATAAATACGGATACTATCTGATGTTAAAAAGCTGACCTCAGTATTCAATGATTTGTCTGCAGAACTTTTCTGTTCAGTACAACCAAACAGGATACCCCAAAAAGCCAGTGCAGAAATTATGGATGATGATCTGAATGAAGAAAATAGCATTTTTCTTTTTAAGATAAGCCAGGGAATCCTGTCAATATCTTTAATTATACAGATGAGTACAGAGCTATTTTGCCGGTTGATATTCAGGATAGAAATTCTGCTCTGTTACTTTAATAATTTACTAAGCAGAGTATTTAAACCAAAGCCTAAATGTTCTCCATTTCCTTCTGCACAAATTCCATCAACCCTTTTATATGCCCTAGAGAAAGATCAAATTTTAGTCCGGCTGCTTCAAAAAGCTCCGGTAATGTGCGGGTGCCGCCAAGGCTTAATGCATTCAGATAGTTATTGATCGCAGTATCAGGGTTTTGCTGGTATTGCTGCCATAGTCCGATAGCGCCTAACTGCGCAATGCCATATTCAATGTAATAAAAAGGAACCTCAAACAAATGCAACTGCCGTTGCCAGCCATAGCGACGATATTCTTTCAGCCCCGAAACATCAATGACAGGAGAAGAGAATTCATTGAAGATATCTAACCATGCAATGGCTCTTTCTTCTTCTGTATGTGCAGGGTTTTCGTATATCCAGTGCTGAAATTTATCAATGGTGGCGATCCAGGGGAAAATAATGATCACCCTTTCCAGTTGTTGTTCTTTGGCTCTTTTTAATTCTTCTTCTCTTTCAAAAAACACTTCCCAGTGATTCATGCTGAAAAGCTCCATCGCCATACTGGCTACTTCAGCAATTTCAGTCGGGTAATCTTTGAATCCGGTAAGTTCCAATTCATGTGAAAGAAAAGAGTGAATGGCATGACCGCCTTCATGTACCATCGTTGTTACATCATCCAAGGTACCGGCAGCATTCATAAAGATGAAGGGGGCGCCGCTTTCTGCCAAAGGACAGTTATAACCGCCCGGGGCTTTCCCTTTTCTGCTTTCCAGGTCCAGGTGGCCCATGGCTTTCATCCGGCGAATACAATCACCAAAAAAGGGTCTCATTTTTTCAAAACAGGCAATGCTCTTCTCAGTCAGCTCATCACTTGTTTTAAATGGCCGGAGCGGTTGTATACCTGCAGGTTCTGCTTCTGTATCCCATGGTTTTAATGTATCAAGGCCCAGCTTTTTCTGCTTGGCTTCATACAACTGGTTTACGAGGGGCATCACATGCAGTTTTACCGCTTCATGAAAGCGAAAGCAATCTTCTTTTTTATAGTCAAACCGGCCGAGTTCTTTAAAACGATAGTCACGGTAGTTTTCATAACCTGCATTCAAAGCTACCTGGTGGCGTTTTTGAATTAAGGAGGTAAAAAGCTTGTTCAGCTCATCTTTATCCTCCAGTCTTCTTTTGTTGATCTTATGATAAACCTCTTCTCTTACCGATCTGTCTTCATCCTCCAGGAATTTTACAGCTTGTTGTAGTGTGTATTCCTGTCCGCCAACTTCAACGGTCATTTTACCAGATATCACACCAAACTGCTGTTGTAATACATTCAGCTCGGCCTGTAATGGAATATTTTCTTCCCGGAAAAGCTCAATATTCTTTTTTACATTTCTTATGTAGGTGTAATATTTTTCCTGGTCAAGCTCCTTTAAAAATGGGTTAGCCAGCAGTTTTTTATTCAGCCTGTCTGACCAGGGTTGTATCTGCGGCTGGATCTGCATCATGAAAAAAGTAAAAGCTTCTTCCAGTTCTTTGCTTTCAGTATCGCAGGTCATTTTTATTTGTCGCCAGCAGGCATCTTCACTTATCACAGCTTCCAGTTCGCTGGCATCTTTCAGCCATTGCTCTAATGCTTCTACGGAATTGATATCTCTTTTCTCAAGATCAGTAAAGTATGGAGCAAGACTATCCCAGTCTTTAATACCAAAATCAGCGGGTAAAAAATTCCGGGGTAGCTTCTGTATATCGGCGCTGTAATTCATCGGGTATAGTTTTAAATGCAGACTATCAAAACAAAGATCATTTCTTTTTTGGGGCAGCCTTCTTTGCAGCAGCTTTTTTGGGCGCAGCCTTTTTTGCAGGCTTTTCCTCTTCGGTTTCAGCCTTCTTGGTTGCTGCTTTTTTAGCTGGAGCTTTTTCTTTGGATTCTTTCTTTTCTTCTTTTACGGGTTTTTCTTCCGGTGCCTCTTCCACCACAGGTTCTTCCTCCTCTATTTCAGTCAGTTTTATCTCTATATCATTCTTTTTCAGGATAGAGAACCACTTTACCATTTTCTTCATATCGCTGGCATACACCCTGTCAAAATCCATATCAGGGTACACTTTCTCAAAGTATTTTTTAGTGGCAGCAGCATCTTTTTCATCGGGTGTCTGTCCACCGGCGCTGTCCATCGCATTAAAAACATCAACAAGGTTCACATTCTCACGGATGGTATATATCTCAATACTTTCTAATTGAGTCAGGTTGTGGATACGACTGGAAACAAAACGGGTTGTTTTGTCGTCGAGGGACCTCACAATGGCTCCATCACTTTTACTGTTAATTAACTCAAATAATCCGGGTAACCCGGTAACGGCAACAAGCTTACTGTATTCCATAAAGTATATTAATTATTAAGGGGTTGCAAGATACTTGAGTTCGGCCAAAAGGCCGCCCCCAACTTATTTTTTGGTAAATCGAACGATTTTTGACGATTTTACGTCTTATTTTTCAGTTACTTATTTAAAACTAAAAATCATACAATGAAAAAAGCACTTTTTTTAATGACTGGTTTGTTTGCTTTAACAGTCATGATAAATGCACAACCCGGTGGAGGGTTTCAGCGTCGTACTCCGGAAGAAAGGGCTGCTGTCATTCATGCAAAACTGGACAGCGCTTTTACGATTGAAGCGTCCAGGCTGGCAGTTCTTGATACAGCGCTTGCAATATTATATAAGCAGCAGGATGAAAAAATGAGGGAAATGTTTTCCAGTGGTGAAAGACCTGATCGGGAGACCATGATGGCTGAGATGCAGAAATACACAGATGCAAGGGATGCGATGATCAAGCAGATACTTACTGCAGAACAATTTACTATCTGGAAAGAAAAGATAGAACCTGCTATGCGCCCACAAAGAGGTGCCGGCGGGGGTGGCATGCGTAACGGCAATTAATATTGGTTTACTTAATATAGTTATAAAACCGTCGGTTAAATACCGACGGTTTTTTTGTAGTATATATAAAAAAAACACAAAAAGTTGATCAAATGAATGCGCCTGTTAACCACAGCAGTTGATAAAAGGTAAAATGGCGGTATGAGTGCAACAGCATAACGGGAAATATTGCCGTCATTTGATAAAACACTTTTATGAAAAAGCAAATGGTTGTTCTCGGGACGGTTATTTCTCTCTTTTTTTCTCTGAGTGTGTTTGCGCAGAAACCTTGTGACAAACCTGAATTCAGGCAATTTGATTTCTGGCTGGGTGAATGGGAGGCATTTGCCCCTAATGGCAACAAAGGAGGCGACAGTAAGATCAGTATTATCATTGATAGTTGTGTGATACTTGAGGAGTGGACCAGCGCAACTGTACAACAGGGTTTCCGGTATGCAGGAAAAAGTTTCAACACTTATAACCTGGCAACAAAACAATGGCAGCAGACCTGGGTAGATAATACCGGCAATACAACCGAATTTTTACGGGGAGAGGCTTCTGATGGAAAGATCGTTTTTTATGCAGACGCTGTCACCAGTCAAAAAGGACAAAAGTTTATGCGACGCCTGACATTCACCAAACTCAGTGATGATAAAGTAAGACAGTTTGGAGAAGTATCAACTGATGGAGGTACTACATGGAAAACGGAATATGACCTGGAATACAGGCGAAAGAAATAACGAAGAGGCGGACATTTGCAATTGTAAGGCTTATAATTCTTTACTTGCGATATGAAAACAGTAGTATTTCCTGCTTTTATTTTGTTGCTCCTGCTTGGAAACTGCTTTGGGGCCTATAAACTCTTTACAGCCAAAGAAGATTTTCTTTCTAAGTTCCCCAAACTGACTGAAGAAGCATATGGGTTGATCAGGTATTTACCCCTGGTTAATATCATAGCATTGGCCGGAGTTTTGTTCTGGCAAAAATGGGGCGTTTATCTTGCTGTTGCTTGTGCTATCCTTATTATTGTTTGCGATATTTTGTTTGGTATATACTATCATTTATTTATTGCTGTTCCGTCAACGATATTTTTGATTTATCTTATTGCCCGGTATTGGAATTTCTTTGAATAAGAGAGAGACTCATAGATTGATTTTCTGTAAAACTGCTACATGAAAAAAACAATTCTTCTCACTGGAGCAACAAGCGGTATTGGAAAGGCTACTGCTATAGCATTGGCCAATAAAGGCCATCATGTATATGCAACAGGCCATACTGATGATGATGTGGAAGGGCTGATTCTTTTTCTGAAAGAAAATAACTATTCCATTGAGAGTTTTAAATTGGATATAACTGTTGAAGAAGACAGAAAAAAAATTAATGGACTTGCTATAGATGTACTGATCAACAATGCCGGTATGGGAGAATCCGGCTCACTGACTGAAGTGCCGATGGATAGATTGATCAAAAATTTTGAGACCAATGTATTTGGAACAATAGCAACCTCACAGGAGGCTTTTCGTCAAATGATCCCAAGAGACTCAGGAAGAGTTATCATTATAAGTTCCCTGGCAGGACGAAGCCCCCGACCTTTTTTGGGACCCTATAGTATGTCAAAATATGCATTATCTGCTGCGGCAGGTATTTTAAGGCAGGAATTAAAGTATATCACTAGGAATATTCATGTTTCAGTGATAGAACCCGGAAGTTATCACACAGGTTATAATCAGCGGATGATGGCCAAAAAATATGAATGGATGGACCCCTCCTCCTATTTCTGGAATGTAACTGACAAAATCAAAAAGATGGAAGCATTTACATTTAAGGCAACTGAATACAGGTCACTGAATTCCATAGTAGCAAAAATTGTGAAAGCTGTAGAAGCAAAGAAGCCAAGATTACGATATGTTGCTCCCTGGTGGGAAGGAGCAATTGTTCAACTGGCAAGGATAATGGGTAAGTAGCCGGGCCGCTCTTACTTCTTAAATATAAAATTGAAATAAAAACGTTATTATGAAAAATGCAATCAGCTGGTTTGAGATACCCTCAACCGATCTTGACAGAGCCACTAAATTT
>Ga0116152_10001911_pt1 | contig 17041 bp, 16 predicted proteins | sample AD_UKC119_MetaG_FD_89894 | JGI IMG/M metagenome (GOLD analysis project Ga0116152, IMG submission 89894) | Active sludge microbial communities of municipal wastewater-treating anaerobic digesters from Hong Kong - AD_UKC119_MetaG | ecosystem: Engineered > Bioreactor > Anaerobic > Digestate... | reverse complement strand
TGCCGGCGACCAGCATGTGGCCGTGGTCACGATACGAGGTGATGCGCTTGTCGCCATCCTTGGCGGCGGCTTCCAGACCGACGACGACCGCTTCCTGGCCGATATACAGGTGGCAGAAGCCCCCGATCAGCCCCATGCCGTAAAGCTGGCCGGCCTTTTCCTCGAATCGGCGGATCAACAGCATCTCGCGGTAGTATTTCAGCAATTCCTCTGCGGATACGTTTGATTTCTCCGCCGGTTTCCGTGCAGCCATCGGGGCTCCTCCCTGGTCGCGTGAAGAATAGTTTAAGGCTAAACCATTCTCTACACCAAGACCGCCGAAATTGCGAGACAGAATCTGGCGCGCCGGGGCGCCCGCCGTCGCAAGGGCGGGGCCGGGTCGGAGGGGCCTTTGGGGGCGGGCTCAGCGCAGGACGATCTCGTCGGCGCGGACATAGCCCAGGACCTCGCGCGCCTGCTGATCCAGCAGATCGAGGTCGAGGTATTGGTCGGACAGGCGGTGGGTGTCGTTTTCCAGCACCGACAGTTCGCCGGCCAGGCGGTCGCGCTCGGCGCGCAACTGGGCGGCGTCGGCCTCGATCTGGATGCGGTGCAAGAGCCCGTATTCGCCCTGAACGGCGGAAAAGGTGAGATACGCGCCGAAGGTTCCGGCGATCGCATAATAAAGAACCGGCCCGAAGCGAGGGCGTTTGCGTTGCATGGGACTGCTCGTCACCTTGGGGCGGCCTCTGTCGGGCCCTGGACGCATCCTGCCACAGAGCGGCGGACAAGGAAAGACCGCGACGCGGGGTCACGCTTGCCCGACTCGGGGTCGGGGGGACAGGCTGGGTCAAAATGGAGGAAGCCATGACCGACGCGGCGCCGCGCAGCGACCTTGGAACGCACGAGGTGTTCAACCAGCCCGCCATGCCGGCGCGCGATCCCTGGGCCGGGGACGCCAGCTTGCGCCGGGCGCTGGGCGAGGACGCGGGGCTGGCGGCGCTGGGCCGGGCGCTGGGGTCGGCCGGGATCCGCGAGGCGGCGCGCGACGCGCAGACCCGGCTGCCCGAACTCAGGACCTTTGACCGCTCGGGGCGACGCATCGACGAGGTGCATTTCCATCCCGGCTATCACCGGTTGATGGCGCTGGGGCTCGAGGCCGGCTATGCCGCGACCGCCTGGGACGGCAGCGGCAGCCACCTGCGGCACGCGGCGATCAATTACATGATGAGCCAGGTCGAGCCGGGGGTGTGCTGCCCCATGACGATGACCTATGCGGGAGTGCCCGCGTTGCAGGCAGACCCGGTGCTGGCCGCGCTGTGGACGCCCCGGCTGACCGCGCCCGCCTATGACCCCGCGCGCGTCTCGGTCGATCGCAAGGGCGCGGCGACGCTGGGCATGGCGATGACGGAAAAGCAGGGTGGGTCCGACGTGCGGGCGAACGGCACGGTCGCCGTTCCGGACGGCGAGGGCTACCGCCTGCATGGACACAAGTGGTTCTGTTCGGCGCCGATGTGCGACGGTTTCCTGACGCTGGCGCAACTGCCCGAGGGGCTGACCTGTTTTCTGGTGCCGCGCTGGTTGCCCGACGACACGCGCAACCCCTTCACCATCCTCAGGCTGAAGGACAAGCTGGGCAACAAGGCCAACGCCTCGTCCGAGATCGAATACGAGGGCACCTATGCCCACCGGCTGGGCGCGCCCGGGCGCGGGGTGCAGACGATCATCGAGATGGTGCATCACACGCGGCTGGACACGGCGATGGCGCCGGCCGGGCTGATGCGCGCCGCGCTGTCCGAGGCCGTGACCTGGGCGCGCGGCCGCTCGGCGTTCCAGAAGCGGCTGATCGACCAACCGCTGATGCGCGCGGTGCTGGCCGACCTGGCGCTGGAAGCCGAGGCGGCGCTCTTGCTGGCCCTGGATGTGGCGCGGGCCTTTGACGACCCCGCGCGCCGACCCTATGCGCGGCTCTCGGTCGCGCTGGCCAAATTCCTGTCGAACAAGCGCGCGCCGGGCATGATTTACGAGTGCATGGAGTGCCTGGGCGGCATGGGCTATGTCGAGGACACGCCGATGCCGATGCTCTACCGCGAGGCGCCGCTCAACTCGATCTGGGAAGGGTCGGGGAACGTGATCTGCCTGGATATCCTGCGCACGATGGTCAAGGACCCCGAGGCGGCGGCACAGGTGGCCGCGCGTCTCGACGCGGCGCGCGGCCTCGATGCGCGGTTTGACGCGGCACTGGCGGCGCACCGGGACCGTTGGCCGGGGCTGCCGCTCGAGGCCGAGGCGCGCTGGTTCGCGGAATCCCTGGCGACGTTGCTGACGGGCGCGGTGATGCTGGCCGACAGCCCCCTGGCGGGCGAATGGCTGGCGACCCGGCTGGGCGCGGCGCGGGGCACGGTGACGGGCGCGCTTGGGGCCTTTGATGCCAGCCGCGTGCTGGACGCGGTCTGAGCAGGGTGCATGGTAGGGTGCGTGCTAGCACGCACCTTACGGCACGCGAACCCGCGGGGCTCGTCGGCGCGCGGGTCGTCAGAAATGGGCCTTGGGCTCGTCCGGTTTGCCGGCGGCGATCGCCAGAACGCCGCCCAGCACGCAAAAGCCCAACGGGAACATCGTGAAGACGCCAAAGCCGAAGGCGACGTAGATCAGCGCCGCCGCGATCAGCAGCAGGACACCGCCCCACAGCGCGCGCACCCGCGCCATCGCGCCGCCGGCGATCGCCAGGACGGGTGCGGCGAAGCTGGCCAGGCGGATCAGTTGCACGTTGCTCACCGGCCCGAACAGCTGGTTCACCTCGGCGTGGTTTTCGGCGACCACCGTGTAGCCATAGCTGAAGAACCCGATCAGCATGGCGATCAGCCCCCCCGTGATTCCCAACACCAGCGCCGCGTTACGCATCCGAAACCCTCCGACAGTCGCGGAACCGTCCGCGCGTCCCTTCGACATAGGCGGCGGGTGGGGGCCGGATCAAGGGCTTATTCCGGCGCGATCCCCGCCTGTGGCAGCAGGGTCGCGATCTTGTAGAGCAGCGTCCGGGCGGCGCGGGTGCGTGGGTGCGCGGCATCGTCCGCGACCTGGCGCAGCGCCTCGCCCAGCACCGCCGCCTCGTCGGGGGTCAGCGTGGTCGGCGGCAGCACCAGCGGCGCGCGCAGGATGTAGCCCAGGCCGCGCTCGCCCTCGACGGGGATTCCGGTCGCCGCCATCATGGCCATGTCACGCCAGATCGTGCGGGTCGAAACGCCCATCGCCTGCGCCAGTTCGCCCGCCGTGTGCAACCGTCCGTCGCGCAGGATCTGCACCAGGTCGTAGAGCCTTTGATCGCGGTTCATGGGGACCTCGTTTGCTGGCGTGCAACTGACAAAATACTGTCAGCAGAGCGCCCGCGCCACCCCCGGCGAACCCGGATTCACCCTTTGAACCCCCCGGCGCAGGGGGTAGATACAGGCTCAAGGGGCGCCCCCGGTCGCGGGCGCCGGCTGCAAGGAGGTTCCCATGTTCAACAATATCGGCCCCATGGGCCTGATCCTGATCGTCGTCGTCGTGCTGGTGCTGTTCGGGCGCGGCAAGGTGGCGGGCCTGATGGGCGAGGTCGGCAAGGGCATCACCGCCTTCAAGCGCGGTGTGTCGGACGGCGGGCAGGAGCTGGAAAACCAGCGCCAGCAGGCGGCGGATGCCGCCCGCGACGTGACGCCGGAAAGCGAAACCGACCGCGACCGCGCCTGAGGCAGGCCTCGGCGCAAGGCGGAGCAGGAGCGGCGCATGTTCGACATCGGCTGGTCGGAAATGATGGTCGTCGGCGTGGTGGCGCTGATCGTGGTAGGGCCCAAGGACCTGCCAAGGATGTTCCACACGCTGGGCGAATTCACCGGCAAGGCGCGCGGCATGGCGCGCGAATTCCAGCGCGCCATGGACGCCGCCGCCCGGGAATCCGGCGTGAATGACGTGGTCAAGGACCTGAAGCGGACGACCTCGGGCCAGGCGCTGAAAGAGGCATCGGGCTTCGACGAGATCGAGAAGCAGTTCAAGGACCTGCGTCAGGGCCCTGGAAAGGCCGGGGCGCAAACGCGGGCATCGGCGAAACCGCCCGTGGTGGGAGCCGCAGAAAACGCCGCTGGCAAGGGCACGGAAAAGGGCGCCGATCCACACGAGGACGGCGACGAGGCTGCGGTGCAGGCGCATGACGCCGATGTCGCCGCGCGCAACGCCGCCCTGTCCGCGACCGAGGCCGAGCGCCTGAAAAAGCACCAGAAGGCCGAGGCCGCCCGGCTGAAAGCCGCCGCGATCCGCGCCCGCAAGGAGGCTGACGCGGCCGAAGCCGCCGCCGAGGAGGCCGCCCGCGATGTCAGCGATGCGCCCCAGGCCTGGTCTCCGGCCCCGAAAACCGCGCCCAAGCAGCCCGAAGCCGAGTCCTGATCCATGGCCGCCAAACCCGCCGAAGACGCGATCGACGACACCTCGGCCCCGCTGATCGAGCATCTGGCCGAGCTGCGCACCCGGCTGATCTGGTCGGTGCTGGCCTTTGTCGTGGCGATGATGGTCTGTTTCGCCTTTGGCAGCCAGATCCTGGACTTCCTGCTGAAACCGATCGAATCCACGATGCGCTCGCTGGGCAACCCGAACCCGGTGATGCAGTATACCGCGCCGCAGGAATACTTCTTCACGCTGGTGCAGATCTCGATGGTGGGCGGGCTGATGCTGTCCTTTCCGGTGATCGGCTACCAGCTTTGGCGGTTCGTCGCACCGGGGCTGTATCGCAGCGAAAAGAACGCCTTCCTGCCCTTCCTGGTCGCCTCGCCGGCGCTGTTCCTGGCCGGGGCGGCCTTTGCGCAATATGTCGTCGTGCCGATGGCGATGGCCTTTTTCCTGGGCTTTGCCGACGTGCCTTCGATGGTTGCGGCACTGTTTACCACGCAGGGGCCTGTGCCCGAACCCGCCGTGACCCGCAGCGGCATCGACATCGTCTTCAACGGCAAGGTCAACGAGACCCTCGACATCACCCTCAAGATGATCGTCGCCTTTGGCCTGTGCTTCCAGTTGCCGGTGCTGCTGACGCTGATGGGCAAGGCCGGCCTGATCACCGCCGAGGCGCTGCGCGGCGGGCGCAAATGGGCCATCGTCGGGATCCTGACGCTGGCTGCGCTGGTCACGCCGCCCGATGTCATCAGCCAGGTCACGCTGTTCAGCGTGGTCTATGGACTTTACGAGATCTCCATCTTCCTTGTGGCCCGGGTCGAAAAGAAACGCATCGCCGACCTCAAGGCCGAGGGGCTGTGGGACGAAGACGACGAAACCGACGCATGACCGACCCCTTGCTGACCCGTATCGCCGAGGCGCTGGAACGCCTGAGCCCGCCACCCGCGCCCGCGCCCGATTTCGCCGCCGCCGATGCCTTTGTCTGGCACACCGACCCTGATCGGCTGGAGCCCGTTGTGCGCGTCAGCCGCGTGCCGCTGGCGTTGCTCAAGGGGATCGGCCGGGTGCGCGACATCCTGCTGGAGAACACGGTGCAATTCGCGCGCGGCTACGGGGCGAACAACGCCCTGCTGTGGGGATCGCGCGGGATGGGGAAATCCTCGTTGGTCAAGGCCGTCCACGCCGAGGTTCTGGCCCGGGGCCTGCCCTGCACCCTGGTCGAGATCCAGCGCGAGGATCTGCCCTCGGTCGGGCGGCTGCTGAACCACCTGCGCGCAGCGCCCGGGCACCGTTTCGTGCTGTTCTGCGACGATCTCAGCTTTTCGCATGACGACACGCATTACAAATCGCTGAAGGCGGTGCTGGACGGCGGGATCGAGGGGCGCCCGTCGAACGTGATCCTCTACGCCACGTCGAACCGGCGCCACCTGATGCCGCGCGACATGATCGAGAACGAGCGATCCTCGGCCATCTCGCCCTCCGAGGCGGTCGAGGAAAAGGTCTCGCTCAGCGACCGTTTCGGGCTGTGGCTTGGCTTTCACCCGTGCACGCAGGACGATTATCTGGCGATGATCGACGGGTATGTCGCCGAATACGGGCTGGCCGTGGACCCTGAGACCCTGCGCGCCGAGGCCATCGAATGGCAGGCGACGCGCGGCGGCCGGTCGGGCCGGGTGGCCTGGCAATTCTTCTGCGATCTGGCGGGGCGGATGGGCCGCACGATCTAGCGCCGCGCGCGCCGGCGGGTCACTGCGGCAACCAGCGCCGCAACCGGGCCGCGTTTACCCCCCCGTCGCCATAGCCGAACCGCGCCCGCGACAGCGCGACGATGCGCGTGGCGGTTCCGTCGGGCGTGCTTTCGGGGATCAGGCGGATGCTGACATAGTCGGGATAGCGCATCAGCCGGGAGCGGGCGATCCAGGTCGCAAAGACGTCGTCGCCCGCCAGGCGTTCGGCGCCCTCGGCGCGGGCCCGCGCCGCGATGCGTTCGGCGACAGTGGCGGGTGGCAGGGCGACCACCCGGTCCACGCGGGCGAAATTCGGCGTCGTCGGATCGGGCGCGGTCCGTGGGTCAACGTGCCAGCGCGCCGGGTCCGAGGGTGCGATCCGCACCCACAGCGCAAAGCCCGCGAACAGCACGATCAGCGCCAGCAGCGCCACTTTCAACAGGGTCATGGGGGTCCTCATGGCTTTGCGGGACGCAGCGGCGGCGCGCCGTCACCCGGCGCGACGGGTCCAGGCGTAGAGACACAGCAGCTCCATCGCCACATGCGCCCCGGCGATGGCGGTCGCGCCGGTGGTGTCATAGGGCGGCGAGACCTCGACCACGTCGCCCCCGGTCAGCCGGATCCCGGCCAGCCCCCTGAGGATCGCCGCCGCCTGCCAGCTGGCCAAACCGCCCCAGACCGGCGTGCCGGTTCCGGGGGCGAACGCCGGGTCCAGCGCATCGATGTCAAAGGTCAGGTAGCACGGGCCGTCGCCGACGATCTCGCGCACGCGCGCCGCCACCGCCTCGGGCCCCAGGCGGTGGACCGCGGGCGCGTCGATGACGTTGACGCCCAGGTAATCCGCGCATTCCGTGCGGATGCCGATCTGCACCGAATGCGCGACGTCCACCAGACCTTTCTTCACGGCCTTGTAGTAAAAGGTGCCGTGGTCGATGCGGTCGAAATCGTCGTCCTGCCACAGGTCGGAATGGGCGTCGAAGGTGATGACCCTGAGCGGGCCGAACCGCTCGGCGTGGGCTTCGAGGATGGGCAGCGTGATCGAATGATCGCCCCCCAGCACCAGGCTGCCCGCGCCCGCATCCAGGATGCCGCCGACATGGGCCTTCAGCCGGGCCGGGAATTCGGCGGTCTTGGCATAGTCAAAGGCGAGGTCGCCGTAATCGACCACGCTGATCGCGCCAAGCGGATCGAAGCCCCAGCCATAGGGCGGGTCATAGGGTTGCAGGGTCGAGGCCTCGCGGATCGCCCGCGGGCCAAAGCGCGTGCCGGTCCGATGGGTCACCGCCTGGTCAAAGGGCACGCCCGTCACGGCCAGATCGGCGCCGGTCAGGTCCTTGGTGTATTGTCGGCGCAGAAAGCTGACCGCGCCGCCGAACGCGTTCTCAAAGGACAAGCCGCGCCGGTCCTGGCGGGTAAAGGCGCCGTCCACCTCGGTCTTTGCGTCTTCCAGGGCCATGCTGTGCCTCCCAACCCGGTTTCGGGGCACTATGCTCAGATGCGCCACGCCGGACAAGCGCGCTTTTCCGCCCGTGTTTCAGAGTGTCACGCACTGTGATCCGGCCCTTCCTTGCAATGAGTCGCGCTTGGAGTAAAACGGGCCGGAATTGTCACAGGAAGCCTTGATGCCCGTTTCGCTTGTCCTTCTCGCCGCCGGCCTTGGCAGCCGCATGAACTCCGAGCGGCCCAAGGTCCTGCACCCGTTGGGCGGTGCGCCGCTGCTGGCCCACGCGCTGCGCGCCGGCACGATGCTGGCACCCGACCGCGTGGTGGTGGTCACCGGCCACGGTGCCGAGGGGGTGGCGCAGGTTGCCCGCGCGCACGAGCCCGACGTGCAGATCGCGCATCAGGCGGAACAGAAGGGCACGGCCCATGCCGTCGCGCAGGCCCGCGCGGCGCTCGACGGGTTTCGCGGCGACGTGGTGGTGCTATACGGCGACACCCCCTTTGTCCGCCCCGAGACGCTGGAGGCGATGCTCGAGGCCCGCGCGCGCCACGCGGTCGTCGTGCTGGGGTTCGAGGCAGCCGACCCCGGGCGCTACGGGCGGCTGGTGATGCAGGGCGACAGCCTGGAACGGATCGTCGAATTCAAGGATGCGACCGCGTCGGAACGCGCCATCACGCTGTGTAATTCGGGCGTCATCTGCGCCGACAGACTTACACTTTTCGAACTTATCGACGCGGTCGGCAGCGAGAATGCGGCAGGGGAATTCTACTTGACCGACATTGTCGCCATTGCCAGACAAAAGGGCCACAGCGTCGGCGTGGTGCGCTGCGACGAGGCCGAGACGCTGGGCATCAACACCCGCGCCGAACTGGCCACCGCCGAGGAGGCGTTTCAGCGCCGGATGCGGGCCGAGGCGCTGGACAACGGCGTCACGCTGATCGCGCCCGAGACGATCCATTTCGCCCTGGACACAGTCATCGGCCGCGACGCGGTGGTCGGCCCCAACGTGGTTTTCGGTCCCGGCGTCACCGTGGAATCCGAGGCCACGATCCGCGCCTTCTGCCACCTCGAGGGCTGCCATGTCAGCCGCGGGGCGCAGGTCGGCCCCTTTGCCCGCCTGCGCCCGGGCGCCGAACTGGCCGAGGACGTGCATGTCGGCAATTTCGTCGAGATCAAGAACGCGATCCTGGACGAGGGTGCCAAGGTCAACCATCTGTCCTATATCGGCGACGCCGACGTGGGCGAGAAGACCAACATCGGGGCGGGCACCATCACCTGCAATTATGACGGCGTGTTCAAGCATCGCACGGTGATCGGCAAGCGCGCCTTCATCGGGTCGGACACGATGCTGGTGGCGCCGGTGACGGTGGGGGATGACGCGATGACGGGCTCGGGCTCGGTCATCACGCAGGATGTGCCGGCCGGCGCGCTGGCGCTGGAACGTTCGAAACAGGAAACCAAACCGGGGCTGGCGATCCGCCTTATGGATCGGCTCAAGGCGCTCAAAGCCAGGAAGAACGGGGTCTGAGGCATGTGCGGTATCGTCGGAGTTCTGGGGCGCCACGAGGTCGCGCCGCTGATCCTGGAATCGCTGAAACGACTGGAATATCGCGGCTATGACAGCGCCGGGATCGCCACGGTGAACGCCGGTGTGCTGGACCGGCGCCGCGCGGTCGGCAAGCTGGTGAACCTTTCGGATCTGCTGGTGCATCAGCCGTTGCCGGGCAAGGCCGGGATCGGCCACACGCGCTGGGCGACGCATGGCGAACCGACGATCAAGAACGCCCACCCGCACCGCTCGGGCCCGGTCGCGGTGGTGCACAACGGCATCATCGAGAATTTCCGCGCCCTGCGCGAGTCGCTGGCGGCGGCGGGCATCGCCCACGAAACCGACACCGACACCGAAACCATCGCCCTGCTGACCCGCCACCATCTGGAGCGCGGCCTGTCCCCCTCCGAGGCCGTGGCGGCCACGCTCGCGCGGCTCGAGGGGGCGTTTGCGCTGGCCTTCCTGTTCGACGGCGAAGAGGATCTGATGATCGGCGCGCGCAAGGGTTCGCCCCTGGCCGTCGGCTGGGGCGAGGGCGAGATGTTCCTCGGCTCGGACGCGATCGCGCTGGCGCCGATGACCGACCGCATCACCTATCTCGAGGAAGGCGACTGGGTCGTCATCACCCGCGACGGCGCGACCTTTCACGATCTCAACGGCCTGCGCGTGAACCGCCCCGTGGCGCGTATCCGCCTGGACCAGACCCGCGTGGACAAGGCCGGGCACCGGCATTTCATGGCCAAGGAAATCGCCGAGCAGCCCTCGGTCCTGGGCGCGGTGACGGCGTTCCACCTGACGCCCGAAGGCACCGGACTGGCCCTGCCGCCCGAGGTCGATTTCGCCGCCGCCGACCGCGTCACGCTGGTCGCCTGCGGCACCGGGCACTACGCGACCCAGGTTGCCAAATACTGGTTCGAACAACTGGCCGGCATCCCGGTCGAAATCGACATCGCGTCCGAATTCCGCTACCGCCAACCCGTGCTCAGCGACCGTGGCGTGGCGATTTTTGTCAGCCAGTCGGGCGAAACGGCCGACACGCTGGCCGCGCTGCGCCACGTCGCGGGCCGGGTCGCGCGCACCATCGGGGTGGTGAACGTGCCGACCTCGTCCATCGCGCGCGAAACGGATGTCGCGCTGCCGATCCTGGCGGGGCCCGAGATCAGCGTCGCCTCGACCAAGGGGTTCACCGCGCAGTTGCTGGTGCTGCTGCTGTTGGCGCTGAAAGCGGGGCAGGACCGCGGCCGGCTGACCCCTGAGCAGGTCGCCGGGCACCTGGCCACGCTCAGGACCCTGCCGGGTCTGGTCGCGCGCGCCCTCGACCGCGAATCCGAGATCGAAACCCTGTCCCTGAAGCTGGCCGAGACCCGCGACGCGCTGTTCCTGGGGCGCGGCACGATGTTCCCGCTGGCGCTGGAGGCGGCGCTGAAACTCAAGGAAATCAGCTATATCCACGCCGAGGGCTATGCCTCGGGCGAATTGAAGCACGGCCCGATCGCGCTGATCGACAAGGTGATGCCGGTGATCGTGCTGGCGCCGCGCGACGCGCTTTACGACAAGACCGTCTCGAACATGCAAGAGGTCATGGCGCGTCAGGGCCGCGTCATCCTGGTGTCGGATCGTGCCGGTCTCGACGAGGCCGGCCCGGTCTGGGCGCAGTTGCAGATGCCCAGCGTGCCCGACTTGCTGGCACCGATCGTCTATGCCGTGCCCGCGCAGCTTCTGGCCTATCACACGGCCTTGGCGCGCGGCACCGATGTGGACCAGCCGCGGAACCTGGCGAAATCGGTGACGGTCGAATGATCTGGCCGGGTCGTTCGCGGGCATCGCGGGGCACCACCGGACGCGCTTTGCCGATCCGTCGCGGGCCCATGTCGCCACACGCGGGGCCGATGGCCGATGACTGACGTGACCCTGGAACAGGCCATGGCCGCCCTGACCGCGCTGGCCGATCCCGCCCGTGCGCTGGACATGCGCGCCTATCACAAGATCGACCGCCCCTATCTGGGGGTGGCCGTGCCGCACATCGAGGGCCTGGTCCGCGACTGGCGCGCTGGCGCTTCGATTGAGGGGCGGGTGGCGCTGGCGCGCGGGCTTTGGAACAGCGGCGTGCACGAGGCGATGGTCGGCGCCGCCAAATTGCTGACGCAGGCCCGCATCCGCACCGACGACACCGCCGTGTGGGACCTGATCGCGGGCTGGGTGCCGGGGTTCCAGGGCTGGGCCGTTGCCGATCATGCCGCCAAGGCGGGCGAACGTCGGCTGGTCGCCGATCCCGCGCGGCTGGACACGGTCGAGGGGTGGACCCGCGATCCCAACATGTGGACCCGCCGCGCCGCGCTGGTGATGACGCTGCCGTGGGCGCATCTCAATCACCCCAAGCCCGGCGACCTTGACGTGCGCGAGCGCGTGCTCGGCTGGGCCGCGGGTTTTGTCGCCGATCGCGACTGGTTCATCCAGAAAGCCGTCGCCTGGTGGCTGCGCGACCTGTCGAAACACGACGCCACCCGCGCCCGCGCCTGGTTGGCGGCGCATGGCCCGGGGCTGAAGGCCTTTGCCCGCAAGGAGGCCGCGCGCCACCTTGCCGACTGAGCGCGCGTCTGCCCCCTTGGGCGCCGGCGCGGCTGCGTGCTAGGACGGGTGCATGACCCGTCCCGCATCCCGCCTCTGGCCGAGTGTGCTGCTGCTTCTGGCGCTTCTGCTGGCGCTGGGGCTGGGCAGTCTGGGCTATCAGCGGCTGCACCGCGCGGCGCTGGCCGATCTGACCTTGCGGGGGGAAAGCACGCTCAGCCTGGCGGTCGCGGCGCTGAACGGGCAGTTGCGGCGCTATGACCGGCTGGCGGGGCTGCTGGCGCGACAGGCCACGATCCGCGCGGTTCTGGCCACAGCCGGCGACCCGGCCGCGATCGAGGCCGCGAATGTCTATCTGCGCGCCACCGCCCGGTTGCTCGACGCCAGCGACATCTATGCGATGGGGCTGGACGGGACCACGGTGGCGGCATCGAATTTTGACCAGCCGCGCAGCTTCATCGGCGGCAATTTCGCCTTTCGACCCTATTTCATCGACGCCCTGACCCGGGGCGAGGGGCGGTTCTACGCGCTCGGCACCACCTCGCGCGTGCGGGGCTACTATTTCGGCGCGCCGATCGACGGCCCTGCGGGGCCGGTCGGCGTGCTGGCGATCAAGATCGATCTCGACGCGATCGAGGCCAGTTGGCGGGGCTCGGACTACGAGGTGATCGTCACCGACCCCGAGGGGATCGTGTTCATGTCCACGCATCCCGACTGGACCTTCGGCGCGACGCTGCCACTGACCGAAGGGCGCCTCGAACGCACCCGCCGCACCCGCCGCTACGCCGAGACCACGCTGCGCGAACTGCCGATCCGTGCCGCGACCGGGGCGGACGGCGGCTTGACCTGGCGCTTTGGCGGGGCGTCGGACGCCGAATACCGGGTGCTGTCCGAACGGATGCCCGATGCCGACTGGACGGTGCAGGTGCTGATCGACACCGCCGGAGCGCGCCAGCAGGCGCTGACGCGGCTGGCGGTCGGCGCCTTGCTGGCCGGTCTGGCGATCCTGGTGGCGGTGATCGTCTGGCAGCGGCGCGCCCGCCTGGCCGAACGGCTGGCGCTTCAGGCCGAGGCCCGCGCCCAGTTGGAACGCCGGGTCCAGGAACGCACCGCCGAACTGGCGGCCGTCAACCGCCGCCTGGCGGCCGAGGTCACCGAACGCACCGCCGCCGAGGGCCGCCTGCGCGCCACCCAGGCCGATCTGGTGCAAGCCGGCAAGCTGGCCGCGCTGGGGCAGATGTCGGCGGCCTTGAGCCACGAATTCAACCAGCCCCTGGGGGCCGCGCGCAACTATGCCGAAAACGCGGTGACCCTGATCGAGCGGGGCCGCATCGACGAGGCCCGGCGCAACATCGACCGCATTCTGGGCCTGATCGGGCGCATGGGGGACCTGTCGCGGCATCTGCGCAACTTTGCGCGCAAGCCCAACGCGCAGCTTTCGGACGTGCCGTTGTCCGAACCCGTCGCCGCCGCCAGGGAACTGCTGGGATGGCGGCTCAGGGCGCAATCCGTGACGTTGCGCGTGGACCTGCCACCGCTCACGGTGCGGGCCGGGCCGGTGCGGCTGCAACAGGTGCTGGTCAACATCCTGTCCAACGCCATCGACGCGATGGAGGGATGCGAAACCCGCGCCATCGCCCTGACCGCGCGCGCCGAGGGGGCCACGGCGGTGCTGACCATCGCCGACACCGGCCCGGGCATCCCCGCGCAACTGCTGACCCGGATCTTCGATCCGTTCTTTTCCACCAAGGGCGTCGGCAAGGGGCTGGGCCTGGGGCTGTCGATTTCCTACAACATCGTGCACGACTTTGGCGGCACGCTGGCGGTTGCCAACGCGCCCGGGGGCGGCGCGGTGTTCACGCTGACGCTTCCGTTGGCCGGCAACGCGGCAGGACACGGGGACCCATGACGCGCGGACGCATTCTTCTGGTCGATGACGACGCCGATCTGCGCGCCTCGACCGCGCAGGCGCTGGATCTGGCGGGCTTCGACGTGACCGACACCGACCAACCCGAGGACGTGCCTGCGCTGACCGGCTTCGGCTTTCCCGGCATCGTCGTGACCGACATCCGGATGCCGCGACTCGACGGGCTCAGCCTGATGACGCAGATCCACGCGCTGGACCCCGCGGTGCCGGTGATCCTGATTACCGGCCATGGCGATGTGCAGCTTGCGGTTCGGGCGATGCGCGAAGGGGCGCATGATTTCATCGAGAAACCCTTTTCCGCCAGTCAGTTGGCCGAAACCTGCGCGCGTGCGCTCGATTACCGGCGGCTGGTGCTGGAAAACCGCGTGTTGCGCGCCGCCGCCGGGCAGGCCGACGATCTCGAACAGCGCCTGGTCGGGCGCTCGACCGCGATGATCGACCTGCGCCGCCGCTTGCGCACCATCGGCCCGGCGGAAACCGACGTGCTGATTACCGGCGACACCGGCACCGGCAAGGAGGTCGTCGCGCGCGCCCTGCACGACCTGTCGGCGCGCGCCGCCAAGCCCTTTATCGCCATCGACTGTGCCGCGCTGCCCGAGCAGCAGATCGAAAGCGAATTGTTCGGCCACGAGCAGGGCGCCTTTGCGGGCGCGATGCGGGCGCGCTATGGCCGGTTCGAGCACGCCCGCGGTGGCACGGTGCTGCTGGACGACATCGGGTCGATGCCGATGGCGATGCAGGGAAAGTTGCTGCGCGTGATCCAGGAACGCACCGTCACGCCCCTGGGCGCGAACGAGGCGCGCCCCGTGGATATCCGCGTCATCGCCACCTCGCGCGCCGCGCTCGAACCCGAGGTCGAGGCCGGCCGTTTTCGCGCCGACCTGTTCTACCGCCTGGCCGTGGTGCATCTGGGCGTGCCGCCGCTCGCCGCCCGTCGCGAGGATATCCCGCTGCTGTTCGCGCGTCTTCTTGCCGAGGCCGCGGGCCGCCACCGCATCGACCCCGTGACCCCCCCGCCGGCGCTGGTCGAGGCGCTGGTCACCCGCGATTGGCCCGGCAATGTGCGCGAATTGCGCAACGCCGCCGAGAGGGTTGCCCTGGGTCTGGACCTGGCCGACGCCGCCGCGCCCCCGGTGGCCGAGCCGCCCTCGGGCCGGCTGGCTGACCGCGTCGCCGAATTCGAGCGCGCCGAGATCCAACGCGCCCTGCTGGCGCATGGCGGGGTGCTGAAGCCGGTCTACGAATCCCTCGGCCTGTCGCGCAAGACGCTCTATGAAAAGATGCAGAAACTGGGCATCGACAAGGCCCGCTACACCGACGGCTAGGGCGCGAACGGGGGGAATTCCACCCACGCGCCGCACCGATGGGTGGATTTTCACCCATCCGCCGCAGGGGGCAGCCGCTTTTTCCCGGGCGTGACGCGCGCGCCGGTTGATCCCCGGGGCGTCGCGGTGCGTGATGCCCTCGCGACCCGCGCCGAGAGGAAGCGGCCGGGGCTGCCAATTGTCACGCAAACACGTCCAAGGGAGGACCTCATGCGTCTCTTTTCCGCCTCTGCGCTGGCTACGGCCGCGCTTCTCGTCGCCATGCCCGCCGCCGCGCAGGACCGTTCGGGCTGGCCCGATTCCCTCACCGTCGGCACCGCCAGCCAGGGCGGCACCTATTTCGTCTATGGCAACGGCCTGGCCAGTTTCATCGGCGAGGAACTGGGCATCAACGCCTCGGGCGAGGTGACCGGCGGTCCGGTGCAGAACGTGACCCTGGTGCAACTGGGCGACCATGACATCGGACTGGTGACCATGGGCCCGGCGTATGAGGCCTGGACCGGCCACAGCGAACTGGCGCCGGGGCTGGAGCACCGCGACATCCGTGCGCTGTTCCCGATGTATCAGACGCCCTTCCAGGTCATCACCCTGGCGTCGTCGGGCATCACCTCGGTCAGCGAACTGGCCGGGCACCGGGTTTCGGTGGGCCCCGCGGGCGGCACGCCCGGCACCTACTGGCCGCGCTTCCTGGAAACGCTGGGCGTGGATGCGACCGTGTCGAATGCCGGCGCCGCCGATGCCGCCAGCCAGTTGAAGGACGGGCTGATCGACGCCTTCGCCTTTGCCGCCGGGGTGCCGATCTCGGCCTTCTCGCAACTGGCGGCCGAGGCCGATGTGCGCATGTTCGGCTTCACCCCGGACGAGCTGCAAACCATCCTGGCCGCGCACCCCGAGGTGTCGCCCCTGACCATCCCGGCCGGCACCTATGCGGGCGTTGACTATGACCAGCAGTCGGTCGCGATGTGGAACTTTGCCATCGCCAACGCCTCGATGCCGGACAGCCTGGCCTATGAGATCACGCGCCTGGTCATGGAAAACCACGACCGCATGATGGAAATCCACCGCGCGGCGTCGGAAACCACCATGGACAACGTGCTGAACGACACCTTCCTGCCGTTCCACCCGGGCGCCGTGCGCTACTATGAAGAGCACGGCATCACCATCCCTGAGAACCTGCGCGGCTGATCGCCCGCGCAGACCTTGCAGGCCGGGGGCTATGAACCCCGGCCTTTTTCACAGGGAGGAGAGGCCATGATGGCAGACAATCCGGCAACGACCGGCGGCGCCACCAGCATCGCCGAGGGCGTGGACGACGAGGTGATCGCCTCGAACCAGCGGGTGTTCAGCGGGTCGCTGGGCCATGCGATGGCGGCGCTTTGCGTGCTCTACACCGGCTTTCATATCTTCGTCATGAACGTCTATCCGCTGGAAACCTGGGTCTACCGGCTTCTCCATGTCGGCGGCGGTCTGGCGCTGGGCTTCATGTTGTTCGCCGCGCGTGGCCTGCCCGAGGGGCGCAAGCAGCCGCTCAGCCTGGCCGAGCGCGTCCTGACCGCGCTGGCTGGCGCTTCGCTGGCGCTGGCGGGCGGGCAATTGCTGGCGATGTGGGCGACGGGCGACCTGATCCAGACGGGCGCCGACGCGGGCAAGCATGTCGCGACCTTCGGCTGGCCGCTGATGGCGGGCACGGCGCTGGCGCTGGCGGCGGCCTGGATCGCGCCGGCGCGCGACCGCGGGACGTTTTCGCTGGCCGACGGGCTCTTGTCGCTGGGGGCGGTGATCGTCGCCGGCTACATCATCCTGCACGCCGATTTCCTGCGCGTGCGCGCCCAGGTGTTCCCGCATCCCAACGACATGTGGGCCTCGATCGCGGGGATCGTGCTGATCCTGGAACTGACGCGGCGGCTGGCCGGCCTGGCGCTGGTCATCATCGTCGCGGTCTTCATCGCCTATGGTTTCCTCGGCCCCTGGCTGCCGGGCGTGCTGCACCACAACGGCTATGCGCCGGCGCGGTTCTTTGCCTTCATCTATACAGACGACGGGATTCTCGGCCCGACCACCTCGATCTCGTCGACCTACATCATCCTGTTCATCGCCTTCGCG
>Ga0116152_10001909_pt1 | contig 17042 bp, 13 predicted proteins | sample AD_UKC119_MetaG_FD_89894 | JGI IMG/M metagenome (GOLD analysis project Ga0116152, IMG submission 89894) | Active sludge microbial communities of municipal wastewater-treating anaerobic digesters from Hong Kong - AD_UKC119_MetaG | ecosystem: Engineered > Bioreactor > Anaerobic > Digestate... | reverse complement strand
GTTGCACGATCTACGTTTTTAGATGGCGGCGGAGGCAGAGAAGAATCGCGTTTACCATCATTGCTTAGAGCTTCTTGCAATGCTCTGGCGCGGGCATCACGTTCTTCAGCGGTCAGGTTTTCGAGGGCAGATTTTTGTGTTTCTTTTGGCGCTGTTGGAGCGGCATGCGTCGGCGTTTGTATAGCACCGCGTCCCGCAGAACGTTTGCGCCGTACTTCAACAACAGTCCCACCGCCCGAAGGTTTTGCAACACCTGCTCCACCTTTAAGGCTGAGTGTGCCACCCTTCAGTCCCAAAGTTTTCTTTTCTTTTGGGGCTTCCTTTGTGTCGTCTGGTGTTTTTTTACTATCAGTCATTCTTGCCTTCGTTCTTTTACTTTTAATACACTTAATCTTGTTCGTGGTTATAACCAGATCGTGCCCAAAAGTGTGATAGGCAAGGTCTGGCTATTTTCTAACCATGGGAGGCAGCTCCTGCCGCTTGCGCAGCGTTATCTTCTTCTGCAAACCAATGTTCACGCGCTTTCATGATCAATGCTTCGGCATCGCGTGATTTAATGGTGTCCTCGCCTAGAATTTCAACTAATTCATCAGTGGCAAGATCAGCCAAATCATCACGTGATTTTACATTGTTCTCTCCAAGTTTGATGATGATCTCTGGTGTTAAACCTTCAAAATTCATCAGGTCATCTTTGATTCCCAATTCAGACCCTTTTGTTTCGAGGATTTTTATCTGTTCATCGAGCCAGTTTTGCGCCCGATCAATCAAGGCCTGACCAATTTCTTCATCAAAGCCTTCAATTTCCATCATCTCTTCGATAGGTGTTTCTGCAATTTCGCGAACCGATGTAAATCCTTCAGCAATTAGAAGTTGAGCAATCATTTCATCAATATCAAGGGCATTGATAAAGAGTTCTGAACGACTTTGGAATTCTTCGGTGCGGCGTTTGGCCTCTTCCTCTTCAGTCATGATGTCGATGTCCCATCCTACGAGCATCGAAGCAAGACGGACATTTTGACCACGGCGGCCAATAGCTAGAGAAAGCTGTTCTTCAGGAACAACAACATCCATACGCTTTTTCTCTTCATCCATCACAACCTTTGCAACTTCGGCGGGTTGAAGAGCTGAAATGATGAAGCTTCCTAAATCCTCAGTCCAGTTGATGATATCGATTTTCTCACCTTGAAGTTCATTCACAACGGCTTGAACACGGCTTCCGCGCATCCCAACACAAGCCCCCACAGGGTCGATAGACCCATCGCGGGATTGCACAGCGATTTTTGCACGGCTTCCTGGATCACGGGCGACAGCCTTAATCTCAATAATACCATCATAGATTTCAGGTACTTCTTGCGTAAATAGTTTAGCCATGAAATCAGGATGAGTACGGGACATGAAAATTTGTGGGCCACGTTGTTCTTCACGCACTTCATAGATATAGGCACGGATACGGTCACCATTTTTCAGATGTTCGCGGGGAATGCATTCTTCACGGCGTAGATATCCTTCAGCGCGGCCTGAGCCAATGTCCACGGTTACATTACCGTATTCAACCCGTTTGATAACACCGTTAATGATTTCACCCACGCGGTCTTTAAATTCAATATATTGGCGTGCGCGTTCTGCTTCACGTACTTTTTGAACAATAACCTGTTTTGCCGTTTGGGCAGCGATACGACCAAAATCCAGTGGTGGAAGTTCATCAATTAAGAAGTCACCAACTTTAGCGTCTTTTTTCTCGCGCTGTGCTTGCTCAAGCGTAATGAGACGGATTTCTTCTTCTTCACCTTCTTCAATTTTTTCAACAACCTCACGATAACGTTTTAAAGCGATGTTTCCGTTTTTACGATCAATAGAAGCACGAATATCATGATCGTGTCCGTATTTAGAACGACCCGCTTTTTGAATGGCTTCTTCCATTGCCTCCAACACAATTTCACGATCAATATTTTTCTCGCGGGCAACAGCATCTGCAACTTGCAACATTTCCATGATTTTTTTCCTTCTTTACGTCAGGTTAGTTTGTTGTTTCTAAAATTTCTTGTTCAGGGTTGTTTTCATTTGCCAATTCAAAACGCTTCTTCGTTTCTTTGATTAACGTGTCAGTCATTACTAGCTTGGCTTTATATATGCTTGAATACGGTAAGTCCACAGTGCCTTGATCTGTTTCAAGCAATATTGTTTCATCTTCGACGCCGCGAAGAAACCCACGGAATTTCTTCTGGCCGTCTACGGGCATGTCGAGTTCTATTTTGACCTCAAGATCGTGGTATTTCGTATAATCCTCTAATTTTAGAAGAGGGCGGTCAATTCCTGCGGAGCTGACTTCCAGTCTGTAAGAGGTGCTGATGGGGTCTTCAACTTCTAAAAGGGGAGAGATTTCAAGGCTGATAGCCGCACATTCATTTAAGGTTAATTTCCCAGTTTTTGGGTTTTCAGCAAAAATGCTTAGGATTCCGCCCTTAAATTCCACCCACAGAAGATCAATCCCCATATCATCCAAAACGGGGGTTATAATGTCTTTTACGCGTTCTTCTATACCAGTCAGTCTCATCATTCTTAAAAAATCTAACAAAAAAGGCGGGCTTCATTTCTGAACCCACCCTAACTTACATCAGGAATTTGAGAGGTTTATACGCCTATAAATAGAGTAAATCAAGCAAAAAACGTCATTGAAGCATTGAAAGAGGATGGGTAGAGTGTTGCTTCATTTCAACAAGGAGAAGTCATGACAAAACCTGCGTTGCTTTCTTTTCACAAGAATGGTGTTTTGGGATTAGACCAGCTAGAGGATCATTTTGACATCATCAAGCTGTGGCAAGAAAAGGATCCTGAGGCCGCCATTCAAGAGCATAAGGATAATATTGTCGCCATCAATTGTACGATTGGGCAATTTATTACGGAAAAAATTATTGCCGCCTTACCGAATTTGAAGATTATTGCAACTTTTTCAGTTGGATTTGATCACATTGATGTAAAGGCAGCCCAAAAACGCGGGGTTGCAGTGACAAATACGCCTGATGTGCTTTGTGCCGAAACCGCGGATACGGGTATGGCGCTTTTACTGGCTACGGCAAAGCGGGTGGTTGAAGGGGACATGTATGTGCGTGTGGGCAAGTGGCTTAACGGGGATATGCCGTTGGGGGTCTCTTTAGCCAATAAAACCGTTGGCATTGTTGGTTTGGGCGGGATTGGTTCAAAAGTTGCCAAGCGTTGTGAAGCGTTTGAGATGAATATTGTCTATTACGGCCCACGGGAGAAAAGCGAGTATTCTTATCCGTATTATGCAGATTTAACAGAGATGGCAAAAATCTGTGATTTTTTGATCCTGACATGCCCAGGGGGTGAGGCAACAGCGAATCTTGTGGATGCCCATGTTCTTGACGCCCTCGGCCCGAAGGGAATTTTAATCAATATTGCACGCGGGAGTGTGGTCGATCAGCCCGCCCTTATCGCGGCATTGCAGGGCAGAAGGATTGCAGCCGCAGGGCTTGACGTTTACAACAATGAACCCCATGTTCCCGAAGAATTTATTTCTATGGACAATGTTGTGCTTTTGCCGCATATAGGCTCCGCCACTGTCGAGACGCGTCAGGCTATGGGGCAGTTGGTGGTCGATAATATCCTGGCGCACATAAATGGAAAATCATTGTTAACTGAGGTAAAATAAGGGTTGTGATGAAAAAATTAGCTATATTCTTGTTTGTTTTGGCGTTGGGTGTGGTAAATCATCCTGCCTTTGCGGGATCTTGTTATTCCCCGAAAGAGGCCGAAGCGGAGCAGGCGATCCGTATCCATAGTGAGCTGATGGTTATTGGTCTGAATTGTCAGCACATGACCCCGCGAGGATGGAAGAATTTTTATCAGGAATATCGTGAAATTACGGCGCGTCACCAATCCCTAATTGCTGATTATGAACAAACACTTATAAGCTATAATTCACGTAATGGTTCAGGAAATGCCGAGCGCAAAATGCACGATATGCGGACCGCGTTTGCCAATAAAACCTCAACCGATGCGGCGAGAATGCGTCCTGATGTTTTTTGCGCGACTTATGCCCCCCGTATTCCAAAAGTTGCCAAGATGAGCACAGCAGAATTTAAAAACTGGGCCGCAACAACAGCAACGACGCAGCAATTAACACAGCCCACTTGTCATTAAGTCTTTGGAGTGAATTTTAGTTCAACTGATGCATATTGGGAGGTCTCACCCTTTAGTGCGCCTCGTTGAGCTATTTCTAATCCACCTAAACCCACTGTGACTCCTAATCCAGTTCCAGCAAAGGTAAACTTACTACTCAAAGTTATCGCTATTGCGGCGATGGTAGAAAACGCCACAGACATTCTTGTTATGGCGTTTGAAGCTTTTATTTTGCTGATTTTTTTGCTTGGTTTGATGGTTATAGCTTCTACAGCATAATTATAATTACCCATGTGCTGTTGAAATTCTTTGAATCCTTTATTTTGTTCTAAAAAGCACGTTAAGGTTTTAATGTTTTGTAGTTCTCTAGGAATTGCAGGAATATCAGCAAGATTCGTTCCGAAAAGGACAGATGCAAAGGAGGGGCTTATACGTCCGCTTTGTGGCGCTCTTTTTATTTTTAGGGATAGACGTTGATCTTTTGATTGTGCGGCACTTAATGTTTTTTTGTGATTATCTATTGCTTCACGAAAGGCGATAGTTAGGGACTCACTGATATAGGCTAGCTCAATATTTTTAGGGCTTGGGATATTAAAAGTCTGAAGATTTGGCCTAGCGTTCATGCAAAACTCTCAGTGATTGATTTACTTCAAGTTAAAACTGATAGACAAAGAGCAATGTTACGTCAATATGTTTATCTTCTGCGGGGATAAAATCTTCCATATTTCTTGGTAATTTTGCGACTCTGGCTATGCTGAGAGGATAATTTTATTATCCTGATCAAGCTTGGGGGCAAAAATGGCTGAATCATTAATTTCCAAAATGTGCGAGGGTGCGCCCTTTGATGAATGTATCAATAAGGCGTTTGAGCCGATTGCGACATTTGTTTCGGATATAATTTTCTATAAATACAATTTTGTTGTTATGGGCAGTGAAATTGGCGTTCCCATGATTTTGGCGTGGCTTGCCGCGGCGTCTTTCTTTCTGACGGTCTATTTTGGTTTCATTAATATTCGATATTTTAAACACGGTATTGACCTTGTTCGCGGAAAATATGACAACAAAAAAGATGAGGGGGAATTAAGCAATTTTCAGGCCTTGGCCACCTGTTTGTCAGGAACGGTGGGGTTAGGGAATATTGCAGGGGTTGCTGTTGCCGTTTCGGCGGGCGGTCCAGGGGCAGTTTTCTGGATGGCCTTAATGGGTCTGTTTGGAATGAGCACAAAATTTGCCGAAGCGGCCTTAGGGGTTAAATATCGCGTTCATCCTGACCCGAGCAGGCCAGACCATGTTTTGGGTGGCCCCATGTATTATATCAAGGCCGTGATGACACGTTATGGTCAGGCGCGTTTTGGAACATTTTTGGCCTTTGTTTTTGCCATTTGCTGTATTGGCGGCGCTTTAGGGGCGGGAAATATGTTTCAGGCAAACCAGGCCTATCAACAACTCGTCAATATTACGACCAATGACGAAGGTTTAAGTTTCTGGGCGGATAAAGGGTGGTTATTTGGCTGCGGCCTTGCTGTTCTTGTTGGCGCGGTCATTATTGGTGGTCTGCACCGTATTGCTGCCGTTTCTTCAAAAATCGTTCCGTTTATGGGCGGCCTTTATCTTCTGGTGGGCTTAATTGTGGTGGCGATGAACTACCAAAGCATTCCATCAGGTTTTGCCACGATATTCCAGATGGCTCTGTCTCCAGAGGCGGGGTTTGGTGCTTTACTGGGGTCTTTGTTGATCGGGGTGCAGCGCGCAGCCTTTTCGAATGAGGCAGGGATTGGGTCGGCGGCGATTGTACATTCAACCGCGCGAAGCTCGTCTATCTCTCAAGGGTTTGTGGGGATGTTGGGCCCGTTTATTGATACGGTTGTTATTTGTATGGTGACCGCTCTTGTCATTGTGATGACGGGTGAATATCAAACGGGCCAAGGAGTGGAGGGGGTATCCCTGACATCCCGCGCCTTTGAAAGTGCTATTCCGTGGTTTCCGTATGTATTGGCTCTAACGGTATTCCTGTTTGCCTATTCAACGATGATTGCTTGGTTTTATTATGGATTAAGCTGTCTGACTTTCATGACAGGGGAAAAGAAATGCGTCGAAATGGCCTATAAAATTATCTTCTGCGTGTTTGTGGTTATTGGATCATCATCTGCGTTAGATAATATTATTACTTTTTCAGACAGTATTCTGTTTGCCATGGCAATACCCAATGTCATTGGACTTTACTTGTTGGCGCCTGAATTAAAGAAAGACATTAAAAAATATTTGAAAACAATTGATAAAAAATAACTTTTGATTCTTTTATTTTTGCCGTCTGTAAAAGCTGAATACAGAAAAGTAATTTTATAACTTTTTCTATCCACAGGATTAATTCTTCTTAAGTGCTTACGAATCATAGCTTTTATGATTCGGATGTGAATTTGTGTAAAAACTCTTTAATCCGATATTGCAGTCAGGTCTTAAGCATGGCTCTATAAGGTCTTCAAATTAAACATTTAAACCTTATTTATCGGGGCACTTTCATGAGCGAACTATCGGCGCGTAAACTCTCTGTAATTTCTGTTGATCCTGACGCAAAGTCAAAAAAACTTGAAGAAACCATAGGAAAGCTTTCCGCGATACGCGCAGAAAAAATTCAGGGTGCTAAAATTGAAATGCCTTCGATTAGCGCCAAAAGAATGGCCGATGGGGAGATTGTTGTAAAAAGCAATGATGATCTTAAAACTGAAAAAACGGGTGAGGCAAAAACGCCTGTGGCCAAGGGGTCAAGCCTGACATTGTTGCGCGTCACATCAAGCTCAAGCGAAGAGACAGACAAAACAGTGTCAGAAGCAGAAGCCAAAGAAGAAGCGAAGCCAGAGCTGTTTAAAAGTCCTGTTAAAATTAGCCAGTCAATTGATGACACCGCTTCCTTTAATAAAAACAAAGAAAAAGAAAGCGCCGCGCAAGAGGGCAAGGAAGAAAAAACCTATAATGTTTCATCATTATTGGGGGGATTGATTACTGTTATCTGGCTTTCAATCAGTGCACTTTATGTTCAGGAAAATATGGGATTTGAGGCGCTGTTTTCTCAACAACCCCACATCCTTGGCGGTTTTATTGCAGGGATCTTGGCACCCGTTGCCTTTATGTGGATGATTTTAGGCCATTTCCAACGTGAAGCAGATATGCGCCAATTTTCAGCAACTTTGCGTAACGAACTTCACCAAGTGCCTGTTCAAAGAAGAGCGGTTGGTGCGCCGCAAGCCAGACCTCAAAATTTTGCCAGTTATGCCAAAAAGGTTGAAGCGCAATTCGATGATTTGGCAAGCACAATGTCTGAGCGTTGCAAGCGTTTAATGGAGGTCAGTGAAGAAATTGAAAAACGTACTGAAAATTTAAACGAGCGGGCGCTTTATCCAAGCAAGGGCGTTTCCTTTGCCTCAAGCGACAGTGATATTTTGATTGGAAAAGCGGATGAATTGGAAGAGCGTTTAAATGTACGTGTTGAAAAATTAACGGATGTTCTGAAGGATATGGATGATAAAATCAAAACCATTGAATCCGTTGGGGATGATACGGCCAATAAATTATCCGAAGCCATGGTATCGGCTATTTCAGGTGCGGATGATATTGGTTCTGCAGTGCGTCGCGCCATTGAATCTTTAAGTCAGGCGACAATTGAATCCAAACTTCAGGCTGAAGGGTTGTTAAAAGATGCAGAAGCCAAAATTTTGGGTCTAAATGAAGCGGGTAAGAAGACATCTGGAAATATTGAAAATGTTCTGAAATTGATGGATGCCAGCCGCGAGAAAATGGAAGAGTCTTCCGATGTTGTTGGCACACAGGTTGAAAAACTAACTGCCGCAGTGGAAAGTCAAACCAAAGAAATAGCCAAGGCACAAGATAATCTGAATGATTGTATTGAAGCGATCCAGTCCCAGATGGATAAACCGCTTGAGGCGATGAGCTTGGCTGTTGATAAGGCGAGCGCTAAACATGCAGAAATTGAAGAAACCCTATCCAAGCGTGTGCTTGACTTGAACAGCGCCTCTGAAAAGGCTCTGGAAAACAGCAATGTTATTCGGGATAGTTTGCGGACACAGGCGCAGGAAATTTCAACCCTTGCAGGGCAGGTGGCAGGACATTCACGCAGTGTTCAAAGCCTTATTTCTGGTCAAAAGGATGAGTTGGCAAAAGATATTGATGCGGTATTGAACAAAATTGAGTCTGTCGGGCAGGCTTTACAGGCGCAAACCGAAAAAGTGAACTTGGCGGCAACGAATGCAGAAGAGAACATCACGAAACTGAAAGGTGTTTTATCAGAGCGTTGTGAAGACATTAGTGAAGACGCATCGAAAGTTGTCGTGAAATTTACCCAATTGGATGGATTAATAGATAAAAAACTTGCCTCTCTTATCAAGCGGGCGAACGAAGCCAATCAATCCATCAGTGGTATGGCGGCCAATATTGTAAAATCCGCAGATATTATTGAACCGATTTACAGCAAGGCTACATCCCAAATTGAACAAACCACAGGCCGTTTTGAAAAAATGGCAACAGGTTTTTCTGACAGCACGAACAGCAATCTCGAAAAATTAAAAACTATGGGAATTATGTTTGATGAGCGCCTACAGACTTTAAGTGCAAGCGCGCAGGATGCGTCCAAAATTCTGGATGAATCCAGCGAAAAACTGAGCAACCGTGTGGGCAATATTGATAGCGCCACAAAGGCGGCAAGTCAGCGTATTTTGGATATGGATAAGTTATTTAAGCAGCAGGCCTCAGAAATTCATCTGACGGCGGATCAGGCATTGTTAAAAATTGGCAGTGTTCAAAAGGCGCTGAATGATCAATTCCATGATCTATCCGCTACCGTTGGTGAATCTGTGGCGCAGATTGAAGATGTCGGGGCGCAGTACCAAAAACGATCTGAACAAATCAAGGTGATTTCAGATGAAGCCGTTACGCAGTTTGATAAGGCGGGATTAACCGCTGACAAGCAGGCGCAGAATTTGAAGAAAATTGCGCAAGAAACCGCAGAAAAAATGCAAAAAATGGTTATGAATGTTCAGGCCGAGGCGAAAGAGCTGTTGGATTCTTCCTCCAAAACATTTGTGGAGATGAAGAAAACGGGTGATGCGTTTTCTAACCGTGCGAAAGAGGTGGAGGCACAAATGCAAAAATCTCTTAAAATCACACGTCAATATAAGACAGAAATGGATGAGCAGGCCGACAAAATTGCGGAAGCCTCTAACATTAATGCCGACAAATTATCTAAGGCTGTGGCTGAGCTGGCGCGTAAAATGTTGGATGTTAATAAGGCCGCCGATGATGTTTCATCCAAAATTGAAACCTCACGCGATAAGCTGACAGAAGAAACAGAACATCTGGCCGATGTTTCTATTAAGGCGGCCCGTGTGGTTGAAGAATCTGCAGCCTCTTATCTGCGTCAATCTCATTCCTTGTTTAAAGCTACACAAGATGCTTCGGCACAGGCAGAGAAAATCAGGGAGGCAGATCTAAGAGTCCAAAGAGAATCCTTTATGACGTCTGCAAAATTTGTTCTGGAAAGCCTGCATTCGCTTTCTGTCGATCTGACACGCATGATGGAAGGCGACATTAAGGAGAAAATCTGGAAGGCCTATCAAAAAGGCGATATTTCAGCCTTTACCAAGCGATTGGTTGAAGTCAAAGACAAGCTTCCCATGCCAAAAATGCAGGAAAAATACGAGAAGGATAATGAATTCCGCACCTATATTAACCGCTTCACCCGCCAGTTTGAGGAAGTTTACGAGCAGGCCTATGAAAATGATCATGGCGAATTGTTAACGTCCTTGTTTGCCTCTAGCGATATTGGCGCGCTTTATGGCTTGTTGTGTGATGTATCGGGTCGCAAAAAAGTGATTGGCGTTTAAATCCGCACATAAGATATAGGGGTGCGATCTGTTATTGATTGATTAACCCTTTATCGGCATACTATGATTTGCAAAAAGGGCGGTGCATTCGTATATCGCCCTTTATTATGTAATAAAAAGCGGGCAATAATCTTATGGCAAAGACAAAATTCTGTGCCGGAATATCAGACATATCAGACAGCTATATGGGCTGTATTATTGATGATTGGGGTGTTCTTCATGATGGTGAAGATGCGTTTCCTGGCACAGTTGATTGTTTGAAAGAGCTGAAAGAACGCAAAAAACATATCATTATATTGACCAATGACCGCAAAACTGCGGAAGAAAAAAAAGCGCAGCTCAAAAAAATGGGGATTGGGCCGAGCCTGTATCACCAGATTGTTACGCCGATGGAAGTCATTCGTGAAGGGCTTACCACACAAAAAGGCGGCGTGTTTGAAAAGATAGGCAAGACAGCCTACGTTATTACCCGCCGCAATGATTTATCAATGCTTGAAGGGTTGGATATCGAAACAACGGATGATATTGAACGGGCAGATTTTCTTTTGATGTTGGGGATGGATTACCCAATGAAGACTCTGGAGTCTTATGCGCCTGTTATAAGGCGTTCCATCCAGCGTCGATTGAAGGCAATTTGTGCGGATCAGGATAGTAAAGGCCTGATCGGGACAAACTTTTTAATGGGACCAGGATTACTTGCCCGTTATTACGAAGATGCAGGCGGCATTGTCCATCACATGGGAAAGCCATATTCAGCTATTTTCAAATACTGTGTCGAATTATTGCGCGCGAAAGAAATATATCCGTCCCATACCGTTATGCTAGGGGATACGATGGCGCATGATGTTTTAGGAGCCAATGCGTTGGGTATTGATACGTGCCTGTTTAAATCTGGTCTTCATGCCGCGAATTTTATGCATTGTTCCACTTTAAAAGAAGTCGATAACACGTTGAAAAACCTTATTATTCAATACAATAATGTTATGCCGACTTATCTGGTGGATGAAATGCGATGGGGGAATGCCCTTCCTGATCGTAAACATAAAAAACGCAAGCAACCCGTCAGTTAAGAACAAAGTTTTACTTTTATCTAACGAGAGCGTCTAATGAATATGGGGTGTCACCAAAAGGGATCACCATTGAATGAATAAATATATTCTTACCATCCTCATCCTGTTTTCTTCGTTCTTTTTGCTGACGACAGAATCTAAGGCCCAAGAAGTTATCGAAAATTTTGATGTCAACATTACTGTTGATCGGCAAGGGGGGTTAACAATCCATGAAAAAATACGGGTCTTTGCCACGGGGCAGGAGATTAAGCGTGGGATCTATCGAGATTTTCCTACGATCCAAAGGAGTTTTTTAGGTGTTAAAACAAAGATTAAATATAATATCACGTCGATTCAGCGCGATGGGGTCGATGAGCCATATCATCAGGAAACAACAGGCAGTCGTTTAAGAGTATATATTGGCGAGTCAGATGTTTATTTGGACAAGAATCAATCCTATACCTATGACATTCATTATTATGTTCCTGATCAAGTGGATCATTACGATGATTTCGACGAAATCTATTGGAATGCAATTGGTACCCAGTGGGTTTTTCCTATAGAGACAGCGAACATTCAGATTGATTTTCCTGAAGGAGCAGAGATTTTACAATACAAAGCCTATACGGGGACATTTGGCAGCGACGATGAAAACTATACGGCGCAAACCGAAGATAATAAGTTATTCTTGCATAATAATGTGGGATTGGAACCTTATGAGGGGGTAACGGTTGCGGCGGCCATTCCCAAAGGTTTTATTAGGGGGGATGAGGATAAAACGGGTCTATCAGCTTTTATCGATTCCCATCCTGGATTTTTAATTTTTCTGTCTGGCTTAATAATATCATTTTTATGGAGTTATATGCTCTGGAAAAAATTTGGAAAAGATCCTTTGAGTAGAGGGCTTATTCCTTTTTATCAACCACCAGATGATATTTCACCAGCCCAGGCGTCTTATATCAAAACACAAGGGAAGACCCCCAATTCTACTTTATTAAGTGTGGCGATTATATCTATCGCGGCCAAAGGGTGGCTAACCATAGATCAGCAAAACAAGGGAAAGTGCATTGTTCAGAAGGTAAAAGGGGGAGAAGTTAAAAAGCGCACTTTGTCAGAAGGAGAACAGTTTATTTATGATGGTTTAAAAGAAGAACACGTTATAGAGCCACATGATTCCAGTCTTATTAAACTATCCAGAGGCCACGAGAAAATTTTGGATAGTAAGTGTAAGGGCATATATTACAAATCCAATTTGGGTCCTTGGTTTAAAAGCCTTTTGCCGATGGTGGCTGTATTTCTTTCTTTGCCTTATGTTACGGATATTCTTCCCGCGAATAGTGTTCCTGGTTTTTATTTTCTGACGCTGTTTGCGTTTTTTCTGGTTTCCATGTTGATGGCTTTTCTATTTTTTGCCTTAAACAATAAATGGGGAAAGCTAGGCAAAGGAATTTCGGTTTTATTTGTTTTGGGTGTTCTTGTTGGTGTTTCTGTTTTTATAGGAGAGGTTACTCCTGAGCTAAATACGTCTTACCTCGTTATTTTTATGGGTTTCTTGTATCTATCGCTTAATGCTTATTTCTGCCCGTTATTTGCAACATATACCAAGCGTGGTCGCGAGATCATGGACCATATTGAAGGCCTTGAATATTACATTGGCGCCGTTGAGGGGAAAATTTTAAAGAAGTTTGATCCACCTGAAATGTCGCGGCAACTATATGAAGAGCTTTTGCCTTATGCTGTAGCCCTTAATGTAGAGTCCAAATGGGGCGATAAGTTTGTGGCAGGTATGGCAGCAGCTTCTGTTGCGGGCACGGCGGCTGCGGCGAGTTCTTATTCTTCGACACCCCATTGGTTTAAGTCCAATAGTGGGCAAAGTGATTTTAGTGGTGGTTTTAACTTTTCAAATTTTGTGAGTGATTTTAACCATAACATCAGAACAGCCTCCACAGTTAAAAGCTCCAGCAGCTCAGGCGGTGGGTCTTCTGGCGGCGGCGGTGGTGGTGGCGGAGGAGGAGGCTGGTAAGTTGCTTTTGCTTATTAATCTTCTTCGTAGTCCTGAAGCGGAATATCACCGATATCTTGGTCGGCACGCTGATCTGGCGTGAGGAGCACTTGCATAGCCGCGCGGATTTTAGGCATGGCGCGTTCAGTGGCCTCTTCGCCTAGTCTAATTAAATCTTCGGCCCGTTCAAATTCAAGCATGCCGATATGGCCTATATGAGGTTTGATGTGAACATCGGGCGGATCCCCTGCGAGGCGGGAACGCGTCACCCGATCTTGAAAAATGCCCAGAGCTGCCATCATCACGCCAAAAAGGCTTGGGTTATTGGCTTCGCGGCGAAAGAGACGCTTGGCAAGCCAAGATTGTTTAAATTGTTTTTGATCTTCAAGTGAAACGTGGTTTTCGTTAAAAAGATCAAATCCTGCAATAGTTTGAAAACCATCACCCGCTTTAACGGCTTTTCCAATCATATCGCCATGAAGATCAACGGCAATGGTAAGACGAGAGCCGAGGGCCTGACAAACAGAAACAGGAACGGGATTGACCAAAGCACCATCAACCAACAAGCGATGATTATGTTCTACGGGTGGAAAAACTCCCGGCAGAGCGAAGGAGGCCATCATTGCCTTAATAATACTTCCTTTCCGAAGCCATATTTCATGTCCTGTATTTAAATCTGAACAAATGGCGATAAAGGGATGGGGCAGGGATTCTATATCTAAATCATCAAAATATTGATGAAGTGTATTTTTTAGCTTTTCTCCGCCAATGATGCTTGCGCTTTTGACGCGAATATCCATGTAAGAAAAGACCTTAAGGCGGTTTAATGATTTGGCCCAGTTTTCCAGATCAGTTAATTTTCCAGATAAATAACACCCCCCAACAAGAGCGCCTATAGATGTTCCCGCCACGATGGAGGGATAAATACCGTGCTTATTCAGGGTTTTCAGAACCCCAATATGGGCAAAACCGCGCGCCATGCCACCACCCAACGCAATACCAATGCCCTGAGGGGATTTGGATTGTAAAAGGTGGAAATTATCCTTTAGATCAGAAGGGGTTTTACTATCAGAAGAAGATGGCATAAAGTGTCTTTGGGTTTAATAAAGTCTAAAAATTACATGAATCAAAATACGTTTTTAAACGGCAAAAACAAAGAGAAATCCCAATCTATTCCCCCGCAAACTGTTCATCTTGTTAAACGGTTGGTTCGTGATTATTTAAGCGAACATTATGGAATGTTGCTTTTGGCGCTTGGCTTCATGATTTTGGGGGCGCTAATGACGGCGGCTTTTGCCACGATTATGGAACCTGTTATTGATCAGGTTTTAGTGGCAGGGAACACGGTTAAAATCTGGGGCTTGGGTCTTGGTATTTTTATTATCTTTTTGGTGCGGGGTCTTGCGACCTATATGGAGGTGATTTTGGTTAATAAAATTGGCCAAACCATTGTTGCCAAAATTCAAACGCAGATGTTTTCGCATTTTATGAATCTGGATTTGAAATTCTTTCATGAAAATCCGAGCGGGCAACTGATATCCCGTGTGGTGAATGATGTTGAAGTTTTGCGCGGCGCGGTTACGAATTGCCTGACGGGTATCGGAAAAAATATTATTACCCTTATTCTGTTGGTTGCCGTCATGTTTTATCAAGACTGGCTTCTGGCTTTGGCGGCCTTTACCATCTTTCCTCTGGCAGGGTGGTTCGCGGTAAAGATTGGAAAAAGACTGCGAAAAATGTCGGGTGATATTCAGGCAGGGCTTGCCCATTTATCAGATAGGTTATCACAGATTTTTCAAGGAATACGTTTAGTTAAAGCCTATGGCATGGAAAAGCATGAAGAGGAAATGGCAGAAAAATCCATTACCCGCCTTCGCAAATTGGTTATCAAATCTGTCAATATTTCCAATCTTTCAACGCCTGTGAATGAGACTCTAGTGGGGCTTGTTGTGTTTGGAATTATTATTTATGGCGGATTCCAAGTTGCCGCAGGTAATTCCACGGCGGGGCAGTTGCTGTCTTTTATTACAGCCTTTTCGATGGCGTATGAGCCGATGAAAAAACTGGCGCGCCTCAATAGTCAGTTGCAAGTGGGGTTGGGGTCTGCGGACAGGGTTTTTGACATGCTTGATCGTCATGCGGCGGTGACAGATAGGATTGATGCAAAAGAAGTCAGCTTTAAACAGCCTGAAATTATTTTGGATAATGTTCAGTTCCGTTATGAAGATGAAGATAAGCGAGCCTTAAAGGGCATTTCGGTGACTATCCCTGCGGGAAAAGTGACGGCACTTGTCGGGCGTTCGGGCAGTGGAAAGACCACTATCATGAATCTTATTCCGCGCTTTTTTGATGTGAATGAAGGCGCAGTGACCATCGATGGTGTCGATGTGAGGGAGGTTACGAAAGCCAGTCTCCGAAGTAATATTGCTCTTGTGTCTCAAGACATTACCATTTTTGATGATACGGTGTGGGCGAATATTGGCTACGGCAAAAAGGGCGCCTTTCAAGATGAAATCATTAAGGCGGCGATTGCGGCAGAAGCTGATGAATTTATTCGCGCCCTTCCCAATGGGTATGATACGAAATTGGGAGAAGATGGTGTTACTTTATCAGGGGGGCAGCGGCAACGGATCTCTATAGCCCGCGCTATCTTGCGCGATGCTCCAATTTTACTTTTAGATGAAGCGACGTCGGCTTTGGACAATGAAGCTGAACGGGCCATTCAACAAACTCTTTCTAAAATACAAAAAGGCCGTACAACTTTGGTGATTGCTCACCGTCTTTCCACGGTTCAAAATGCCGATCAAATTTTGGTTTTGGAAGAAGGAAATTTGAAGGAACGCGGAAATCATGAGGAATTGATGGTCTTAAACGGTATTTACGCAAGTATGTATGCGGCAGGTTTGCACAACTAAAAAACCGTAAAAAGGGGGTTGCTTATGGCATTTACGGGAGTATAGTGCCGCCAAATTAACTTTTTGGGAGCATCCAATCTATGTCTTATCCATGTATGAGAGCGATGGTAACAAATGTTACAACCATTCGACCAGATCAGACGGTCGGCGAAGCACTTGCTATCTTTAAAGATAGATCTATCCGTAATGTTCCCGTTGTCGATAAGGATGGAAAGTTTGTTGGGCTGTTTGGTTTGCAACAGGTGCTTTTCAATTTACTGCCTAAAGCCGCAACAATCGAAGATGGTGTAGAGAATTTAAGCTTTGTGATTGGAGCAGCGCCAGGAATTGCAAAACGCCTAAGAAAAATTGAACCTGTTATGGTGGGTGACATCATGAATAAGGAACCGCACTTTGCGGATTGTGAAACATCGACGATCGAAGCGCTGCGTTTAATGGCCAAGCATGGCTCTCCTGTGGTGATTACAGATTCAAAAACAGGAAATTTTAAAGGTATTATATCCCGTAAATCATTACTGGATAATCTTTATAGCCTTTTAGAAGAAATAGAAAAAGAAGCAGAAAATAGTAAGGAATAGTTTTTTAGGGGTGTAAAATGTCAGGACATGAGGGAGCGGGGCAGGCCTTAACGCATGGGCCCGAGGTTGTTTTTGGTTGGGACGGAATGATTGTTTCGTCTGTCATTTTGTTCATTGTTTATGCTTTTATCATTACAGATCGGCTTAATCCCGCGGTGATATCGCTTCTTGGCGCGGGAGCGATGATCATTCTAGGTGTTATTAATCAGGAACTTGCCGTGCAAGGAATTGATTTTAACACCATCTTTTTGTTGATCGGGATGATGATTATTGTTGGCATTATGAAAGATAGTGGGGTCTTTCAATATGTAGCAATTATGGCAGCCAAGTCAGTTAGGGGAAACCCAAGAGCACTGCTTGCTATTCTATCCATTATTACGGCGATTTTTTCAGCGCTTTTGGATAACGTGACAACAGTGATGTTGATTGTGCCGATTACCCTTCTTTTTGAGAGCAATTGAAGT
>Ga0116152_10001908_pt1 | contig 17045 bp, 13 predicted proteins | sample AD_UKC119_MetaG_FD_89894 | JGI IMG/M metagenome (GOLD analysis project Ga0116152, IMG submission 89894) | Active sludge microbial communities of municipal wastewater-treating anaerobic digesters from Hong Kong - AD_UKC119_MetaG | ecosystem: Engineered > Bioreactor > Anaerobic > Digestate... | reverse complement strand
CGCGCACGCCCATGCGGCCGGGCACGCCGGCGGCGTCGAGCCACTCGCCCTTCGCCAGGTCGTGGATGCGCACGCCCGGCCCCAGCAGCTGGGCCAGGTCCTTGTCGCCCGAGACGATGACCACGTCGATGCCCTCGGCGCGCAGGCGCGTCGTGAGGGTGGCGATCAGGTCGTCGGCCTCCCATCCCGGCTGCATGACCGTGGCGATGCCCATGCGCCCCACCAGCTCGCGGCAGAGGTCGAACTGCGGCACCAGGTCGGCGGGCGGCTCGCCGCGGTTGGCCTTGTACTCGGGGAACATCGTGTTGCGGAAGGTGTGGGCGCCCGCGTCGAAGCAGCAGGCCAGCAGCTCGGGGCGATGTTCGGCCAGGAAGCGCTGCAGCGTCATGCCCAGCCCGAAGACCGCGTTGACGGGCGTGCCGTCGGGCGCGGCCAGGGGCCGCATGCCGTAGTAGCTGCGGAACACGTAGGCCATGCCGTCGATGAGCCAGGCGGTGCGCGCCATGATCCTCCTACCGCGCCGCCTCGGCCTCGGCGGCCGCCTGCAGCATGCCCCTGAGCGTCGCGTAGGCCGTCGAGTCGGCCAGCGACCAGTCCGTCAGATTGTAGACGCCCACCGGCACGTTGTCGCCGTCGAGGATGACCACGTCGCGGTAGCGGACGTGCCACGGTCCCCACACCGGCTCGGCGAGGGTCTCCTGCAGCCAGGGGATGTCCCGGCCCTCGCAGGCCAGCGCGTTGCCGCTCTCCTGGCCCACTTCGTTGACGCCGTGGATGCGCACGGGCACGGCCCAGCCGAGGGTGTCGATCTCGCCCTGCATCATGTCGAGGTAGCCGAACTGGCCACGGCAGTAGCCTCAGGTGGCGTGGCCGAAGTACCAGGCCGACACCTGGTGCAGGCGGTCGCGCGGCGACACCGGCTGGTCGAAGCTGGTCGAGGTCGGGTTCACGTCGACGAGGTGGACGTCGGGCACCGCGCCGTCGGGCAGCCCGGGCGCGGCAGGGTCGTCCTTGCCGCAGCCGGCGCCGAGCGCGAGGGCCAGGGCTGCGGCGGCCAGGACCGGGACGAGGCGGCGGAACATGGCGGTCCTTTCGAGGGCGGGGCGATCGGTCGGGACTTCGGGGACGATTTCGATCCTCATTATAGCATGGCATACGCCGACCCGGGGCGGTCGTTCCGCGGCCCGCTACCAGGTCGGTCCCGCGCCCGTCCGCTCGCGGTCGGCGAAGGCGCAGACCCCGCGGGCGGTGTGGCCGCGCCAGCACTCGTCGTGCCCGTCGGCGAACCGGCGTTCCAGCTCGCGGCACAACTCGGGACGCTCCAACCAGTTGCCGTCGTCGCGAACCAGGCTGGCCAGGTCCAGCGGCACCTGGCCGTGCCGGTACAGCCCGAACAGCCTCACGTTGCGGGGCGCGATGCCCTCGTCCTGGAGGCACTCGATCAGTCCGCACACCGTCGGCGAGAAGTAGTGGTCCCAGACCGGCTCGCGGCCGCGGCCCTGCAGGGCATCGACCCAGGCCTCGAAGGCGTGCGGGAGGCGGCGGTCGCGCTGCGAGGGCGCGCGCGACCTCGTGGCCATCTGTCCCATCGCCATCCCCCTTGTTCGCCGCCGCGCGTGGCGGCGGCCCCGCACCCAGCGTAGGCACGGCGGGCACAGGCCGCCATCGCCCGGTCGGGGGGATCGGATCTTGACTCGGCACACTCAGGGAATGATCGTTCGTTGCATAGCTTCTTGACCACCGCGCGCGGCGCCGGCCCCCGGCTCCGGGCCCTGCCGCCGCCTGTCCTCCAACGCCGAGGAAGATGCCATGTCCGCCAAGATCGTCTGGACGAAGATCGACGAAGCCCCCGCCCTGGCCACCTATTCGCTGCTGCCGATCGTGCAGGCGTACGTCAAGGGCACGGGCGTCGAGGTCGAACTGAGCGACATCTCCCTCGCCGGCCGCATCATCGCCAACTTCCCCGAGAAGCTGACGCCCGCGCAGCGCATCGCCGACAACCTGGCGGCCCTCGGCGACCTGGCCAGGACGCCTGCGGCGAACATCATCAAGCTGCCCAACATCAGCGCGTCGATCCCGCAGCTGCAGGCGGCCATCAAGGAGCTGCAGGCCCACGGCTACGACATCCCCGACTACCCCGAAGAGCCGAAGAACGACGCCGAGAAGGCCCTGCAGGCCCGCTTCGCCAAGGTGCTGGGCTCGGCCGTGAACCCCGTGCTGCGCGAGGGCAACGCCGACCGCCGCGCCGCCGCGTCGGTCAAGAAGTTCGCCCAGAAGAACCCGCACCGCATGATGAAGCCCTGGCCCGCCGACGGCAGCAAGTGCCGCGTGGCCCACATGACCGAGAAGGACTTCTACGGCACCGAGAAGTCGGTCACCATGGCCAAGGCCGACAGCCTGAAGGCCGAGTTCGTGGGCGCCGACGGCTCGACGAAGATGCTGAAGGAGAACCTCGCGGTGCTGCCGGGCGAGGTCATCGACAGCTCGGTCATGAACGTGGCCGCCCTGCGCGCGTTCTACGCGAAGACCATCGACGAGGCCAAGCGCGACGGCGCCCTGCTGTCGCTGCACCTGAAGGCCACGATGATGAAGATCTCCGACCCCGTCATGTTCGGCCACTGCGTGTCGGTGTTCTACGCGCCGGCCCTGGACAAGCACGCCGCGGTGCTGAAGGAGATCGGCGCCAACGTGAACAACGGCCTCGCGGGCGTGATCGAGAAGCTCGACCGCCTGCCCGCCGCGAAGAAGGCCGAGATCGAGGCCGACATCCAGGCCGTCTACGCCCAGCGTCCCGCCATCGCGATGGTCGACTCGCGCAAGGGCATCACGAACCTGCACATCCCCAACGACGTGATCGTCGACGCCTCGATGCCCAACGTGGTGCGCGACGGCGGGAAGATGTGGAACAACGACGACCAGCTGCAGGACACCGTCGCCATGGTGCCCGACCGCTGCTACGCCACCATGTACCAGGCCATCATCGAGGATTGCCAGCAGCACGGCCAGTTCGACCCCTCGACCATGGGCAGCGTGCCCAACGTGGGCCTGATGGCCCAGAAGGCCGAGGAGTACGGCTCGCACGACAAGACGTTCTTCGCCCCGTCGGCCGGCGTGATCCGCGTGCTCGACGGCGCGGGCAAGGTGCTGATGGAGCAGAAGGTCGAGGCCGGCGACATCTTCCGCATGTGCCAGACCAAGGACGAGGCCATCCGCGACTGGGTGAAGCTGGCGGTCACGCGCTCGCGCGCCTCGGGCTCGCCCGCGGTGTTCTGGCTGGACGAGAAGCGCGGCCACGACGCCCAGATCATCGCCAAGGTGAAGCAGTACCTGCCCCAGCACGACACCGCGGGCCTGGACATCCACGTCATGAAGCCCGTCGACGCCATGAAGTTCTCGGTCGAGCGCGTGCGCCAGGGCAAGGACACGATCTCGGTCACCGGCAACGTGCTGCGCGACTACCTGACCGACCTGTTCCCCATCCTCGAGCTGGGCACCAGCGCGCGCATGCTGTCGATCGTGCCCCTGCTCAACGGCGGCGGGCTGTTCGAGACCGGCGCCGGCGGCTCGGCGCCCAAGCACGTGCAGCAGTTCCTGCAGGAGGGCCACCTGCGCTGGGATTCGCTGGGCGAGTACTGCGCCCTGGTGCCGTCGTTCGAGCAGGTCGCCGCGACCACGGGCAGCGCGACGGCGGCCCTGCTGGCCGAGACGCTGGACCAGGCCGTGGGCTCGTACCTGGAGAGCGCCCGCTACCCGTCGCGCAAGGTGAACGAGCTCGACAACCGCGGCAGCACCTTCTACCTGGCCATGTACTGGGCGCAGGCCCTGGCGGCGCAGACGAAGGACAAGGCGCTGCAGGCCCGCTTCGCGCCGGTGGCCGCGGCGCTGGCGAAGGACCAGGAGAAGATCGCGGCCGAGCTGCTGGCGGCCCAGGGCAAGCCGGTGGACATCGGCGGCTACTACCACCCCGACGATGCGAAGGCGAACGCGGCCATGCGGCCGAGCGCCACCTTCAACGCGGTGATCGACGCCCTGTAGTCCGCGGCGACGATCGCACCGGCACGAGGGGCCCGGCCGCATGGCCGGGCCCCTTGCGTTGGCGGCGGCACTGGCCGTATCGTGGCCGGACCCGTTCCATGGAGGACGCGATGGGAATCGGCAGCGCAGCAGACACCTTCCGCATCGGCGTCATCGGCGCCGGCAGCCACGGCGCGCGCTACCTGCGCCACGCGGCGGCCGACGTGCCCGGCATGGCGGCGGTGGCCCTGTGTCGGCGCGACCCGGCGGCGGCCGCCGCCCTGGCCGGCGCGCTGGGCGTGCGCGCCCACGCCGATCCGCAGGCGCTGATCGCCGATCCCGACGTGGACGGCGTCATCATCGTCACGCCGCCGTCGTCGCACTTCGCGTTGGCCGCCGCGGTGCTGGCCGCCGGCAAGCCGCTGCTGCTCGAGAAGCCCATGACCGGCACCCTGGACGAGGCGGTGCGCCTGGCCGCCCTCGACGCCGCGGCGGAACACCCGCTGATGCTGGCCCAGTCGCTGCGCTGGAATCCCGTGATCGCGCAGGTGCGCGCGCTCTGGCCGCGCCTGGGCCGGGTGCACCTGGTGCGGGCCGCCCAGCGGCTGGCGCCCACCACCCTGGCCTGGCAGCGCGATCCCGCGGTGACCGTGGGCGGCTCGGTGCTGCTGACGGGCGTGCACATCTTCGACACGGTGCGCCACCTGACCGGGTGCGAGTTCGTCGAGATCGACTCGCGGCAGCGCCGCGTGCAGAACCCGGCGGTCGAGGACCTGTTCCTGGCCCGCGGACGGCTGGACGACGGCTGCTGGGTGGACATGGAGGTCAGCAAGTACACGCGGTCGCGCGCCTGCTGGCTCGAGGCAGTGGGCGAGGACGGCCAGCTGTGGGCCGACTACCTGCAGGGCGGCATCGTGCTGCGCACCGGGGGCGACGAGGAGCGCTTCGACGTCAGCGCCGCCGTGCCGACCCTGCCGCCGCTGCTGGCCGACTGGCTGGCCGTCGTGCGGGGCGGCACGGCGCCGCCCGTGGGCGCAACCGACGGCGTGGCCACCCTGAAGGTGGCCGAGGCGTGCTACCGCTCCGACGCGGCCGGGGCGCCGGTCCCCTGCTGACCCCGTTTCGGGTACCCGGTTTTATTGAATTGTGTTATTCATTATGGTCGATCCATCCCTCGAGTGACCTGGCCGGGACGATCCCCCGCGCCCTGGCGAACCCAGGAGGTCGGCCATGCCCAGAATGCGAATCCTCGTCTCCATCATCATCGTCACCCTGCTCCCGCTGGCGGCGTCGCAGGCGCTGGCCGGCCCCCGCGACCACGCGGACGGGTTCTTCCTGCGCCTGTCGGCCGGCGGCGGGTCGGCGTCGTCCGAGATCAGCGGCGGCGGCGACAAGCTGAAGCTGTCCGGAACGGCGGGCGACGTGGACATCGCCATCGGCGCCATCGTGGCCCCCAACCTCGCGCTGCACGGCACGCTGCTGGGCTGGTCGATCAGCGATCCTGACGCGGAGTTCAACGGGGCCGACGTCGGCACGGCGGACGGTGACCTGACGGCCGCCGGCTTCGGCGCGGGGCTGACGTACTACGTCATGCCGGCCAACATCTACCTGACCGGCACGATCGGATCGGGCAGCCTGGAGTTCGATGCGGGCAACCTGTCGGGCGAGACGGACAACGGCCTGATCCTGGGCTTCGGGATCGGCAAGGAGTGGTGGGTGAGCGACGGCTGGGCGCTCGGCGCGGCGTTCGGCCTGACGCACCACAGCTTCAACGATCCGGACGTGGACGAGCCCTGGTCGGGCACGTCCTACACCCTGCGCTTCACCGCGACGATGAACTGACGCCGACCGCGGGCGGCGCCTACTTGGCCAGCACCACGCGGCCGGCCGAGCGGGCGCCGCCCGCCTCCATCCGCACCACGTACACGCCCGAGGCCGCCGCCCGCCCCGCGGCATCGCGCCCGTCCCAGGCCACGGCCTGCGCGCCCGCGGCGAAGGGCTCGCCCTCGGCCAGCGTGCGCACCAGCCGTCCCTTCACGTCGTACACGCGCAGCGTGACCTCGGCCGGCACGGGCAGGGCGAAGCGCAGCTCGGTGCGCGGGTTGAACGGGTTGGGCGCCGCCGGCAGCAGCACCGGCCGCGCGCCCGCCGCCACGGCGGGCACGTCCACGTCCGACAGGCCCGCGCCCACCTCGTCCATGAACCACACCTTGTTCTGGGGCGTGATGGCGATGTGCTCCTGGTTCTCCTGGGGCCAGTAGACCTGGTCGAACACGGTGCGGCTCATCAGGTCCGGATCGCCCGCGATGTCATGGAACGGCCCGGCTCCCTCCAACGCGAGCGCGCTCACCGTCGGGATGAAACAGTGGTTGGCATGCAGCGCCACGATGTCGCCGTACGGAGCCTGGGTCGCGTCCATCTGCGCCATCGAGTTGCGGTAGCCGCCGGGCGCGCCGTCCCAGGGCAGGGTGCCGCCCACGCCGACGGTCTGGTAGGTGTCCGGCAGCGGCCAGATGAGGTTGATGCCGCCGTCGAAGATGGTGCGCGTCGGGCCGCCGTCGGGCACCGCCCACACGTTGCCGTCCACGTCCACCAGCAGGCTGCGGTAGGTGTAGTCGATGAGCTGCGCGCCCGGTGCGAAGCCCTGGTCCTGGCCCACGCCGCTGCCGTTGACGATGGCCACCTTGCGCGGCAGCGCGGGCCAGCCGCCCACCGCGTCGAGGTCGGCCAGCCAAGCGGCGCGCGCCGGGTCGGGCGCGGCCGCGGCGCCGCTGGTGGCCAGGTGGTGGTACAGCAGCATCTGCCGCGCGGCGGGCGTGTCCAGGCGCGACAGCAGGAACGCCGCCTCGCTCGACTCGCCCTCGAAGAACTGCAGCCAGTGCTGCACGCCCAGCGGGATGTCCGCGCCCAGCTGCGGCGAGTCGAAGCTGATCCAGGTGCGCACGTGGTGGTCCAGTCCCTGCTGCTCCATCCAGGCCAGCGCGTAGCGCGACACCAGGCCGCCCATGCTGGCGCCCACCAGCGCGGCGCTGCGGCCCGGCGGCAGCGCGGCATTGACCTGCGTCAGCAGCTCGGTCAGCACGAAGGCGTTGCGCTCGATGGGCTCGGTGGCCTCGGTGAAGTCGAGCACCACGCCGTCGAAGCCGGCGCCGCGCAGGTCGTCCAGCAGGTTCTCGCGGTTCAGCAGGTCGTAGAGCACGGGCCAGTCCATGCTGTTGTCCAGGTCGAAGCCCTCGACCACCACCACCGGGTTGGTGACGGTCGCGTGGCCCGGCGCCAGCAGCACGTAGGCCTGGCCGCTGGCATAGGCGCCCTGCCAGGGCACGGTCGCGGTGATGGCCAGCGTCTGGTCGGGATCGGGCGTCACCAGGCGCTTGACGTCCACCAGGGCGCGCGCCGTGAGGGTGCGGCCGTCGGCCGTCTGCGCCACCAGGGTCAGGGTCTTCGGACCGGTGCTCGACCACGCCGCGGCCAGCGGCACGCCCGGCTGCAGCGGGCGAGGACCGGCGCCGTCGCCCGGGTCGAGGGTCATCTTCACCACGGGCGACGCGCCGTGCCGGTGGATGTCGCGGGGATCGAGCAGCAGCACGGCGTCGGCCCCGGCGTAGAGGTCGCCCCGCAACGCGCCGAGGGCGAACACCTCGCCCACAGCCAGCGTGCCGTCGGGTTGCAGGCGGTCATACGCGGCGTGCAGCAGGCCGAGGTCGACGGTGCGGCGGTCGCCCCGCGCCTTGGCGCGCTCGAGCCCCTGCCGCGGGGCGGGCCAGCCCAGGGGCTGGTCGGCGGCGCGGGCCAGTTCGTCCATCGCCTGGCGCCAGCGAGCCGGCGTGGCCGCGGGGGCGGCCGGGCTGCCGTCCAGCGCCTCGAGATGCGCGAGGGGCAGCACCCGATCGGCCAGGATGCCGTGGGGCACCGCCGGGGGCAGGCTCTCGGCGGCCATGGCCGCCAAGGGGAGCAGCAGGGCGAACAGGACCGGCAACAGGGGGCGCGGCATGACGGGCTCCTCGGTCAGGGTGCTGACAACAGCCGTAGACATCTGGTACCATATCGCATATGGCCCGGCTTTGCCGCGGCAAATTACGATAGATCAAGTCCAATATTCAGCCGCGGCGGGATTCGCCGGTTCGCGAACCAGCCAGGCCCACAAGGATGCTCGTATCTTATCGTGAGGGATATCCTGATGAATCGTCTCTTCGACCCCATCCCACGGCTCATGGTGCTGGCGGCCCTGGCCCTGACCGGCTGCAGCGGCGGCGGGGCACCCCTGCACGACCTTGCCGGCACCTACGTGTGCGCGTCCGACAGCACCCAACTGTTGCAGCTCGAACCCGACGGGGCTTTCACCTTCCGCTCGATCGGCTCGCACGACGGCTTCCGCAACGTGCGGGACGACGTGTGGATCCCGCCGAACCCGCGCGTGCTGTGCAGCGGTCCCAGCGGCCGCGCCGTGCTGACCGACGAGGACGACGGCGCCGCCCTGGCCATGACCGTCACGCGCACGACGGACGCTGCGCTGATGCAAGGCGTGTTCGCGGAGCTCGGCTGCGCCGACGTGGACGACCTGGGCTATGCCGGACCGCAACTGGCGCCCGGCACGCTGCTGCAGGCCGCGCTCACGCGGGAGGGCGACAGCCAGGTCACGCTGCTCGTGCCCGGGTCGGGCCCGAAGGGCCGCCACGCGCCGCTGACCTTCGTGCGCCGATCTCGGTAGAAGCGCCGGCGTCGGGTGCGTGGTACCATCGCGGCGGGGCCCGGCTGGGCCCCGCCCTTTCCTTGCCGCCCCATCCGACCCGAACGGAGCCCGAGCCCATGACGCGCGCCCGCCTGACGATGTTGATGCTGGCCCTGTCCCTCATCACCCCAACTGCACGCGCCGCCGGGACCGGAGCCCCGCCGGTGGTGGTGGCCCGTGCCGTCGAGGTGTCCTTTCCGCTGACGGTGCAGGCCCTGGGCAATGCGCGGGCCAACGAGTCGGTCGAGATCCGGCCGCGCATCTCGCAAACGGTCACGGCGATCCGCTTCGACGAGGGTCAGGATGTCGCCGCCGGCGACGTGCTGGTCGAGCTGGAGAACGCCGAGGCGCTGGCCGCGGTGGCCGAGGCGAAGGCCGCCCTGGCCGACGCCGAGAGCAAGTTCCAGCGGGGGCAGGAACTGTTCCGCCTCGAGCTGGCCTCGGCCGCCGAGCTCGAGCAGCTCGAGGCGCGCCGCGACGCCGACCGCGCCGGCCTGGCCGCCGCCGACGCGCGCCTGGCCGAGACGGTGGTGCGCGCGCCCTTCGCCGGCCGCACCGGCCTGCGGCGCGTGAGCCTGGGCAGCCTGGTGGGCCCGACCACCGTCATCACCACGCTGGACGACACCGACCCCGTGAAGGTCGACTTCGACGTGCCCGAGACCGCCATCGCGCGGGTGGCGGTAGGCCTGCCGGTCGAGGCCCGCAGCGCCGCCTGGCCCGACACCGTGTTCCACGGCGCGGTCATGTCCATCGACACGCGCATCGATCGCGTCAGCCGCACGCTGACGGTGCGGGCGCTCGTGCCCAACCCGCGCGGCCTGCTGCGGCCGGGCATGTTCCTGACGGTCGAGCTGCTGCGCCGCGACGTGACGGCGCTGGTCGTGCCCGAAGAGGCGCTGGTGCCAGAGCAGAGCCGCCAGTTCGTGCTGGTGGTGGGCGACGACGGCACGGTCGAGCGGCGCGAGGTCACGCTCGGCCGCCGCCGCCCCGGCCAGGTCGAGATCGTGCGGGGCCTCGCGGCCGGCGAGCGCGTCGTCGTCGAAGGCACGCAGAAGGCGCGCCCCGGCCAGCCGGTCGAGGTGGTCGGCGAGGCGGAGGTGCGCCCGTGATCATCTCCGACCTGTCGGTGCGGCGGCCCGTCTTCGCGACGGTGATCTCGCTGCTGCTGGTCATCCTGGGCCTGGCGGCGCTGGTGAAGCTGCCGGTGCGGCAGTACCCGGCCATCGACCCGCCGGTGGTGTCCATCGAGACCACCTACCGCGGCGCCTCGGCCGAGGTGGTCGAGAACAAGGTCACGCAGGTGATCGAGGACCGCGTGTCCGGGCTCGAGGGCATCGCCAAGCTGACCTCCACCAGCATGGACGAGCGCTCGGAGATCCGCGTCGAGTTCAGCCTCGACCGCGACGTGGACGAGGCGGCCAACGACATCCGCGACCGCGTGGCCCGGGTCGTCGAGGACCTGCCCGAGGAGGCCGACCCGCCCGAGATCGCCAAGGTCGACAACGACACCCGGCCGGTGATCTTCCTGAACCTGACCAGCGACCGCCTGTCGGGCCTGGAGATCACCGACTACGCCGAGCGCTACCTGGTCGACCGCTTCGGCACCGTGCCTGGCGTGGCGCGGGTGCGCATCGCCGGCGCGCGCCGCTTCGCCATGCGCGTGTGGCTGGACCGGCGCATGCTCGCGGCCCACGGGCTGACCGTCGCCGACATCGAGGCGGCGCTGCGGGCCGAGAACGTCGAACTGCCCGCCGGCCGCATCGAGTCGGACGCCCGCGAGTTCACGCTGCGCACCGACACCGGCTTCGTCACCGAGGACGACTTCCGCCGCATGGTGGTGGGCCGCGGCCCCGACGGCCAGCCGGTGCGCCTGGGCTCGGTGGCCGACGTGCGGCTGGGCGCCGAGAACGAGCGCAGCCTGTCCCGCGCCAACACCGTGCCCGCGGTCACGCTGGCGGTCGAGCAGCTGTCGACGGCCAACACCGTGACCGTGTCCAAGGGCGTGCGCGCCGAGCTCGACCGCATCGCCGCCGACCTGCCCGAGGGCATGGCCATCGAGGTGAACTACGACCGCGCCGAGTTCATCTCGGCCTCGATGAACGAGGTGGTCAAGTCGCTGGTGTTCGCCATCGTGCTGGTGCTGGTGGTGATCTACCTGTTCCTGGGCAACCTGCGGGCGACGCTGGTGCCCGCGGTGGTGGTGCCGGTGTCGGTGGTGGCCACGTTCATCGTGATGGCCGCCCTGGGCTACACCATCAACATCCTGACCCTGCTGGGCCTGGTGCTGGCCATCGGCCTGGTGGTGGATGACGCCATCGTCGTGCTCGAGAACATCTACCGGCGCATCGAGGAGGGCCAGCCGCCCCTGCTGGCGGCCCTGGACGGCTCGAGGGAGATCGGCTTCGCCGTCATCGCCACCACCCTGGTGCTGGTCGCGGTGTTCGTGCCGCTGTCCTACATCAGCGGCGACGTGGGCCGGCTGTTCAGCGAGTTCGGCATCACCCTGGCCGCGGCCGTGTGCTTCTCGAGCCTGGTGGCGCTGACCCTGTCGCCCATGATGTCGTCGAAGCTGCTGCGCGAGCACACCGGGCGCTCGGGCCTGGCCGAGCTGCTGGACCGCTTCTTCCGGCGCCTGGCCGACGGCTACCGCGGCCTGCTGGTGCGCGTGGTGCGCCACCCGTGGCGGGTGCTGATCATCGCGTTCGCCGTCTGCGGCGCGTCGGGCCTGCTGCTGCGCATCATCCCCACCGAGTACGCCCCGCCCGAGGACCGCGGCGTGCTGTGGGTGATGATGCGGGCGCCCGAGGGCGCGAGCCTCGAGTACACCGACAGCTACGCGCGGCGGGTCGAGGCCATCCTCATGCGCGAGGTGGACCAGGGCCCGGCGCTGCGCATCCTGATGCGCCTGCCGGCCAGCTTCGGCGCCTCGGGCGAGGTCAACAGCGCGCGCGTGATCCTGCTGCTGAAGCACTGGAAGGACCGCGACGAGACGGCCATGCAGATCGCAGCGCGGCTGCGGGGCGAGCTCGACGCCCTGCCCGGCGTGCGCGCCTCGGTGCTGACCCCGCAGGCCTTCGACATCCGCGGCGACGGCCGGCCGGTGAAGCTGGTGATCGGCGGCTCGGACTACGGGCAGCTGCGCGAGTGGCGCGATCTCATGCTGGCGGCCATGGCGGGCATGCCCGAGCTCGAGGACATCGACAGCAACTACCAGGAGCGCAAGCCGCAGGTGAAGGTCAGCGTCGACCGCGACCGGGCCGCGGCCCTGGGCGTGTCGCTGGCCGCGGTGGGCCGCACCCTCGAGACCATGTTCGGGTCGCGCGTGGTGACCACCTACCTCGACCGCGGCCACGAGTACGACGTGGTGCTGCAGGGGCAGGACGCCGACCGCGCCAGCCCCGACGACCTGGCCAACCTCTACGTGCGCGCCTCGGGCAGCGGCGAGCTCATCCCCCTGGCCAACCTGGTGCACCTGAGCGAGTCGGCCGGCCCCAGCGAGCTGAACCGCTTCGAGCGCATGCGCGCCATCACCGTCGAGGCCGCGCCCGCCGAGGGCGTGACCCTGGGCCAGGCCGTCGACGCGCTGGAGGCCCGCGCCCACCAGGTGCTGCCCGCCGCCGCGCGCCTGGCCTGGGACGGCGAGTCGCGCGAGTTCCGGCGCACCGGCAGCAGCCTGAAGATCACCTTCCTGCTGGCGGTGCTCATCGTGTTCCTGGTGCTCGCGGCCCAGTTCGAGAGCTTCGTGCACCCGGTCATCATCATGGTGACGGTGCCGCTGGCGCTGACCGGCGCGCTGGTCGGCCTGTGGATCTACGGCGCGAGCATCAACGTCTTCACGCAGATCGGCGCGATCCTGCTGATCGGCCTGGCGGCGAAGAACGGCGTGCTGATCGTGGAGTTCGCCAACCAGCTGCGCGACCGCGGGCTGGCCTTCGACGAGGCGCTGGTGGGCGCGGCCGCGGTGCGCCTGAGGCCCGTGCTGATGACCAGCGCCAGCACCATCTTCGGCGCCCTGCCGCTGCTCTTGGCCACGGGCGCGGGCGCCGAGTCGCGGCAGCCCATCGGCATCGTCATCGTCTACGGCGTGGCCATCTCGGCGGTGCTGACCCTGTTCGTGGTGCCGGCGCTGTACGCGGTGCTCGGGCCGCGCACCGGGTCGCCGCAGCACCTGGCCCGGCGCATCGCGGGGCTGCGCGAGCGGCACGGGGGCGGCGAAGGCTTGAACTAGCGGCGCTGCAGCGCCAGCACGATGTCGCAGAGCTCCGCCGCCGCGGCCTCGGTTGTGCGCCGATCCACCGGCAGGGGCAGCAACCCGCCGGCGAGCTCGCGGACGAACGCGTCGGGCGAGCCTTCGCACTCGGGCCAGAAGACGGGGACCCACGCTCTCACGTCCCACAGGGCCTGGTGGCGCACCGGCTTCGCCGGCAGGTACGGGTAGGCCAGGGGCGCGGCCGTCGGCTGCGCAGGCAGCACGAGCGTGTTGGTCGCTGCCAGGCGCCGGTGGTACTCGTGCCAGCGCCGCAGGCGATCGTCGGCGAGGCCCTGGTGATCGAGCTGCCCCAGGCGCTCGACGCTGGCGCGGCTGGGCGCCTCGGCCTTGGGCCCGAAGGTGGCCTCGTGGCGGCGGAACAGCGCGCGGGCCTCGGGTGCCCCCTCCGCCCGCGCACGCAGGTGCGCGTCCGACCGCTCCACGCCTTCGGCGGCCGCGCCCACGTCGACGCCCTCGGGCCCCCACAGCATCGATCCGTCCGGCACGCCGAAGAATTTCCGCGCCGAGTTGAACGTCCAGCAGTCGGGAAAGCCCTCGAGCGGATAGCCCTGGGTCGCGTCGACCATGAGCCGGCGCGCCCACGCGCGCCGCAGGTCGTCGAGCCAGGGACCAGCGTCGCCGAACGGGACGATGACCACCAGCAACGCGTCGTCCGTGGGCGCCGGGAGGGCACGCGGCCGCAGGTCCGGGCCGATCGGGTAGCGCGCGACGGCGACGCCCCGCGCGGCGAAGGGCTCGACCAGGGTGTCGCACGCCCAGGCCGGCAGGTAGGCCCGCGCGGGCCGCACCAGGTCCAGCACGCGAGCCAGGCTGCCCCGGCCGCAACTGAACCACGTGCCCGGAACCGCATGCGAAGGCGTCGGGCGAGCCGCGAGGGGCTCGGTGTCGAGCGCCCCGCCGAGTTCGATCCACGATGGCGTCATGCGCGGCGAGCCTCCCCATGTGCGCTGCCGAAGCGGGCCCGGCGCCCAGGCCGATGGCCCGCCGGAGCATACCATTCCCCGCGCGGACCGCGCCCGCGGAAATCACCGCAAGTGGCGTCTTGCGCGGAGTTCACGGATCATGGGGACGAGGCTCGATACGACGACACGAATCGAGGTGGGAACGATGCTGAAGCGAATCCGGACCCTGTGCGTCCTGGCCGGAGCCGCGACGCTGCTGCTGGCCGCCGGCTGCGGCGGCAACGGCGGCGAAGGCGGGACGAAGATCTCCGCCGCCGACCGCAAGGAGGCCCACGACATCTTCCAGACCCGCTGCGCCACCTGCCACGGCCAGTTCGGCCGCGGCGACGGACCCGGCGCGGCCGCGCTGAACCCCAAGCCGCAGAACTACGCCGACACCGCCTGGCAGGCCAAGGTGACCGACGCCGAGATCGAGAAGGCGATCGTGTACGGCGGCACCGCGGTCGGCCGCAGCGCGCAGATGGTGCCCAACCCCGACCTGGCGGACAAGCCCGGCGTGGTGGCCGCCCTGCGCGAGATGGTGCGGTCGTTCGGGCGGCTCTAGGCGACGTCCTTTCCGCGTGACAGGGGCCGCGTTCGGGGCCATCCTGCACGGTGTCCGCGCCCGCGACCGCGGGCGGCCGCCGTGCACCGCCCAGCCCCGGAGAGCATCATGTCGGGAGACTTCAGCCGCCGCGACTTCGTCAAGACCCTCACCCTCGGCGCCGGCGCCGTCGGCCTGTGGAGCCTGTCGGGCTGCGAGAAGGTCGCCGGTCCGCGCGCGACCCGCTCCCGCAACATGTGCGGCTACGCCGCGCCGCCGCTCGAGCGCGTGCGCGTGGGCGTGGTGGGCCTGGGCATGCGCGGCCCGGGCGCCGTCGAGCGGCTGGCGAAGATCGCCGACGTGGACATCCTGGCCCTGTGCGACATCCGCCCCGCGGGAGTCGCCGAATCGCAGGAGATCCTGCGCAAGGCCGGCCGCCCCGCCGCCCGCGAGTTCACCGCCGGCCCCGACGACTGGCGGAACCTCTGCCAGATGGACCTGGACCTCGTCTACATCTGCACGCCCTGGGAATGGCACGTGAGGATGGCCGTCGGCGCCATGCAGGCCGGCAAGCACGCCGCCGTCGAGGTGCCCGCCTCCACCGACCTCGAGGGCTGCTGGGAGCTGGTCGAGACCAGCGAGCAGACCGGCCGCCATTGCATGATGCTCGAGAACTGCTGCTACGACTTCTTCGAGCTGCAGACCCTGAACATGGTGCGCCAGGGCGTGTTCGGCGAGCTGACCCACGCCGAGGGCGCGTACATCCACTCGCTCGTCGACTACATGCAGCCCAAGAACGGCGAGGAGATCTACCAGGGGAACTGGCGCCTGCATCACAACCTCGCGCGCAACGGCAACCTGTACCCCACCCACGGGCTGGGACCGGTCGCCCAGTGCCTGGACATCAACCGCGGCAACCGCTTCGCGTACCTGACCAGCACGAGCAGCCAGCAGGCGGCCTTCACCGGGAACGCGCGCCTGGACGGCAACACGCCGTTCATGGACCTGCCCACCTACCGCGGCGACATGAACACAACGGTCATCAAGTGCGCCGGCGGCCAGACGGTGATGGTGCAGCACGACACCAGCACCCCGCGCGCCTACAGCCGCATCCACCTGGTGCAGGGTTCGCTCGGCATGGCGCGCAAATGGCCGAAGACCGGCATCTGCCTGCGCGAGCACGGCCACCGCTGGGTGGACGACGCCGTCTTCCAGGAGCTGCAGGAGAAGTACCGGCATCCGCTGGACCGCACCATCGGCGACCTGGCCCAGAAGGTGGGCGGCCACGGCGGCATGGACTTCATCATGGACTACCGGCTGATCTACTGCCTGAAGAACGGCCTGCCCCTGGACCAGGACGTGTACGACGCCGCGGCCTGGAGCGCGATCTCGCCGCTGAGCTGCGCCTCGGTCGCCGACCGCAGCAACAGCAAGGACGTGCCGGACTTCACCCGCGGCGCGTGGCGCACCAACCAGCCGCTGGGCATCGTCGACGTCGACCCGGCGCAGCTGCCCGTGCTGGAGGAGACGAGCAGCTCGGCGCAGATGTAGGCCCAGGTCCCACCCAGGGCCAGGATGGCCCCCATGCGACGCGGCCCGGCCGGAATCCCCCCGGTAAGGCCGCGTCGCCTTGTTGTGATTTCGGACGGAATCATGTCTCTATATGCGCAACCACCATGGAAGGAGACCTCATGCCCGCGAGTTTCTGGCTGCGCTGCAATACAGCCAAGGTGTTGCTATTCATTGCCTTATTCTCGTTCGCGGACGCTTTGGCCGCCTGGGGACCCGACGGAAACGCCGTCATGGGCAATGGCTGGATCGTCGGCCAACCGGTCTCCGACGGCGCCGGCGGCATGTACCTGACGGTCTACGACAGCGGAACGGTGCGGCTTTACCGCCTGGCGGCCGACGGGAACCCCGACCCGGCCTTTCCCGCCGGCGGCGTCGTCCTGAACACGGCCGCGTCCTCGCGCGGGGTGAACTGGAACCTCGTGTCCGACGGCGCCGACGGCGTGTGGATCGTGTTCGGCGCCAACAACACCGGCGCCACCGAAGTCTACTCCCAGTACGTGGACCGGGACGGCCTCCTCTACTTCGGACCACAGGGCCAGCAGTTGACCACGACCGGCCAAGCCGACTCCGGCGTCATTGTCCGCGCCGTCTCCGACGGCAACCATGGCTTCTACTGCGTCTGGACCGCCAACAATCGTCGCGAGCTGCGCGCCCAGCGGTTCGACCGCGCCGGCGATGCCCAAGGCACCGACCCGAGCGGACAGCTGGTCGCGACGATGATCGAGGTCAAGGACTTCGCCATCGCCCTGGGATCCTACCTGTACGTGGGGTACATCAACCACTGGCTGGCGTCGGCAGACCTGATCTACGTCCAGCGGCTGGACGCCACGGCCTCGCTGCCGAACCTGACGCCCGTCAACGGCTACCCGGTGTGCACCTACGGTTCCTTCAACCGCCGCATGCTCGATCTGACCACCGAGAGCCTGGGCGGCGACGTCGTGCTGGCCTGGGAGGACCTGCGGCCGGGCATCG
>Ga0116152_10001904_pt1 | contig 17061 bp, 15 predicted proteins | sample AD_UKC119_MetaG_FD_89894 | JGI IMG/M metagenome (GOLD analysis project Ga0116152, IMG submission 89894) | Active sludge microbial communities of municipal wastewater-treating anaerobic digesters from Hong Kong - AD_UKC119_MetaG | ecosystem: Engineered > Bioreactor > Anaerobic > Digestate... | reverse complement strand
CGCCGGATCCGGCGGCGTACTACCTGGAGGTCATCGCCAACGAGCGGGACGACTACTACCTGGCGTCGGGTGAAGCGCCGGGACGGTGGATCGGTGTCGGGGCCGGGAGCCTCGGCCTGACCGGGGAAGTCGAGGCCGATGCCCTCCGCTCGGTGATCGAGGGAGTGGACCCGTCGACAAGCGAGCCCCTGACGAGGTGGCGGAAGATCAAGGGGTTCGACCTGACGCTGTCGGCGCCGAAGTCCGTGTCGCTGCTCTGGGGGCTCGGCGACCAGGGCCTGGCCGCCGAGGTGGTGGCGGCGCATGACGTGGCGGTGGCGGCGGCGGTGCGGTACTTGGAGGACGAGGCGTGCGTGGTCCGCCGTGGCAAGGCCGGTTCCGCCCGTCATCGGGGCGGCGGGTTGGTGTCCGCCGCGTTCCGGCATCGGACGAGCCGGGAGGCGGACCCAAACCTGCACACCCATCTCGTGACCGCGAACATGGCCCTCGGACCGGACGGTCGATGGAGCGCGCTGCACACCCCGGCGATCTACCAGCACGGGAAGACCGCCGGGTTCGTCTACCAATCAGTCCTGCGCCACGAGCTGGGAGAGCGCCTCGGCGTGCGGTTCGAACCGTCGGCGCCAGGGGTGGGTGAGGTCGTCGGGTTCTCGACGAAGATGCGCCGGGCGTTCAGCCGCCGCCGGATCGAGATCGAAGTGGCGATGGCCGAACACGGCGTGCGGTCGGCGCACGGGGCGCAGGTGGCCACGCTCGACACGCGCCCGGCCAAGCCCGAGATCGTCGACGAGGAGATCCTGCGGGAAGGGTGGCGCCGACGGGCTGGCGAAGTCGGCTTCACCGGCAAGGTCCCGACCGGTCCGCACCACCCGGTCGTGGCGAGCGACGAGCGGCTCGGAGCGTTGCTGACCGAGCAGGACGCCACCTTCGATCGTCGTCAGGTGATCCGGGCCGTCGCGGAGACCGCCACCCAAGGACTCGACTACGACGCCATCCGCCGGCGAGCCGACCACTACCTCGCCAGCGACGCCGTCGTCGACGTCGCGGCCGGCTGTTGGACGACCCCAGAGATGCTGGCGCTCGAGGCAGACGCGCTCCGCCGCTCCATAGACGGACCCAGGACCGTTCCCGTCGACCCCCGATCGTTGATGCTCGCCTTCCGGGCCCGGCCGTCGATCAGCCTCGAACAGGCCCTTGCCGTCAAGCGGGTGACCGTCACCGACGCGCCCGTGGCCGTGATCGTCGGCCAAGCAGGCACCGGCAAGACCTTCGCCCTCGACGCTGCCCGCGAGACTTGGCACCGCACCGGACTGCGAGTGCGCGGCGCTGCCCTCGCTGCCAAGGCGGCCCGCGGACTCCAGTCCGGGTCGGGCATCCCGAGCCAGACGATCGCATCCCTGCTCCAGGACCTCGACTCGGGTCGAGACCGGCTCTACCGAACCGACGTCCTGGTCCTCGACGAGGCCGGCATGGTCGGCACCCGCCAGCTCCACCGCCTCATCGACCACACCGCCAAGGCCGGGGCGAAGCTGGTCCTCGTCGGTGACCCGAAGCAGCTCGCCGAGATCGAAGCCGGCGGGCTCTTCGCCTCGCTCGCCCGACGCCTCGGTCACACAGAGCTCACCGAGAACCGGCGACTCACGGACCGAGCCCAGCGAGCGACTGCCGCCGCGCTGCGCGACGGCCACACCGACCGGGCGCTGCGACGCATGGAGCAGAGCGGCTCGCTCACCATCGGCGACAACGCCGACAAGGTCCATGCCGGGATGGCCGAGGACTGGTACCTCAGTCACACGAGCGGGCGCGACGCCGTGATGCTGGCGCTGCACCGCAGCGACGTCGCCGACCTCAACCAACGAGCCCGGCTCCACCTCATCGCCAACGATCGCCTCGGCCCGGTCGTGCTGGACTCCGAGGACCTCGAGCTGCGCGTCGGCGACCGGGTCCTGGCCCTTCGCAACGACCACAAGGTCGGCATCGTCAACGGCACCATCGGCGCCGTCACAGGCGCTGAGCACGACGCCGTCCACATCGAGACCAGCGACGGCGACCGCCTCGCCGTGCCGGTCGACTACATCTCGGCGGGCCACCTGATCCACGGCTACGCCATGACGATCCACAAGAGCCAGGGCATGACCTGCGATGTCGCCCTTGTGCTCGGTGACGACACCCTCCACAAGGAGGCCGGCTACACGTCGATCACCCGAGGCCGGGAGCGCAATCACGTCTACGCCGTGGCAGCTCAGGAGCCAGCCGCCCGCCCGGCCGACGATCTCCGCCGAGCGCTCGCGGTCAGCACCGCCAAGCAGACCGCCCACGACCGCGGAGGCCTTGGCCTGTGACCCGCCGCGCCGGTGCTCGCAGCCCCGATGGACAGCTGAGCTCGGGGCTACACGACGCCATTCCTCCCGCCGTTGAGCGATCACGTGCGTTCCGCAGAGCATCGGGTCTGCCTGAGTCGCTTACAGCTCCCGAGACCCTGGCGCAGGTGTGGGCCATCCTGGAGGTCAACCGATACGCCGGTCGTCCAGATGTCGTGTCCCACAGAGAGGCGAGCTAGTCGGGTCGGTCCTCTCCCGTTGCGTGAAGCCCATGATCGGCGAGGAGTTGGACTGCCTGCCGACGGTGGTTGGCCCCGAAGTGCCACGGCGTCGGTGTTCCGGAGACCCTTCGGTCGGCCGCTGGGCCAGACCCTGACCGTGACCGCGGAAGCGGATGAGTGGCCGCTAGTACGGCTTTGCCCTTGCCGGCAGCCCAGATTCGTTCGTTCGAGCTGGAACTCGAAGACCTTGGGCTAGGAACCGGTCGCGGGTTCGTCGCGATCGCTTCCCAGCCTGACGGTAGCGACGCGCGGGTTCCTTGAGGTAGCGGGCCACCCTCACCGGCATAAGGGCCGATACCGCGCGGTGCTCAGTCGGGTCACCGACGTGCGGTCGGACGGCCCGCCCGTCAACGCCGCGAAGGAAGGCTCCGCTCTGACCGCCACTCCCGCGGCAGAGCCGCATGCGCCGAGCGGGGATACGGTTGGCACATTAGGGGTCTGGTCTTCGAAGGGGCAGCTCATGGATAACAGCGACGTCGAGCGGGCTCCCATAGTGCTCGCGCCCGGCGAAGGACGGGCCTTCCCGATGGGCCGGCTCTCTGCGGTGTTCAAAGCCGACGGCGCCGAGTCCGCCAACCGGTATTCGATCTCAGAGTGGTGGCTCGACCCGCACACCAAGGGCCCCGGCGTCCACCAGCATCCTGAAGACGACCTCTTCTACGTGCTGGGCGGCACCCTTCACGTGCTCGTCGACACAGACTGGATCGAAGCCACCGTCGGCTCATTCGTGCTCGTCCCTGGACACTCCCCCCACGACTTCGAGAACCGCGGCCCCGAGCCTGCCGGTTTCCTCAATGTGTCGGTGCCCGGCGGGTTCGAGCCAGCCATGCCCAGCATCGCCGACTGGTTCCTCGACCGTTCGGACGAGGACAGCCGAGCCTGACCACGCCAGGCCGAACCCGACGCGATATCGCCGGTGCCAACACCACCGAAGCGCAGCCGAAAGTGAAGGCGCACAAGTCGCTCAGCCGCCGCACGCGACAACCGGCGATCCTGCGCGCGAAGGAAGGGCCGAAGCGTGCGGGTCGCTGTGGTACCGAGAACGGATTATCGGACTGGTGATATCGAGCGGTCCGATTCGCTGGCCGCTCGGCTCGTCGAGAACGGCGCGATCGTCCGAGCGGTGCAATGCGTGTGGGTTTCCGCAACGACTCGGGATGCCGAGTTCTCAACAGCCTGTGACGGCTCGAAACGGGGTCAGGCGTCGGGTTTGCGTAGCAGGCGCATGAAGGACCACAGTCCGCCTTCGGGATCGCGGGCGCCGTACTCGCGGTATCCGTAGGGCTGGTCGACTGGCGGGTAGACGACGGTGCCACCGCGCTCGATGGTGCGCTGGTGGTGGGCGTCGACGTCGTCGACCATCACCGCCATCATCGCGGTCGATGTCCCGACCGTGCGAGGTGAGGCCAAGGCGAACTCGGCGGACTCTGGGTGCAGCCAGACGACTGCGTTGCCGGCCTCGAGTTCGCCGTGGACGGCGTGGCCGTTGTCGTCGAAGGTCAGCTCGCCGGGGCCAAGCCCGAACACGTCTATCAGGTGGTTGAAGGCAGCTTCGAGATCGGCGTAGACGAGGATGGAGATGTGCTTTTCGATAGTGCCGTCGGGCATGGTCATGACCTCCAGGAGTCGGATCAGGTCGTGGGTGCTCATCGATGAGCGGACTGCTTGCAGGGCCCGGCGCTGGCGGTGGAGGTCGCCCAGGAGGCCGTCGACGGCTGCGAGTTGTGCGCCGAGGGTTGCGGCGAGGTCCGTGGCGGGGTCGTCGAGCGCTCGGCGGATCTCGTCGAGGGGTAGTCCGAGCTGACGCAGCGCTCGCACCCGGTAAAGCCGCTCGATGTCCGTGGGCCCGTACAGCCGATAGCCGGATGCGCTGCGTCGTGCGGGACCGATCAGCCCGATCGACTCGTAGTGGTGCAGGGTCCGCACCGTCAGCCCGGTCGCAGCCGCGAGCGCCCCGATCTGGACGGCGTCGGTGTCGGTCGTAGCGGTCACGAGTGCGACCTCACCATCTTGAGGACGGCCCCCGCGGCCGAGCACAGTTCGCCGGCGTTGACGGTGACGAGCGCGCCGGCGTCGACGATCACCCGTCCCCCGACGATCACAGTTCGCACGTCGCTGGGCCGGGCCCGAAGCGCCAATCCCGGCACCGGGTGATCGACGCCGAAGTGGTGGGGGCCGGTGCGGTCGACGACGATGAGGTCGGCCGCGGCGCCCGCTGCGACCGTGCCGTTCGCCGCCATGCGCAGCGCCTGTTCGAGGGTGAGTGCGTCGTCGGTGGCGCCGGCCTCGCGGGTGAGCATCAGCGCGGCCCGGACGAGGTCGAAGCCCGTGGCGATCATCGACGGCGTGTAGTCGCTGCCGAGCACGAGACGGACCCCGGCGTCCAGGTAGCGGGCGATAGCGCGTTCGGCAGCGGCTCCGAAACCGAGCATGCCGTTGCCCAACGGGTTGACGTTGACGCAGGTTCCGGTGGCAGCAATCATCTCGATGTCACGATCGCTGACCGACCCGGCGTGCATCAGTGTGCATCGGGGACCGAGGAGCCCGTAGTCGGCGAGCCGGTCGATCGCCGCACGACCGTGAGCGTGGTCATGGTCGGCGACCGACTCGCTGGTCTCATGGGAGTGGAAGCTCACGGCCACGCCGGTGCGGTCGATGAGCCCAGCGAGGCCTGCCAGGAGGCCGTCGGAGCAGAAGGTCGGCTCGGTCACAGTCAGCACCGGCTCGAACGGATCGCCTGGAGCGCTCTGCTGACGCGTGAGCCAGTCCTCGGCGGCGCCCAGCACACCCTCGGCGTCCGCGACCGGCACGACTTCGCCGGCGTCGCCGAGCAGAACGTCGTGGACGCTGGGTCCGACAGCAACGCGGACACCGACGCGGCGGGCGGCGGCGACGATCCCGTCGATGCCCGCACTCCCCGCGTCGACCACCGCGGTCGTCCCCCCGGCCGCCAACGCGGCAAGCACCGGGGCGACCGCCGCCTCGACAATGTCGGCCGGCACGGGCATCAGGAGGAACTGGTGCAACGCACGACCGATGTCGGCGCTACTCCCGCCCCCACCGAACAGGCTCGGCCCGGACGCGGGCGTGTAAGGCTGCGCCGAGCCGAGAACGGCCGAGAGGTGAACGTGGCCATCGACGAAGCCGGGCGCGACGTACGCCCCATCGGCGTCGATGTGCCGCTGTGGCGCCCACCTCGCCGTCACATCGGGCGCCGGGTCGACCGCGACGACGATGCCGTCGGCAACCGCTACGGCTGCGTGGATGCGCCCGTCCGCACCGTCGAGATCGAGGACCGTCCCGTCAGTGATCAGGAGGTCGCAGGGTGACGGCTCGAGCATTCGAGGACAGTACGGCCTCACGCGACGTCAGGGTCAAGAGATACTCGGCAACTTCGGCACGTCAGATCGAGTGAGGACGCGCCCGCCGGCACCCGGGAATCGGGCCCCGATGTCGTGGGCGCCAGGCACCCAAGAACCTGACCGACCCGCGTGCTCACTGACCAGACCGGCGAGGAACTCTCCCAAGACCGGGACGCCCGAGTACACGGACTGCTATCGACAGGCCCTCATCGACAACGTGGACGCTGTGGCAGGCGCGATCGACATCATCGAACAGGCCGGTCTCCTGACCTGCGTCGCTTCGAGCGGCAGCCATCGAAGATGTCGCTGGCTCTCGGCAAGACCGGTCTGGTCGATCGGTTCGAGGGCAGGATCTTCAGCGCGACGGATCACGGTGCGACCTCTCGAGCGTCGATCGATCAGTCGATCCAGTAACGCCGTTTGCGTGGACCACCCTTTGGGTTGTCGACGATGTTCTCGAGAACGCCACCGCAGCGAGTGATTACGCGCGCCGAGGCTTCGTTGTCCTCGTCACACGTCACGAGGACACTGCCGACGTCGTACGAACGAGCGACGACCAGGCTCTGCATCAGGATCTCCGTGGCAAAACCACGCCGACGAAACCGCGCCACAACGGCGTAGCCGATGTGGCCCCCTGCCGCGAGCAAGAAGTCATTCAGTGTGTGACGGATCGATGCCCTCCCGACCAAGTCGTCCCCAACGAACGCAAGGAGGAACGTCGCTGGCACCCACGGCGCTGAAAGCTGCTTCGCTCGTCGAGCGAGATCCAGTTGCTCGACGTATTCCGGCCACGAGGTGTCGGGCCGCAGGCCAATGGCGAACTCGAAGTGCTCGACCTCGAGCTCTCGATGGGCAGACCTGACGTGTTCTTCGTCCGACAGTCGAAGCGGGCGCAGGCGGAGAACGGACGAGCTCACTCGTGCACCATGCCAGATACGCCGCCAACAACGCGTCCCATATCGCCGGAGCGAGGGCACACACTTCGCTCAGCGACATGCCTCAGGTAGCCGCTCGATATCCGGCGAAGTGTGCGGCCATATCGCCCTATACCGCGCACCCGACCGGGTGATCGCCGACGCCGTCGAAGTGCCGCTCGGCGACGGCCCTGGCGGGGAGCCGGAGCTGATCGAAGGCGAACTCGGCGGTTGCAGCGTGTGCTACGCCTTCGGCACGATCTCCAGTCGGCCCGGGTCGAAGGCTCGTTTCCTGCTCCTCGCTGGGTTCACGATGATCGGGTGGAGGAGTGCCTCGATCAGACGTCGTTGGAAGTCGATGCCTCGTTCCTCCCAGGCGGCGACGAGCTCCTCGTAGGTGCCAGGGACCTCGGCCAGCACCCGGGTTCCCGTGCGGCTGGCGATCTGCGCTTCGACCTCGCGGGCTTCGTCGTCGATGCGGTCCTTGCGGGTTCGGAAGCTGGCGCGGTCGATGTCGCCGTCGGTGTACAGGTCGATCAACCGCTGCCGCCGCTCGTCGATCTCCCGCAGGGATTCCAGGAGCGATCCGTCGCCCTCGTCCTCGTCGCCTTTGTCGAGGCGGGCCATCGCAGCTCGGGTGACGGGGTCGGCGAGCATTCCGCAGATCAGGTCCCGCACGTACTCCTCGAGCTGTGGGGCGCGGATGCTGACCCGGCCGCAACCGTCGAGGCCCGGCCCCTTCCGGCACGCGTACGTGCGTCGTCCGCCCTCTCGCTGGAGCGACCGCATCCGCCCTCCGCAGAGCCCGCAGCGCATCAGGCTCGTCAGCGGGTAGGTCCGGCCCTTGCGGGGTTTCGCCCGTTTCGGAGCGAGCGCCACGATGAGCGCCTGGTGCTGCTCCTCGGTGATGATCGGCTCCCACTTGCCCTTGGCGACCACCACGCCCTTGTGCTCGCGCAGGCCGGCGATCCGACCTGAGGTGAGGATCGACATGATCGTGGTGACCGTCCACGGGCGACCGGTCACCGTCGCCACGCCCTGGGTGTTCCAGTCGGTGCAGATGCTCCACACCGACTCGCCGGTCAGGACGCGCTCGGCGGCTTCGAGGATGCGGGCGGCCTCCTCGGGGATCAGTTCGGTCATCTCGTAGTTCCACCCGTAGGCCCGGCGCCCGGCGATGCGTGGCTTGCCCTCACGGGCTTCTCGGGCTCGCACGGCGAGCATCCGGTCGGAGGTCTTCTTCGACTCCTCCCGGTCCATCGCCGAACGGATGCCGATCTCGAACTCGCTCACCCAACCATCAGTGGTCGCCACCGCCTTGTCCGGATCACGGCCGGCGGCCTCGAAGGCATCGACCAGCGGCGCCCAGCCAGGCCCGCCGCCGCGGGACAGCCGGTCGGTCTTGTACGCGAGCACGCAGTCGACCTCGCCGGCACGGATCAGCTCGAGCAGCTCGCCGAACTTCGGGCGGCTCCGGCCCCGATTCCGGTAGCCGGACGTCGATGGCGGCTCGACCAGCTCGACGACGACGTCGACCTTCAGCCGCTTGGCCGCGTCCCGGCACGCCTCGATCTGCACGTCGAGGGACGCGGACCCTTCGCGTGTGATCGACTGGCGTGCATACAGAGCCGCTCGGCGTCTCGCTGCCATACGTAGTCAAAGAGTAATGAGTTGACTAATACGCGGAATACTCCCATCGAAGCGCTGGAGCGGGCCTTCCCGTTGCGCGTACTGCGGTACCGGCTACGACGGGGGAGCGGTGGCGCCGGGTGGTCCGCTGGCGGTGAGGGCATCGAGCGAGACCTCCAGGTGCTCGTCGATGCCACCGTGTCGCTGATCACCGAACGGCGGGTGTCGCAGCCGTGGGGCCTCGCCGGTGGAGAGCCCGGAGCCGTCGGGGAGAACTGGCTCCTCCCTGGCGGGGACGAGGCCCGAGCCGAGCGCCTCCCCGACAAGTGCACGATCCAGCTGAAGGTCGGCGACGTTCTTCGGATGCTGACGCCGGGAGGCGGCGGCTGGGGGAGCCCGGGTCGACCGGTAGCGCCGAACCTCGACATCGAACGAGCTGACCCTGGTAGACCGACTCGATGAGTCTGGAGGCGGCGCACACGAAGTTCGAGACGGCGATGACCGACCCGGCGAACCTCGTGGCGATCCACAAGAAGGTCAAGACGGGCGCGGGCAAGCGTGTCCAGGAGCTCGCGCTCAACCGGGCGATCGTCGTGCTGACAGTCGCCGCGTGGCAGGCCTACGTTCAAGACATCACCCGCGAGGCGATGGACCTGCTGAAGCCGGCTGGGCCTCCGATGCAGCAGTGGAACCTCACGAACGCTCAGGTGACGAGGGCGATTCAGCTCTTCTCAACCCCGAACGCAGAGAACACCCGGGATCTCCTGATCTTCGTGGGCTTCGATCCTCGACCCTTCTGGACGTGGAAGGTGGGTCAGGAGAACCTGTCCTCCGCATCCGCTTGTGAACGGATGAACAGGTGGCTGCAGGTCCGCCACGCCATCGCTCACGGGCACGACGCGCTTCCGGACGTACCGATGCTGGCCAAGCTGAAGGACGGATCTCGTGCGCTGGGTCGGGCCAACGCTGAGGCATGCATGACCTTCTTCGAGCGCGTGGTCGCGAAGACCGACGCCGCTATTCGTGCGCAGTTTGTGGTTCCGTAGTCCCAAGGTCGTCGGCCAGGCTTGAGTCTCTGACGCCGGACCGTCGGAGGCTGTCGGGTCGCAGTCAGACTCGGGTGGGTAGCTCTCGGCCATCGCCAAGGGCGCGCGCCGAGGCGGCCGCCGACCCGCAGACGTGGCAGCTCGGGTCCGGCTCGGGGTCCTGGACCACGACATGGGGCAGGCAGCCAGCGGGGTTCGTGCGCAGGATCCGGAAGCCACCTGCCGGGCGTCCGAGGCCGACGATGTACTGCATGAAGTCGTTCGCGGCCCACCCGGCGCCCATGGCGTTGAGGGTGATAACGCTGGGGGCGTGGACGGCGGGATCGTCGACGTAGCGCTGGTTCGCCCGCTGGACCGGATCGGCCAGGACTTCTTCGGAGAGCTGGGCAGCGTTGATGAGGTCGTTGCACGAGAGGCACCCCGCCTCGCACCCGAGAGAGCGGACGACGGCGAACACGTCGAGCACCGAGCCGGTGTCCGGATCGATGACGGGCTTGGAGCCGACCTGCAGGGTGGGGATGAGGTACTGGTAGGCGATCTGGTTCACGACGGTGCGGGCGAGCATCGTGTCGGCAGCGAGGAAGATGAAGTCGCAGTCGGTGATCTTGCGCGCCACGGCGTCGTCGGCGACGTCCCCGAAGACGCCCTCGAACTTGATGCCTCGGTTCGCACGTCGGGCGACGCGCCGTGCAACTCGAACCTTCTTCGCGGCAAGCCGCCGAGCGATGGAGCGGACGACTCGGGGGATGCCGTCTCGATCGACGAACTCCATCGCGTCCAGGCGGGTTGCCTCGGGCAGGCGGGGGAGATTCGTAGTGTCGACCCGCTCGGGGTCGATCACGACGAGGCGCCCGACACCGAGCCGGGCGAGAAGCTGCACGAGGAGCATGCCGACACCGCCCGCCCCCACGATCGCAACCCTGGACTCGGCCAGGATCGCCTGGCCGATCGCGCCGAACAGGAGCGCCTGGCGGTGGTACCGCGCTGCAACGGCCGCGTCTGCCTCTGAGGGGTGAGGGGTCAGAACGGTGCGGCTCTGGCCGATGATCACCAGCCGCACCAGCTCGGTCCGCGACCCGTCCAGGAGCCAGATGTCGCCGGCAGCGGCCTGCTCTGCGAAGACAAGAGCGCCCAGGGGTTGGTGGGTGAGCCCGAGGAGGGTGGGGTAGCCGCGCTCGTGCGAGGCCAAGTCCGGCCCGGAGAATGCGACCGAGTCGTGCCCGCCGTGGTTGTGGGCGGCGAGGTATACGAGCTTCTCCTCGCGAGCGCGTCTGGTTTGGTGTGTGACGAACTCGCCCGTGAGGTGCCGATAGCCGCGGGTGCCTGGGACGTAGTCGACTCCATCTTCTGCTAGCACGATGTCGCGCACGAGGAGGCGAGGGCCTCGCGGGCTGTTCGCCACTCCGCAGAGAAGGGCTGCGCCATGCTCATCCCCGTCACCAGGGAAAAGGTGGGCGCGCAAGCGGGCCCAGTCGCCCTGCATGATCTGCAGCTCGACGGGTCCCGAGGTGCTCATCGTGTGCGCACCCACTCGAGCACCTTCTCGATCTTGATCAAGGGCGTCTGGAGGGCGAAGTCGCCACGAGTTCGCCTTGACACCTGGGTCACGGCTCGAGGTTCCGGCTCACCCGGCCAACTGAGCTCAGTGGGAGCGAAACCCTCGCCGAGTGCGGATCCGTCCGTTCGGGTGAGTGTGCGGTCGAAGAAGATCGGGTAGACGTCGGCTGCCGGAAGCGCGAACGGGAGCAGACAGATCAGAAGCGACGTCGACCTGGCGTAGAGTTCGCCAACCTCCACCTCGGGGATCTCGATCCAGGCTCCTCCCTGTCCGTCGGCCACGTGGCGCGTGTCGGGGTAGGCGCGAACGATCTCGGTCACGCCGACCCCGACTGCCTCCTTGAGGCCCACGAGGGAGAGCTCAGGAGTTGTCGTCACCAGGCACCGCCCAGAACTCGTCGCCGTCCTTGACGGGGATCCGCTTGTCGTCGGGCACAATCCGCTGCTTACCGTTGGGCAGCACCTTGGACAGGACGAAGTCCGGCTGGATCGGTGCGCCAGCTTCGATTGCCGCCGCCTTGATCTCGGCACCGGTGAGGTTGTGCTCGGTCAGCGTGACCCGGGTGTCCTCGTTCACCGTGATCATGAAGGTCCGAGGTGGGCGCTTGCGCTCCTCGGTGAGGGTGGGTGTGTCGGTCATCTTGGGGGCCTCCTTCGGCCTTGGGGTTGGGCCGGCGGCTCGCACGACCAGGGATCCGACCTCTGGGATGGACCCGATGGGTAGAAGTCTCGCGTAGATTTCTCTTTACCGTCAAGGTATAGTCAAATCGTGTCGAACTAGTGACCCATGACATCCAACCCCGACGTCCGACTGGCGCGTACGCTCCGACCGGTGCCTTTCTCCGATCCTCCGCTGAGCAGCCTGTGGACGTCCTCTTCATCACCGAGAAGCTTCAGAAGCAGCTATCGAGTCAGCGGAACCTCCAGCGCAAGTGGGGAGACGCCGGAGCGAAGCGCGTCACCCTGCGGCTCCAACAACTTGCGGCTGCCGTGACTCTCGAGGACATGCGAGAGCTTCCCGGGCGCTGCCACGAGCTAGTCGGAGATCGCGATGGGGAGCTTGCCGTCGACGTCCATCAAGGCCACCGACTGATCTTCCGACCGACCGACGACCCGCCCCCGGAGAAGGACGACGGGGGACTGGACTGGGGTCAGGTCGAGTCGATCACCATCACCGAGATCGTCGACTACCACTAACTGAAAGGAGGCACCGATGGCCAGGACACCAACTGCCGAGCACCGATACGCCCCCGACCTCGTTCTCCCTCCTGGGGAGACACTTGTCGAGGTGATCGCCGAGCGAGGCATGACGCAGGCCGAACTGGCCGCCCGGACCGGTCTGTCTGCGAAGCACATCAACCAGATCGTCAAGGGGATTGCACCGATCACACCAGACACGGCGCTGCTTCTGGAGAGCACGACCGGTGTCTCGGCACGAGTCTGGAGCAACCTCGAGATTGCATACCGCGAGCACGAATCACGAGTGGAGCAGGCTGCTCGTCTTCAAGCGGACCTCGGCTGGCTGGACGAGCTGCCGATCAACGAGCTGATCAAGAAGGGCTGGCTCCCGAAGGGAGCGTCACCTCTCGATCGACTGGTTGGTGTCTGTCGCTTCTTCGGCGTTGCCAATCGTTCGGCATGGGATGCGGTCTGGCACAAGCCGACCGCTTACCGCACGTCCAAGGCCTTCTCGAGTCACCCGGGTGCGGTCGCTGCGTGGCTGCGAATCGGTGAGATCGAGGCCGCCGCAATCGACTGCGCTCCCTTCGACAGAACGGGCCTCAACGACCTCCTGCCGGTACTGCGTGCCCTCACAGTCGACCCTGATCCTGGTCGATGGTGGCCCCAGCTCGTAGGTCAGTGTGCTGAGGTCGGGGTTGCTGTCATAGCAGAACCAGAAATCAAAGGAGCGCGCATCAACGGCGCCGCCAGGTGGCTCACCCATGACAAGGCTCTCGTTCAGCTCAGCCTGCGGCACCGATGGAGCGACATCTTCTGGTTCACGCTGTTCCACGAGCTTGGACACCTGCTTCTGCACTCGAAGAAGGACATGTTCATCAACGATGTAGGAGCACACAGCGGCGTCGAGCAGGAAGCCGATGCGTTCGCGTCGCAGCTCCTCATCCCGCGGTCCGCCGAGGCGGCGCTTGGCGAGCTGACCACGACGGCGGACGTGGTGGCCTTTGCGAACACGCTGGGAATCGCGCCCGGGATAGTGGTCGGTCGTCTGCAACACGAGAGCCGCTGGCCGTTCAGTCGGGGAAACGACCTCAAACAGCGATTCGTATTCACCGAGTAGGACCACGCGAGCGAAAACCCGTCGCTCAAGTAGCGTTCCTCGCCATGGCAGCGGGCCCGCTCGAGAAGGACACATGTCGCGACTACGTGCTTCCGTCGCTTCAGGCTGCCGGGTGGAGCGACGACCAGATCGTCGAGCAGTACCCGATCACTGCCGGCCGAGTCGTCACCGTGGGCAGGAAGCATCGTCGTGGTGATGCGCTTCGCGCCGACTACGTCCTGGAGTACGAGCCGGGACTGCCGGTCGCGGTCGTCGAGGCGAAGCGGGAGTACTCAATTCCGGGTAAGGGGCTGCAGCAGGCCAAGAACTACGCCCAGCTCCTCGACCTTCCCTTCGCCTACTCGACGAACGGCAAGGGCATCGTCGAGGACGACCGGGACACCGGGTTCGAGAACGACCGGCTGACGGCGTTCCCTACTCCGGGAGAGCTGTGGACCCGCTACCGGGCATGGAAGGGCATCGCCGACGACTCGGTCGCCGACGGGCTGCTGTTGCCGTTCAACCGCGACCTGCGCAACCCCGACGGCACCGTCAAGGAGCCCCGCTACTACCAGCGCACCGCGATCAACCGTGCGGTCGAGGGGATCCTCGCAGGCGACAAGCGGCTGCTCCTCACTCTCGCGACCGGCACAGGCAAGACGTTTGTGTCGATGCAGGTTGTCTGGAAGCTCTGGCAGAGCCACTCGCGGCTCGATCGGAACCCGCGGATCCTGTACCTGGCGGACCGCAACGTGCTCGTCGACCAGCCCATGGAGCGCGAGTTCGTCCCGGCGTTCGGAGAGGGGCCGATCTGGAAGCTGCGGCGTGAGGCGAAGGCCGGCCGCGAGATCTACTTCGCGCTTTACCAAGCGCTCGCCGACAGCGGGGACGACCCCAACGGCATCTTCCGGGAGTTCGAGCCAGACTTCTTCGACCTGGTCATCGTCGACGAGTGCCATCGCGGGAGCGCCCGCGCCGAATCGTCGTGGCGCGCGATTCTCGACCACTTCAGCCCCGCCGCGCAGCTCGGTATGACCGCCACGCCCAAGCGCGACGAGACCATCGACAGCTACGACTACTTCGGTGATCCGGTCTTCGAGTACTCGCTCGCCCAGGGCATCGAGGACGGCTTCCTCGCCCCCTACCGGGTGCGTCGTATCGTGCTCAGCCCCGATGCCCACGGCTTCGCACCGAACCAGGGTCAGCTCGACCTGTTCGGCAAGGAGATCCCGGAAGGGCTCTACACCACCCCCGACTTCGAGCGGGTCGTATCGCTCCTCACGCGCACCGAGGCCGCGGCGAAGCACCTCACCGAGTACCTCCACCGGACCGACCGCTGGGCCAAGACCATCGTGTTCTGCGTCGACCAGGAGCACGCCGACCAGATGCGCCGGGCGCTGCACAACGCCAACGCTGATCTGGCCAAGCAGCACCCGAACTACGTGGTGCGCATCGTCAGCGACGAGGGTGAGATCGGGAAGGGTCACCTGAGTGACTTCGCCGACACCGATAAGGATGTGCCAGTCATCGCAACCACGTCGGAGATGCTCTCGACAGGCGTCGACCTTCCGACGGTTCGGAACATCGTGCTCTTCCGCCCGGTCGGGTCGATGGCGCTGTTCAAGCAGATGATCGGCCGCGGCACCCGGCTGTTCCCCGACGAGGACAAGCTCTCGTTCGACATCATCGACTATTCGGGCGCCACAGCGTTGTTCGAGGACCCCGAGTTCGACGGCCCACCGGAGCGGGTCGACGAGGAGGAGATCGACGAGGAGGGCAACGTCCTCGACGAGCCCGTCGTCGAGGAGCCCGAGCCCGACTTCGACGCCGGCGAGGAGGACGACACGGTCGATCCGGACGACCTCGACGCCGAGCCCAGGGCGAAGTTCTACGTGGACGACGTGCAGGTGTGGGTCACCGCCGAGGCGATCTACCACCTCGACCCGGAGACCGATCGCCTCCGGCTGGTCGAGTACCGCGACTTCATCGCCGACACCGTCCGAACCCTCTTCCCGGACTCGGGCGAGCTGCGAGCCAAGTGGTCCAACCGAGTCGGGCGGCAGGATGTGATTGAAGCCCTCGAGAGTAGGGGTGTCGATCCAGCGGAGCTCACGGAGCGAACGGGACTCGTCGACGCCGACCCCATCGACGTCCTCGTGCACCTCGCGTGGAACCAGCCGCTGGCCACTCGCACCGATCGTGCTCGACGAGTTCGCAAGGAGCACGCCGACTTCTTCGAGCAGTACCAGCCTGCTGCCCGGGAGGTGCTGGCAGAGCTACTCGACAAGTACGCCCAGCACGGCATCAGTCAGCTTGACGACCTGGCCGTCCTCGAGGTGCCACCGATCTCGGCGCTCGGCTCGCCCAAGGACATCGCCGACCGATTCGGATCCGCACAGAAGCTGAAGGACGCGGTCTCCAAGCTCGGCGAACTGCTCTACGCGGCCTGAAACTCAATCAGAACTAGAGGAATAGGTCGTTAGTCAGACTGAAACTCAAGTTTCGATGTAGGATCACCGCATGAACATCGACCGTCGTGACCTGCGTCGCCGGCTCTTCAGCCTGGCTACCCAGCAGGGCGGGTACTTCACGGCCGCGCAAGCCAAGGACCTCGGCTACTCGTACCAGGCCCAGGCGCACCACGTGTCGGCCGGGAACTGGCACCGGGTCGACCGAGGGCTGTTCCGCCTCGCCGAGTGGGTCCCGGAGCTCCACGACGACCTCCGCCGGTGGACCGTGTGGTCGAAGGGCCGAGCGGTCGTCTCGCACGAGACCGCGCTGTCCGTTCACGACGCCGGCGAGCTCGAATCGGGCAAGGTCCACCTGACCGTGCCGCCAGCCTTCACCATGACCGACGACGCGGTGGTGCTCCACCGGGCGGACCTCGACGGAACCGATATCGTCGAGCACGCCGGCTTCCGAGTCACGACCCCCGCCCGATCGCTCGTCGATGTCGCAGCTGCTGGTGCCGACGAGGAGCAGCTCGCCCGCGCGATCAAGGACGTCCTCGATCGTGGGCTGACCACACTCCGCCAGCTCCGCTCCCGCGCCGAGGCGGTCGACGCCAAGGCTGCGCTCCTCATCGAGCGTGCCATCCACACGCTGGAGCCCCGGTGACCTACGAGACCGCCGAAGCGCTGCGCATGGCCCTAGAGCAGCGGTTGAACAACCGGTCGCGGGAAACCGGGATCTCGCTGGACAGGTTGCGTCGTCGCGTCGTGTTCGAGCGCATCGTCGCCCGACTGGCGCACGCCGAGCCGGGGCGGTGGGTGCTGAAGGGGGGAATGGCGTTGGAGGTCCGTCTCCGCGACCAGGCCCGCCTCACCAAGGACATCGACCTCGGCCTTCGCGACGGCGTTAACGAGCAGGCCGAACTTCACGAGCGGCTGGTCGAAGCGCTCGCCGCCGATCCCTTCAACGATCGGTTCGTCCTGGTCGCTGGTCCGGTCACCGAGCTGAGCCCCGACGGAGGAGGCCACACCACCTGGCGATCGAGTGTCGCCGCTCAACTCGCCGGGCGACCCTTCGGTGGCGTCCAGATCGACGTCTCCCCGCGTGCTCACGAACTCGATCTGACCGACACGGTGGCCTTGCCGAACTCCCTCGCCTTCGCCGACATCGAGGCGCCTGCGGTGGAGATCATCGACGTCAACCGCCACGCCGCCGAGAAGTT
>Ga0116152_10001903_pt1 | contig 17065 bp, 10 predicted proteins | sample AD_UKC119_MetaG_FD_89894 | JGI IMG/M metagenome (GOLD analysis project Ga0116152, IMG submission 89894) | Active sludge microbial communities of municipal wastewater-treating anaerobic digesters from Hong Kong - AD_UKC119_MetaG | ecosystem: Engineered > Bioreactor > Anaerobic > Digestate... | reverse complement strand
CCGTTGAGCACCAGGGGCACATCGACCAACAAAATGCCTTCTTCTTCCACGTGGGTCGAATCGGCCGGGGCCGAGCCCGGAACGCGACCCCCTATGTCGGCGTGATGCCCACGGCAGGCAACAAAGAAGGCGGGCTCGCTGGCATCGGGGGCAAACACCGGTTTCACCACGGTGATGTCGGGCAGGTGCGTACCTCCGTGGTAGGGTGCGTTGAGCGCAAACGCATCGCCGGACCGCATTTGGGGATGCAGCTCCATCACCGTGCGAACCGACTCGCCCATCGAGCCAAGGTGCACCGGAATGTGCGGTGCATTGGCGATCAATTCGCCGCGCCGGTTGAACACCGCGCAGGAAAAGTCGAGCCGCTCCTTCATGTTGACCGACATCGCGGTGTTCTGCAGCACCGCACCCATCTGCTCGGCGATGTTCATGAAGAGGTTGTGGAAGATCTCCAACCGAATCGGATCGGCCGCGGTCGCCAACCGTTCGGTTTGGGGGCGGGGCGTGCTACGTTCGAGCACCAAGTCCCCCGCTTGGGAGCGCAAGCCCTGCCAGCCGGGTTCCAATACGGTGGTACCGGTTTCCTCAACGATCACGCAAGGACCGGGCACCCAGCGCTCGGGGGGGAGGGCTTCGCGGCGATAGAAGGGCACCTTTTGGGTCTCACCCGCGACGTACACCGGAAACACTCCCATCGGATGAAGCTCGGAGCCTGCTTGCGCGCGGAAAGGGGTTGGCGCGGCTTCCGTGTGGATTGTTTCCAGGCTGAGCGATTCGAGCACAACCTCGCGATCGGGAGTCTGGAAGCCAAAGCGGGCTTGGTGTTGGGCTTCGAAGGCTTGCAGCAGCTCGGGCAAAGACGCGTAGCGAACTTCGAGCGAGGCATCCGACCCGAAGTAGCGTAGGTGCACCCGACGTTCCAACCGCAGCGGCCCGCTGGCCCCCTGGGCGCGCAGGGTTTCGGCACCTCGGGCCTCCATGTCGGACCAGCGGCCCTCCAGGGTTCGCCAAAGATCCTTCGAAAGGGTTTCCTCGACCGCAATCGTTTGCAAGTCGCGCAGCTCCGCGAGTCCGATACCCAAAGCCGAAAGGACACCGGCCAAGGGATGCACCAACACCCGGTCCATGCCCAACTGGTCGGCGACCAAACACGCGTGCTGCCCCCCTGCTCCTCCAAAACAAACCAGCGTGTACCCGCTCACGTCGTATCCCCGTGCGATGGAGATCTTCTTGATCGCCCGCGCCATGTTGTCGACTGCGATAGCTAGGAATCCTTCTGCTAGGCCTTCGGGCGTGATCGCTTGGCCAGTTGCGGTCGAGACCTCCTGGGCCAATGGCTCAAAGGCCGAAACCACGGCTTCCCGATCGAGCGGATCCTTGCCGCTCGCTCCAAACACCTTCGGGAAGTACTCCGGCCGCAGTTTGCCGAGCAAGACGTTGCAGTCGGTGATCGTGAGATCCCCACCTTTGCCGTAGCTGCGTGGGCCTGGGTCCGCCCCACCCGAATCGGGGCCCACGCGCAAGCGCGCACCATCAAAGTGCAGGCGCGATCCACCCCCCGCCGCCACCGTATGCACGTGCATCATCGGGGCCCGCACCGGCACATCCGCCACCGAACCTTCGAGCGTGCGTTCCAGCTGTCCATCGTAATGGCACACGTCGGTCGAGGTCCCGCCCATGTCGAACCCGATCAAATGTCGGTAACCAGCTGCCTCGGCCGTGCGGACCATCCCAATCACGCCGCCCGCTGGGCCCGACAACAACGCATCCTTGCCCCGGAAGTGCTGGGCGTCGACCAGGCCGCCGCTCGACTGCATGAAGAGCAAGCGCGGACCCCCTGCGTCGGACTGGAGGGCTTCGCGCAAGCGATCCACGTAGCGGCGCAAGGTCGGCGACAGGTAGGCATCGACCACCGTGGTCGCACTGCGCGGCACAAACCTCATCAGCGGGCTGACCTCGTGACTGAGCGAGATTTGGGCGAAGCCCAGCTCGGCGGCCAGGGCTCCCAGCCGCTTTTCATGGTCAGGGAACCGATAGCCATGCACCAAGCTGACCGCGACGCTGTCAAAACCCCGCGCACGCAATCCTTCCAATGCCCGGCGGGCCATGACTTCGTCCAGGGGAATCAGAACTTGACCGGAAGCATGGACCCGTTCGTCGATTTCCACCACGGCTGCGTGCAAGGGCTCGGGGAGCTCGATATCGAGCACAAAGAGCTTGGGCCGCGCCTGGTTGCCGATGCGCAGGGCATCGCCGAAGCCACGGGTCGTCACCCATGCCGTGGGTGTACCGGCCCGTTCGAGCAGGGCGTTGGTGGCCACGGTGGTGCCCATCTTGACCACGGAGATGCTTTCCAACGGCAAGGGGGCGCCATCGACGCAACCCAACAGGTCGCGCATCCCTTGCAGCACCGCATCGGCGTAGAAGCGCGGGTTCTCCGACAGCAGTTTGTGGGTGTGCAGCTGCCCGGCGGGATCCACACCCACGATGTCGGTGAAGGTCCCACCGCGGTCGATCCAAAACTGCCAGCCGGTGCGCTCCATGGGGAGCAAGAATGTAGCGCTCCGGGCGCCGGTGCGAGCGAGGATTTCGGCCAGGGCGCCGAGCTGGGACCCCCTGGAAGTCCAAGTTGGGTCGTGCCACGCGCCGTTTCGTCCCCAAAACAAAGGCACCCGCGACCGGATCGTCGCGGGTGCCCTACGTCGGATCGAAACCCGACTGGAAACGCCTAGTTGCGGTTGAGTTTGGAAAGCAGGCGCAGCAATTCCAAGTACAGCCAAACCAAAGTGACCAAGAGCGCGAACGCGCCGTACCACTCCATCGACTTGGGTACGCTGGACTGGGAGAGCTTCTGGATCATGTCAAAGTCCACCATCAGCATCAAAGAAACCACCACCAGCACGAGGCCGCTGAAGGCGATCCCGATGATTCCGTTGGAATGGATGAACGGGATGCTCACCCCAAAGAAGCCCAGCACGAAAGTCGCCAGGTAGACCAAGAAGATCGCCCCCATGCACGATACGAGCACCGACCGGAACTTATCGGTGATCGGTACCAAGCCCGAGCGCCACAACAAGAACATCGCCAGCGAGACTCCAATCGTCAGCAGGATCGCATTGAGCACGATCCCCGAGTAGAGCGATTGGTACATGGCAGAAACCGCGCCCAGCAGCAAGCCTTCGCAAACCGCGAAGGGAATCGCCAGGACGGGGGCCAGGTTCGGGCGGAACGAGATCACCAGCGAAAGCGCCAAGGCGCCCAAGCTGCCGCCGATCATCCAGGCCCCGGCATTGGCTGAGGCCAGGGACCCCGACATCACTTGGTTCCAGGTGATGGTGGCGCATCCGGCCACCACCAGGAGCAGCAACGAGATCTTGTTCAAGGTCCCGTTGATCGTCATGAACTCGCCGGTGCGGGCTTCGGATTGGGAGGCTTTCCGCAGGGCTGCTTCGCGTAGGTAAGGATTGCTAGATCGCATGATGGGAGGACCTTAGCACCCAGCTCCGCCGGTCACCAGTTGCCAAACCGGGATCGGCCCCCCACGGGGCGGCGGAAACCTATACTGGGGCCATCATGCGCACCCCCCTCGGCCTGCTCCTCCTTGTTGGAGTTTTGTTTCCTCGTGTGGCCCCTGCCCAAACGCCGTTGCAGGCCAAGCAGGTGGCTGCCGAACCGACCGACATTGTTTCCGGTCGGGTGCGGCTCCCGGAGCGGCGCGAACTGGCCGAAACCATTCGTGGAAGCCTCGTCGAAGCGGGTGCGGACGGGCACCTGCGCGCCGCAGGCCTGTGGGTCCCCGATGGCGAGGTGTCGTTGGTTCCGATCTGGACCGATGCCGCCCAGCAGCATGTGCAACTGCGCTGGAACCGCGGGCCCTGGGAACCCTGGGCGCACTTCGCGGCGCTGGGATTGGGTGAAGTCGAAGGCCTCGCTCCCGTCGATGAGTGGACCGCGATGGCTCCCGAGCGCTTCGAGTTGCGCACGCCCTCCGCGGGGTGGCTGAGCCTGCGCGACGATCGCGATGCGCCCACCTATTTCCTGGTCGGGGATTCGGTGACCACCACGCTGCACCATGGCTTGTCGAGTTATGCGACCGTGCAAGGCGAAGACTTGGCGCTGTTGGCGTGGCTCGAAGGGGAGACCGCTACGATCGTGAGTGCTTCGGTTGAATTGGAAACCACTGGCCAGCAAACCATTTTGCCGCTCGAGGATTCGGGCCTAGCGCTCGATGGCCAACGCGGCGACGGGGTCTTTGGGCTGCGGCTGCCGAAGGATTGGGTCGGACCGACCACTGCCTGGACACGCATCGAAGCGCGGACCCCCGATGGACGGCGCTTCACCCGCATCGGCCGACAGGAGTTTGAAATCTTCGCTCCGGTGGTCGAGTTTGCGGGTACTCCGTCGTTGGATACCGCTGAGCCGGGCCTTTGGACCTTGCGGCTGCCTACCTGGATTGCGGACCCGGAGCAACGCCTGCACCTCGCTGCCGAAGTGTGGGCTACGGCCGCCGACGGTTCGTTGCAGCCCGCCTGCTGGCTTGCCCGCGCGTGCGAGCGCCTTACGCTTCCGGGGCAGGTCGAATTGCCTTTGGCGCTGGACCTGCGTTGGCTGCAGCGGGCGGGCCTAGGCGAGCCGCTCGAATTGCGCAACGTGCGCGTGCAAACCATGGACGGTTGGTCCGTGCTCGCGCAGCGTGCGGCTTGGCCGGTGCCGGTGTCGGGTGCGCCGCTCAGCGTAGGACCGACTTCCGATGACCTGCACTTCCGACTCACGGGGACCACCGTCGCACCGCTTTTGGCCTTGCCTCCGGCTGGAGCCGCGAGCGACGTGTCCGACCAAGCCCTGTTTGGATTGATGCTCGTGCACGGATGGTGCTCGGGTGGCGGCGTTTGGCCGACTTCGCAATTCGATGGACCGCTGCTGGTCTTCAACGATCCCAACGCGAATCGAACCCATGACGAGTTCGCCCAGCTCTTGGGCCAACTGGGCGGGCAAAACCGCTCGTTTGGCGGAATTGGGCACAGCCAAGGCGGTTGCGCGCTGTTGCACCTACGCACCTACTATGCTTCAGGCCTCGATCGAGCTAGCGGGGGTCGCGTGATCCAGAGCCTTGCGAGTCCGTACCAAGGAACGCCTTTGGCTAGCCTGGGATTCTTCCTGTGTGGCGTGAACCAGGATTTGACCCCATCGGGGTCGGGCGCGTGGTTGGCCAACATCCCGACCGTGACGCGGGCCGATGTCTTTTACTACAGCACCTCCAACTCGGGATCGGCGTGTCAATTTGCCACGGACTTTTTCCTATCCAACCCCGAAGATGGGGTGGTGGAGATGTCCCGCGCCCAGTTGCCTGGCGCCACCAACATGGGTCACGTCACGGGCTGGTGCCATACGACGGGCATGAGCAACCCCGCTGGCTACAACGATGCGGCGCGCAACGCGGTCATGAACCAAGCGGCCGCGCGGTGAGTGAGAGTTTGTATCGGAACCTTGGCGTGACCATGTCTTTCCTATGACCTGGACTCCCTTCCTGAATCGATGAGCTTCTCTTTGCTACGAGTGTCCGCATGTTTGGCCTGGTGGGTGCTGGGTTTCGGCTGCGCGGCGGTCCAGGCTCCACAAGGAACGGCGGATCCTCTTCGGTTGGTGACCTTCAACCTGCGCTACGGAACCGCGGACGATGGACCCAATCGCTGGGAGTTGCGCCGCGAGTTTGCCTTGGACGAGGTGGGGGCTTTGGCGCCCGACGTGTTGGCGTTGCAGGAGGCACTCGACTTCCAAGTGGCCGAAGTGATCGCGCGGTTTCCGTACTTGCAGGTCTTGGGTGAGCACCGCGATGGCGGGACGCAAGGCGAGTTCAGCGGGTTGTTGATCGACACCCGACGGCTTGAGATCGTGCAGTGGGGCGAGTTTTGGCTCTCCGAAACCCCGGATGTGGTGGCTTCAAGGGGTTGGGACGCGGCCTTGCCGCGCATGGCGGTTTGGGCGCGTTTGAAGGACCGCGAGCAAGGTCGCGAGTTCCTCGCCTTTGGCACCCACTTCGATCATCGCGGAACGATTGCGAGGCTCGAAAGCGCCCGACTCATCGTCGAGCGCGCGAATCACTTGAGCGGGGCAGGGGCTTTGCCGGTGGCTCTGCTCGGGGATTTCAATGCGGCCGAAGCGTCGCCCCCCTCGGATGCCTTCCGGGCCGCCGGCTACGTGGACTCGTTCCGTGAACGGCATCCCGACGCAACCCACGTGGCCACCTTCCACGCCTTTTCTGGCGCCAGCGATGGGTCCAAGATCGACTTCGTCTGGCTTTCGCCGGGCTGGATCGTGCGCGCAGCGAGCATCGAACGTCCGCGTCGAGGGGCGCAGTGTCCTTCGGACCACGACCCGGTGGTCGCTGAGGTCGTGTTCCCCACCCGGGCCGCGGCACGCCTCGATCGGGCCGACGCCCGCGAGCGGTCCGAGTTCTTCCTGCGGACGCCCTAGATCCAGGGCGCCGGAGCTAGGTAGGGGGTGTCCCGAATTGGGAACGGTTCCAAGGTGTGGCACTCGCCTTGGTAGGGCGCGATTGCCTCCGGTTGGCGCACTAGGGGGACCGATACGGCATGTGGAGCCCCCTGGAAACCAACCCCAGCCGGCCCAATCCACCCCTGCCCCCATGAACGACCCCCACGCCCTTCGCAAGCTGCTCAAGAGCTCGGTGACCATCCCGACTCTTCCGGCCATCGTGCGCAAGATCACCGCCCTGATCGGGGATCCGGACACGGGGACGCGCGAGATCGGGGCGTTGGTGGCAGAGGACGCACCCCTGGCGGCCAAGGTCTTGCGCATTGCGAACAGCTCGTTCTATGGGCTCGCGAGCAAGTGCATGTCCACCGAGCAGGCCTCGACCGTTCTGGGCTTAAAAGTGCTGCGTAACATCGTCACTCAAGTGTCGGTGATCGATCAATTCGAGCACATCCAGCCGCAGACCGGATTTGATCCGACCAAGATCTGGGAGCACTCGAGCCTGACCGCGCAGATTGCGGCGGGTATGGCGAACCATTGCAGCAAAGTCCGCGTGCTCTCGCACGATGAAGCCTACGTCTGCGGCCTGCTGCACAAGATCGGCAAGATCATCCTGCTCGACAGCCTGGGCAAGAGCTATGCCGTGCTGCTCAAGGAGTGCGAGGACTATCCCGACGACGGCCGCGTCAGCGAGCGTGAGACGTCCGAACTCGGATTCAACCACCAAGATGTGGGCGCCATCTTGGCCGATCGCTGGAGCCTGCCGAACGCCATTGTCGACGCCATCCAGCTGCACGGGCAACCGATCTCCAAGCTCGGAGGCCGCTTGCACGTGCACGTGATCGCCGTCGCAAGCCGTGCCGCAGCCTTCGTCCTCAAAGGCGATCGCGCGGCAGCCCAAATGGTGCTGCTCCAGGAAGGCGACGAACTGGGTCTCGACCCACGCATCGCCCGGACTTTGCTCGATCGCTTGGATCACGAGTCCTCCGAAGCCGCGTAGGCGCAGGCAACCTGGATCGGGTGGCGTGAGGGGTGGAGTCCTCCATCCGCAGCGTTTTTTTGAGCGAATCGTTTGCTCAGACGGATCCTAGACAGGTGAGGCGTCCGGCTAGGTGCGGAAGAGCGCCACGATCGGGATCAGATCGTCTTCTCGAGCTCCAAGATGCGCAAAATGGTGGGCAGGATGGCGTCGGGATTGAGGCTGATCGAATCGATCCCCTGACGGACCAGGAACTCGGCCACTTCCGGGTAGTCGGAAGGCGCTTGCCCGCAAATGCCCGAATGCCGCCCGTTGCGCTTGGCTCCGACGATGGCCAGCCGGATCACTTCCATGACGCCCGGGTCGCGCTCGTCGAAGTCGAAGGCGACCAATTGCGAATCCCGGTCGACGCCTAGGGTCAGTTGGGTCAAATCGTTCGAACCGATCGAGAAGCCGTCGAAGTGCTTGGCAAATTCGTCGATCAGGATCACGTTGTTCGGGATCTCGCACATGACGAAGATCTTGAGTCCGTTCTCGCCGCGGCGCAGTCCCTGCTCGGCCATGCTCGCCAAGACCGCGACACCTTCTTGGACTCGCCGGCAAAACGGAATCATCAACTGCACGTTGGTGAGTCCCATGTCTTCGCGCACCCGGCGCATGGCGCGGCATTCGAGCGCGAAGCCCTCGGCGTAGGCGGGATGCGTGTAGCGCGAGGCCCCACGGAATCCGATCATGGGATTGGCTTCCTCCGCTTCAAAGTCCACGCCCCCCAAGAGCCCAGCGTATTCGTTGGTTTTGAAGTCCGACATGCGCACGATCACCGGACGCGGGTAGAACGCGGCCGCGATCATGCCCACGCCCTCGGATAGCCGTTCCACGAAGTAGGCACCGCCATCGGGGTAGCCTGCGGAACGAGCTTCGACCTGTTTGCGGATAGCGGGATCTTGGACCCGTTCGGGATGCAGCGCAGCCATTGGGTGCAGCCCAATGGCCTGGCTGATGATGAACTCGATGCGCGCCAAACCGACCCCATCGCAGGGCAGGAACGAGGTCGAAAAGGCCAGTTCGGGATTGGCCAGATTGACCATGATCTGGGTACGGGGGCGCTCGATTTGGCCCAGGTCGGTGCGCTGTACTTCGAAGTCGAGTTTGCCCGCGTAGACCTTGCCGGTGGCACCTTCCACGCAAGAAACCGTCACTTGCTCTTGACCGCTCAGCGCTTCGATGGCGCCCGGCGCACCCACCACGGCAGGAATGCGATGTTCGCGTGCCAGGATCGCGGCGTGGCAGGTCCGCCCACCACGTTCGGTCACGATCGCGGCCGCGCGCTTCATGATCGGCTCCCAATCGGGGTTCGTGGTTTCGGCCACCAAGACGTCGCCGTCGGCGAATTGGGCCAACTCCGATGGGTCGCGGATCACGCATACGCGGCCCGCACCGATGCGGGCGCCGACCGCTCCGCCTTCGACTAGGACCTTGCTCTTTTCCTTCAGGTGATAACGTTCCAGCACGTTCACGATCTTGGCCTGTTGGATTGTTTCCGGGCGTGCCTGCACGATGTACAAATGGCCGTCGACCCCATCCTTGGCCCATTCGATGTCCATGGGGCGATGTTCGCCAGCCAAGGAGCTGTAATGGTCTTCGATCTGGATCGCGTACTCGCCCAAGAGCAGGACATCCTCGTCGGTCAGGCAAAAACGCGCCTGGTCCAGGGAAGTCGTCGGTACGTTGCGCGTGCGGCTTCCGCCCTTGCCACTCGCATACACCATGGTTTGCTGCTTCGACCCCAGCTTGCGGTGGAGGATCGTGCGGTGGCCTTCGCGAAACGTCGGTTTGTGGATGTAGAACTCGTCGGGATCGACCACCCCTTGGACCACGTTTTCGCCCAAGCCATACGAGCCGGTCACGAACACCACGTCGGGGAAACCCGAGTCGGTGTCGAGGGTGAACAAAACCCCGCTGGAAGCCAAATCCGAGCGCACCATCTTCATCACTCCGATCGAGAGCGCGACAGCGAACTGGTCAAAACCTTGCACGCTGCGGTAGTAGATCGCGCGGTCGGTGAACAGACTGGCGTAGCAGTGGCGGCAGGTGTCGAGCAACGCTTGCTCGCCCGAGATATGCAGAAACGATTCGAGTTGCCCAGCAAAACTGGCGGTGGGTAGGTCTTCGGCGGTGGCCGAGCTACGGACGGCGACCGACAGCTCCGGGCCGTACTCCTCGCGCAGTTGCCGGTAAGCGCTCAGCACCTCGTCTTGAAGGACCTGGGGCAGGGGCAAATTGTGCACGATTTCTCGCGCCAGCTTGCCCCGCCTGGCCAGGTCCGCCGAATCCTCGGGGTCCAGGCCATCGAGCACGGCGTGCAGCTGCGAGCGCGCGTCGCCCTCCTCGATCATCAACCGATACGCGCTAGCGGTGGTGGCGAAGCCGTTGGGCACCCGGACCCCCTGGGCGGAAAGATGCTGGTACATTTCGCCCAGTGACGCGTTTTTTCCGCCGACCAGCGCCACATCGGCATTGCCTAGTTCGTGGAACCAGCGCACAAAGGAGGGTTTTGGGTTCATGGGTTGCGCCCCTTCTTGGAGGGGAAAGCAGGTAGTGGGACGGAGGACTTCCGCCCACCGACTGGACCGTCCATTGTAGGGCCCCATTGTAGGGCCGTAGTAGGGCCGTTGCAGGGCAGCCTCTGCGAATGGGGCTTGGTTGGAGTGATCCCCGTCCTTTGGAGTGGGGATCGAGCTTGAGGTTCCCATATCCCGCGAAACTCAGCCTACGGTAGGCTACGGGGAAGCATGAACGGGGGGATCTCCGGGCCTCCCGTCGAGGGCTCCTGACCGCCATCCGAAAGCCAACCATGAAATGGTCCTACAAGATTGGAACCTTCGCGGGAATTGGGGTGTTTGTGCATTCCACCTTCCTACTGCTGCTGGCTTGGATTCTGGGCAGCTACGTTTTGTCTGGGCAGGGAGTAGCCGACACGGTTGTGGGCATCGGGTTCATCTTGGCTTTGTTTGGGTGCGTGTTGCTGCACGAATTCGGCCATGCCTTGACGGCTAAGCGCTACGGCATCCGGACCCGCGACATCACCTTGCTGCCGATCGGGGGGCTGGCGCGACTGGAGCGCATGCCGGAGGATCCCCGCCAGGAGATGGTGGTTGCGTTTGCGGGGCCTGCGGTCAATGGCGTGATCGCTTTGTTGTTGTTCGCGATCCTCTATCTGACGGGCACGTTGCAGCCTTGGGCCGAGTTGAACGCCAACCAAGGCTCGTTCCTGCAAAGGATCATGCTGGTCAACATCGTGTTGCTCGTCTTCAACCTGATCCCGGCCTTTCCGATGGACGGTGGCCGGGTGCTGCGAGCCTTCTTGGCGCTGCGTATGCCCTATGCGGCTGCAACCCAACGGGCAGCCGCCGTGGGTCAGGCGTTGGCGCTGTTTTTTGGGTTGGTGGGGCTGCTCTACAACCCGGTTTTGATGTTCATCGCGCTCTTCGTGTGGATCGGCGCCGGGCAGGAAGCCAGCATGGCGATGATGAAAGACTCGCTGGGCGGGATTCCCGTGAACCACGCCATGGTGACGCACTACGACGTGTTGGCACCCACCGACACGCTTTCTAGGGCGATCGACTTGACCCTGCACTCAACCCAGCGCGACTTCCCCGTGCTCGACGGCGACCAGGTGGTGGGCATGCTGCTGCAAAAGGACCTGATGCGCGGTTTGGCAAGCGGCGAGCGAGCCAAAGAGGTGTCCGAGGTGATGCACAAGGACGTGCCCTTTGCCCAAGCCAATGAAATGCTCGAGGCGGTCTTCCAGCGCTTGGCGGAGGGCAAATGCCCCACCATCCCCGTCACCCAAAAGGGCCAGCTCGTGGGTCTGGTGAGCGTCGACAACATCGGCGAATACATCGCCATCCAAAGCGCCCTGAGCGGGGCGCGGCGAGCGGGTACGCAGCGGGTAGGACCCGTCTCCTAGCCAATTCCCATAAGCGGCGCGATCACGAAGAACGTGAGCAACGTGATCAACAGCACCGCAATGGCGTTCAGCCACAGGCCTGCCCGCATCATCTGCGGGATCGTGACCTCGCCCGAGGCGAACACGATGGCGTTGGGCGGGGTGGCCACCGGCAGCATGAAGGCGCAGCTGGCCGCGATCGTGGCTGGGAACACCAACAGGAAGGGGTGTACCCCCAAACCCGGAGCCAAGGCGGCCAGCACGGGGATCAACGTCGCCGCTGTGGCGGTGTTCGAGGCCAACTCGGTCAGGAAAACCACGCCCGCGCACACCAACAGCACCAGAAGGATGTCCGGCATCCCCGCTATGTAGTGGGCCTGGCTGCCCAAGAACTCGGCCACCCCATTCTGTTCGATGGCGGCCGCCAAACTGAGGCCCCCGCCAAACAGCATCAGGATGCCCCAAGGCAGCTCACGCGCAGCACCCCAATGCATCACGAATTCGAGCGGTCGTCGACTCACCGGCAGGACAAAGAGCGTCAAGGCCCCCGTCATGGCGATGCCGGGATCGGTCAAGCCCGCCAAGGGGCGAACCAGGTGGCCATCCATCGACCATTCGACCCCCACCAGCAACGGGCGCAGCACCCAGGCCAGGGCGGTCAGGCTGAACACGATCAGCGTCCATTTTTCGCCGCGGTTGGGCGGACCCAAAGCGGTGTACTCCGCTTCGATCCACTCTCGACTGCCCTTCAAGGTCGGCATTCGGACGGGGAACAGGACGCGGGTAAGCAGCCACCAAGTGATCGGCAAGAAGACCACGGCCAGGGGGACACCGATCAACATCCACTGGGCAAACCCGACCTCGGTTCGGAAAGGCTCGGAGATCGAATTGCGCAGGAAGCCCACTAAGAACACGTTGGGTGGCGTGCCGATGATCGTGGCCAAACCTCCGATCGAGCTCGCATAGGCAATGCCCAGCATCAAACAGGTGGCGAAACTCCGCCCAGGGTCTTCTGTCGGTTCGCAACCCTCGGTCGCCCGACCCTTGCTAGCTAGGGCCACCACGCTCATCCCAATCGGCAACATCATGGCGACGGTGGCCGTGTTCGAAACAAACGCGCTCAGCACGGCGCTGACCAGCATGAAGCCGCCCACCATATTGGTTGGCTTGGAACCCACCATGCGGAGGGTGATCAAGGCCAGGCGCCGATCGAGACCCCAGCGCCGCATCGACAGCGCCAGCAGGAACCCACCCATGAACAGGAATACCAGCGGATGGGCGTAGGAAGCCGAGGCGACCGTCATGCTGGCGATTCCAAACAAGGGGAACACCACCAACGGCAAGAGTGCGGTGGCGGTGAGGTCGATGGCCTCGGTCATCCACCAGGTCGCCATCCAAACCATCACCGCCAGGGTTGCGCGCCCAGCCTCGGAAAACGGAAGCGCCTCGCCTGCGCTGCCTAGGTACGACGTGGGCAAGAGGCTGTAGGCCAACCAAGCCAACAACGGACCCGCCAGCAACCCTGCGAATTGCACGCGCGAGCGGTCGAACCAGGACCGGGATGCGGTTGATCGGGTGGTCTCAGGTGTATCCATAGGAAGCCAGGCCGCGCCGCAAGAGTGCCGATCCGCGTTGGTTTCAGCAAGCAGGCTGTGAGAGGGTGTGGAGGGGGCCGCCCGCTGGACACATCCTTGCCCGGGCCAACCCGACGTTTGCGCGAGGGTTGCGGTTGGGTGTCGCGCTCTCGGTAGATGCGATCGGCAAGCAAGCCGCGCACCCTCGCGCTTCCACCCATTCCGTGGTTTGCTGCTAGGATCCGCCCATGGAAACCCACAACCCCACCGGGCTGGACGCTTACAAATCGAGCGAGATCACTCGCTTGGCGGAGTCGGCTGGAGTTGCCAAGGCCCAATTGCCTTGGTCCCAAATGCTCACCCTGGCCATCCTCGCCGGGGTCTTCATCGCCTTGGGTGGGGCGGCCTACACCATGGTGATGTCCGGGGCGAGTGCCTCGTTTGGACCCGCGCGGTTGTTGGGGGGCGTGGTGTTTTCCCTGGGACTGATTTTGGTCGTGGTGGGCGGGGCGGAATTGTTCACCGGCAACGCGTTGATGGTGATGGCTGTCGTCGACAAGCGCATTTCGATCGGCAAGCTCCTGCGCAACTGGTCGGTGGTCTACCTGGGCAATGCCATCGGTTCGGTGGCTGTCGCCTTCTTGATGGGGTGGACCGGCCAATTGCACGGAGGGATGCAATCCACGGCGGTCCAGATTGCCACCGCCAAGGTCGGTTTGAGCATTCCCGAGGCTCTGACGCGCGGCATCCTTTGCAACATGCTGGTGTGCCTGGCGGTTTGGTTGACCTTGGCCGCCCGCTCGGTCACGGACAAGATTTTGGCGATCTTGTGGCCGGTCTCGGCGTTTGTCCTGCTGGGGTTTGAGCACTCGGTGGCCAACATGTACCTGCTTCCCCAAGGAGCCTTGGCGGGTGCCGACCTCGCCTGGTCCGGGGCTCTGGGCAACCTGCTTTGGGTGACCCTGGGCAACATCCTGGGCGGAGCGGTGGGGGTGGCCTTGGTCTACCGATTCGCGTACGGGCCTCCGAAAGCCTAGGCTGCTCCGGTCCCTTCCTCGGACCCACTACCATGAGCTTTCGCGAACAATACTTGGTGACTCCTGGCGCCCACCTAGCGCTCTCCGAGTTGCCCACTGGAGTTTCCGAGAAACACCGGGATCACGTTGAGGAACAGCATGATTTGGACGAGCTCCACCAACGGCTCGATGCACTGCAGTTCGCCCTCTATTCCGAGCACAAGCGGTCGGTGCTGGTTTGCTTGCAGGCCCTCGATGCGGGTGGTAAGGACGGGGTCATTCGGCATGTCATCAGCGCGATGAATCCCCAAGGCTGCCGGGTGGTTGGGTTCAAGCAACCAACTCCGGTGGAACTCGCACACGATTTTCTTTGGCGCATCGAACAGCAAACGCCCAAGGACGGGGAAATCGTGGTATTCAACCGTTCGCACTACGAGGACGTGCTGGTGGTGCGGGTCCATGACTTGGTTCCCAAGGACGTGTGGTCGCGCCGCTATGCACAGATCAACGAGTTTGAGTCACGGCTCGCTTCGGAAGGAACCGTCGTGCTCAAGTTCTTCCTGCACATCAGCAAGCAGGAGCAACTCGAACGGTTCAAAAAACGTCTCGACGACCCCGCGCGGCAATGGAAGATCAGCGAGTCTGACTACTCCGAACGCGAGTATTGGAGTGCGTACATGGAGGCCTATGGCGATGCCCTCAGCCGTTGCAGCACCCCCGAGGCTCCTTGGTTTGTGATTCCTGCAGACCACAAGGGCTTCCGCAACGTAGCCATTGCGCGCATTCTGGTGGAAACCATGGAAGCGATGGACATCCAGGTTCCGAAGCCGAGCGTGGACCTCGAGGATATCCGGCGCAAGTACCACAAGGCAGCCAACGAATAGGCGATTGGCATCCAGCCTATGGTCAGCTATCTGGATTTCCGATCGCTTGAGTACCCGGCGCAGGTTTGGCCATGACCGATAACACCGTCCTTCTTGTCATCTTCGCGCTGACCTATGCGGGCCTAGCGATCGGGCGCATCCCCGGCCTCAAGCTCGATAGGACCGGCATTGCCATGTTGGGAGCGATCGCCACCATGGTCTTCGGCGGCAAGTCCACAGGTGAGATCATCGGTTACATCCACTGGCCAACCGTGCTGCTGTTGTTCGGCTTCTTCGTCCTTTCGGCCCAGCTGCGCCTTTCCGGCTTCTTCGATCGACTGGCAAGCCAACTCGCGGGGCGCCTGGACCATCCCGTTCGGTTCCTGTTCTCGCTGATGCTGGCCACGGCAAGCCTATCCGCGTTCTTGAACCACGACATCGTCTGCCTCGCGTTCGCACCGGTGGTGGCTACGGCCATGCTGCGTCGCAGCCTCAACCCGGTTCCCTACATGGTGGCGCTGGCCATCTCCAGCAACATCGGAGCCGCCGCGACGCTCGTCGGCAATCCCCAGGACATGCTGATCGGTCAGGTGGCGGGCTTAGGCTTTGGGCACTATGCCCTGTGGAGCTTGGTGCCCGTGTTGTTTGCGCTGATGGCCGCATTCGGCCTGATTTGGCTGCTCTCCAGGAACCACTTGGCGTTGGCGGGCACGACCACGGTCGTGCCCCCGGGCCCGGCTTTTTCCTATGACCGGGCCCACACCATCAAAGGTCTCGTCATTCTGGCCCTGGTCATTGGCCTCTTCTTTACGCCTTTGCCGATGGAGCTGGTGGCGCTCACTGCCGCCGCCATCCACCTAGCCAGCCGCAAGTTCCAAACCGAGGAGTTGCTCCGGTGGGTGGATTGGCCGATCTTGGTGTTGTTCATGAGCCTGTTTGTCGTGACTGGGGCTTTCGAGACGACCGGCTACGGCGAACAGGCGGTCGGTTGGCTGGGGCGCGCCTCGATCCATTTGGATTCGTTGCCAACCCTGGCGGTGGTGACCGCAGGGCTTTCCAACCTGGTGAACAACTCGGCTGCGGTGATCCTGTTGCTCAAGGTGGGGGATGTGGCCCACGCTCCGGCTGCCTACGTGCTGGCCCTGGCCAACAGCTTCGGGGGCAGCTTGATCATCGTAGGGAGCGTTTCGAACATCATCGTCGTCCAACAGGCGCGGGCCATCGGCGTCGACATCTCCTTCCGCGAATATGCCCGCCTTGGCGTGCCGGTGACCCTCACGGCCCTGGCCGGTTTGATCGGCTGGGTGTGGCTGGTGACGTGAGAGCCGGATTCCCCGCGGACGGTGGTTGCCGTCCACGGGGGCTCCGAGTTCCTAGCTCCGAACGCCGGTAAGCGCGCCCAAGAAGGCCACGATCGAGCGAGCTTGTTCGTCGCTCAGGGTTCGGCCCAATTGGACCTTGGCCATGAAGCGCACCGTTTCCTCCAGACTCGCAAAGCGACCGTCGTGCAAGTAAGGAGCCGTTTCGGCCACGTTGAGCAGCGAGGGGACTTTGAATAGGAAGCGGTCGGCTTCGTTTTGGGTTACTTGGAAGCGACCTAGGTCTTCGCTCGGCACGGCTTCGACCAGGCCCAGTTTCTGGTACATCTGGCCACCGACGGCGCGGGTGGCGTGGCAGGCGGTGCAGCCAACGGCGACGAAGGTCTCCAGCCCCTTGCGCTGCTCGGCGTTGAGCGCTTGGTCATCCCCTTCGACCCAGGCGTCAAACGGCGAGCGCGTCACCAGGGTACGTTCGAATGCGCCAATGGCAGCGCGCACGTTGTCGGCGGTGATGCCGTCGCCCTCGGTGGCCTGGAAGGCCCGGGCAAAGGCATCGGAGTAATCCCCCTCCGCGCGCAGGATGTCCACGATTTGGTCTTCGCTGACGAGTCCGTGCTCGACACCGGTCATCATCGGCATGGTGGACTGGGTTTCGACGCTATCGGCCCGTCCATCCCAGAACTGTGCAAACTGGCGAAACGCGTTGAAGGTCGACGGAGCGCTGCGTTTGCCAAACTGCCCGCTGGTGCCCGAAGACACCGGCTTGTTGTCTTGGCCGAAGGTCTCGAGGCTGTGGCAGCTGGCGCACGAGATGTCGCGGCCCTTGGAGAGCGCGGTTTCGTGGTAGAGCCGTTCGCCCAGGGCGACGAT
>Ga0116152_10001901_pt1 | contig 17071 bp, 11 predicted proteins | sample AD_UKC119_MetaG_FD_89894 | JGI IMG/M metagenome (GOLD analysis project Ga0116152, IMG submission 89894) | Active sludge microbial communities of municipal wastewater-treating anaerobic digesters from Hong Kong - AD_UKC119_MetaG | ecosystem: Engineered > Bioreactor > Anaerobic > Digestate... | reverse complement strand
CCCACAACGGCGACAATAGGTAGATCACCAGGATCAGCGGAACAGCCAGCACACCGTACAGCACCACCAGCACCGTCCCGATCCCCAACAAGAGATAGATGACCTCGTTGCCCTTCCACCCCATGTGCTTGAACTTGAGGGAGGGGAGGGGGATGGAGGAGAGCATGCAAGCGGCAAGGAGGATCGAAACTGTAAGAGTGATAGGTGGGCCAGCCAATACCATAGAAACGAGCTTTTGTGGGTATGGAAGGAGGCGCCAGCCCGGATGGAACACCAAGCACACGCTAGCCCAAAACATCGCATTCGCAGGGGTGGCGAGACCGAGAAATCCGGTGGATTGCCGTGTATCGATGTTGAACTTGGCCAGACGCCATGCTGAGGCGATGGGAATGATTAGGACGGTCAGCAGGATAGAGACCAGGTGAAGAGCGCTCTTATTAGCCATCGCGTAGAACGCAAATTCGACGGTGTCGTCAGGGGAAATGGAGTTATGCAGGAATGACATACCGACAAGCATCCCCGGCGCCACCCCGAACGTCACCATGTCCGCCAGGCTATCCAGCTGCGCCCCCAGCGGCGTTCCCCCGCCCAGCGCCCGCGCGGCCAGTCCATCGAACACATCGAACAGCGCCCCGGCGAACACCAGCCAACACGCCCATGTTAGCTGTCCTTGGGAGGCCAGCAGGATGGATGCGACCCCGCAGGCTAGGTTCGCGGTGGTGAGCAGGTCGGGGATCCTTGGAAGGCGGGCCATCGGGCATTCCAGCGCCGTGAACGATCACAGCGCGGAACGGGCCGAAGTTGGGATAATTTCGGGCAATGATCAAGGCCACCCGCCGTTGGAAGCTGCGTCAACCACCTAGCGAATGAACACTGTGAAGATCAAGGGGATGCGCGTCGGCTTCCTGGCATTGCTGAGCACCATGACCGTTGGAGGCGTCCTCGGACAGTCCGACGCACCGAAGTACAGCAACGAGTTCCTGGCAGTGGGCGTGGGTGCCCGTGCCCTCGGCATGGGTAGCGCGTACACCGCAGTGGTGAACGACGTGACCAGCGGCTACTGGAACCCGGCCGGTCTGCTCGGTGTGAAGGGCGACCTGCAGATCGGGGCCATGCATAGCGAGTACTTCGCCGGTATCGCCAAGTACGACTACATCGGCCTGGCCAAGCCCATCGATTCCGCCAGCACCATCGGCTTCACCTTCATCCGCTTCGGCATCGACAACATCCCGAATACGATCGACCTGATCGATCCCAGCGGCAACATCGATTACGACCGCATCACCTCCTTCAGCTCGGCCGACCACGCCTTCCTCATCTCCTATGCCCGCAAGTTGAAGGTGCCCGGCCTGCAGATCGGCGGCAACGTGAAGGTGATCTACCGCCGCGTGGGCAGCTTCGGCAAGGCCTGGGGCTTCGGCCTGGATGCCGGTGCCCAGTACCAGAAGGACCGCTGGCGTTTCAGCGCCGTGGCGCGCGATGTCACCAGCACCTTCAACGCCTGGAGCTATTCGCTCGACCAACGCACCATCGATGTGTTCACACAGACGGGTAACGATATCCCCGCCAACAGCATCGAGGTCACCCTGCCACGCCTGCACCTGGGTGTGGCCCGGGAGTTCAAGTTCGGCAGCAAGTTCGACCTCCTCGCCGCCGTGGACCTGGAGAACACATTCGACGGCAAACGGAACACCCTGATCAAGTCGGATGCCTTCAGCACCGATCCGCGCGTGGGCATCGAGCTGGGTTATGCCGGCGTGGTGTATGTGCGGGCAGGCATCAGCAACATCCAGTACGTCACCGACATCAGCGACAAGGACCAGCTCTCCATGCAGCCCAACATCGGTCTCGGCCTCAAGATCAAGAGCGTTTCGCTCGACTACGCGCTGACCGATGTGGGTGACAACAGCGTGGCGCTCTACTCCAACATCTTCTCCCTCAAGTTCGACCTGTTCAAGAAGTCCGGTTCATGATGAGACGCGTAACGCTGTTCCTGGTCCTGTTGCAGGCGGTCGCCGCTACCGCCCAGATCGTGGGCAACGAGTGGATCGACCATGACCGGCAGTACTGGCGTTTCGACGTGTACCGCACCGGGCTCCATCGCCTGGACTCCGCGACCCTTGCGGCCTCCGGCTTTCCCGTCGCTTCGGTGGATCCAGCGGACCTCATGCTCTTCGGGCGTGAACAACAGGTGCCCATCTACATCGAGGGCGGCGAGGATGGTGTGCTGAACGCGGGCGACTTCATCGAGTTCATCGGGCGGAAGAACGACGGCTGGATCGATGAGCGGATGTACGATTCACCCTACTACCATTCCAATCCGCACTACAGTCTCATCAACGACACCATCCACTACTTCCTCACCTGGGACCCGGATCCCGGCGTGCAAAAGGAACGCGTGCTGGCCTATGCTGATCCGGATATCGCCTCCCATACCGTGCGGCCCTGGGTCTGGGGTCGTGGTCTCAACGGTTACGGCGATGCCTATTGGTATGGTGTGGTGATGGAACCCTACCATTTCACGAGCGGTGGCATGCTCGCTGGGGAAGGTTTCGGCGGTCCCGGTCTCATCGTGACCGATGGGGTGCAGTCCGCTGACCTGTTCGCGCCGACGCCGCGCGGCTACTCGGGTCCGGATGCGCCGGATGCGCAAGTGCGCGTGACCACCGGCGGGCAACAGCGCTGGCCGGTGGCCCTTCCGGATCACCACCTCCAACTCGTGAGCGGCCCCGCCCAAACGGTGCGGAAGGACACGACCTTCCTCGGGAACCGTGTGATCCGAAGCGACTTCCAGGTGCCGGCGAACGAGGTGTCGTCCTTCTTCACCGTAACAATGCGGGTGGTGCACGACCTGCCCATCGGCCAGAGCAACCCCAACTACGAGGATTTCCAGGTGGCCTTCGCCGTGGACGTCACCTACCCGCGCGATCTGCAAGGCCTCGGCGACGGACCCTACGACCTGTGGATCCCCCATGATCCCGCAGATCCTTCCGCGCGGCTGCAGCTCGGCGGCGCGGGCAGTACACCCATCCTCTACTGCTTCGGTGATGTCCCGCGCCGGGTGGTGCCCGAGCTGGTCGGTGCGAACTACGAACTCGCCGTTCCCACGCACCCCGACAGCACCCGCACACCGGCCTACCTGCACACGGAGTCCGCGGTCTTCCAAGTGGGGTCGCTCACACCGGTGAACGGCAGTGGTTACTTCAGTGATCTTGTCGCGCTCGATCTGGATTCCGCCATGGTGATCGTCAGCCATCGATCACTCTGGAACGGTGCCACGGCCTACGCGTCCTATCGCTCCACCCAAGCGCCGCGACCGGTGCCCGTGGTCCTGGCCGATGTGGATGAACTCTACGATCAGTACGGCGGTGGGGTGCCCAAGCATCCGCTCGCGATCCGGTCCTTCCTGCGCGACCTGATGGTCTCATGGGACCAGGCGCCGCAAGGGCTCTTCCTCATCGGCAAGTCCACCTCATCCTTCAGCACCTTCTTCGAACCACAAGGTGCGCGCCCCAACGTCAACGGCGCCTACGAACGCATGCTTGTGCCGAGCTATGGTGCTCCGGCCTGCGATCAGTGCTTCTCCATCGGGATCGGACCCACTGCCGACCCCCGCATGGTGGAGGTGCCGGTGGGGCGGCTGAGCGCGATCAATGAGCAACAGGTCTTCGACTACCTGGACAAGGTGAGCACCCTGGAGGACCAGGAGCCTGCGGCGTGGATGAAGAACGTGGCGCACCTGAGCGGTGGGTTCGATGCGGCGGAACAGGAGAGCCTGGCCAACCGGCTCCGGTTCATGGAACCCATGATCGGCGATACCACCCAGTTCGGTGCACAGTTCTGGCGGTTCAGGAAGAGCAGTTCCTCCATCTTCAGCACCGCCGCCGCGGATTCGGTGCGCAACCTGATCGAGAACGGCGTTACCCTGATGAACTTCTTCGCGCACGCCTATTCGGAGAGCTTCGACATCACGATCGATGACCCGGATAACTACGAGTGGAACGGTCGTTATCCCTTCGTGATCGGGAATTCCTGCTACATCGGCAACGTACACCTGAACGCCGATGGCGCCAGTACAAGTGAGGATTGGGTGATGCGGCCCGCGGCAGGCCCGGTGACCTTCATGTCCACCACCCAGGTTGGCGTGGACTTCGACCTGGCCCTCTACGGCCGCTGGTTGTACAACAGCATAGGCAGCTCGAACTATGGCAAGCCGTACGGCAAGCACATGCAGCACGCGGCCTTCAACCTGCTGGCCAACACGAACAACTGGGGTACCATCCATTCCGTGCACACCTTCACGCTGCAAGGCGACCCCATGCTGGTGATGAACTCGCCGCTCGAGCCCGACTTCGAGGTTCGGGCGGAGGACATCCTCTTCGAACCGGAGGTCGTGACGGCCGATGTGGACACCTTTACCGTGAAGGTGGTGGTGCGCAACATCGGGCGCATGTACCAGGGCTCGATCGGTGTGCAGCTGCAACGCTCGAACCAGGGCCTGGCTGAAGCAGGCATCTACAATACCCAGATCAGCGGAATGGGCTTCCAGGACACTATTGCCTTCCGGGTACCCACGCTGGCCTTCACCGGTGGTCAGGGTGTGAACCAGATCACCGCGCGGGTCGACCTGGACCCGGACCTGATCACGAACTTTCGCCGGAATACGGATCGAACCAGGCGTCCACCACGCTCTTCATCACCTCCGGTGATCTTGTGCCGATCTACCCTTACGACTTCGCGATCATCCCGGATCCGCAACCCTTCCTCCGCGCCAGCACCGGTGACCCCCTCGCCGCCGAACGCACCTATGTGTTCCAGATCGACACCACCGACCGCTTCAACAGCCCGATGCTGGAGATGGCCAGTGTGACCGCGCCCGGTGGCGTGGTGAGCTGGCAGCCGCAGAGCATCTATTCATTGAACACCCAGGACAGCACGGTCTTCTTCTGGCGCTGCAGCATCGACAGCACCGGCAACGACGGGTACAACTGGTACGAGCGCTCCTTCCAGTACATCGATGGCCGCTACGGATGGGGACAGGCCCACTACTTCCAGTTCAAGGATGATGAATACAACTCCATCGTCTACGACCGTCCGGAACGCGACTTCGACTTCAGCAGTGCGCCGCATGAGCTCACTGCCTTCACCTCGTCCAACCCCTATGGTGATATCGGCTGGCGGCTCGACCTGGTGAACCAGGACTTCGGCGGTTGCTGGGGGAACCCGGCGTGGAACATCGCCGTGATCGACCCTTACACCTATGAGGCCTGGGGAACACGTTTCGTGGACAACTCCGTCGATCCACCGGTGGTCTACAATCCGGACAACGACTTTGGGAACTTCACCCCATGTGGCACCTTCCAGCGTCCGCGTCTCTACTTCCACTTCCGCCAGAACTCACCGGAGGAGATGGCGGCCATGGCCACATTCCTGACCGAGACCGTTCCCGATGGTTATCACATCCTGGCCTACACCTGGTTCTACATGGACCAGGATGGCATGGCCGGGACGCCGGCCGTGGCCGCACTGAACGGACTCGGTGTGCCATCCTTCGCGACCCTCCAGGATAGTGTGCCGTACATCTTCTATGTGCGCAAGGGCTTCGCCGGCACCTTCGTGGACACCATCGCGGCCACGCAGACCACGGACATCAACCTGACCGCCTTTGCACAGAGCAACGGGGACCGGGGCAGCATCACCACCATGGAGGCGGGACCCGCGCTCGCCTGGAATGCGTTGTACTGGCACGACCGTCCGCTCAGCGCATCGGACAGCACGGTGATCGAGGTCCGCGGCATCACGAGCACCGGCCTGGAGGTACACCTTGGCGAATGGCCGGATGAGCAGCAGGAGTTCCTCGACCTGGGTTCGATCGCCGATGCATCGGTCTATCCACGGTTGCGGATCCGCGGGAAGTTCCATGACCTGGCCGCAGCGGATCCGCGACCGGCGCAGATGGATCGCTGGCAGTTGCTAAGCGCACCAGTGCCGGAATGCGCCATCGATCCCCCGCTCGGCCTGCTCAACAGCCTCGAAGGATCGTTCCAGGGCGAGGAAGCCGCGCTGGCGGTGGCCATCCACAACATCAGTCCGCACGACATGGATAGCCTGCTCGTGACGGCATGGGTGGTCAACGCCAACAACCAGCGGCAGCGGGTGTGGTACAGGCGGAACGGACCGCTGGCTGCTGGCGCCGTCCAGGTGGATACGATCCGCTTCAACACCTGGGGCTTCGGTGGGCTCAACACCCTGGTGGTGGAGGCGAACCCGGTGGACACGCTCACGGGTGAATATGACCAGCCCGAACAACACCATTTCAACAACATCGCCCAATGGCGCTTCGATGTGGCCGTGGACCGCGAGAATCCATTGCTCGATGTGACCTTCGATGGGGTCCACATCCTCGACGGCGATATCGTTTCGGCCCGACCGGAGATCGAGATCCTGCTCAATGACGAGAATACGGTGCTGCTCCTCGATTCACCAGCGGACACCGCCCAGTTCAAGGTCTTCCTCACCCGACCCGGAAGGCCGATAGAACGCGTCTTCTTCCGCGATGGGCAGGGCAATGAGGTGCTGCAGTTCATCCCCGCGGATGGCCCCGAGAACGAGGCGCGCATCTTCTACCGGCCGCGCTTCACCGATGACGGGAAGTACCTGCTCACCGTGCAGGCCATGGACCTGAGCCGCAACCCCTCCGGCGACAATGACTACAAGATCTCCTTCGAGGTGATCAATCGCAGTACCATCACCGAGGTCCTCAACTATCCCAACCCGTTCACAACAAGCACACGCTTCGTCTTCACGCTCACCGGCAGCACGGTGCCCACCTACATGAAGATCCAGATCATGACCGTGACCGGTCGGGTGGTGCGCGAGGTGAAGATGCACGAGCTCGGTCCCCTGCGCGTGGGTCGGAACATCACCGACTTCGCCTGGGACGGAACGGATGAGTTCGGTGATCGACTGGCACGTGGGGTCTACCTCTACCGCGTGATCACCCAGATCAACGGCGAGGACATCGAATACCGCGCCACCGATGCCGCCAGCTACTTCAACAAGGGCTTCGGCAAGATGTACAAGCTCTGATCGAAGGCCAAGTACCTTCGGCGCCCGATGGCATTGAGGCGTGCGCACATCATCCTCTGGGCGTCCTTGAGCGGCCTGCTCTGGGCCCTCGCCTGGCCCGCCATCGGTGGCTTCTCCTTCCTGGCCTTCGTCGCCTGGCTGCCCTTGCTGCACGCCGAACGCCTGCATGACAAGCGCCTCGCCGGACGGAAGCGCGCCTTCACCCCCTATGCGCTGCTCGCCGTGTTCATCTGGAACGCGGCCTGTTCCTGGTGGTTCTTCGAGGTGAGCGAACCCTTGGGCACCCGCCTCGTCAGCGGCCTCGCGCCAATGACCCTGAACGCTCTGTTCATGCTGGTGCCGTGGTGGCTCAAGCGCGTGACACGCCGCATTGCCGGCGCGAACGTTTCGGCGCTGGCCTTCATCGCCTACTGGCTGGCCTTCGAGCGCCTTCACCACGACTGGGACCTGCAATGGCCCTGGTTCTCCATCGGCAACGTCTTCGGCACACACCCCGCATGGATCCAGTGGTACGAGTTCACCGGCATGCTCGGTGGGAGCGCGTGGGTGCTGCTGGTCACGATGTTCCTGGATCGGGCCATCGTGCGCCGCACCCGTGACCAACGCACCGCCATCGCCAACGCCTCGGTGGCGTTCGGCCTGCTGATCGTGCCGCTCATCGGTTCGTACTATCGCTATGATACCATTTCCACAGGTGGAAGGCGTGCCATCGAGGTGGTGGTGGTCCAGCCGAACATCGACCCGTACACCCAGAAGTTCGGGGGCATGGATCCCCTGGCCCAGCTCGATCGGATGCTGGCCCTGGCGGACAGCGTGATGACCGATTCCACCGCGCTCGTGGTGATGCCCGAGACCGCTCTGCAGGAGACCGCCACGATCGATATGACCGGCGACGGTCCCGCGTACAAGGGGCTTTGGGAGAACGGGATCGACGCTGCCCGCAGCACCGTGCGCCTGCGCGCCTTCCAGAAGGAGCATCGTCGTGCAGCCCTGCTCACCGGGATGTCGTCGGATACCCTGTACGGATCGGATGAAGAACGACCCACCGCAGCACGACCCCTGTTCAGCGAGGATGGCCTTCCTCCCGGCGCACAACGCTGGTACACATCGTACAATGCGGCGCTCTTCCTCCCCGCGAAGGGCCCTTTGGAGATCTACCACAAGTCCAAGCTCGTGGCAGGGGTGGAGCTCATGCCTTTCGAAGGGGTGCTCGGCCAACTTGCTGATCTCTCCATCGATCTGGGTGGTGTGTCCGGCAGTCTGGGCAAGCAGGATGACCGGGAGGTGCTCGTGGACGAGAGCGACAGCCTTCGACTGGTCCCCGCCATCTGCTACGAATCCGTCTTTGGTGAGCATGTGGCCGCGCACGTCCGCAACGGAGGGAACCTGATCGCCGTGATCACTAATGACGCGTGGTGGGCTGATTCCCCCGGATACCGCCAGCACCTGACCTATTCCTCCATCCGGGCCATCGAGACCCGGCGGGACGTGGTGCGTTCAGCCAATACGGGCATCTCCTGTTTCGTCGATAGACGCGGCCTGATCCACCAGGCCTCCCCGTGGTGGGTGCCCACCGCTCTGAGGCGCACGGTGCAGCTCAACGATGACATGACCTTCTTTGTGCAGCATGGCGACCTGGTCGGCCGCCTGGCGGTGTCCGTATCCGGCCTACTCTTCGTCTACCTGTTGGTCATGCGCTTCCGTAAGCCCGTGCTGGAGCATAGCCGGTAACTTGGTCCGCCATGCGCGTCTCCATCGCCCTGGGTCGACGGCCGGACTTCGACTGGTCCGTGCTTCGTGAGGAGCGGCACTTCCTCTTCCGGCGCATCGCGGATCAGCAGCGCGCTGTCCTCGCGGTGGGGGAGCTGGAACTTGCCGATGCACCCGGGTTCGATGACCAGGGTCGGGCGCGCGACTGGTACTTCGCCACCCTGCCGTATGAATGGAACGAGGCCATTCATCACCGGAAGGACGATCGATCGGCACCTGGCCGCTGGTCGGTTCCCCGCTTCGTGCTGGAATGGAAGGGCGAGGAAGCCTGGATCCACGTACGGCCATCGGATGAGGATGATGCCCGCCAATGGGCGGAGAAGGCCCTGGTGGATGCACCGGACGAAGGGATCATGCCACGGATCACATGGACCTTGCGCTGTGATCGTGTGCGTTACCTCGCCAACGTGCAGCACCTGTTGACGCACATCCAGCGCGGTGATATCTATGAGATCAACTACTGCACCACGCGCGTGGCCAGCGTTCCCGGTCTCGATCCCTTCCAGGCCTTCCGTGTCCTGCTGCTCCACGCGGATGCGCCCTTCGCGGCCTTCGCCCGATCCGATGATGGCTACGTGCTCTGTGCAAGTCCCGAGCGCTTCCTCGCCTTCGACGGCCGGCGGGTGATCGGGCAGCCGATGAAGGGGACCCGGCCGCGTTCATTCGACCAGGCCACGGACCGGCGGCACATGGAGGATCTGGCTTCCGACGCCAAGGAGCGGAGCGAGAACATCATGGCGCTGGATGTCATGCGTCACGACCTGTCCCGGATCGCTGCGAGCGGCACCGTGCAGGTGGAGGAGTTGTGCGCGGTGAGGTCCTACCCGCGCGTGCATCAGATGGTGAGCACCGTGTCAGCCTCGATCGCCGAAGGGCGAACGCCGTTGGATGTGCTGCGAGCCGCCTTTCCCATGGCCAGCATGACCGGTGCACCCAAGGCCAGGGCCATGGAGCTGATCCGGGAGGTGGAGGATGGCCCACGTGGTATGTTCAGCGGAAGTCTCGGCTTCCTGGCGCCCGACGGTACCGGGGACTTCAACGTGGTGATCCGAACGCTCCTGTTCGATGCGGCTACCGGCGACCTTTCCCTCACCACCGGAAGTGCCATCACGGCCCGGTGCGATGCCCGGCAGGAGTACGAGGAATGTCAGTTGAAGGCGTTGTCCGTGATCGATGCGCTCGCCGATGATCGATGAGGTGCGCCGCACGATGCGGGTCCATGGACTCGCGCTGCCGGGCCAGCCGTTGTGGGTGGCCGTGAGCGGAGGCATCGACAGCATGGTGCTGTTGCACGTGCTCCGTTCCCTGGGTCATCCGTGTCGCGTTGCCCATGTGGACCATGGACTGCGTGGTCCGGAGAGTGATGCGGATCGTGAATTCGTTGTGGCGCATTGTGCGGAACTGGGTATCCCGTGCACCGTGCGTCGGGTGGATGTACGGACCCGCGTGGAGGCGAATGGCGAGAGCCTCCAGATGGCCGCACGCGCGTTGCGGCTGGAATGGTTCAACGAACTGGCTTCATCAGGACCGGAACGCGTGGCCCTCGCACACCATGCGGACGATGCGCTTGAGTCCTTCTTCCTGGGACTGATGCGTGGCCTTGGGGCCGGTGGATGGAGCGGCATCCGCCCGGGCAATGAGGTGCTCATTCGTCCCTTGATCCGGGTGGAGCGCAGTACGATCGCTGCTTACGCCAAGGAGCACGGGATCCCTTGGCGCGAGGATGCGAGCAACGCCGATGTCTCCTATGCGCGCAACCGCATCCGGCACGAACTGCTCCCGCTGTTCGAGCAGTGGCGACCTGGTACGCGGCGCAACCTCGCGCGCAACATGGGGCTCTTCGCAGAGCTTGACCAACTCGCGCGTGAGGCGGGCGATGCAATCATCCAGAAGGCAAGGATCGACCCAGCGGGCGTGATCAGGATCCCCCTCAGTGCCGTGGTGGATGGAGCACCGCTCATCGTCCTCCACCGCCTGTTGCGCGGCAAGGGCTTCCACCCGGACCGGATGGAGGACATCCTGCGTGCGATCCACGATCGACGCACCGGCACGCGCTTCCCGGGCGATGGGGTGGAACTGCTCGTTGACCGCGACGAACTCGTCATCCTGCCAGCGGGTTCGCCGCCAGCGATCTGGCGGTTCGCCCATGCCCTCGACGTGCAGCCGGATGCTCCGCTGCGGATCATGCCGACCGCTTTTGACGAGGTCGATCCGACCGTGGGTCCATGGACGGCCTGGATGGATGCGGACCGGGTCAGGTGGCCGTTGGAGTTGCGCCCGTGGCGACCCGGTGATCGCATGCGGCCGCATGGGCTCGGAGGCAGCAAGTTGATCAGCGACATCCTCATCGATGCGAAAGTGCCGGGAGACAGGAAGGACCGTGTGCTCGTACTGGCTGACGCGGATCGCATCATCTGGCTTTGCGGGCACCGGATCGCCGAAGGAGTGAAGGCCTCCATGGGTGCTTCCCGGGTGCTCCGTTTGGACCTTCTCCCACGGGGTGCCGGAGCTCAATTTTGAACGATCCTTGGTTCCGGGTCGGACGGCACCTATCTTCAGGGCGCTACCAATCTCATTCTCATGCTCGCGTTCAACGTTCAGGTCATTCCGAAGGAACGGATCCCTTCGTTGCGTTTCCCGCGTCAACCGCTGATGTTGAGCGAGCGTGAACGCAGCGTCATCCTGCAGAACATGGAGGAGGCCACCCGGCTTGGTAACGCCGAGCACGGGAAATGCCGCATCGTTTTCCAGGACGATGAAGGGCTCAAAGCCGTGGAGACCACCATTTGGACCTACGATCCAGATAACATCGTGCTCAAGTACGGTATGACGATCCCGGTAAGCCGGGTGGTCAGCGTGGACATCCCGTAGGAGTCCTAGTATCTTGTTAACGGCTGGGAGTCCTGCTGCCGGGTGGGTCTATTTTTGCTTCACACTTAGGCATGTACCCGCTGTTGCTTTCCATGTCCATTGCGCTCGGCCCGGTAACGGGTCCAGTGAGCTGGTCCTTCCTTGCCAGGCCGGCGGCGGATGGCCAGGTCGTGGTGGAGCTCACCGCCCAGGTCGACGACGGCTGGCATATCTACGCCACGCAGCTGGAGAATGACTTGGGACCCATCCCCACCAGTATCCGCTTCGATGCGGACCCGCAGTGGACTCCCGTGGGCGGGCTTGCGGAGCCGGAGCCGGAGGAGGTGTTCGATCCCAACTTCGAGATGCAGGTGCGTTATCATTCCGGATCGCCCGTCTTTGTGCAACACTTCAAGCCCTCGGCCGTTGGTGTGCATCCATTGCGCGGTGAAGTGGAGTTCATGGTGTGCAACGACAAGACCTGCCTGCCGCCCGAGGTGGTGCGGTTCAACATCGACGTGCCCGCGGTCGAAGTGAAGCCCTGATCCCATGAAGTACTTCTTCGGCATCCTGCTCTTTCTGCTTGTTGGTGCATCGCACGCGCAGCCGCCTTCTGCCGAGGCCGAGGAACCGGTCAAGCTCTCGGTATCCGCGGTCCGGGAAGGTGATGCGTGGGTCATCAAGGTCACCGCTGCCATCGAGCACGGATGGTCCGTGTATTCGATGAACAATTACGGGGACATGGGCCCCTGGCCGACTTCGATCCGCGTGGACAGCGTGGCCGGTCTGGCCGTGGTCGGTGAACCGGCGGAGACCGGCCCGAAGATCATTGAAGGGGTGGATGAGATCTTCGGGATGTTCGTGAAGAAGTTCAAGGATGAGGCGGTGTTCTCGCAACGCATCCAGGTGAGCGATCCCGATGCACCCGTCACCGGAGCCGTCGAGTACATGACCTGCAACGATGAGATGTGCCTGCCGCCGGCCACGGTCTACTTCATCGTGCCCGGGCTCACGAGTGGCCGTTACGAACTGGGTGCCATCCCCTTCGACCCCAACGACACCCGTTTCCAGGGATTGGCCACGCGCTCGGGTTCGGCTGAGCTCAAGCTTGCCAATGTCGACCTCGCCGCACCCGTCATCAAAGGCGGTGAAGCCACCGTGGTGGAAACGAAGTCGCTCTGGTCCATCTTCTTCCTCGGCTTCATCGGTGGACTTGTCGCACTGCTCACCCCGTGCGTGTTCCCGATGATACCGCTCACGGTCAGTTTCTTCACCAAGGGTAGCGAGGACAAGAAGAAGGGATTGCAGAACGCGCTCACCTACGGCGGGTTCATCCTGGGCATCTACCTGCTTTTCAGCCTGCCTTTCCATCTGCTCGGTTCGGTGAACCCGGAGATCTTCAACGAGATCAGTACCAACCCGTGGCTCAACATCTTCTTCTTCGCGATATTCCTGGTCTTCGCGGTCAGCTTCTTCGGTTATTTTGAGATCACCCTGCCCAGCAGCTGGGTCAACAGCATGGATCAGAAAGCCTCCAAGTTCGGTGGCATGATCGGCATCTTCTTCATGGCGCTCACGCTCGCTCTGGTCTCCTTCAGCTGCACAGGCCCGATCCTCGGGTCCCTGCTGGCCGGTGCGCTCACCGCCGATGGTGGCGCTTGGCAGCTCACCGCAGGCCTTGGTGGTTTCGGCATGGCGCTCGCCCTGCCCTTCGCGCTCTTCGCCCTCTTCCCGAGCTGGCTCAACTCCCTGCCCCGCAGTGGCAGCTGGCTCAACAGCGTGAAGGTGGTGCTTGGTTTCGCGGAGATCGCCCTCGCCTTCAAGTTCTTGAGCAACGCGGACCTGGTGAAGCAGTGGGGCATCGTTCCGTACGAGTTGTTCATGGTGGTGTGGGTGCTTTGCGCACTGGGCATCGTGCTCTACCTCTTCGGTCTCATCCGATTCCCGCACGACAGCCCGGTGAAGAACCGCTCCGCGGTGCGCTGGGCCTTTATCGCCCTGTTCACCATCACCACGGGGTATCTCGCCTTCGGCCTGCGGGTTGACCAGGAACACCAGACCTTCCGTCCTGTGGCGTTGATGAGCGGCCTTGCACCACCCGCCGGCTACAGCTGGGTGCTGCCCCGGAAGGCCGAAGCTTTTCATGATCTGGCGACGGCCATGGAGCACGCCCGATCGGTCAACAAGCCGGTCATGGTGGACTTCACCGGATGGGCCTGCGTGAACTGCCGGAAGATGGAGGAGCATGTGTGGCCCGAGCAAGGGGTGAAGGAGATCATCGAGAATGATTATGTCCTGGTCTCCCTTTATGTGGATGACAAGCGTGAACTGCCCAAGGATCAGCAGTTCATCCACGAAACATCCACCGGAGCGAAGAAGCCCATCATCACGCATGGGAACAAATGGGCCACCTTGCAGGCGGAGAACTTCGCCAGTGCCAGCCAGCCGCTTTATGTGCTCCTGAGCCCTGAGGGAAAGCTCCTCACAGACCCCGTCGGTTATACGCCGGACAAGGAGGAGTACGCCGGTTTCCTGCGTCGTGGCCTGGATGCCATGAAGATGCTCACGGCGCAGGCGAGCCTTTGACATCGGATCCCTCGATCTGACGCATCTTTGAAGCGATGAGCGTCGACCAGATCCGTTCCCATTTCACCGAAGCCCAGGATGTCCTCGGCCGTTTCCTCGCCGATCCGGCCAATATCGCTGCGGTGGAGCAGGCGGCCGCGTTCATCAGCTACTGCCTGAAGCAGGGTGCCAAGGTGATCAGCTGTGGCAACGGGGGCAGCATGTGCGACGCCATGCACTTCGCCGAGGAACTCACCGGCCGGTTCCGCGATGATCGGCCTCCCATCGCCGCCCTCAGCATCAGCGACCCCAGCCACCTTACCTGTGTGGGCAATGACCATGGCTTCGAGCAGGTCTTCTCCCGCTTCGTGCAGGCCCACGGACGCGAGGGCGATGTGTTGCTCGCCATCAGCACCAGCGGTAATAGCCCCAATGTGCTCCGTGCCGCCGAGGTGGCCCGGGAGAAGCACATGCACGTGATCGCCCTCACCGGCAAGGGCGGCGGCAGGCTCGCCGAACTCAGCACGGTGGAAGTGCGCGTGCCACACGAAGGCTATGCCGATCGCATCCAGGAAGTGCACATCAAGATCATCCACGCCATCATCGATCACATCGAACGCGACCTCGCTCGGCCACGCCGCGCTGAACAGTAAAACCGGTAGTACATGCTTGTCAAGGTCTTCGGCAGTGCCGTGTTCGGCATCAATGCCACCATCGTCACCGCCGAGGTGAACGTGGAGAATGGCGCGTTCTTCTTCCTCGTTGGCCTGCCGGATAGCGCTGTGAAGGAAAGCCAGCAGCGTATGGACGCCGCACTGCGCAACAACGGGCTCTACTTCCCGCGTGGCAAGGGTGTCACCATCAACCTGGCACCGGCCGATATCCGGAAGGAGGGCACGGCCTACGATCTGCCGCTCGCTGTCGGTCTGCTCGCTGCCACCGATCAAGCACCTCCGGACCTGTTGGAGACGCACCTCGTCATGGGTGAACTTTCGCTCGACGGTGGCGTACGCCCCATCAAAGGCGCATTGCCCATCGCGTTGGAAGCGAAACGGCAAGGTTTCAAAGGCATCATCCTCCCCGCCGCCAACGCCCGTGAAGCCGCCATCGTCACGGGCCTCACCGTGTACGGCGTGGAACACCTGCGCGAAGTGGTGGACATCCTCCATGGGCGCCCCTCCGTGCAACCCACCGTGGTGGACATCGAAGCCGAGTTCGCCAACAGCAGCCGCAGCTATCCGGTCGACATCGCCGACGTGAAAGGGCAGGAGAACATCAAGCGCGCTTTCGAGATCGCCGCCGCCGGTGGACACAACATCATCCTTATCGGGCCTCCGGGGGCGGGCAAGACCATGCTCGCCAAGCGGCTTCCCACGATCCTCCCGCCGCTCAACATCGACGAGGCGCTGGAGACGACGAAGATCCACAGCGTGGCCGGGAAGCTGAGGAAGGAGGACAGCCTGTTGAGCGTACGACCCTACCGATCGCCGCACCACACCATCAGTGATGTCGCGCTCGTGGGTGGTGGATCTTTCCCACAGCCGGGTGAGATCAGTCTCGCACACAACGGCGTGCTCTTTCTGGACGAGCTGCCCGAGTTCAAACGCCAGGTGCTGGAGGTGTTGCGCCAGCCCCTGGAAGATCGTGTGGTCACCATCAGCCGGGCCAGGTTCACGGTGGAGTACCCGGCCAGCTTCATGCTCGTGGCCGCCATGAACCCATGTCCCTGCGGCTACTACAATCACCCGGATAAACAATGCGTCTGCGCTCCCGGCGTGGTGCAGAAGTACCTCAACAAGGTGAGCGGCCCCCTGCTCGATCGCATCGATATCCACATTGAAGTGACGCCGGTGCCTTTCACCGAACTGAGCGCCGAACGCCCGGCGGAGAAGAGCGCCGACATGCGTGAGCGGGTCATCATCGCGCGGAAGGTGCAGCAAGACCGCTACGAGGGGAGGAAGATCCACTGCAACGCCCAGATGGGCAGCAAGGAGCTGCGCGAGATATGCCGTATCGATGCCGCCGGCAAGGCTCTGCTGGAGAAGGCGATGGAACGCCTCGGCCTAAGTGCCCGCGCGTACGACCGCATCCTGAAGGTGAGCCGCACCATCGCCGACATGAGCGGCAGCCCGGATATCCGCACCGAACACCTCGCCGAGGCCATCCAATACCGCAGTTTGGATCGGGAGGGGTGGGCGGGCTGATCCGTAACCTTTTCGCCCGATCCACCGTTCGAGGGGGACGAACAAATCCCTCCCGACGCCGTGCGCTTATTCCTTGCTGTTCCCTTCCTGGTCCTTACACTGTCAAGCACGGCTCTCACCGCTGGCGACCCGAAGTCCGGACGCATCTACCTGAGCGAGGTGCTTGAGCCGACCACCAAAGGGAAGGCGAGCTATTACATGCAGGCCGATGGGAAAGCGGGGGAGCTGTTCATCGGGAAGATCTTCACGATGGACGGCAAGCTCAAGGCCGAAGGGCATTTCCTTGATGAGAAACTGACGCTGGAGCAGGGACCGTTCGTCTTCTACCACCCGAACGGAAAGGTGGAGAGCAAGGGCGAATACCTGAAAGGCAGGAAGACCGGTATCTGGCTGCGCTATGACCCCTGGGGTGGTGCGCTGGCCGAGAAGGTCTATGATCCGGAACCGCTCGAGAACATCCTCTACACACGCGCCGAGACCATGCCGGCCTTCAAGGGCGGTGACGAGCGCGCGTTCGTGCGCGTGATCAAGGAGGGGGTGAAACTTCCTGCGGGCTCCGTCGTAAAAGGACCTGTAATGGCCTCCTTCGTGGT
>Ga0116152_10001900_pt1 | contig 17071 bp, 10 predicted proteins | sample AD_UKC119_MetaG_FD_89894 | JGI IMG/M metagenome (GOLD analysis project Ga0116152, IMG submission 89894) | Active sludge microbial communities of municipal wastewater-treating anaerobic digesters from Hong Kong - AD_UKC119_MetaG | ecosystem: Engineered > Bioreactor > Anaerobic > Digestate... | reverse complement strand
CGTCGTATTTGTACTTCCTTATAGTGAGTATTACAAATAGTAATGCATAACCGCATACTACTCCCAGTAATACTCCTGTTGAAGGTAAATGCTCATACAATTCCTTGAAACTGCTGAACGGAACTAAAGAATCTGATGACTGTAATGGTAAAAAGTAAGGAAGAGAAGGGTTTATCTTGGCTACCAGCCACCATAAAAGCCATTCAAGGAGCAAGCCATAGATAAAATAAACGATGATGGCAACCCCGCTTTTTCTGAAAAAAGTAGCCAGGAAAAGAGCAAACATCAGGTAAACGAAGGCCTGCATAAATGATAGTAAAGAAACAATCGCAGCATCTATGGTGATCGGAACATGAACAATTTGAGACATGATCACCATGGCCAGAAAATTCATGGCCATAATGGCAACGGACATGCAGGCGATCAATGAAATTTTGGTCAGGATGAAAGTTTCTCTTTTCCATCCATCTATAATATTCTGACGGTGTGTTTTAAAATTTACTTCATTAATGAACAGGCTGATGATGATCATACCGGGCAGATATAATAACAAACTGGTCCAGAATACTACGGTATAAGGCAGATTATTGGTTGAGAAAACCCCAAGGATATCACTGGCTTCGCTTTTAACACCGGTAACTGATCTTTGTAGTTCACTGATCAGGCTGATATAGACCTTATAAAAAATAAAGATGATGATCAAAATTCCCAGCATATACAGCACAGAAAATACCTGGAACACCCGGTAGTTCCTGATCTTCATCCATTCTATTTTTAAATTCTTAAGCATGTTTGTCTTATTATTATTGATCACTTGTTCCGCCTGTTATTTCAAGGAAACGCTTTTCTAACGATTTCTTTTGCAGCATTAACCTGTTTAGGGTTATGCCGTTGTCAAAACAAAACCGATTTACCATAGCGGAGTCAACACTGCCATCTGCTTCAATGATCAGTATGGAATCAGTAGTTTGAATTTTTTGTATTCCCGGCATTTTGGTTAATACACTATATAAAGTTTCCATGTCTGCGGCACTTACTTCAATAACAACTTTTTGTGATTCCGCAGATTGATTTGTGGTTGAACCTGATAATACATCCTGTACCGTTCCGGATGTTTTTAATACGCCTTTTTGAAGTATGGCTACATGTGTACATACTTTCTCTACCTCATCCAGGATATGGCTGGCCATAATAATTGTCTTTCCCTGTCTGCTAAGCTCCTTTATCAATTCCCTGATCTCGGCAATACCGGCAGGATCCAGGCCATTTGTTGGTTCATCAAAAACTAGAATATCCGGATTGCCAAGTAAGGTAGCTGCTATTGCTAACCGCTGTTTCATACCTAATGAATAGGTACTGAAACGGGAATATCTTCTTTGGGTAAGATTAACTTTTTCGAGTACAGCCGGAATGTCCTCTTTGCCTCTTTCTTTTATGGCGGCGGATATTTCCAGGTTTTTTTGACCACTCAGGTAATGATAGAAGTTGGGAGTTTCCAATAAAGTTCCGATCTGTTTCCTCATCTTATTATCAGATCCCGGATGACCATTCCAGAAAAAATCTCCTGCATTTGCGTTTATCACCCCCATTACAATACCAAGCAGGGTTGTTTTACCACTGCCATTCGGACCTAAGATCCCAAAAACACTTCCTTTTGGCACATCAAATGAAACATTATCCAAAGCCCGGACTGCCCCGAAAGATTTAGACATGTTTTTTACAGACAATACAGCACTCATTAAAAGAGTTTTATTTTGGTGATGAAGATAGAGGATTATTTATAATGGATCGCAACAATACAATTTAAAGTATGTTATTAGTTCTATAATATTGATCATTTATGTCAAAGGTTATTATAACAGGAGGAACGGGGCTGATAGGGCATGCCATTATAAAAAAACTGATTGCAAAAGGCTATGAAGTTGTAGTACTCACCCGTAATCCCTCTCAAAAGTTTCCACCGGGTTTGTCAAATGTAATTCTTGCAAAATGGATTCCTTCTTCAGGAATGATAGATCATGCAGTTTTTGAAAAAGCTGACTATGTCATCCATCTTGCAGGCGCCGGTGTAGCTGATAAAAAATGGACTGCTAAAAGAAAGAAAGAGATCAGGGATAGTCGTGTACAGAGTTCAGGACTAATTGTTGAGACTTTAAGAAAATATTCAAATAATGTAAAAGCAGTTATCAGTGCCTCTGCTATTGGCTGGTATGGCGATGCTGATCATACACACTTGCATGGAAGCAGGTCCGGACCTTTTATAGAAACAGATCCTCCCGCCAATGATTTTCTTGGAGCCACCTGTAAAGCATGGGAGGAAAGTATTTTACCGGTGACCGAAATTGGAAAGAGATTAGTAATGCTCAGAATTGGGATTGTTCTATCGCCAGATGGAGGGGCTTTAAAGGAGTTCATCAACCCTTTGCGTTTTGGAATGGCTGCCATTTTGGGTACGGGCAGACAAATAATAAGCTGGATCGACATAGATGACCTTGCAAATATGTATATCGCAGCATTAGAGGATGAAAATATGCAAGGTGTTTACAACGCTGTTGCTCCGGAACCGGTAAGCAATAAAGAGTTAGTGATCCAATTGGCCAGGAGCAGAAAAAGGTTTTATATACCGTTCAAAGTGCCGGCATTTATTTTGAAGATATTATTTGGAGAAATGAGTATTGAAATTTTAAAAAGCGCCGATGTGAGTTCACGGAAGATGGAGGAGGCAGGATTTAAATTTAAATATCCAACCATACAGGATTCCTTAAATAAAATTGCCGGGAAAGGGTAGGTTGTTGATATCAATAGAGGCATGGTCAGGATGCCAGACATTTGAAAATTCTCCAAGGATGGCTTTCTCTTTTTCAAATGAGAGTTTATGCAGTTTCAGATCTTCAATATCACTTGCATATACTTTTCGGTACATAGGGTGCATGGTGCCTCCCGCTACCCCTGCTGGCTTTGTTGGATCATACTGGTATTGCGGATCAACAAGAGTGCCTCTTGGGTACATAATGCCGGGGATTCCTTTGCCTCTGATATCTAATTCTTCCGGGTGATTCAGTCCTAAAGTGTGCCCATATTCATGTGCTGCTGTTGTGGAACCTTTATATAAGTTTTCCAGTTTGAAATATCCGCTGTTACAACCCAGGCCATCAACAAAGGAAATATTACCGTATGCAAACTCTTCAATTCTGAAGTAGTTGTTTTTCGGATCAAGATTTTGGTAAATGTCAATATCTGTAATAGAAGGCTGAAAAGAAGCGGTGATCACAAAGCGGAGACGAAAATATTGTCCATCAATGTTGATCGAAACTTCGGGTTCATTCCACATAGTTTCAATCTCATCCCGGATAAGTTCTGTTAAGGAAACATCAGCTGCATTGCCATATGTGATGATATGAGAATAAATGAAAAGCTGCTGATTAATTTTTTCAACCGTTCCCATTATTCGGAAGCAGATTTAATATCAGACTTTCTGATCCATCCCCATGTCAGGTTGCCGACGGCATCAATGAACTCGGTATAAACCGTTGTTTCGGTTTCAGCAATGTTCATGAAAGAGTCGTTTTTTGAGAGGTATTTTTTGGGATAAAATGACTGGAACCCATCCTGGTCATGATACAACTGTGCTTTACCTGATTTTATCTCTAAAACCGGGGCATTTAGATATTGTTTCTTTAGCCATTCATTATTTAACGTTTCCTGCTTTTCCAACCAGGTAAATTCCCCGTCGGCGCTAACACCATTCCCAAAACCACAATTGAAAGAAGTGGATTGACTGTTAATGCTGATCGTTTTTCCTTTTCGCTGGAATTTTAAAATGCAAGGATTCTCGGCATCTTCATAAGTGTTATCAAAAGAGGCAGTATCGTTCACAAAAGTTATTATTCCATCTGTTTCACCCCGGTTATATCCCGGAGGGCCTGTAAGTACATCCAGCCAGAAACGATATTGATTTCCTTCAATTTTAATAAAAATAAGCCGGCCGCCTGGGACAGCAGATTTTTCTTTTTCAGATACAGTATTTTCCAATGGCATAGAATAGCCATACATCCCGGTGAGATTTGCCTGGCTCCTGGCTTCTGAAACAATCAAAACGATAAGTACGCTGAAAAATATTTTTTTCATGATCTTTTAATGAGTCATCAGTTTCTAATAGGCCTTCCGCTTTTCAATACACTTTGTATCCTTTCAAGTGTTTTTCTTTCTCCGCAAAGCGATAAAAAAGCTTCTCTCTCCAGGTCAAGGAGGTATTGTTCGGAAACTAAAGTTGGTTCACTTAAGTCGCCACCGCACATTACATAAGCCAGCTTTTTAGCAACCAATCCATCATGTTCTGTGGCGTAGTTAGCTGTTTTCATAGCATGGATACCTGCATAAAGTGCACCTAAAGCAGATCGGCCCAGTACTTTGATGTCGTTCCGACGTACAGGGGTTGTATAACCACTGCTATATATTTCCAGCACTGATTTTTTAGCTTCACTTATTCTTCTTTCTATATTCATTACAACTTCGTCCAATCCTTTTCGATATATACCTAATCCAAAAGCTTCATGTGCTGAGGTGGCCACTTTTGCAGTAGCAATGGTAAGAAAACGATTTTTTAATGTAATTGTTTCAGGCTCATCTTCATGCATCTCAGCAGAAGCTCTTAATGTGAACTCTTTTGTTCCTCCTCCACCGGGTATTAATCCAACACCCAACTCCACCAGCCCGGTATATGTTTCTGCGGCAGGACAGCATTTGTCGGCATGTAAACTTAATTCACAGGCGCCGCCTAATGCCAAACCATGAGGAGCTACTACAACAGGCACAGCCGAGTACCTGGCCCGCATCATAGTATTCTGGAACATGCGGATCGCCATATCCAGTTCATCATATTCCTGGTCAATGGCCAGCATAAAGATCATACCTACATTGGCACCGGCAGAAAAGTTAGGTCCTTCGTTGGCAATCACTAATCCTTTATAGTTTTTCTCGGCTTTATCAATAGCTGTTTGAATGCCACTTAATACATCACCACCAATGCTTCCCATTTTGGTGAACCATTGTAATCCCAGCACATCATCACCCATGTCATATAAGCGGCAGCTTCCGTTTTTCCAGATCTGTTTGTCCTGGAAATTACTCATTACAATAAATGCTTCACCGCCGGGTAATGGTTTGTACGTTTTTGTTGCCGGATCGTAGCAGTATTTTTTGCCCCCTTCAATTTTATAGAATGATTTGTTGCCTGCTGCCAGCATTTCATCTACCCAGGCCGCTACTTTATAGCCAGCCGCTTTCATAGCATCCGTTGTTTTGGCAACACCCAATACATCCCAGCTTTCAAAAGCACCGATCTCCCATCCAAAACCTGCCATCATCGCATCATCAACCCTGTATAACTCATCACTGATCTCAGGAATGCGGTGAGATATATAGGAAAATAATCCGTAATGGAACAAGCGATAAAATTCCCCGGCTTTATCTTGTCCGGAAACCAGCATTTTCAACCGGCTATTTAGATCATCAACCGGCTTAGCTGTTTCCAGTGTTGCAAATTTTGGTTTTACCCGGGGATGATACTCCATAGTATCAAGGTTCAGTGTCAGTATCTCACTTTTGCCGTCTACTCCTTTTATTTTTTTAAAGAACCCCTGCCCGGTTTTATCTCCCAGCCAATTATTGACTACCATTTTTTCCAACCAGGCGGGAATAGCAAACTGATCCCTTGCTTCATCATCAGGGCAATTTTCTGCAACACCATTTGCTACTTTAACTAATGTATCGATCCCTACTACATCAGCAGTGCGGAATGTGGCTGATTTTGGTCTGCCAATAATTGGACCTGTTAAGGCATCGATCTCATCAATACTGAGTTGTAGCTTTTCTTTTACATTCATGATGGCCATCATCCCAAAAACACCAATCCGGTTTGCAATAAATGCAGGAGTATCCTTACATAAAACTGTTCTTTTTCCTAAATAGAGATCCCCATATTGCATCAGGAAGTCAACAATATCCGGGTCTGTATAACGGGTAGGGATAATTTCCAATAGCCTGAGGTAACGGGGCGGATTAAAAAAGTGGGTACCGCAGAAATGTTTTTTAAAATCCTCACTTCTGCCTTCAGCCATCAGGTGGATGGGGATGCCGGAAGTGTTTGAAGTGATAAGCGTTCCGGGTTTACGAAATTGTTCAACCTGTTCAAAGACCTTTTGTTTAATATCAAGCCGCTCTATCACCACTTCAATAACCCAATCACAACCGGCTATGTCTTTCATGTTATCTTCAAAATTCCCGGTTGTAATTTTCTTTACAACATCTTTATGAAAAACAGGGGAGGGGTTGCTTTTGATAGCAGCAGTTAAAGCATCATTGACAATTTTGTTTCTTTCTGATCTGCTGGCGTCGGCTTTTATATCCCTGGGAACAATGTCTAACAGCAATACCTGGATACCAATTCCGGCAAAGTGGCAGGCAATCCTGGATCCCATAACACCACTTCCTAGCACAGCAACTTTTTGAATAATTCTTCTGGACATATAAATTAGTTAGTTATGCAACTATTATTGAAACCGAAGTTAAGTGTTTTTAAATAAGGGACAGGGGGAGTTAAATCTTTTTTTAGACAGGTATTGATCGACGTATTATAATTTTCCTTTCTTTCTTTTTTTCCTGAGAGCTTTTTTAGTTGTTTTTAACCCGGCATTGTCGATTGCTCCATTTATCAATATCCTAACGATATATTGAAATATGGACCTGTCCCGCATTCGTTCAAAGTAAATATCCGATGACCTTGAAGTATTATTCTTTTTGACTGAAAAGGTATTGGCTATAAAGCTCAGGAACTTTCTTTTTTGATTTATATCGCCGTTTCTCAGCAATTCTACTTTCAGGTTTTTGTATAGCATCTTCATTTTACCGGTAGCCAGGTATTCGTTTGCTACTGCGGACATACTCATAGTATCCAGATGCCCTGACTTTATATTAACAGAGGCAAAGGGGACCAGCACACTGTTAAGCATCCTGATATCCACAGGTTTCATTTGTGAGTTAAGCCTGAAGGCGCCTAGTGAATCAGTATAAGATTGTTTAAGTAAAAGGTGTGTAAATAATGAATCGAAGAAATAACCGCTGGCAATTACCGAGAGGCTGTCACCAGCATTTATATTTATGTTTTTTACCGGAAACAACTTTGCGTCGATAGAAGTAATAGGTATAACCCCTGTTTTGTTTGTTGAACTATCCAGTTCCGAATAAAAAGCTGTTCCATTCGACACTGTTATTGAATCTACCAGTACACCGGGAGGAATTTTTTTAATAAGTGAAACAGGTAATAATTTTATTTCGTTTTCTTTTCGGGGTAATCTTTTATCTCTATAGGAACTAAACCAGGTATTATCTAAATAGATGTTCCTGATCTTCAGCACATCATTTTTTAAATAACTATCAAGGTCAAGCTCACTAAGAATTATTTTGCCACTGCTTAATTGAATGTAGTCACTTTGATATTGACTTTGTTTAACAAACTCTTCTTTACTGATCAAAGGTTTGTATACAAAAGAATCAATTGCAAAATATTTACCAGGTTTGTTAAAATCAGCCTTCTTCCAACTAAAGCTCTTTCCAGCGTCAGTATAATGACCAGCAATATCGGTGATCACCAGGTCAGGATTTTTCAACAACACTTGTTTCAGTTTGGAAAGGGATAAAGTATTCAGGTCAAAATTTTTCAAACTAAATTTTTCTAAACCTAAATTGCCCTTCATTTTACCCAGGCTATCAATTCCAATTTTCTTTACTTCTACTTTATTAACTATTCCTTTGATGCCAGGCTTTTCATCCGGGCTTAAAGCGAACTGGCTTATGGTTCCTTTTAATGAAGTATTATTTGTCTTTATATTTTTACCAGCTATTAGAGGTAATTCAAATTTTTCTGCGCTGAGTTCTATTTTTTGAATTGAAAGAGATGAAAAGCCATTGCTATCTGTTCTGATGTCCTGAAGATCTGCATAATTCCTTTCCGCATTTCCACTTTGCCAGTGAAAATATTTATTTGACGTTTTATCTTTTGAAGAATAATGTATTTCAGGCCGGGTTAAAGTGACCTGGCCGATATGAATAGGCAAGGCTTTTAGTACTGCGTTATTTTTTTCTTTTTTTAGAAAATCAATTTTTGGTTTGTCTGCAGTAATAAATGGTATTTCCATCTTGCCTGCGATCAAAGCACTGATAACAGGAGTAAAGTTTACCCCTGGCATCTCGAGTAAAAGGTCATGAGCCGGTGTTTTTTCCCGGAATGATACTTGTTTTAGAAAAGAGTTCTTTTCATCACTGATAGAATATCCTGAGCTTGTAAAAAGTGTATTTTCTTTTTGTGCTTTCAGTTGTTCTCCTGACACAAAAAGATCGTCCAAGACAAGATTTTCAGCAGGCCTTTTTAAAAGCTGTGAGAATGAAATGGTATCGATCTGTGTAGAGATCTTCCATTTTTTATTGACCAGGCTAAGTATTGTATTTCTTCCACTGATGTTCTTGAGTTCAAGGATCGATCGCAGTTTATTATTCTCAGGTTGATCCAAATGTATATTCAGCACTCCTTTTTTCCAGCTGATATCTTCGGCAAAAACATTCCCATTTTTTTCATCTACCTGCATTCTTTTGATATCGGCATTATGAATTTGCAGTAATAGTTCCTTTTTCGGAGAGGTGACTTCAATCATATCTGCCGAAAATCTCCCATTATCACCTGTATAGTGAGTATTGCTAAAATGGAAATAAAGGTTTCCCGTTTTAATATTCCCGTCTTTGAATTTTAAACTGTTTAAGGATCCTTTTATCTGTGCAATATCCGTGGAATGTAATAAAGACCGGCTTTGAATGGATAATGTAGCATCCTTTAAGATCATGCTGAAATTGCTATCATAAACCAATCGGATGTTCCCGTTTTGTATATCCAGGTATTCAAGATCCACATAATCATCAATGGCTGCTATGGAATTAAAAACATCGTTATTTCTGTTTTGCCTGGCTTTTTGCGAAACATTATAAACAATATCCGGGTTGAATAAAGTGGCTTGTTCAGCACTCAGTTTATTGTTAAAGATGAGTTCGTCCCACGACAAGCCACCGAGATAGAATTTTGGAATGGCAAAAGAGTTGACAACCTGGTTCCTGTTCAGTTTATTGAATAGGAAATTACTTAAGTAGATCTTGTCTTCACGGAAAATTATACTGTCAAACTGGACCCTATAGCTGCTATCCTTAATAAAATTCTCATAGTTGCGTATTGCCATCACAAAGCTTTTAACGTTGATGGATTTTGCGGCTTTGTGATCTATAGCCAATCCCTGCATCTGAAAGTCGTTCCCGTCAGAAGTAAAAGAGTTTGGGATATTATTTTTTACTGTCGAAATGTCAAATGATGCATTTTGAACAATTACGTTCGAAAGCATCAGGTCACCGGTCATTTGCTGAATAATATTATCAAGTCTTGGCCTTGCTACGGCGCTATCTTTTGCCTGGTCGAGATATGCTTTTAATGTAAACCGGGGACTCAGGCAAAAAACAGTATCTGCCTTGATTACCTCACTACGATATAGTGTATCAAAATCAACATTTGATAATCTTAATTTTTCAAAGAACACACTGAAGTAAGTGCTATTGCTATCTGTTTTTTCTCCGGTGATCATACAATCTTTAAACTCAACATGCTGTTCACGGAGATTTATATTGAAATTGTTGAATTTAAGTTTGTGACGTCCATCCGGGAAACTGATCTCCTGGTTACTGCATTGTACAGTTATATTATCGCTAAAAAGAAGCTCTTCCCGATGAGCCGCCGGTTTATCATTTACCCTGAAATTATCTATGTGCAGATTTATATCAGAAATATTTACCGGGATATAATCTGGCTGCGTTTTATTGCTTAGTGTAAAATTTCCTGTTATGATCCGGAATCGTTCAACTTCTAATTCGTTCAGCACTTCCTGGATCGACCGATATATCTGGCCCATTTCGTAGGGAACGGAAATAGAGCTGGTGTCTTTTTTATTATTTGTTTCGCTATTACGAAGCTTTGTAACTGCAATATTGGGGGAGTATAGGTCCAGGGCCCCTATATATAATTTTTTATCTCTCAAAAAAGGGATCAGTCTCTTAAGCTTTATTTTGATCTCGGGTACATAAAACCTGTACGATGTATTTGCATCTAATGAATCAGCCGTATAAAATGCGGCTTTGCGAATGCTCATTTTGTTATTCAGGTAGTTGTAGCCAAGTCTTTCAATTTTTAGTTTCAGTTTACCGTTTGACTTTTCTTCCACCATTTTTTCCAACATATCTTTGGAATGGGAGATAAACCAAAAATGAAATCCAACTGCAATAAGGATAAGGCCTGCAAGAATAAATCCTGCAATTTTGAGTAGCTTTTTGTATAAAGGTTTTTTGGACAAAATGATAAAGGAAATCAGGGCTGAATTTACTTAAATACACCTGTAGCAGGAACAAAAAACCCGTTTTGCGGTTAGGAAAAACGGGTGATCGGGTAAAATTAACCTTTAGCTGACATTTGAACCCGGTGAAACTACGTTTTCGGGTTTCAAAAGCTGTAGTTTGCCATCAGTATCTTCTGCTGTTAATATCATTCCCTGGCTTTCGATTCCCCGCATTTTCCTGGGAGCCAGGTTGGTTACAACAATTACCTGTTTGCCGATCATTTCTTCAGGAGTATAATGTTGTGCAATACCTGAAACGATAGTTCTTTTCTCTGTTCCAAGATCAACTTCAAGTTTCAGAAGTTTATCTGCTTTCTCAACTTTTTCGCAAGCTATTACGGTTCCCGCTTTCAACTCCAGTTTGGCAAAATCATCAAACTGGATCATTGGTTTACCCTGAGGCTGTTCTTCCATTTTTGTATTAGTTTTTATTAACCCATTCTTTAATTTTTCAACCTGGGTCTTAATTTCTTCATCTTCGATTTTACGGAATAAAAGCTGTGGTTCTCTCAGGCTATAGCCAACACTCAGCAACTTTAATGATCCGGCATTTTCCCAGTCCAGCATCTTATCTACTACTTTCATCATGTGCAGCATTGTTTTGGCTGTATTGGGTAAAAAAGGATTGATAAATATGGCCAGGTTCGCAGAGAGCTGCAGACATAAGTGCATGCAATTATCTATCAACTTTTGATTATCGGGATTTTCCGTCAGTGTTTTTGCAACGATCCAGGGTTGCTTTTTTTGCATATACTGGTTGCCCTTCCTGCTCAGATCAATTACTTCAAACAATGCTTCCCGGAACGAATATTCTTCCAGTAAATTCTCTATCCTGGTCCTCGCATTAGCTATCTCAGTTATTAACTCTTTATCAGTATCATCAATTATGTCATTATGAAATAGCGGCACTTTACCATTACAGAGTTTGTGCATCAATACCCATGTACGGTTAACAAAATTTCCGAAAATGCTGACCAATTCACTGTTTACCGCATCCTGGAATCCTTTCCACATAAATTCACTGTCCTTGGTCTCCGGTGCGATCTGTGTAAGGTAATAACGAAGCATATCAACACATTGGCCGCCTCCGTTTTCCTTTTTCACAAAATCATTGATATAATCCCGCATATCCAGTTTCCAGTTACGGCTGGTACTCATTTTATCACCTTCCAGGTTCAGGAATTCATTGGCGGGAACATTGGCGGGTAAGATGTTTCCGTGCAGTTTCAGCATTACAGGAAAAATGATGCAATGAAAAACAATATTATCCTTGCCAATAAAATGTACCAATTTGGTCTCTTTATCATACCAATAAGGTTTCCAGTCTTTTTTATTATCTAAGGCCCATTGTTTGGTTGCACTGATGTAACCTATAGGTGCATCGAACCACACATACAATACTTTTCCTTCGGCATCTTTAACAGGAACTTTAATCCCCCAATCAAGATCCCGGGTAACGGCCCTTGATTGTAATCCTCCTTCGATCCAACCTTTACACTGACCTACAACATTGGCCCTCCAGTCATCTTTGTGTTCCTTGAGTATCCATTCTTTTAAGAACGCCTCATGTTCGCCAAGAGGCAAATACCAGTGAGATGTTTTTTTCTTGACAGGGGTTTTGCCGCTGAGGGTGCTGACAGGATTGATCAGTTCATCCGGGCTCAATGTTCTTCCACAATTTTCACACTGGTCACCAAAAGCCCTGTCGCTACCACAATTAGGGCATGTACCTTTTATATAGCGATCAGCGAGGAAAGTTTTGGCTTCCTCATCATAATATTGCTCTGTTTCTTTTATTTCCAGTTCACCCCGATCGTTCAGATATGTAAAGAATTCCTGCGCTGTTTCATGGTGGATAGGTTCGCTGGTTCGGTGATAAATATCAAAGCTCATGCCCAGGTCTTCAAAATCCTGTTTCATGGCCTCATGATATTTATCTATGATGGCCCGGGGAGTTGTACCCTCTTTAGCCGCCTGGATAGGAATGGCGGTGCCATGTTCATCACTACCACAAACAAATACTACATCCCTTTTTTGTGCTCTTAAATAGCGGGCATATATATCTGCCGGAATATAAGCACCGGCAAGATGCCCCACATGTTTTAATCCATTTGCATAAGGCAATGCACTTGTTACCAGGTATCTTTTTGCATTCTCCATATAGTCTTATTCGATTAGGGTCCGGGTTTTAGTTTATGAGCTAGGCATCTAAAAGAAGGCAAAAATACCGTAATAGCCATCATTGCCCAAAAGCATGATTTGGATAACTTTATCTGTAAATCATTTTTTATGATCCGCATTTTTTTCCTTGCGACTTTCACTTCTCTTTTCCTGCACCTGAAAGCTAATGACGGGGTATTTTATGCTGCAGGTAATACATTGATCCCTATAAAAGAAACTACTATTCAAATGCGGAAAGAGATCCTGAACCTGGAAAGAAGGGGAGAGTGGATGCAGGTAGATATCTATTTTGAGTTTTTTAATCCCGGAGAAGAAAAGGAGCTCATTGTAGGTTTTGTAACACCTCCGGCGGAAGGGGATGCCGGCGATGCTGAAATGGCACATCCACAAGTAAAGGATTTTATGATCATGAATGGAGATCGGCTTTTGACCTTTAAAATTATGCGAATGGAGCAAACTGGTTTTAAGGTTGACTCAAAACTGGCAAATGGGTATGATTTTGTTTATTATTTCACCATCAGATTTAAAAAAGGTTTAAATGTGATCAGGCATAGTTATTTGTACCGGGGTGGCTCATCTGTTGAAGTAAAAAACGACTTTGATTATCGCCTTACTACCGGCACTGGTTGGGCAGGAGGAAATATCGGAGATTTTGAATTGAATATTAATATGGGAGATGACAGCTATTTTTCTGTTCCGGATGCTTTTGGAATACAGTCTGCGAATTGGACAATTGCTGGTATTGGCCGTGTTAGTCCCAAGATAAATTTTAACCCTTATGCAGATGAAAATGGTGGTGCTAATTTAAGAATGGTGTTTATGAGAAAAGGCAAACTGCAACTGCGGGTAAAGAATTTTAAGCCCCTAAAAGATCTTTCAGTTAATATTTTTCAATTGCATAATGAGATCAGTCTCTGGTCTAATGGGAATGTAAAAAATGAATTTTCCGGCTTGCCCGAAATAGTATGGGCTGATGATAAAGCAGAACTCATAAAAAATCTATCAGATCAGGAACTCAGACTATATCGTAATCTCAATTATGCCAGGATGGGATATGATTTCATGGATATTAATTTGAAAAAGATTTTTCAAAAGTTTAACTGGTATTTACCTGACCCTGCCATTAAACCAGAACATCTCGTAGAATATTATATTGACAATAATCTTCTTAAGCTAATTTCTGAAGAGGAAAAAAGGCGAAAGCTTGTTCCGGATGGACAGCAATGAAGCTATACCCCGGTTATTTCACCATTAACAATATCAATCGAGTTGGCAGCAGGTACTGTGGGCAAGCCTGGCATACGCATCATATCCCCGCAAACTGCAACTATAAACCCGGCACCTGCATTAACGATCAGTTCATCTACTGATATAATAAAGCCATTGTATTTATGTACATGCTCGGGAACGTCTGTAAACGAGTATTGGGTTTTTGCAATACAAACAGGCAGTTTGTCGTACCCGAGTTCATTTATTCTTTTTAGTTGCCTGCGGGCTTTTTTCTCAAGGATTATATCGTCTCCGCCATAGATAGTTCTTACTACTTTCCTGATCTTTTCATCAACGCTATCATTAAGGTCATAAGTGAATTGAATGTCATTTGCTGGTTCAGCAGTCAGTTCCACAATTTTTTTTGCAGCATCTATACAACCTTCTCCTCCCTGATTATAGGCACTGTTGACCGCAAAAACAATTTTATTATCCTTACACCAGTTTGCAATAAGATCCGTTTCTTCTTTCGTGTCAAAATCAAACTGGTTCAATACGACCATTACCTTTTGACCAAATGATTGAAGTATATTAATATGCTTTTCAACATTTCTCATTCCTTTTAGCAATCCACCCTGATCAGGAAGTTTAATATTTTTTACGGGTACCTCTCCGTGTAGTTTTATGGATTGAGTAGTTACAACAAGGATACTCAATGCCGGAACTATTCCTGATTTTCTGCATTTGATATTGAAGAATTTTTCAGCACCCAGATCACTTCCAAAACCAGCTTCGGTCAATACATAATCTCCATAATGCATGGCTGTTTTGGTGGCCAGTATAGAATTACATCCGTGTGCTATGTTCGCAAAAGGACCGCCGTGAAGAATGGCAGGATTGCCTTCTGCTGTCTGAACCAGGTTGGGTAGTAATGCATCTTTTAATAACGCAGTAATGGCCCCGCTTACTCCGAGACCCTTTGTGGTGAATGGTTTGTCATTAGCGGTAAACCCAAGTAAAACAGAATCGATTCTTTCTCTCAGTTCTTCAAGGTTGTGCGAAAGGCAAAGTACTGCCATTAGTTCAGATGCCGGGGTGATATCGAAACCAGTTTCAGCAGGCAGGCCATTTTTTTCACCATGTAAACCGGTTATGATGAATCTCAACGATCTATCATTTACATCAAGTACCCGTCTCCAGTAAACATCTTTCATTTCCTCAGGTGAACCTTGCTTATGGAAATTGTAATTATCTAATAATGCAGCAAGCATATTGTTCGCTGCGCTGATCATGTGAAAATCTCCATTAAAATGAAGATTGATATCTGCAGAAGGATGTAAGGTTGATCTGCCGCCTCCGGTGGCGCCTCCCTTCATTCCAAAACAGGGTCCCAGGGAAGGTTCCCGTAATGCAAGAATAGCTTTTTTGCCTATGCGATTTAGCCCATCTGCCAGACCAATAGATGTTGTTGTTTTGCCATTTCCGGCTTTGGTAGGTGTTATTGAAGTAATTAATATGAGTTTGCTATTGTGTATTCTTTTTTCGTCAAGATTGTCACAGTTTATTTTGGCTTTGTATTTTCCAAAGGTGATCAGATCATCTGCGTCAATTCCTGCTTCAGTGGCTAATTCACCAATTGGTTTTATTTGATGTTGTTCCATACATATTTTTTTCAGCGAAAAATATATTGAATATACCTTTTAATGACTGACTTTTGTTTAAATTTTTATTGATAAGTATCAGTTGATCTTGCATCAATTACATAGTTGAAATATGATAAAAACACCTCCATACCTCGTAAACGGGGATTTGATCGGTATTGTTTGTCCGGCAGGTTATATGCCCATAGAAAAGGTACAGCAATGTATTGAAACGCTTATTGAGTGGGGATTTAAAGTAAAAGTTGGAAAGACAGTCGGCGGCCATTCCAAAACTTATTTTTCCGGAACAGATAAAGAACGGCTTTCTGATCTGCAGAAGATGATGGACGATGATGAAGTAAAAGCAATATTATGTGCCCGTGGCGGATATGGAACAGGCAGAATAATTGAACAGCTGAATTTTAAAAAGTATAGGAAAAGACCGAAATGGATAATTGGATATAGCGACATTACAGTTTTGCATTCACACATTTATTCAAACTATTACATATCTACTCTTCACTCTCCAATGGCAGGGGCATTTAATGAAGAAGGATATAAGAATGAGTATGTTCTCTCTTTAAAAAATGTGTTGACGGGAGGCAAGTCAAAGTATATATGTGAGCCACATTCCTTTAATAAAAAAGGAACAGCGATTGGTGAGTTGGTTGGAGGAAACCTGGCACTGTTAGCCCATCTTGTAGGAACAGATTCGGATATTAAAACCAAAGGGAAGATATTATTTATAGAAGATGTAGGGGAGTATAAGTATAATATTGACAGAATGATGCACCAGTTGAAAAGAAGCGGTAAACTCTCCAAACTGGCAGGCCTTATATTCGGTTTGTTTTCGGATACAAAAGATAGCGAAAGGCCCTTTGGAAAAACTACAGAAGAGATTCTCCGGGACATTGTTAAAGAGTATGATTATCCAGTGTGCTTTGGATTTCCGGTAAGCCATACTGATAAGAACTATGCTTTAAAAATAGGGGTGGGGTATAAACTTGTTGTTTCAAAGAACAGGGTAGTGCTGGAAGACTGATCAAAGTGATAATATCGAATCAAGCTTGTTTACGGTTAGATCGTATTTGTATAGATTGTTATGATGACCTTTTGGGATTGTGATAACCTCATCCCCGGGTTTTAAATATTTCTCAAGCCGCAGCGTATTTCTGTATGATACTACCCAGTCTTTGGTTCCATGAAAAATAGTAATTGGTGCGGATACCAGCTGAATATAATCGGATGTGGGTAGCTGGTAGTGCAGCATCCATTTTACAGGGTAAAAAGGCAGATAATGGCTTACTACCGAAGGGAAATCATAATAAGGTGTTTCCAGTATTAATCGTTTACAATCACGGATGGATGCTAATTGAGCTGCAATTCCTGTTCCCATACTTTTTCCATAGATGATAATACTGTCTGCTGAAAAACGTTTATGTGCCACTTTGTATACCTGTAGCGCCCAGTTATATAGTTTTTCTTCAGTAAGTTTTCCACGGCTTTTACCAAACCCGGGATAGTCAATCATTAGTACCTGATAGCCATGCCTGGTAAAAT
>Ga0116152_10001897_pt1 | contig 17084 bp, 16 predicted proteins | sample AD_UKC119_MetaG_FD_89894 | JGI IMG/M metagenome (GOLD analysis project Ga0116152, IMG submission 89894) | Active sludge microbial communities of municipal wastewater-treating anaerobic digesters from Hong Kong - AD_UKC119_MetaG | ecosystem: Engineered > Bioreactor > Anaerobic > Digestate... | reverse complement strand
GTGAAATCGGTGGTGTCGGTGGGCACATATTCCTCGTGCACCAGTTGCGCGGGGGTTCCGGCCAGGGCCTCGCGGAAGGCGGCGATGCCATCGCGGCCGAACGCATAATCCTGCGCCAGGGTGGCGACGACCGTGCCCTCGTTGCCCAGCGCGATCGCGTTCGAGATCGCGTCCTGGCTGGAGTTGCGCCCGGTGCGGAAGATGTAGCGGTTCCAGTCGCTGCCGGTGATCGAATCGGCGACCGCCGGTTCGACCAGCAGGATGCGTTCGTATTCCTCGGCCACAGGCAGCATGGCCAGCGCCACGCCTGAACTGGTCGGGCCCACGGCGATCGCCGCGTCGTCGTCGCCGAACGCTTGCGCCAGCAGCGCGCGGCCCAGATCGGGACGCAGCTGGCTGTCGTATTCGGTGACCACCAGGTCATGGCCATCGACCTGCATGGTGCCGTCGGTGGCGTATTCCAGCCCCAGCATCAGGCCGGTCTGGCTTTGCGCGGCATAGGCCTCGAGCGCGCCGGTCATGTCGTGGATATGGGCAATGCGGATCTCGTCGGCCATCGCGGGGGCGGTGGCCAGCGCGGCGAAAGCGGCGCTCAGAAGCAGTTTCATGATAACCTCCCAGTCGCAAACATGAACGATGAGTCATGTTTCATGAATGGATGCCCGCGAAGGGGGCTTGTGTCAAGCCCGCATTGCCTTTGGGGCTGACATCGGGCCCGGACTGCGCCATACCGGGACGACAGGACAGGGAGGGGCAGATGCAGCGGATTTCCACGGGCACCGGGCTGGTGCGATGAGCGGGTTCCTGTTTCCGGTCCCGCCGGTTCCGACCATCGCGCTGCGCGGCGAAAGCGCCGCTTATGCGGTGTCGCGGATTTTTTGCGTCGGTCGCAACTATGCCGCCCACGCCGCCGAAATGGGGGTCGAGGTCGATCGCGAGGCCCCTTTTTACTTTACCAAGTCGCCCGCGCATCTGGTGCCGTCCGGGGTGACGCTGCCCTATCCACCGGGCACCGACGACTATCACCACGAGATGGAACTGGCCTTTGCCCTGGGCGCGCCGTTGTTTCGCGCCTCGCGCCAGCAGGCGTCGGCGGCGATTCTCGCCTATGGCTGCGCGCTGGACATGACCCGGCGCGATTTGCAGGGGCAGGCCAAGAACCTGCGCCGGCCTTGGGACCTGGGCAAGGATTTCGAAGGCGCCGCAGTGCTGGCCGAGATGACCCGAGCGGCCGATTTCGGCCCCGTCGGCGCGCAGCGCATCCATCTGTCGGTCAACGGCCAGATCCGCCAGCAGTCCGATCTGTCGCTGATGATCCACGATTGCGTCGATGTTCTGGTGCACCTGTCGAAATTCTATCACCTGGGCCCCGGCGACGTGATTCTGACCGGCACGCCCGAAGGCGTCGGCGCGGTGCATCCTGGTGATGTGCTGGAGGGCGGTATCGACGGGCTGGCGCCGGTGCGTCTGACGATCGGCGCGGCGGACTGACGGCGCGTCGGCCGGATGGCCCGGGGCCCGCGGCGGGGCCCGGGCGGTGCGAACGCGGGTTGAAAACGGGGGTCTCATGCGCTTTCACGGCTATTTCCGCAGCTCCAGCAGTTATCGCTGCCGGATTGCCTTCAATCTGAAGGGGTTGGCCTATGACTTTGTGCCGGTGCATCTGGTCAGGGACGGCGGCCAGCAGAAAAGCGCGGCCTATCGCGCGCTGAACCCGCAGGCGCTGGTGCCCACGCTTGAAGTGGACGGGCAGGTGCTGACGCAATCGCCGGCGATCCTGGAATGGCTGGACGAGGCGCACCCGACCCCCGCGCTGCTGCCACAAGGCCTGTTCGAGCGCGCCGCGGTTCGCGCCTTTTGCGCCGTCATCGCCTGCGAGATCCATCCGCTGCAAAACCTGCGCACGTTGCAATACCTCGAGGCGAACTACGGCCAGGGGCTGGAAGGCAAGGAAGCCTGGTGCCAACGCTGGATCGGCGACGGGCTGGCCGCCTGCGAGGCGCTGCTGGCCCGGCGGCCGGCGACGCGCTTTGCCTTTGGCGACACCCCGGGCATGGCCGAGGTCTACCTGGTGCCGCAAATGTTTTCGGCGCAGCGGTTCAAGGTCGATACCTCGGGCCTGCCGCGCCTGCGCCAGATCGTCGCTGCCTGCGAGGGGCTCGAGGCCTTTGAGCGCGCCCATCCCGCGCGCCAGCCGGATGCCGAATGAGCGCCGCGCGATAAAAGTGACCGAGCGGTCGATAAATTTTGCTTGCAGGAATCGTTTTCACATGGAAGCTTGCGACTGCAACGAATACGGCGGACCACCGAGAGGTCCGGGCAGGCCGCGAAAATTGTCTTGGCATTATATTGCGGCCTATGCCACTGTTTGCAACATAATGCCAGCTGGCGTCTTTGGGAGGAGAAACAGATGACCAAGCGCAGAACTGTTCTGGGATTGATGGGGGCCGCGGCCGCGATGGCGGTGACGGCCGGAACCGCGCAGGCGCAGGAATATACCCTGCGGATGCACCAGTTCCTGCCCGCGCAGGCCAACGTGCCGCATCTCGTGCTGGACGTGTGGGCCGACAACGTCGAGCGTGACTCGGGCGGGCGTATCCGCGTCGAACGCTATGCCTCGATGGCGCTGGGCGGCACGCCGCCGGAACTGATGGACCAGGTGATGGACGGCGTGGCCGACATCGTCTGGACGGTGAACGGCTACACCCCCGGCCGCTTCCCGCAGACCGAGGTGTTCGAACTGCCGTTCTTCGTGGCGGATGCGCGCGCCGCCTCGTCGGCGCTGTGGCAGATGTACCAGGAACACATGCAGGAAGATTTCGCCGGCGTGCACATGCTGGGCATGTGGGTCCACGGCCCGGGCATTTTCCACACCAGCACGCCGGTGCGGCACCCCTCGGACCTGCAAGGCATGAAGATCCGCGGCGGTTCGCGCGGCGTGAACGACCTGCTGGGCCTGGTCGGCGCCGAGGCGATCGGCCTGCCGGTTCCGGCGATCCCCGAATCGCTGCAACGCGGTGTGATCGACGGCACCACGATCCCGTGGGAGGTGACCACCTCGCTGCACGTCGCCGAACTGGTGCACAACCACACCGAATTCGAAGGGCCGGGCCTGTATACCCTGACCTTCTCGTTCGCGATGAACCAGGACGCCTATGACAACCTGCCGGCCGACCTGCAGGAAGTCATCGACCGCAACTCGGGTCTGGAATTCTCGATCTTCGCGGGCGGCACGCAGGCCGACGCCGACGGCCCGGCGCGGCAGGTCGCGGTGGATGCGGGCAACAACATCATCACCATTCCCGAAGCCGACGCCCAGGAATGGCGCGATGTCGTGGCGCCGCTCTATGAAACCTGGACCGCCGACATGGCCGACCGGGGCATCGACGGCCAGGCGCTGATCGACGAAGCGCGCCAGCTCATGGCGGATTACGAAGCCGCGCACTGACGGCGACGGAACCCGGTTCAAGGCAGGGGCGCGGCCGGTGGCTGCGCCCCTTACACTCACGGTTCCGGCCGGCTGCGGCGCGGGGCCCAGGCATCGGCAAGACGGGCGGCTTACGCGCGCGGCAACGGAAACGGGACGATGTTCAAGACCATTCACGCATTTTTCTACCGGATCGCCTGGTGGATGGCGGTTGTCGGGGGGGCTCTGCTGACCCTTCTGGTGCTCATGCTGTGCCTGTCGATCCTGGGGCGCACGGCGTCGACGATCCTGCATTCGGACTGGATGCAGTCCAACATGGCGGGCCTTGCGAACTGGTTGATCGGCATCGGGGTCGGGCCCATCTTCGGCGATTATGAATTCCTGACGGCCGGGCTGGCGATCTCGATCTTCTGTTTCATCGGCTGGTGCCAGATCACCGGCGGGCACGCCACGGTGGACGTGTTCACCGCCGGTCTCAGCGACCGCAAGCGGCGCTGGTTGCAGATGGTGATCGAGATCATCTTTGCCCTGGCGCTGGTGCTGATCGCGGTGCAGCTCTACGAGGGCATGAGCACCTATATCCGCCGACGCTCGACCACCTTTCTGCTGCAATATCCGATGTGGTGGAACTATCTGCTGGCCCTGATTCCGGCGGTCATCACCGCCGCGATCGGCGTCTATATGGCGGCGGTCCGCACCGTCGAGGCCCTGACCGACCGCGCCCTGGTCGTGACCGAAGGAGCGGAGCATTGACCAACCTCGAAATCGGAATCGTCTCGTTCCCGGCGCTGCTGCTGCTGATCTTCCTCAGAATGCCGATCGGGCTGGCGATGTTCCTGACCGGCTATGTCGGCTACTGGGTCGTGACCGGCAGCCCCAACATGGCCATGGCGCGCCTGAAAAGCGCCGCCTATTCGACCTTTGCCAGCGAATCGCTGGCGGTGGTGCCGATGTTCCTGCTGATGGGCTATTTCGCCACCATCGGCGGCATGTCACGGTCGCTGTTCAAGGCCGCCGAGGCCTTTGTCGGCCACCGCAGGGGCGGGGTCGGCATCGCCGCCGTCGCCTCGTGCGCGGGGTTCGGGGCGATCTGCGGCTCGTCCCTGGCCACGGCGGCGACCATGGGCCGCGTCGCCCTGCCCGAGTTGAAGCAGTTCGGCTATGGCGGCGGGCTGTCCACCGCGCTTCTGGCGGCGGGTGGCACGCTGGGCATCCTGATCCCGCCCTCGGTCGTGCTGGTGATCTATGCGATCCTGGCCGAGCAGAACATCGCCAAGCTGTTCCTGGCGGCCTTTGCGCCGGGCGTGCTGGCGGCGATCGGCTACATGATCGTCATCTCGATCTATGTCCGTCTCTACCCGGACCGGGCCGGCACGGCCGAGCGCGTGCCGTGGGGCGAACGGATGCGCCTGCTGCTGGGTATCTGGCCGGTGCTGCTGGTGTTTCTGGCGGTGGTGGGCGGCATCTATGGCGGCATCTTCACCCCGACCGAAGGCTCGGCCGTCGGCGCGCTGGGCACCGGGCTGATCGCCCTGTTCAACCGCGGGCTCAACCGCAAGACCATGCTCGAAAGCTTCACCTCGACCGCGCGGTCCACGGCGATGATCTTCTTCATCGTCTTTGGCGCGGGGTTCTACAACAGCTTCCTGGCGCTGACGCAGGTGCCGCAGACCCTGTCCGCATGGGTGGTGAACCTGGGGCTGTCCCCGGTTGCGGTGCTGGTGGTGATCCTGGTGATCTATCTGCTGTTGGGCTGCGTCATGGACAGCCTGTCGATGATCCTGCTGACCGTGCCGATCTTCTTTCCGATGATGATGGCGCTGGATTTCGGCATGTCGTCCGAACACGTCGCGATCTGGTTCGGCATCCTGGTGCTGATCGTGGTCGAGACCGGGTTGATAACCCCGCCGGTGGGCATGAACCTGTTCATCATCAACGCCATGGACCGATCCACCCCGATGACCGAGACCTACAAGGCGGTGTCGTTCTTCGTGCTGTCCGACATGATCCGCGTGGGGATCCTGGTGGCCTTTCCGGCGATCACGCTGTTCCTGATACCCTGACGCCGGGCGCGGGTTGTGAAAGGGGGCCTCGGCCCCCTTTCTTCTTGCCCGACCGATGGGGCATAGTTATGACGGATAACCAATATTCGGCACGCGGTTGGAGGGGGAATTCCATGCAGATCGACGGACAGATTGCGCTGGTGACGGGTGGCGGCAGCGGGCTGGGTGCGGCCACGGCGCGGCTGCTGGCCGAACGCGGGGCCAGGGTTGCGGTGCTGGACTATGACGGCGCCCGCGCCGAGGCTGTCGCGGCCGAGATCGGCGGGCTGGCAGTGCAGGCCGATGTCGGCGACGAGGCCAGCGTCGCGGCGGCTTTCGAGCGGATCGTGGCCGGGCTGGGCGGGATGCCCCGGGTTGCGGTGAACTGCGCCGGTATCGGCGTGGCGGCGCGGATCGTCGGACGCGAGGGCAAGCTGTCCATCGACCTTTATGAGCGGGTGATCCGGGTCAACCTGATCGGCACCTTCATCGTCATGTCCTACGCCGCGCGCGGCATGCAGGCGATGGACCCGCTGCCCGGCGGCGAACGGGGGGTCATCATCAACACCGCCTCGGCGGCGTGGCAGGATGGTCAGGTGGGGCAAGCGGCCTATTCGGCCTCGAAGGGCGGCATCGCGTCGATGTGTCTGCCGGCTGCGCGGGAACTGGCGCGCTCGGGTGTGCGGGTGATGGCCATCGCGCCCGGTCTTTTCAACACGCCGATGATGGAAAGCCTGCCGCCCGAGACGACGCAGCAGATCGTCGCCAACATCCCCTTTCCCGACCGTCTGGGCCTGCCGTCGGAATACGGGCTGATGGTCGCGCAGATCGTCGAGAACCCCTATCTCAACGGCACCACGATCCGGCTGGATGGCGCGACCCGCCTGCCGCCGCGCTGAACCGATGAGCGCGCGGCCCGACCGCACCCTCAGGCAGTTCCTGGGCTACGGCATGAAGCGCGCCTTTGCCGCGATCCAGACGGATGTGAACGCGGCGCTGGCGCCTCATGGGCTCAGGATGATGACCTATTCGGTCCTGGTGGTGATCCGCGACACCCCGGGTGTGCGCCAGTCGCGCCTGTCGGACATCCTGCTGATCGAACGCCCCAATCTGGTGCTGATCCTCGACGAACTGGAGAGTGCGGACTGGATCACCCGCACCCGCGCCCAGGACGACCGCCGGGCCTATGACCTGCGGGTCACGCTGAAGGGGCGGCGCGTCTGCGACCGCGCCAGCGCGGCCGTGGCTGCGCATGACAGCCGCATGGCGGCCGGGCTGGGCCCCGAGGAACGCCTGGCCCTGCTGGACGCCTTGCACCGCATCGAATCGAACGGGAGGAGTTCGGATGACGACGCAGACCAAGTATCGCGCCCATGAGGCCCTGCGCACGGATCGCGCGGACGGCACGATTCTGCTGACCAGCGCGATCCCCCTGGGACCGATCGCGCACCGCTCGACCGACTGGTTGCACCAATGGGCCGATGCCGCGCCGGACCGCCTGTTCCTGGCCGAACGCGCGGGCCCGGGCTGGCGCGAGGTCACCTATGCGCAGGCGCTGCCCATGGTGCAGGCGATCGCCGCCGCGCTGGCGGATCGCGGCATGGGCGCGGGCGACCCGATCCTGATCGTCAGCGGCAACGGCGTGGACCACGCGCTGCTGACGCTGGCGGCGCAGTATATCGGCGTGCCGACGGTGCCGGTGGCCGAACAATACGCGCTGATTCCGGGCGCGCATCCGGTTCTGCAACGCATCGCCGGCATGATCCGGCCGCGCATGGTCTTTGCCGACGACGGGTCGCGTTATGGCGCGGCGCTGGCGCTGGCCGAATTCGACGGCGTGGAAAAGGTGGTGAGCACCGGCGCGGGGTCGGGCGCGACGCCCTTTGCCGACCTGCTGAAGGGGCGGGGCGACGTCTCGGGCCTGAACGCGGCGGTCGGGCCCGATACGGTGGCCAAATACCTGCTGACGTCGGGCTCGACCTCGCATCCCAAGGGCGTGCTGACCACCCAGCGGATGATGTGCACCAACCAGGCGCAATTGCGGGCGACCTTGCCCTTCGTGACCGAAAAGCCGCCCGTTCTGCTGGACTGGTTGCCCTGGAACCACGTCTTCGGCGGGTCGCACAACTTCAATCTGGTGCTGTCGAACGGCGGCACGCTGTATATCGACAACGGCAAGCCGACGCCCGCGCTGGCGGTGCACACGATCGAGAACCTGCGCCAGGTGTCGCCTACGATCGCCTTCAACGTGCCGGTGGGGTTTGCCGTGCTGCGGGACGCGCTGCGGGCCGATCCCGCGCTCAGGCGGCAGTATTTCGGCAATCTGGACATGCTGTTCTATGCCGGCGCTTCCTTGCCGCAGGACATCTGGGCCGATCTCGAGGACATGGCGCGCGACGTGCGCGGCGCCATGCCGCTGTTCAATTCGAGCTGGGGTCTGACCGAAACCGCCCCCGCCGCGCTGCTGCAACATGAATTCACGCATCAATCCGGCATCATCGGCGTCGCGTTGCCGGGGGTGACGATCAAGCTGGTGCCGGTCGATGACGCGAACCGGTTCGAGGTTCGGGTCAAGGGCGATACCGTCACCCCGGGCTATCTGAACGACCCCGAAAAGACCGCCGAGGCCTTTGACGACGAGGGGTATTTCATCACCGGCGACGCGATGCGTTTCGTCGATCCCGGCGACATGAACAAGGGTCTGACCTTTGACGGCCGCATCGCCGAGGAGTTCAAGCTGAACACCGGCACCTGGGTGCGCGCGGCCGGGCTCAGGCTCGAGGTGCTGGCCAGGCTCAAGGGGTTGGCGCAGGACGTCGTCATCACCGGCGCCGACCGGGCCGAAGTCGGCGTGCTGATCGTGCCGACCCCGGCGCTGGCCGAGGGGGCGCGCGACGACGACGGCGCGCTGGTGGTGGCGCAGGCGCAGCAGATCGCGGCGCGCCTGAAACCCGGGCCCAACGAGGGGTCGGCCCATGCGATCCGGCGCGCGCTGGTCCTGACCGCGCCGCCATCGATGGCCGATGGCGAGATTACCGCCAAGGGCAACCTCAACTTCCGCAAGATGCTGGCGCAGCGCGCGGGGCTGGTGGACCGGCTCTATGCCGGCGACGGCGCGGCGGTGATCGTGGTATGACGCGCCGCCGCCCCCGCGTCGCGTGGGTTCCCTTCGGCGCGGCAAGGCGCTAAGCCTCGGGGGTTCCCTTCGCAGCCAAGGCCCGACCATGACCGCAGACCTCGCCCACGCCCTGATCGATGCCGCCCTCAAGGCCGGGGCCGATGCCGCCGATGCCCTGGCAATCGAGGGCACGGCGCTTTCGATCGATGTTCGTCAGGGCCGGCTGGAGCACGCCGAACGCGCCGAGGGGCTGGACCTGGGCCTGCGGGTGCTGGTCGGCGGCCGGCAGGCCTGCGTCTCGTCCTCGGACGGGCGCGCGGCGACGCTGGCGGCGATGGCCGAACGGGCCGTGGCCATGGCGCGCGAGGCGCCCGAGGACCCCTTCGCGGGCCTTGCCGACCCCGGCCAGTTGTCGGCCCGCCGCGATGCCGGGGGGCTGGACCTGGCGGACTCCACGGCCGAACCCGACCCCGCGCAGTTGCAAGACGACGCCCGCCGCGCCGAGGAGGCCGCGCTGTCCGTCGCCGGGGTCAGCCAGATCGACCAGTCCAGCGCCAGCTATTCGCGCCGCACGATCCATCTGGTGGCGTCGAACGGGTTCGCGGGCGGCTATCAGCGGACCTCGCGCCATACCGCCTGTGTGGCGATTACCGGCTCGGGCACGGCGATGGAACGGGACTGGGCCAGCGAGGGGCGCATCTTTCAAGCCGACCTGCCCACCCCTGAGGAGATCGGCCGCCAGGCCGGCGAACGCGCCGCCGCCCGCAAGGGCAGCCGAAAGCCGCCGTCGGGTGGCTATCCGGTGCTCTATGACGAACGGGTTGCGGCGTCGCTTGTCGGGCATCTGACCGGGGCGATCAACGGCACCGCCATCGCCCGCGGCGCCAGCTGGCTGCGCGATGCGCTGGGCAAGCCCGTTCTGCCGCCGGGGTTCGACCTGATCGAGGACCCGCTGCGCGTCCGCATCGCCGGCACCCGGCCCTTCGATGCCGAGGGGCTGGCGACCACCCGCCGCGCCTGGGTTCAGGACGGTGTGCTGCAAGGCTGGGTGCTGGACCTGGCCACCGCGCGCAAGCTGCGGATGACCAGCACCGCGAACGCGGCGCGCGGCCCCTCGGCACCGCCCTCGCCCAGCCTGTCGAACCTGGCGCTGACCCAGGGCGCCGCCAGCCGCGCGGATCTGATCCGCGACATGGGGACCGGGTTGCTGATTACCGCGCTTATCGGTTCGACCATCAACCCGACCACCGGGGATTATTCGCGCGGGGCGTCGGGCTTTTGGGTCGAGAACGGCGAAATCGCCTATCCGGTCAACGAATGCACCGTGGCGGGCAATCTGCGCGACATGCTGATGCGGATGACCGCGGCCAATGACGCCCGCGCGCATCTCAGCACGCAGGTTCCCTCTTTGCTGGTCGAGGGGCTGACGATTGCCGGGGCCTGACACGGATCTGGCGCTGCTGCTCGACGCCGCGCGCGGCGCGGGCGAGATCGCCCAGCGCCATTTTCGTGCCGGGGGCAGGGTCTGGGACAAGGGCGGCGGCCAGGGCCCCGTGACCGAGGCCGACCTGGCCGTCAACGACTATCTGCAAAGCCGCCTTTGCGCCGCGCGCCCGGGCTATGGCTGGCTCAGCGAGGAAAGCGATCCGCTGGGCGATCTGGCGCGGTTGCAGGCCGATACGCTGTTCGTCGTCGATCCGATCGATGGCACCCGGGCCTTCATCGAGGGGCAGAACGGCTTTGCCCATGCGCTGGCCGTGGTCCGGGCCGGCCAGCCGGTGGCGGCGGTGGTGCATCTGCCGATGATGGGGCTGACCTATGCCGCGCGACAGGGCGGTGGCGCGCAATTGAACGGTGCGCCTATCACCGTGACCGGGCATCGGGACGCGGCGGGGGCGCGCGTGCTGGCCACGCGCCCGGCGATGGACCCGCAGCACTGGCCCGGCGGCGTGCCCGCGTTCGAGCGCCACTTCCGCCCCTCGCTGGCCTGGCGCCTGGCGCTGGTGGCCGAGGGGCGCTTCGACGCCATGCTGACGCTGCGCGACGCCTGGGACTGGGACATCGCCGGCGCCGCGCTGATCGTGGCCGAGGCCGGCGGGGTCGTGACCGACCGGGCTGGCGCGCCCTTGCGTTTCAACACCGCCCAGGCACGCAGCCCCGGGGTGGTCGCGGCTGGCCCCGCGTTGCAGGCCACGTTGCTCGAACGGCTGACGGCCCCCGGCCCCGCGCCGCTGCCGCCGCCCGATCTGCGGCGGGCACCGCGATGACGCGCGCGGCGCCCGCCCGCCCGCGCCCGGGCGTCTGGTTGCACGCCGGCGATCCGGCGTCGCTGCCGGGTCTGTCGGTGCTGGCCGCCCATCTGGCCGAGCAACCCGAGGCGCCCCGCACCCGGCTGACAGGCGGACCTCAGGCCCCGGGGCCCGGGGACGACCCGCGGGCCATCGAAGCCGCGATCGATGCGTTCGGGGCGCGGGTGCTGGTGCTGGCGGGCGGCGTGCTGCCGGTCCCGCTGATCGAACGGGCGCGGGCACGCGGGGTGGCGCTGGTGCTGGTGGACGCGGTGAACCCGGTGCCCTCGGCCGGGTGGCGCATCCTGCCCGGCTATGCGCGCGGGGTGCTTTCCCAGTTCCAGCAGATCCACGCGCGCGACACCGCGGCCGCGGCTGCGATCTCGCGCACGGTCAAGGGCGCGGTGCCGGTGTTGGTGACGGGCGCCTTGGCGCGCCATGCGCCGGTGCGCGGCTGCAATGCGCCGGAACTCGATGCGCTGCGCCAGGCGTTGGGTGCGCGGCCGGTCTGGTTCGCCCATGCCCTGCCCGAGTCCGAATCCGATGCGGTCTTTTTAGCCCATGCCCATGCATTGCGCCGCGCGCCGCGCCTGTTGCTGATCGTTCAGCCCGCCGATCCGGGGCTGGGCGCCGGCATGGCCGCGCGCGCGGCGGATGTGGGATTCGTGCGCGCGCGCCGGTCCCAGGACGAGGACATCGCCGAAACGTCGCAGGTCTATCTGGCCGATACCGAGGACGACCCCGGCCTGTTCCTGCGGCTGGCGCCGGTCACCTATCTGGGCGGGTCGCTGTCGCCCCAGGCCGCGACCCCGTCGCCGGTGAGCGCGGCGGCGCTGGGCTCGGCGCTGGTCTTCGGGCCGCAGGCCTCGGCCGGGGACCGGGTGTTCCTGGACGCGCTGCGCCGGCTGGGCGGCGGGCGCCAGATCGGCACGGCGGCGGACCTGGGCGAGGCGATCAGCACCCTGCTGTCCCCCGAAGCCGGGGCGGAAGCGGCGCTCAGGGCCTGGACCCTGGCGACCGAAGGCTCCGAGGCCACGCACACCGTGGCGCGGGCGATCTGCGACTGGCTGGACCTGAACGCCGGAGGCCCATCATGAGGCCGCCGGCCTATTGGTTCAACCCGCCGGGCCGCCCCGGCTGGCAGGCCCGGTTGCTGGCGCCGCTGGGCTGGCTCTATACGCGCGCCACCGCCCGACGCCTGACGCGAGCGGGGTATCGTGCATCGGTGCCGGTGATCTGCGTCGGCAATCTCAACGCCGGCGGCGCGGGCAAGACGCCGACGGTGATCGCGCTGATGCAGGCGCTGGCGGCGCGCGGGGTCTCAGCGCATGTCGTGTCGCGCGGGTATGGCGGGACGGCGGCGGGGCCGCTCAGGGTGGACGAGCGCCGCCACACCGCCGCCGAGGTGGGCGACGAGCCGCTGCTGGTGGCTGCGTTCGGCCCGGTCTGGGTGGCCCGGGATCGCGCCGCGGGCGTGCGCGCGGCCGAGGCCGCCGGCGCCGCGGTCGTGTTGCTGGACGACGGGTTCCAGAACCCGGGCGTGGCCAAGTCGGCCTCGGTCGTGGTGGTTGACGCGGGCGTCGGCTTCGGCAACGCGCGCTGCATTCCCGCAGGCCCGCTGCGCGAGCCTGTGGCGGTGGGCCTGGCGCGCGCCCGCGCGGTGCTGGTGATCGGACCCGAAGATGCGCAAACCCGCTTCGCGGCGCAGTGGCGGGGGCGGCTGGACGTGCCGCTGTTCACCGGACAGCTGCGGGTGCTGGATACCGGAATGCCCTGGGGCCAGGTGCGCGCGCTGGGTTTTGCCGGGATCGGCCGTCCGGAAAAGTTCTTTGACACCCTGCGCGAGACCGGCGCCCGGGTGATCCGGACCCAGGCGCTGGACGACCACCAGCCGCTGACGCCGGCGCTGTTCGCGCGGCTTGAAGCCGAGGCGGTGCGCCACCACGCGCAACTGGTGACGACCGAAAAGGACGCAGTGCGTCTGCCGCCCGGGCAGCGGCGCAAGGTGCTGACGCTGCCGGTGCGGCTGGCGCTGGACGACGAGGGCGGGCTGCTGACGGCGCTGGGCCTGTAAGGGCACCGTAGGGTGCGTGCAAGCACGCACCTTACGCGCCGGCCCTCGCGATGCGCAGCAGGGCCTCGCAATCCGCGTGCGCTTCAAGGTGATCGGCCAGGGCTTCGAGCGTTTCCTCGACCCCCTGGGCATAGGCAAGGTCGCTGCCCCCTGCGCCGAGTCCGCGAAGGAACGCCTTGCGAAACCCGTCCGCGCTGAAGAGTCCGTGCAGATAGCTGCCCATCACGCGCCCGTCGGCGCGCATCGCTCCCTCGTCGGTGCCGTCCACAAGAAACAGCGGTCGCGCGCGGTCCGCCCCTTCGGTGCGGCCGATATGGATCTCGTAGCCCAGCGCGGCCTCGCCCGAGGCCGCGTGCACCGCCCGCGTCAGCGTCACGCGCTTTTCGGGCGTCATCACCGTATCCACCGCCAGCAGGCCCAGCCCCTGCACCGTTCCCGGCGCGCCCTCGATCCCGTCGGGGTCGCTGATCGTGCGGCCCAGCATCTGATAGCCGCCGCACAGCCCCATCACCCGCGCCCCACGCCGCAGCGCCGCCGCCAGATCCACGTCCCAGCCCTGTTCGCGGAACCGCGCCAAGTCGGCGATGGTCGATTTCGACCCCGGGATGAGGATCAGATCGGCCTCGACCGGCAAGGGCTGGCCCGGGGGGATGATCTCGACGCTGACACCGGGTTCGGCCATCAGCGGGTCCAGATCGTCGAAATTGGCGATCCTGTCCAGTTGCGGCACGGCGACACGGAACCCGCCCGCGCCGCTTTTGCGCCTGAGATCGGCAGCGTCCTCGGCCGGCAGGCGGTGGGCCAGGGGAAACCAGGGGATCACCCCCAGCCCGGTCCAGCCGGTGCGCGCCGCGATCAGCGCATAGCCGTCGTCAAAGAGCCGAGGATCGCCGCGAAACTTGTTGATGACAAACCCCTTGATGAGGGAAGCGTCGCCGGCGTCCAGCACCGCCTGGGTGCCGACCATCTGCGCGATCACCCCGCCGCGGTCGATGTCGCCCGCCAGAACCACCGGCACCCGCGCGGCCTGGGCAAAGCCCATGTTGGCGATGTCGCCGGCGCGCAGGTTGACCTCGGCCGGGCTGCCGGCGCCTTCGACCAGGATCAGATCGGCCTCGGCCTGCAACCGCCGGAAGCTGTCCAGCACCGCGCCCAGGAGCTGCGGCTTCAGCGCCGCATAGTCGCGCGCCCGGGCGGTGGTCATCCGCTTGCCCTGCACGATCACCTGGGCACCCGTCTCGCTTTCGGGCTTCAGCAGGATCGGGTTCATGTGCACCGACGGCGCGACGCCGCAGGCCATCGCCTGCATGGCCTGGGCGCGGCCGATCTCGGCCCCGTCGGGTGTCACGGCGGCGTTGTTCGACATGTTCTGCGGCTTGAACGGGCGCACCGTCAGGCCGCGCCGGGCAAAGACCCGGCAGAACCCGGCGACCAACATCGACTTGCCGACGTTCGAGCCCGCCCCCTGGATCATCACGCTTGCCGTCATCGAAGCCTCCGGTCGTCGCAGGGCCCAACCCCTAACCCAGCCGGATTGCCGAGGGAAGCGGTTGGCAGCGCGCCCGTGCGCGTCTAGTTTGGCACCGAGTCCGACCGAGAGACCCCGAATGCCCCGCCGCTGGACCGAAACACTGGAAGCCCTGGCGGAAAGCACCGTGATCCGGGGCGCCCTGGGGCTGGCGCTGGCGGCGCTGGGGCTCAGCGTGCTGCGCCACCTCGCGGCCGAGGTCCGCCCCGAGGACATCGCCCGCGACCTGGCCGCCACGCCGCTGCGCGACATCCTGCTGGCGCTGGCGGCGACGGCGATCAGCTTTCTGGCGCTGGGTGGCTACGACGTGGTGACCGCACCGCCCGGGCTGTTGCCGCGCCGGCTGGCGATGCTGGGGGGCGCGGCCGGCTACGCGGTGTCGAACCTGTTCGGCGTCAGCTGGTTGACGGGCGGCCTGCTGCGGCACCGGATCTATGCGCCCAGGGGCATCGACGCGGTGCGCGTGGCCTCGATGATCGGCGCGGTGTGGTTCGGGTTCTGGCTGGCGATCCTGACGCTGATCGGCCTGATCCTGCTCAGCGCCTTTGACATGCCGCGCGGGGTGTTCGGATTGCAGGGGCTGCCTGCCCGGGCGCTGGGCGCGGTCCTGCTGGCGATCGTCGCGGCCGGGGTGGCGCTGAGCGGACCCGATGGCCGCAAGGTGCCGCTGGGTCACTGGTCCATCACCTTGCCGGGGCGGGGCCAGGTGCTGCGGGTGATGGCGCTGGCGCTGGCCGATGTGCTGGGCGCCGCGGTCGCGCTATACGGGTTGCTGCCGGCCGAGGTGACCACGAGCTTCGCGGTGTTCTTCGTGGTCTTTGTCGCGGCACTTGGGCTGGGCGTCGCCAGCCACGCGCCCGGCGGGCTGGGGGTGTTCGAGGCGACGCTGGTGGCCGGCCTGGGCGCCGCGGGGCGGTCCGACGTGTTGGCGGCCCTGCTGGTCTATCGGCTGATTTACTACCTGCTGCCCTTCGTGGTTCTGTTCATTCCGGCGCTGATGGCGATGCGCCGCCAATCCGGGAGGGGCCGATGATCCGCAACTTCAAGGACCACGCGAACAACGAACGCACCTTTCTGGCCTGGGTGCGCACGGCGACGACGATCGTCGGGTTCGGCCTGGCGGCGGGGCGCATCGGGGGCGCGGTGCCGCCGCTGTGGACAGAGCTTGCGCTGTTTGCCTCGGGGTTTCTGCTGGTGGTGGTGGCGTTCGGGCGGATGGTCTGGCTGCGCCGCCGGATCGAGCGCAGCGAAACGCTGGATGACGGGGGGCTTGCGGCCGACATCTTTCTGTTCGTCCTGGTCGCGGTGCTGATGGGGGTGCTGGCCCTGTTCGGCTGGCACCTGGCCACCTAGCCCAGCAACTCGCGCACGGCGTGGTGAAAGATCGCCACGCCCTGGGCGATCAGCGCGTCGGGAAAATCGTAGGTCTGGGTGTGCAACTGCGGATGGTCCGCCCCCGCGCCCAGCAGCACCATCGCCGATTTCGCCCCGGCGCCGCCGAAACGGCCGAAGTCCTCGGACCCGCGCATCGGCAGATCGCCCGGATCGTGGCCGATGCCGGCGCTGTCCAGCGCGCGCGCCAGAACGGCGGTGGCCTCAGGGTGGTTCGCGCAGGCGTGGAAATGATCGTGCACCGCAAAGGCGACATCGAGACCCGCCGCCTGCGCCTGGGCGCGGGCCAGGTCCTGCGCCTGGGTCAGCAGGTCGGTCAGATCGGTGTCCGACAGACCCCTGAGGGTGACCCACAACTCGGCCTCGCCGGGGGCGATGCCAAAGGCGGGCTCGCCCATTCTGAGATGCGTGATCGTTGCCAGCCGGAAGCCCGGCCCCATCGCGCCGCCCGGTCCCATCGCCCTGAGCCCGTCGATCAGTGCCGGCAGCGCGGGGGTCGGCGCGTGGCCCGTTTCCGGCATCGAGGCGTGGGCCGTGCCGCCCGTCAGCGTGATCCGCAGGCCCAGCGAGGCGCAGTTCACCGGCCCCGGCGCCAGCCAGGCCTGCCCCAGGGGGATGCCCGGGAAATTGTGCAGCGACAGCGCCCAGTCGGGCATCAGCGGGGCAAAGGCCGGGTCTGCCAGCACTGCGGCGGCGCCCGAGCCGTCCTCCTCCGCCGGCTGGAACATCAGCACCACCCGCCCCCGCGCCGGCCGCCGGCGCGCCAGCAGCCGCGCCAGCCCCAGCAGGATCGTCGAATGCCCGTCATGGCCGCACAAATGGCCGACACCTGGGATTTCGCTGGCGTGTTCGACGCGGCCCAGTTCCACGATCGGCAACGCGTCCAGTTCGCTGCGCACCATCACCGTGGGGCCGGGCTGGCCGCTGTCATAGACCGCCGCGACCCCGTGTCCGCCCAGTCCCGTCACCACGCGGTCGGGGCTGGGCAGGGCGGCGGCGACGCTGCGCGCGGTCTGCCTCTCGTGCCCCGAGACCTCGGGCCGGCGGTGCAGGGCGTGGCGAAAGTCGGTCAGTTCGACGATATCGGCGTTGGTCAGGGACATGCGAGGGCTCCTTGTGCGGGCATCCTGTCACCCGGGCGCGGCGGGGTCCAGCCACTCTGCGACGGCCCCCGGGGTCAAGCCCAGCGCCGCCTTGGCGACCAAAGCCAGCGCG
>Ga0116152_10001894_pt1 | contig 17101 bp, 16 predicted proteins | sample AD_UKC119_MetaG_FD_89894 | JGI IMG/M metagenome (GOLD analysis project Ga0116152, IMG submission 89894) | Active sludge microbial communities of municipal wastewater-treating anaerobic digesters from Hong Kong - AD_UKC119_MetaG | ecosystem: Engineered > Bioreactor > Anaerobic > Digestate... | reverse complement strand
TGTTCCAGGCGGTGTCGGTGATCACGGCGGAGATTGCGCCCAGCGTATGGCCGTCGAGGATCAGGGTCGGGGCAACTTCCTGGAACATGTTGGCATAGTAGTTGGCGATCGGCTGCTCTGCGCCGTCAACATCGCCCTTCTGCAGGCCGGTGTACAGCTCTGTGAAGGTGTAAACGGTCGGGTTTGCGCCAAGGTTCTTCACCATACCGGTCATAACCGGGTCTTCGGATACGCGGATCTTGAGGCCGGCGAGGTCTTCGATGCCGTTGACTTCCACGCCCGTGCGGAAGAAGAAGTGACGGAAGCCCTCTTCGCCGTAGAACAGGCCGCGCAGCGGGATACCCAGCTCCTGGGGCTGATTGAGGAACTCTTTGGCCAGATCGCTGTTGGCGAAGTTCCAGAAGTGCTCACGGCTTACAAACGTGTAAGGGATGGACAGCAGCGTGGACTTCGTGCAGCCGTAGCTGGTGAGTGCGAAAGCGGATACACGCAGGATGTCTACGCTGGTGCCGCCGCCAAGCAGGTCGTCCAAAATCTGGGACTCGGTGCCCAGCGTGCCGGAGAAGTGCGCGTCGATGATGATCTGCCCGCCGGACAGCTCCTCAACCTTGTCTTTGAAAACCTGGCCGAGCGTGCCTACGAAGCTGGTTTCCGGGTTGACTTCGGAATATACCAGAGTGATGGGATCGTCCGCCATGGCAACCGCGCTGACAGACAGGATCATGGCAAGCGCAAGAACGAGAGACAGAATCTTTTTCATGTGGTTTCCTCCTTATCGGTGTTTAGTTGTTCAGCAGAGCGCGCGTTCGGCTCCCCTGTTTTGACCACATTCTATCATATTGTGTTTGCAGCGTCAATGATTTTTTCGCATTTTTCTGAAATTTGTATACAAGTCCATGCAATGCGCAACTGCTGATATACTTGACAAAGCCTTTTGCATACTAGTATTGCTCTTCTTTTTTTCACTAGTTGTATGCATTTTAAGAGCACAGTTTTCGCCCTCCGAATCCGGCACATTCTGTGTGCCGCCACCCGCCAAACCCGTGCTGTGTAAGGGCTACCACAAAATGTGCCTTGCAAAGCCGCCGCGAATATGTCACAATAAAATCCGAACCGACCGCGAAATGGGAGGCGGATGTATGGACGCGCAAACAGCCATCACGGTCCCCGTGACCCTCGATAAAAAAACATTTCAGCATTTTGGCAGGTTTGATACGTTCCGCCGCCAAAAGCGCTGGCGGCTGCCCATCTGGTTTATGGTGATCATGCTGGGCTTTGCCACCTATATCTTTTTCCAGACGGACAAGGCGCAGTCCGGCCTGATCGGCGGCGTGCTGACCGGGATCGGGCTGAGCCTGCCGATCGTGTATTTTTCCTCCTTTTTCCTCACGCTGCGGGAAAACGTAAAAAAATACGGCCTGCCGCGCCGCGTATATACGCTGAAGCTGACGGACCAGGACGTGTATATCCACTCCGAGATCAACAAAGACGAACAGATGACCCTGCCGTGGGACAAGCTGTTTGCGGCATGGCGCGCACCCGACGCCGTGTACCTGTATGTGCTGCCCTCACGGGCGTTTATCCTGCCCGCGGGGCAGGCCGACGCACCCGACGACGCGCTGTGGGCGCTGATCACGGCGCGCCTGCCCGCCGACCGGTGCCGCGACCTGCGCCGCGGAGGCAGCGCCGCATGATCGCGCAGGCGCTGGTGTTTAATCCCTCCCGCGAGGTGCTGATGGTGCGCCAGTACGTGCAGCGCGGCGATATCGTATGGAATTTTCCGGGCGGGCAGGTGGAAGCGGGCGAAACCGCCGAGGCCGCCTGTATCCGCGAGGTAAAAGAAGAAACAGGCTACGACGTGAAAATCGTTCGCCTGCTGCACTATGATCCGTCCATCGGGGACGGCAAATATTCCTATCTGGCCGAGGTAACGGGCGGCGCGCTGACGCTGGACTACAGCCTGCCCGACAATGACGATCTGCTGGCCAACGCCTGGGTGCGCACGGACGATCCCGCCAAATGGGACGCCTATACGCTCGATCTTCTGGCGCGGTATCGGGCAGGCGTGCCTGCCGAATAGGCGGTTAAAGCGCTTTCATCATCAGCAGCTCCGCCGCCTGCACATACGGCGGCGTATCCAGCAGCAGACAGCCGGTATCCTTATAGCCGAGCTTGCGGTAAAAATGCTGCGCGCCCTCATCCGCCTGCGTGGAGGTCATCACGCAGCGGTAACCAAGGACGCACATTTCCTTTTCCCACTGCGCCATCGCCTGCCGGCCGCAGCCCTGGCCGCGGGCGGCCTCCGCAAAATAAATCAGCGTCAAAAACGGAATTTCATCCCAAAACAGGTTGTACCGCAGCACGCCGACCGGTATTTGATCGGCCTTAAGCAGATAACACCGGTGGTCTTTCATCTTGCGCAGCAGCTCGTTTTGGGCAATTTGCGTGTCAAACCGGCGCCATGCCGTGATATCGTCAGGCGTCGCATATTCCATGGCAAACATCGTTTTCCCCTCCCGCATAGCAAACAAACTCCCGCAGGATCTCCGCCGTATCCAGTATGGCGGCCTGCGCCAGCGTATAGCGGCGCAGCAGATGCCCGACGAACGCGCATCCCAAATAATATCCCACGTCGGCATGCCCTTCGTAGTTTTCCCAGTCGCCGAAGAAATCCTGCGTGCTCTCTCCGGCCCGCATCCTGCGCAGATACTCCCGCTTGATCTCATCCTCATGGCTCCGGCACCATTCCAGCCATCCGTCCCGATCCTGATGATAGGCGGAAGTGTTGCCCAGCAGCAGCTGTTCGCACCGCATGGCGATTCCCTCACGGTACAGCTGCCAAAGGGCCTTTTCGTTTTGCCCCTTGACCGTACTGCGGCCGCCGCGCATGGCGTCGTGCCAAAGGTGGCCCAGCTCATGGTACACAAGCGCACACAGGGTGTCCCGATCGCACCAATCCAGCTCGATGATTTTTTCGATGCCCAGCAGTACGGCGGGCCTGCTATCCAGCGCGGTAGCCCAGCCCGCGCCGCTGCCAAGGCCCAGGTACAGGATGATATCCGCGTCGGGCGCAAGCCCGAGTGTCGCTTCCATTCTTGCCTGCAAATTCCCTGTGCAGGCAGCAAAGGATTCATGTACCCGCCGCATTTGCTCCCTGTCGGTCAGGGCCGCCCTGACCAGCGGCAGCACATCCCGCCCGAAATCGTATGCCGCGGTATCCGCCTCCACCTTGCCGGCCAGCGTGGCGGAGATGGTTGCCGCATAAGCCCTCCATGCCGGCAGGGAGAAATGATCCGTCGGGAAATGCGTTTCGATTTCGGGATAAGTATCGCGTATTCTCATGGTTATGCGCTCCCGTTTCTTTACAGCGTGATCCAGTACCGCTGTTTGATAATGCCGTCGTCCACGATTTCGTTTTCCAGCACGCCGCCGCATTTTCGGATGGTGCGGGCGGACGCGATATTGCTTTTATCACAGGTGACCAGGGCGCGCGTTATCCCCAGCGCCCTGGCATGCGGCAGCGTGGCCGCCAGCATGGCCGCGGCATGCCCCTGCCGCCGGAAGCCCGGGCGCACGCCGTACCCGATGTGCCCGCCGCAGCGCAGCAGATGCTCGTTAAGCGTATGGCGCAGGTTGACCGCGCCGATCACCGTGCCCTGCGGGTCCATCCAAAAATAGGTGTGCGCCGTTACCCAGTTGTCGGGCGCCTGCGTTTCCATGCGCAGGGTATCCTCCAGCCACGCCGCGTAGCTGCGGCCCTGCAGCCGCGCCGAAAACGGGGTGATCGGCTCTCCGTGCGCGGCCCAGTCCTCCTGAAACGCCATAAATGCGGCCTCCATGCCAGGCTCCGGTCTGCAAAGCTCCATCCCGTACTCTCCTTCTGCCCGCAGGGGCGGCGGCGGTTGATTTTTATGCACCGTTTGGATCAGTATACGCGGCGGCCGGCCCGCCGTCAAACGCGCCGCAGGCAGTGCAAACCGGCCTGTGCAGCGCGTTTTCATCCGCGTGCGGCTGCCCGTTACATTTGTAAAGATATCGCCAGGCCGGGGAAAGCCCTGTATGTTGATGTATACTATATTTAGAATGTTCTATACAAAAGACAAATGCAAGGCATGGAGGATGAATGCGTATGCGCAGCACGAAAGGGTTCCACGGTTTGATTGCATGGGCGCTTGCCCTGGCGCTGCTCCTTACCTGTACAGCCGCGCTTGCGCAGGATACCGCCGCGCAAGCGCTGTATACCACAGCGGCCTCCGCCATTGAAGAGCAGGACGCCGTTGACGCGGCGCTGCTGGCGGAAGCCGAGCTGGGCTACACGTTTGCCGATCCGCTGTGCGTGGTCAACCCCTACGGCAGCGTGCCGCTGTCCGCCGTCATTCTTTTTGACACGGAAGCGGAAACCGCCGTCACCCTCACCGTGAAGGGCCATGCCGAAGAGGACGACGTGACCGCCGTGTTCGCCGCGGCCACGCGGCATGTGCTGCCCGTGATCGGCCTGTATGCCGACGAGGCTAACACCGTGGTGCTGACCCTGTCCGACGGCAGCACCTCCACCGTAACGGTGCAGACCGAAAGCATTGAAGACGAAGCGCTGCTGGCCGGTACGGTCACCGTGCCCGCCGGCGAGAGCTACGATTATACGGAGCTGACCTTCCTGTCCGTCGGCAACACCCAGTGCATCGCCGCGTACGACAGCAAGGGCGACCTGCGCTACTACGCCGATTTTCCGGCCAGGCGCACCACGCCGGTGCGCCAGCTCGCCAACGGGCACTATCTGGTCGCGTCCGACAACACCGCCGAGGAAACCGAGGCAAACGGCGGATTTATGGAGGTCGATCTCTGCGGCAAAATCTATGCCCTGTACAAGCTGCCCGGCGGCTTTCACCATGACGTAACGGTGCTGCCCGGCGGCAACTACCTCGTTGCCACCTCGCAGGACGACCTCGCCGTGCTGATGGATACGGTGGTGGAGGTGGATTGCGAAACCGGCGACATCGTGTGGACGCTGGACTTAAGCGATCTGCTGGATTCCGCCGACGGCGGCAGCACCCTCTACCGGGAAAAGGACTGGGCGCACATGAACGCAATTGCCTATGATGCGGCGACCGACAGCGTGCTGCTGTCCTGCCGCGCGATCAACGCGGTGGTCTCCGTCGACAAAACAGCCAAAACCGTCAACTGGATTCTGGGCGACCCCGAAGGCTGGACGAACACCGACCTTTCGCTGTTCTTCACCCCCGCCGAGGGGCAAACGGATTTTGAGTGGCAGTACGCCCAGCACGACGCGACGTTCCTTGACTCCACGCATATTCTGCTGTTTGACAACGGCACCGCCCGCTACAAAACCACCACCCCCGAGGACGGGCAAAACACCGCCAGCTACTCCCGGGCGGTGGTGTATGCCATCGATACCGATACCATGACCGTGACGCAGGAGTGGGCCTACGGCAAGGCCCTGGGGCTTGCGTGGTATTCCAGCCATTTCTGCAGCGCGGATTATGACGCGGATGCCGACGCCTACTGGCTTTGCAGCGGCGTAACCTCCTACGATACCGTCACGGACAACTATGTGGCAGCGGCCGCCGACGCCGCCGATTCGTCCACGGTGGAAACGCTGGCGAAGGTGGACTTGGTGCAGGGGACGGATTTGCTCTACGAGCTGGTGGTAAACGGTGCGGGCTACCGCGCGGCGCGCCTGGATCCCTATGCCTATCCCGCGCAGATTGATCTTTCGGTGTCCGGCGTAATCTATACATACACCGCGCAATAGCCGTCGATACGCGCAGCCTTGCGGCGCATTTTCATCGGCGTGCGCAGGTTCGGTTCGACGTTTGATTTCTTCCTATTCCAAAAATTATTTATAAAGCGTCAAAGCGGGCGGCTAAAAACCACGGTTCGCCTTGGTTTTGACGTGCTTCTTTGTCTTTTCTGGTGCCATTTTGGACAATCTTTCCGTACCCTCCGTATCTGATTGAAAAGCCTTACATCCGGTGCTATAATGCAAAACGTCTGTGCCCCGTTACACGCCTGGAATCAAGGATCCCGGCGCATGGAGCGCGACTGTATTGCATAGCTTCAATGGCGGAGAAAAGGAAGGGACCGGTTGGCTGCGACCGCGTATGCGGGTCGGAAGAGGGAGAAGGAGAGGGATTTTTTCACGTGTTATCTTATGAATTTTTGCTTGATCTCGCACTGATACTGCTGTTTACCAAGCTGCTGGGGATGGGAACCCGCAAGCTGCACATGCCCCAGGTGGTAGGCGCGCTGATCGCCGGCGTGGTGCTGGGCCCCTCGGTGCTCAATCTGCTGCACGACGTGACGTTCCTCAAAAAGACCGCGGAGCTCGGCGTGGTGGTGCTGATGTTCAACGCCGGATTGAACACCGATATGGACGAGATGAAGCACGCGGGCAAGGCCTCCTTCATCGTCGCGGTGATCGGCGTGCTGGTGCCGCTGCTGGGCGGCTTCGGCGTGGCGACGCTGTTCCACGTGGGTACGGCGGATGCCGGATCCAGCGTGTTTTTGCAAAACCTCTTCTTCGGCGTCATCCTCACGGCAACGTCCGTGAGCATTACCGTGGAAACCCTGCGCGAGCTGGGCAAGCTTTCCTCTCCCGTAGGCAGCGCAATCCTCGGCGCGGCGCTGATTGACGATATCATCGGCATTATCGCCCTCACCGTGGTGTCCTCCACGGCGGACTCCAGCGTGAATATCTGGATCACGCTTCTCAAAATTCTGCTGTTCTTCGTGTTTGTGGCCGGCGCCGGCTACATCTTCTACCGCCTGTTTACCTTCTTTAATAAGCGCGATAACCGCGACCTGCGCCGCTACGTGATCGTGGCGTTCGTGTTCTGCCTGCTGCTGGCGTTCAGCGCCGAGCACTTCTTCGGCGTGGCGGACATCACCGGCGCGTTCTTCGCGGGGCTGATCATCAGCCATACCGAGCGTACCAAATATCTGGCCAACCGCTTCTCCACACTGTCGTATATCCTGCTGTCGCCTATCTTTTTCGCCAGTCTCGGCCTCAACGTGGATCTGTCCAACGGCATTTCCAGCCATATCCTGGTGTTTGCCGGCGTGCTGCTGCTGGTGGCCGTGCTGACCAAGGTGGTCGGCTGCGGGCTGGGCGCCAAAATGTGCGGCTACTCCGGCCGCGAGTCCATGCAGATCGGCGTGGGCATGATGTCCCGCGGCGAGGTGGCGCTGATCATATCGCAAAAGGGCGTGGCGCTGGGGCTTTTGTCCACGGCGTACTTCGGCCCGATTATCCTGCTGGTGATCGCGACCTCCATCATCACTCCGATCATTTTGAAGCTCACCTTCTGTGAGCCCGGCCAGGGCGGCGGCAAGCTGGCCTGCATGCTGCACCGCAACAAGAATATCGCCAGCCCCGACGAAGAGTTCCCCAGCTGCGGGTTCACGCCGCAGAGTTAACCCTGGCAGGGGAAGAATATAATTATGGTAGATTTTAGATTGGCATAGGATTCGATATTATCTTTTGTGGCTGCCCTTAAGGGCAGCCACTTGTTTTATTCCTCTTTGTTGCCATCATGGCTGCGGGCGTGCAGCCACAGGGTTAGCGGCCACCAGATCACAAGCACCGCCGGGAACAGGCACCAGAAATAGTGGGGCGTGGAAAGCAGGTTGATGATCAGCAGCGTCAGCAGGATGTACAGTGTCGCCGTTACGGAAAACCGCTGCGCACCGGCGTGCGCGCCCCACACACTCAGCGGCCACCAGCCCACCGCCAGCACCGGGAACAAAAACCACGGATACCCGCCGGCGTTGGTGAACAGGTAGGTAAGCACGAACATCGCCGAAAGCAGCGCCATGGCGCACAGGGCGTAATGCAGCGGCTGGCGGCGGCCCGCGAAGTACGCGCTCATCGGCCACCAGAGCACGCCGAAGATCGGGTACATGCACCACGGATACCCGCCCGTGAGCACGTTTAAGATCACCATCGTCAGGATGATCATGCCGGAATATACGATCGAAATGCGAAAGCCTTTGGAAAGCCGCATCCACTTTTCGTTCATTTTCATTCACCTTCCCATACGACCGCGGCAGGCCCGCGGTGCTGCGGGCTGCGGGGCGATCCTTCGTCTTTGCTTGCCGGCGGACGGCATCCCCGTCCGCGCATCGGATACCCCTATTATAGCGGAGCGCGGGGCGGCCTGTCATGCGTTTTATGATATTCTAATGCAATCCCAATCAAACGCCGTTCCTGTTGCGATGTATCCAAAGCGCGGCGAAGACAGCAAAGGCCGACAGCCGCGGCGGATCAGGGTGCTTGTGTTTGGGCAGGTTGGGTGATATAGATCGCGGTCGGCCCGTCGCTGCCGCCGATGATCCCCACGGAAGATGTGCTGTGCAGCGCAACCGCGCCGGATACCACCAGCGCCGCGATCAGGAAAAACGTTATCATCAGACTATGTCGTGAAATCATGGTGTTGCCTCGATATTCAATGGTATTGCGAAATGGCCGGCCTATTCGGGCTTGGGCACGCCGCCGATCTTATCCGCGATATACAGGCCGTGGGCGGCGGCATGGGACAGCGAGCGGGTGAAACCGCCGCCGTCGCCGATGGCGTAGATATTGTGCGTGCCCTGCAGCTCAAAGTCGTCGGTGGCGGGGCGGGCGGAGTAATACTTGCACTCCACGCCGTACAAAAGCGTGTCATGGTTGGCGGTGCCGGGCGCGATCTTATCCAGTGCGTGCAGGGTTTCGAGTATATTATCCAGCTGGCGCTTGGGCATACACAGGCTCAGGTCGCCGGGCACGGCGGTCAGGGTAGGCCGTGTGGTGGACTGGAGCAGGCGCTTGGCGTCCGTGCGCCTGCCGTTTTCCAGATCGCCCAGGCGCTGCACCAGCACGCCGCCGCCGCTGATGAGGTTGGCAAGCGACGCTACATAGCGCGCGTACTCGATCGGCTTTTTGAACGGCTGCGTGAAGTGGATGGTGCTCAGCAGCGCAAAGTTGGAGTTTTCCGTTTTGCGGTCCGCACCGCGGTAGCTGTGGCCGTTGACGGTCATCACGCCGTCGGTGTTTTCCATCACGACGTTGCCGCGCTCGTTAAAGCAGAACATCCGCGTGGTATCGCCGTACTGCTTGGAGCGGTACCAGATCTTCGGCTCGTAAATCTTTTTGGAAAAATGATCCCAGATGATCGCCGGCAGCTCTACGCGCACGCCCACGTCCACCTGCGTGTTGGATACCTCGATCGCGTTTTTCATGCACCACTGGGCAAACATCCGGCTGCCGGCGCGGCCGACCGCAAAGATGATGGCGTCGGCAGTAAGCCGGCTGTCGTCGTTGAGCGTCAGCTCGTGGCGCTCCTTGTCGACGTCGGTCACCTCCGTATCGGTTACGATCTCGATATGCTTTTGGATTTCCGCCACCAGGCGGATCATCGTGTCGAAATTGCAGTCCGTGCCCAGGTGCTTGAGCTCCGCCTGCTGCATGTGCAGGTCGTGCTTGAGGCATTCTCGCTTCAGCTCGTTGTTGGGCGCAAAGCGCTCGGTCGTCGCGCCGTGGCGCACCAGGATTTCGTCCGCCTGCTCAATATAATCGCGCACGGTTTTTTCCGGCATAAAGTCGGTCAGCCAGCCGCCGTACTCGGTGGAGATCACATACTTGCCGTCGCTGAACGCGCCCGCGCCCGCGATACCCTCCATGATGGAGCAGGTTTTGCAGCCTACGCACGCGTCCAGCTTCTGGGTGATCATGGGGCACTTGCGCTTGGTAAGCGCGGCGCCCTTTTCAAACATCACGATGTGCAGCTCCGGGTTGATCTCGTTGAGCCGGTACGCCGCCATCAGGCCGCTGATGCCGCCGCCGATGATCGCAACGTCATAGTGTGTATGTTTGGTTTTCATTGTTTATCGCCTTTTTCCTTTGGTCGGTTGTTGCCGTGTTACAGTACAGTATACCACGGTTTATGCCCAATAGGCAGCGTTGATCTGCGGGCGCGATTGCAAAAACGCCACAATGCCCTTGGGCGTGAGCAGATGCCTGGGCACGCGCAGGCTTTCGTCCCGCACATCCACCAGCTGGTGCACGTCGCCGCCGGCAACCGCCAGCAGGTTGTTGTCGCGGGCAAAGGCGACCGCCTGCTCGTTGTGGCTTAGCTGGCGGATATTGCCGTTGTAGATCTCCACACCGTCCAGATACGCGGGATTCTGCGCCTTGCACCACGGGCGGAACGGGTGCGCCTGAAACAACAGCCAGCCGTGATCGCCGCAGTAGGCGTGAAAGTCCTTGAGCGAATAGCGGGACAGGCCGGTCGGCAGCTTGGCAAAGTCCGCTTCCTCCATGCCGTAGACCAGAAAATCGTTATCCGCGTCGAAAAACCGGAACTCCATGCCCGGCAGCACCGTAAAATCAAGCGTTTCCGCCGCTTTCTTCGCCGCATAATAGCCCTTCAAAAACAGGCTGCGCGTTTCCATGCTTTCAAACATGTCCGGCAGGTAGTGGTCCGTCACAATCGCGCCGCCATAGCCCTTTTGCGCAAAAAGACAGATACTCTCGCTCGCCGTGGCCACGCCGCAGGGGCTGGTTTCGGCGGTATGAAAATGAAACTCTGTTTTAACCAGTTGCTCGTTGATCATTTCGATGCGTTCTCCTATAACGGTATTTGGCGCGCCCTGAAGGCGCACCCTACCATCATACCATCAAATCGATATCCCGCAACCCCTGCCGCCCGTTATTTACCGCAGTTCAGTCCTCCGCCGCGCGCACCTGCGGCGTCAGGGTTTTATTCAGCTGTGTCGGCCAGTACAGGTAGCCGTATTCGATAAAATTGAACACGATCGCCTCATAATCCTCGCCCAACATCTGCACCACGTCGTCCAGCTGGCTGATCACCTCGTTGGGGTCGAAAAAGGCATTGGCCGCCTGCCCGTCCCATATACCGTAGTCCACGTAATAGGCGAGCAGCGCGGCGGGATCGCTCCCCACCTCAGCCACAACCTCGGGATAATGCGCGGCGTAATAATCCGCGTCAAACACCAGCCCGTAATCATCCGGCCCGTACTCCGCCACGCGGTAGGAAGGATCCTCAAAGAGGACAGAAACCGTTACCGAGCCATCCTCGTTTTGCGTGAAGGGAACCGGCGCACCGTTCACCGTAACGGTGAAATCATCCGTAAACACTGTGGCAGGCTTGGGCGCGAGCGTGATATCCGCGCGCAGGGTGGCGTACCCGGTGTCCGTGGCCTGCGTAACGGTGCTGCCCTGCAGGGCGGCCACGGTGGCATTGGTGTAAAAATCATCCACCGCGGCGGCCATGGAATCCAACACGTTGGCATAGGTGGCCTGCAGGGTAACAGCCGCCGAGGCAGCGGACGTATAGCACGGCCAGGCTTCAATCTCTTGGGCCAGCCAGTCGATCCGCTCCGACAGGAACGCGTACATGCCCTCGTAATTCTCCTGATAGGTGGGGTACACCACCGTTTCATACAGCCCAATGGGGTTCCACAGCACGTCGTTCATGGCGCGGGACGCGCTTTCCCACTGCCAGTACCAGGCAAGGGAATGCAGATACGTCCCATGCGCGTCCGTATCGCCCAATAGAATATCACGCACGATCGGCTCCAGCGTTTGCGAAAAGTACTGCTTTGCCATGGATTGAAACTCCGGAATGCGCAGCAGCCACCGGCCCCAGCCGCCCCCGCCCGATTCGGTGATGCCGGTGGGGTCGTCGGTATCGCACGTAAGGGAGTATGCCTTGTCAAAATCCCAAACCGGCCCCATGCGCACCTTGCTTTCGCCCTGCTCCATCACAAAATAGGATTGATGGTCCCACGCGGCGTAACACTTGGCAAGCTCGCAAACCCAGTAATACGGCACCATCGAATCCGCGTCGAAGACGTCCGTCCAGCTTTGGCCGGTGCTCGGGTTTACGCCGTAGTTGTGCAGCGTGGCGTTAAGCCCTTCAAACTTTTCGGCCAGATATTCCACGATATCCAGCGACGCAAACTCCGGATTTTTGACCACAAACAGGTCGCCTGTCGACAGGCAGAAATAGGATTGCGAGCCCTGATAGTGCGCACAGTCCATCTCCAGCAAATAGCCGCCGAGGCTGTAGTTGCCGCCGTCAAACACATCTTCGGTGGCATACAGCGCACTGCCGCCGGCGGATACGGCACTGACCTGCGCGTGCGTGGTGATATCCACGCCGATTTCCTGATTGAGGGTTTCCAGAATATCCTCATAATCCGCCACCTCCACGCGCCCTGTGCCAACCTCTATCTTTTCGCTCAGCAGATAGGTGCCGCGGTATTCCCCGTCATAATACAGGTCCACCGGCGTGCTGTGGGAGGTTTCCGTTTGCCCGAGCTCCAGCGCCAGGTCGTTGGAAACCCAATCGTGCAGCAGGGTTGGATCAAAATACAGCGCGAGCAGCACCCAGCGCTTGTTGGCCTCGCCCGGGTCTCCGGTATCCAGCAGATCGGTCTTTTTTGCCAGTTTGATCTGGTAGGCGCGCTTGTCGTCAGTGTTGTCGGGATCCGTCTGCACCCAGGTGGAGTTGCCGCGTCCCCGGATTTTCGGCATGGCCCCATCGTACACGGTGGTGCCGTCCGCACGCAGGAGCACCATGGTGCCCGAGGTTGTCCGCGAATGATCGTCGCAGTCCTCCAGCCATTGCCGCCCCTCGGCCTGCGGATCGGCGCTGGTGATGTACAGGGAGCGGAGGTTGGCGGAGAACATGAGGATGAGCGTTTCAGCCGCCCCGTTTTCGGCGGTGATTGTCACGGCATACTGCCCATCGTCCGGCACGGCGGCAAACAGGGCCGTCAGGTCCCACGCCCCGCCGGAAGCAAACGAAACCGATTGCCCGTTATCGCCGGTGGCCGTGAGCGTGCCCGCCGCGTCCACGATGAGGGCCAGCTTGTCCGCCCGCGCGCAGGAGGGCAAAAACAGATAGGTCTGCCCGCCCACTACCGTGGTGCGGATTACCGTACCGGCGCTGTCCGACGCCTGATAGGTAACCGAAAAGCCTTCCGCCGCGGCCATGCCGCCCAGCAAAAGGCAAACCAGAAGCAGGATACCCCCAGCCATTTCTTCAACCGTAAGCGCTCCTTACAAAGCACAATATTGACTTTTTTCGATGGGCAAAGCGCAATCCCTTTTCCAGGCGCTTGAATAATGTGTAAAATGATACCGGCAGCCGCACATCATAGTGCGGCTGCCGGTTTATGATATCCCGATTACTTTGCGGATTGCTTGACTCAATGCCGTTTCCCAACGCGTATTCATTGCCATCCGGCAAACAGCATTGGATTGCGGCGCTTGCGTTATCCTGTTACAATAACGGTACTTTATCAATGTCTTAAGGAGCAACGGCATGAATTTCACCATCCACACGCCGCGCCTCATGCTGCGGCCGCTGCAGCCGGAAGATGCGCCGGCTCTCCACAGCATCGCAAACCAGCCGCATATTCTCAAATGGATGCCGGACTGGGCGCTGTCGCCCGCAAAAACAAAACGGCTGATCGAGGCGATGGCCGCCCATTACCGCGCGGCCACGAAGGACGACGCCTGGGTACTCTTTGCCGTTTTGCTGCAGGGCGCGCTGATCGGCGTTGTCGGGATCGGCAACAAAAAAGAAGTGGACAACGAAATCGAAATCGCCTATTTCATCTCCGCCGACCATGCGGGCAGGGGCTACATTACCGAAGCCGCAAAGGCTGCGGCGCGCTGGGCGCTGGACAGCCTGCAGCTGGAGTATCTGATCGCCATCGTGGAGATCGATAATGATCCGTCCCAGCGCATTGTGGAAAAGTGCGGCTTTCAAAAGCTCGAAACCCGCAGGATCCTCAATGCCGGGGAAACCGAAGAAAAGCCCTTTTACTATTATCGCTTGTACCGCGCATAAGGCCCGTCGCCTACCGGTTGTCGATCACACGCTTGGTTTTCTTTTCGCTGCGGGGCAGGCCGCCGATGGGGGCGAGCTCGATCGCGGCGGTGACGCCGATCTGGGATTTGAACTTGGCGGCGAGAGTCTCGGCCAGGGCGGCCTGATCCACGCCGGGCTCGCACTCCACGGCGAGGGTGCAGCAATCGCGTCCCTGGGCATGGTCCAGCGTAAAACGGAACTCGCTGGACGCGCCGTCCACCTGCACCAGCAGATCGTCGATCTGGCTGGGGAAGATGTTGACGCCCTTGATCTTGACCATGTCGTCGGTACGGCCGACAATGGTGCCGATGCGCGGAAAGCGCGAGCCGCAGGCGCACTGCCCCGGGATAATCCGCGTAAGATCGTGCGTGCGGTAGCGGATCAGCGGCGCGCCCTGCTTTTTAAGCGTGGTAATCACCAGCTCGCCCACGGTGCCGTCGGGCACGGGCGCGCCGGTTACGGGATCAACCACCTCAATGTAGAGGAAATCGTCCCAGATGTGCATACCGGCATCCTCGTCGCAGCTGATGCCGATGCCCGGGCCGTAGATCTCAGTAAGGCCGTAAATATCGTACAGCTTGATGTGCAGGGTATCGGCAATGCGGCGGCGCATTTTTTCGCCCCAGCGCTCCGAGCCGATCACGCCGACGCGCAGCTTGATCTGGTCGTACAGGTTGCGCTTTTCAATCTCCTCGGCCAGCAGCAGCGCGTAGGACGACGTGGCGCACAGCACGGTGGTTTCCATATCAACCATCATTTTCAGCTGTTTGTCGGTGTTGCCGGGGCCCATGGGCACGCACATTGCGCCCAGCAGCTCCGCGCCCGCCTGAAAACCGATGCCCGCCGTCCACAGCCCGTACCCGGGCGTGATGTGGATGCGGTCCAGATTGGTCACCCCCGCCATGCGGTAGCAGCGGGCAAACATCTCCGCCCAGTCCTCCACATCCTTGCGGGTGTAGGGAATGATCACGGGCTTGCCCGTGGTGCCCGACGACGAGTGGATGCGCACCACGTCCTCCGGCGGCACGGCCATCAGGCCGAGGGGATAGGCGTCGCGCAGGTCTTCCTTGCCGGTAAAGCCGATTTTTTCAAAGTCTTGCCGGCTCTTGATATCCCGCGCGTCCACGCCTTTCAGCCGGTCGGCGTAAAAGCCGTCGATCACGCACAATTTCGCAATCTGCTGGCGAATGAGTTTCAGTTGGTCGATAGACATTTCCATGATAAGTCACCTCTGTTTGCGTAACTGATTCAGTTACTGCATCTTCTTTCGTTAGGTTAATATAGTATTCCGCCGGTCATCAGCAGCGCGCCGATGATCAGCGCCGCCGCGTCGCGGATGTGAAAGGGATAGGTCTTATAGCCGGACATGCGGGTACGCAGATGGAAACCGCGCGCCTCGGCGGCGATGGCCGTCGCATCGATCTTGCGCACGGAGATCATCAGCAGCGGCACGGCCAGCGGCAGGATCAGCTTCATCTTTTTGAAAAACCCGCCTACGTCCAGCTCCACGCCGCGCGCGGTCTGCGCCTCCATGATAGCGGCCATCTCGGAGAGGAACAGCGGAATAAACCGCAGTGTGGTGGCGATGGTAAATGCGTACTTGTAAGGCAGGCGCGTTACGCGCACCAGCGCGTTGGTCAGGTCGCTGTACTCGGTAATGGTCAGCATCAGCGCCAGCGGAATGCACGCGGCCACCAGCCGCAGGCAGATGGTAACCGCGGTACGGATGCCCTCGTCGGTAACAAACAGGAAAACGCGGTTGCCGCCGCGCGAGAACAGCAGCTGGAGGATGAATAAAAACACGCTGAACTTCAAAAGCCCGATCAGCACACGCATCGTTTTGTTGGTAATGCCGCCGATCATACCCAGCAGGATATCCGCCGCGAGCACAAACAGCAGGTAATACACGCTGCCCGCGGCAAAGGCCGACACGCTGATGAGGAACGCCAGCACAATCTTGGTGATGGGGTTCATGCGGTGCAGTACGCTATTGCCCGGGCAGTACTCAAGAATATTCTTCATCGCGTCGCCCTCCCCGCAAGTACCGCGGCGACCATCTCGTCGGCATAGGCGGCATCGGCAAACGCCCCGCCCAGCCGCTGCGCCAGCTGCACAATCTGCGGCGGCAGCACGGACGCTTGCCGCATCACCGCTTCGTCGCGGAATACCGCGCGGGTTTCGCCGTCCTTAAGCAGCGTGCCGCCCGATACCACCAGCACGCGGCGCGCAAAATCCAGCACGACCTCCATGTCGTGGCAGACCATCACCACGGTCACGCCCTGCCGGTTCAGCGCCGCAATGGCGTCCATCACCTGCATGCACTCGCGGTAGTCAAGGCCGGTGGTCGGCTCGTCCAAAATCATAATCTCCGGCTCCACGGCGATGATCGAGGCCAGCGCCACGCGCTGCCGCTCGCCGCGGCCCAGCGTAAAGGGATCCTGGTCGCCGTCAAAGCCGAACTGCGCCAGCACGCGCTCCACGCGCCGGTCGATCTCGGTCTTTTCCATGCCCTGCAGGGTCAGCCCGAAGGCGATTTCCTCGCGCACGGTGTTTTTGCAGATCTGACGGTCGGGATCCTGAAACAGAAAGCCCACATGCCGCGCGATCATGCTGGTTTTCGCCTGGGCGGTATCCAGCCCCGCCACGGTCACCGTGCCGGACGTGGGCTTGATCAGCCCGTCGATCAGCTTGGACACGGTGGTTTTGCCCGCGCCGTTTTCCCCGATGATGGACACGAACTCGCCCTTGTCCACGGTAAAGGACAGGTTTTTGATCAGCGAATCGCAGTCCGGATAGGCGTAGCAGACATTGTCAAACGTAATCATTGCAGCACCGCCTTCATCATAGCCTCGGCCTCGTCCACGTTCAGCGACAGCCGGTCGATCGGGACGCCCGCGGTGCGCAGGGCGTTGGAGAGCGTCACCACGCGCGGGCAGTTGACGCCCATTTCCTCCAGCTCCGCCGCGTGGGTGAGCACCTCGCGCACAGGGCCGCAGTACTTGAGCTGTCCCTTGTCCACCACGGCCAGCTCGCGGGCGAACTCCGACAGCAGCATGATCTTTTGCTCCACAATGACCACGGTGATGCCGTAGTCCTCGTTGAGCGTCTTGAGCAGCGTAAAGATCTGGCGGCTGGACACGGGGTCCAATTCGCCGGTCGGCTCGTCCAGCAGCAATATCTGCGGGCGCAGCGAAAGCACCGCC
>Ga0116152_10001892_pt1 | contig 17103 bp, 19 predicted proteins | sample AD_UKC119_MetaG_FD_89894 | JGI IMG/M metagenome (GOLD analysis project Ga0116152, IMG submission 89894) | Active sludge microbial communities of municipal wastewater-treating anaerobic digesters from Hong Kong - AD_UKC119_MetaG | ecosystem: Engineered > Bioreactor > Anaerobic > Digestate... | reverse complement strand
CATAGCAGCGTTACGAAAGGATAAAAAGACGAAAAGCAGGCTCAAAAGAGCCATTTTTTAGCCAATTGAAAAAAGTCATGATGACTTCATTGAGCGTTTACCATAAATTCTTCCGCTTTCTCCACCATTTTTTTATTTCCGCAGAAAAAAGGAACACGCTGATGAAGGGAAGTAGGCTGGATTTCCAAAATTCTTTCAAAACCATTACTGGCTTTTCCCCCAGCTTGCTCGGCGATCATGGCCATTGGGTTGCACTCATACAAAAGCCGAAGTTTTCCTTTTGGATCTTTTGATGTACTTGGATAAATATAAATACCTCCTTTTATCATATTTCTGTGAAAATCTGAAACTAGAGAACCAATATAACGAGAAGTATATGGGCGATCTTCTTCTTCTTTTTGGCAATACTTGATATAATCCTTAACGCCTTGGGGAAAATGAACATAATTCCCTTCGTTTACCGAATATATATGTCCATTCTCAGGAAATTTCATGTTTGGATGTGAAAGATAATAGGTGCCAATAGCTGGATTTAGTGTAAAACCATTAACACCGTGTCCTGTAGTGTAAACAATCATCGTTGAAGTACCATACACAATATAACCCGCGGCTACCTGATTAATGCCAGGCTGCAAAAAATCTTCAATAGTAACGGGAGTTCCGGAAGGTGTTATCCTTCTATAAATTGAAAAAATGGTCCCCACGGAAACGTTTACATCAATATTTGAAGAACCATCCAGGGGATCCATCAACACAACATACTTATTATCGTTCTTTTCGTTTCGCCCTTTTATGGTAATGAAATTGTCTTCTTCCTCACTGGCAATTCCGCAAACAATCTCCCGGTTGGTAAGTGTATTGATAAAAACTTCATTTGCAAAGACATCGAGTTTCTGTTGGTCTTCGCCCTGCACATTGGTATCGCCCGCAGTTCCCAAAATATCTACCAACCCGGCTTTGTTCACTTTGTGGTTTACCACTTTTGCCGCTAAACGGATGGAATTAATAAGTCGCGAAAGTTCTCCTGAAGAGTACTTGAATTCACCTTGATTTTCAATTATAAACTCGCCAAGAGATTGATTTATTTTTGCCATTGGGTTGAAGATATCCTGAATTTGACGCAAATATCGGGATTTTTAAGAAATTGAACCGATATTTGCAGGGCGAATTAATTAATTGGAAAATGAAAGTCCGCGAAGCTTTAAAAAAGGACATGCCGCAGGTTTTGGATCTAATACAGGAACTTGCCGTTTTTGAAAAAGAACCAGATGCCGTTGAAGTTACCGTACAGGATTTGGAACGCGAAGGTTATGGAAAAAATCCGCTGTTCCATTGTTTTGTTGCCGAAATTGAAAACGATATTGTAGGCGCAGCTTTGGTTTATTATCGCTTTTCTACTTGGAAAGGCCGAACGCTCCATCTTGAGGATTTAATCGTAAAAGAAGCCTGGCGGGGCAAAGGCATTGGCGAGGCCCTCTACAAAAAAACCATGCAATTTGCCTTTAACCAAGGCTTAAAACGAGTTGCGTGGGACGTGCTGGACTGGAATACCGGAGCCATAAAATTTTACGAGCGCAGCGGTGCAAAAATATTGGACGATTGGCGCGTGGTACATATGGACGAAACGGGGCTTAAAAAGTATATAAATTCATAAATCAAGTATCTGAATGAAAATCTTCAAATTTGGTGGTGCATCAATTAAAAATGCCGATAGTGTAAAAAATGTAGTTTCGGTAATAAACCAAACCGCCGAAAAAGATTTGGTTATCGTGGTTTCGGCCATGGGGAAGACCACCAATGCATTGGAGGAGGTAGTAAAGCAGTACTTTTTGGAATCTGGCGATTTAAAGAATGCATTACGGACCGTTTATGATTTTCACTACGAAATTTTAAAAGGTCTGTTCTCTTCCACCTCACATCCTGCTTTTATAGATTTGGACAAGATTTTTAAAGAGCTGAAGCGCTTTTTGGAAACCAATAAATCTAAAAACCATGCTTTCGTTTACGACCAAGTAGTATCATTTGGAGAACTGATTTCTTCTAAAATAGTTTCGGCATATTTTACTGAAATTGGAATCAACAATACTTGGTTGGACGTTCGCCAATGTATTAAAACCGATGCAAACTTCCGTGATGCCAATGTAGATTGGGAAAAAACCCAAGAGCGTATTTCAGAAAAAGTAAACAAAAAGGGAATTACCTTAACCCAAGGATTTTTGGGGTCGGAACATACAAATAATTTTACAACCACACTTGGCCGTGAAGGGAGTGATTACACGGCGGCAATTTTTGCCTACTGCTTAAATGCCGAAAATGTTACTATTTGGAAAGACGTTCCGGGCGTGTTGAATGCTGATCCACGCTATTTTACGCAAACCATGCTTCTGAACCACATAAGCTATCGCGAGGCGATAGAGCTTGCTTTTTACGGCGCTTCCGTAATTCACCCGAAAACATTGCAACCTTTGCAGCGCAAGGAAATTCCGCTTTTCGTAAAATCATTTTTAAACCCAACAGCTCCCGGAACCTGCGTAGGAAAAGGCGTAACACTGGATCCCGAAACCTCCTGTTTTATTCTCAAAAAAGATTTGGTGCTCATCTCGCTTTCGTCGTTGGACTTTTCATTTATGATGGAAGACAATATCGGCGACGTTTTTAAATGGCTTCACAAGTACAAAATGAAGGTTGAAATGATCCAAAATTCGGCCATTAGTTTTTCTGTCTGTGTGAACGATAAATTCAACAATTTGGAGGCATTGCTGGCTAAGCTTCGTGAAAAATTTAGCGTAAAATGGAATGAGAACGTAACGCTTTACACAATCCGTCATTTTAACCCCACTGAAGTAAAGGCACTTTCGGAAAATAAGAACGTACTTTTAAAACAAGAAAGCAAAGAGACGGTACAGTTGGTAATTAAGGAATAGTATCGATAGGTTTCGCTATCTTTGTTTAATACAAACAACCAAAATGTTTCATGGGATTAGTCAAAGCAAAGGAAGTTGCAAAAGCAATAAACGTTGATAAATTCGGCTTTCTGGGTACTTTTATGGGCTGGTCTTTGATGAAAGTTCTAAACATTACTACCCTCAACAAAATTTACGACAAACACAAGCATCTGCATGATCTGGAATTCATAAATGCCTTGCTTGAGGAGTTTGAAATAAAATTTGAAATTCCCGAGGAAGACCTTCGCCGAATCCCAAAAACAGGTGCTTTTATAACCATTTCGAACCATCCATTAGGCGGAATTGACGGAATTCTTCTTTTGAAATTATTGTTAGAGCACCGGCCCGATTTCAAAATAGTTGCCAATTTCCTATTGCACAGGATCGAACCACTTAAACCCTACGTTATGCCTGTTAATCCTTTTGAAGACAGGAAAGAGGTAAAATCCAGCATAGCTGGCTTTAAAGCGGCACTCAAACATTTACAGGACGGGCATCCGTTGGGCATTTTTCCGGCGGGCGAGGTTTCTACATATCGGGATGATAAGTTATTGGTCGATAAGCCTTGGGAAGAAGCTGCGATGAAATTGGTCAAAAAAGCCGAAGTCCCCGTAGTGCCAATATACTTCCACGCCAAAAACAGCAAGCTTTTCTACCGTTTGGCAAAAATGAGCGACACCTTGCGGACCGCAAAACTCCCTTCGGAACTGTTAACGCAAAAAGAACGCTTGATAAAGGTGCGCATTGGCAATGCCATTTCGGTTGAAGACCAAAAAGAGCACGAATCGCTGCCTGTTTTTACCGAATTTCTTCGGAAAAAGACCTATATGCTCTCCAATGCTTTTCAGAAGAAAAAATTGCTGGACAACATTCCGAAAACGCTAAAATTTCCGAAACCGCCAAAAAAAATTGCAGGGCCCATTCCGTTGAAGGCCATGGAAGCTGAAATTGAAAAACTGCGTGAAAACGATAAACGATTGCTCGTAAGCAAAAACTACGAAGTGTTTTTGGCCGAGGCAAACACAATACCATATATTTTACAGGAAATAGGCCGCTTGCGCGAAATTACCTTCCGAGAGGTGGGCGAAGGGACCAATAACAGCACCGATCTCGATAAATTTGACAGCTACTACCAGCACATGTTCCTTTGGGACAACGATGCACAGAAAATGGCCGGAGCATATAGAATGGGGCTGGGTTCCGAGATTTTTCGCCGCTTTGGGATTGATGGGTTTTATTTGCAAGACCTTTTCCGTTTTGAGCCCGAACTATATGAAATGATGAGCAAATCCATCGAGATGGGACGCGCATTCATCATTAAGGAATACCAACAGCGACCGATGCCGCTCTTTTTACTTTGGAAAGGAATTGTGCACACAACACTTCGCTACCCCGAACACCGCTATTTAATTGGCGGCGTGAGCATCAGCAACAAATTTTCAGAATTTTCAAAAAGCTTGATGATCGAGTTTATGAAATCCAACTATTACGATCCCTATGTGGCGCAGTACATCAATCCGAAGAAAGAATACAAGGTAAAATTGAAGGATGCCGACAAGGATTTCATTTTTGACGAAAGCGAGGCAGACCTCAACAAATTCGATAAAATAATTGACGAAGTAGAGCCGGGAAGCCTCCGCTTGCCCGTGCTTATCAAAAAATACATCAAACAGAACGCAAAAGTTGTAGCGTTTAACGTTGATCCTCTTTTCAATAATGCCGTGGATGGACTAATGTACATTCGCATTGCAGATTTGCCCGAAAGTACTGTAAAACCCGTGATGGAGGAATTTCAGGCAGAGCTGGAGAAAAAATATTCCGATAAAAATGATGGCCCTGCCGAAAACGATCTAAAAAACGGCCCGACAAAAGAAGGGCTTTAAAACAGTGTCGTCCTTAAAAAGACTAACGGGCGGTTGTGTTTTTCCAAATATTTTTGAAGCTGGCTATGTTTTGTTTGGTTAAGTCCTCATTGGCCATAAAAATATATCCCTCTCCCGTTTCCGGATGAAACCACATAATGCAGCAAGCACCGGGATCGGATCCCGTATGGCCAATCATTCCAGATTTTGAATACATCATAAAAAGACCGCTATTGGGCTCTTTGGGATTGATGTTTTCAACTGGGTTTTCCACTGAAAAGTTTCTTCGGAAAAGTTCGTCCCAAGATTCATCCTTCAGCAAATTAGATTGGTGGTCATACCCTTTTATCAATTCCTTCAAATAAATGGAAAGATCTGCAATGGAAGTCCTAAAACCCCCGTCTGGATAGGTAATGAGGGTGTAGGGCCTAAGCGGTTCATCATCTTCTCCATACAGTATTGCGTGTTTTGCAGTATCTATTTCGGCATAACTCCAGCCCGAATCTTCCATTTTTAAGGGGTCGAGGATGTGCGTTTTGGTAAATTCGGAAAACGGAATGCCCGAAACCCTTTCGATAACATAAGCCGCCAAGGCCGCCCCAATATTGGAATAGGTATATGCCTTGCCGCTCTCTGCCTTGCTAAAGTTTTTCTTTGAATAAAGATCGCCTCCCTTTTCAAGATACTGTTTTAAAAATTCGCCCAGCGCCATTTTGGGCCGCTCCCCTTCGCAATAGGATTTTAGATAGTATTTTTCATTATCGACAATTCCTGATGTATGTGTGGCGAGCTGACGAAGGGTAATGTGGCTACCTTCTTCTGTCCAAGGGTTTTGCAATTGAAAATCGAGATATTCCTGAATGTTTTGGTCTAGATCCAAAAGCCCTTTTTCCTTGGCGATCATCAAGGAAACGCCAATGAGGGTCTTGCTTACGGAACCAACGTTTTGAATGGTCTCGGTACTGTACTTCTCTTGGCTTTTTAGGTTTGCGAAACCGTATTCAAAAAAATCCGCAACTCCGTTTGTATGCAGTTTTGCGGTTGCGTAGCCCGTGAAGGTAGTATCCGGTTTTTGTTGCGCAACCGTTACGATACCCGCCAGCAATACAAAAAAGGTTAAAAGAACAGTGTATTTTGTTCTTAAAACCATCCGCGTTTTCCTACTTGGTAGGTTTGGTAGAATTCCTCATCGCTCTTGGTAAGGTAAATAATGCCTTCAATTAACGGGATAATGCCGCCAATACCGCAAGTTACAATCGTAATAACGATTTGAATGATCCCTTCCTGTGTATATCCCAAAATAAACTTGTGTATTCCCAGAGAACCAATTACTATTGCAAGAATACCCGCAAGTATCTTTTTGTTTTCTTGGGTATGGGTTACCTGGTTCCAGCCTTCCTTAAATTCGTTGGCAGTTCGTTTTGCTTCTTGTTCAATCGTATCTGCTGTTTCATCAATACTTTTTTTGGTGCTGTCGTAGCCTGAGTCTTGTTGTTGTTCCATATTTGTTGGTTTGTTTTAAAAAATTTAAAAGTAAAAAAAATTATAGAAAAGCTTTGTCCACAGGTTCCCAAAGTTCAATTTTATTTCCATCGGGATCGAGTATCCAGCCAAATTTTCCATAATCATAAGTCTGCATATCACCTACAATTGTTACACCTTCTTCTTTTAAAACCTTTAATAATTCCTCGAGGTTTTCAACTCTATAATTAAACATAAAGTCCTTTTCGCTGGGCGAAAAATAGTTGGTGTCTGCCTTAAAGGGGCTCCATTGCGTTGAGCATTTGCTGCCATTCTCATCCTGCCACCAAAAAGTGCAACCGTACTCATTGGTGTTGAGGCCTAGATGGTTTTTGTACCACTCTTTTGTTTTGTTGGGATCTTTTGTTTTAAAAAATATGCCGCCTATTCCCGTTACTCTTTTTTTCATTTATATTATTTTTTGAAGCTTTTAATAATCTTTTCAGCAATCACAGTTGCCAATTTTTCCTTGCTTTCCACCGTCCAGCCAGCAATATGTGGGCTTAAAATTACATTGTCCAACGCGAACAGTTCCTTTAGTGAATTTGGTAAGCTGTCGTTTCGGCTTCGCTCAACGCCCGAATTAAAAAGCGTTTCAAAAGACAGTTTTTCAAATTCAAGAACATCCAGCCCAGCACCGAGAATTTTTCCACTTTTTAATGCCGAAACCAGATCGGCAGTTACCACACTTTTCCCGCGTGCGGTATTGATGAGCCAAAACGGTTTAAAAAATGAATTAATGAATTCAGCATTTATCATTTTATCGGTCAATGGCGTCCAAGGCGTGTGAAGGCTCAAAACATCTGCTTTTTGCTGAAGTTCTTGCAATGAAACCTGTTTTGCATTTTCATCGCCCACATTTTCTTTTATATCGTAACAGATTACTTCGCAATCAAATCCCTTTAACTTTTTGGCAAAGGCCTTGCCCATATTGCCGTAACCGATGATTCCAACGGTTTTACCGTCCAGTTCCCTTCCGCGGTTGGGTTCGCGGTTCCAAAGGCCATTTTTAACCTCTCTGTCGGCTTTATTTAAGTTGTTGAACAGTGAAAGGAGCATTCCCAATGCATGTTCGCCAACGGCGTTCCTGTTGCCTTCGGGGGCAGCTATTAGTTTAACGCCAAGTTTTTCGGCATACTCAGTATCAATACTTTCCAAACCGGCACCGACACGCGCAATAAATTTTAAATTTTTGGCAACATCAAGGAATTGTTTGTCGATGTTGAAGCGACTTCGGATTACAATTCCGTCATAATTTGAGATGATTTCCTCAATTTCAGATTTTGAAGCTTTATAATTTTCTTCATTTGAAAACCCAGCTTCCGCTAGCATTTTCATTAATAACGGATGGTTGCTGTCCAGGTGAAGTATTTTCATAGGCGAAAATTACTCGTGTGAATTTGGATTTGCCTGAGGATAGGGAATCATTTCCTTTTGGGAAAGATTTGAAATTTTGTAATAATTTTTTTTACCGCCAAACCAATATTCCACCACTGCCTCATTATCTTCCAATTCAAATGGAATTCTTTCGGACAATGTATTTTGCGCTTCCTTCACCGGATCAGAATCCATAACAATATCACGTTGGATGTCATTTTTAAGATAGCCCACAAATTGATTTGGTTCGTTTATATTGCCTTTTGCCTCCAATATTTGGTTTCTGAAATAGATATTTTGAATAACTACATCAGCATCCTTTTCGCTGAAAGCAATGTGTATATTTGTTCCGGAGCCACCTTCTTTCACACCAGCCACCCAGTTTTGGTAGTAAGCTTCCGCAACTTTAAAGGGAGGATTTTTTTCAAAAGACATTTTTGAATCGTCCGTTTTTGCTCCGCCACAGTTGGAAAAGCTGAGCAAAAGAAATGGTGTCGTTAAAAGAAATACTATGGTTTTTATATTTTTCATCATTCCTTAAAATTACAAATATTATTCAATAAAAAAGCCTTTCGCAAAACGAAAGGCTTTTAAAATTAATTTTTTTGGGTTCGCTACCCAGCCAAAGCTTCTGCACCTCCAACAATCTCAAGGATTTCATTGGTAATTGCAGCCTGACGTGCTTTGTTATATTGAAGTTTCAGTGCATCGCGAAGTTCTGTTGCGTTGTCAGTTGCTTTGTGCATGGCCGTCATACGGGCGCCGTGCTCACTGGCAACGCTATCACGAAGGGCTTTGAACAATTGGGTTTTTAAGCTCTTCGGAATCAAAGCCTCAACGATTTCTTCTTTTGAAGGTTCAAAAATGTAAAAAGTTTCGCTTGTTTTTGCCTCTTGCCCTTCAACTTGCTTTGGAGGTAAAATTGGCAAAAACTGCTCTGACAAGACCAATTGCGTGGCGGCATTTTTGAAATGGTTGTAAACCAAAATGATGCGGTCGTACTTCCCTTCGGAAAAAAGAACCATCAATTTTTCGGCAATTTCTGAAGTAGTTTCAAAGGAAAGATCATCTAAAATACCGTTGTTGTTTTCGATAACCGTTCCCGTTTTCTTTAGAATATCGTTTCCTTTTTTTCCCAGTGTCATAAAATCCACTTGCTTTCCTGCGTATGTATTGGCAGCCAAATTTCTTGCTTCTTTTATGATATTACTGTTGAATGCGCCTGCCAAACCACGATTACTGGTAATAGCAACCACCAAAATTTTGTTTACTTCCCGTTGCTCTGAATATTTCCCACCGCTATCTGCGTCTAGCGTAGCGCTCAGGTTTTGCAATAGTTCGGTCAGTTTTTCAGAATAAGGGCGCATTGCAGTAATGGCATCCTGGGCTTTTTTCAACTTTGCGGCAGAAACCATTTTCATGGCACTGGTAATCTGCATCGTTGAGCTTACGGATGATATTCTGTTTCTAATTTCCTTTAAATTGGCCATTTCTTAAATTATGAATTATGAATTATGAATTCAGAATTATGAATTTTTAATTATAGTTACCAAAAGTTTCATTAACTCTTCACAATCATCTCGAAGTTCTACAGGAACTTCATAAATTTTTGTTTGTTCAATTATATCAAGCCAATATGAAGTTTCGTCTGCTTCCTTCAAGGCTATCCCTAACTTATTTTTAAAATCTTTCGTGCTTACTCCTCGTTGGGATTCTCGCACATTGGCACCAATACTAGTCCCGGATTTCAATAATTGATTTGCTATTTCGTAATAACGTTTCTCCTTTAATTCTTCAGAATAAAGTACAATTTTACAAGCAAAATAAAAAGACTTGTCGACGATTGCGTTATTCCGAGGCACGTAATTCATAATTCTGAATTCCGAATTCTGAATTACTTTTTATATTTCGCTGAAAGATCGTTTGCCACGGAAGTCAACACATCAATTGCTTCATCTGTAAGTTTACCGGCTTTAAGATCGTTTAGCGTGTCTCTGTGCTTTACGTGCAACATTTCTAGGTAATCTCTTTCAAATTCCTTTACTTTTTCAACAGGAACGTTACGCATCAAGTTTTTGGAACCTGCATAGATTACCGCAATTTGATCTTCTACTGTGTAAGGATCGTTTTCAGACTGCTTTAATATTTCTACGTTACGTTTTCCCTTTTCAATAACGTTCAAGGTTGCGGCATCAAGATCTGACCCGAATTTTGCAAACGCTTCCAATTCACGGAAAGCTGCTTGATCCAGTTTTAAGGTACCTGCTACTTTTTTCATTGATTTAATCTGAGCGTTACCACCCACACGCGATACCGAAATACCTACGTTAATCGCTGGGCGAACCCCTGCGTTGAACAAATCTCCATCAAGGAAAATCTGTCCATCGGTAATCGAAATTACGTTTGTTGGGATATACGCCGAAACGTCACCTGCTTGTGTTTCAATTATTGGGAGAGCGGTCAAAGAACCACCCCCTTTTACAATACCTTTCAATGACTCTGGAAGGTCGTTCATTTCCTTTGCAATATCATCATCGGCGATTACCTTGGCTGCACGCTCCAACAAACGTGAGTGAAGGAAGAAAACGTCTCCAGGATATGCCTCACGTCCCGGTGGGCGACGAAGCAAAAGAGATACCTCACGGTATGCTACCGCTTGTTTTGAAAGATCATCATAGATAATCAAAGCTGGACGACCTGTGTCGCGGAAGTACTCACCAATTGCAGCACCTGCGAACGGAGCGTAAACCTGCATAGGTGCAGGATCTGATGCGTTTGCAGCAACAATGGTTGTATAAGCCAAAGCGCCTTTTTCTTCCAATACCTGAGCAATGTTTGCAACAGTTGAAGCCTTTTGCCCAACAGCTACATAGATACAATATACAGGCTGGCCTGCATCGTAAAATTCTTTTTGATTTAGAATGGTATCGATACAAACGGTAGATTTACCGGTTTGGCGGTCACCAATAACAAGCTCACGCTGGCCACGGCCTACTGGAATCATTGCATCGATAGATTTAATACCCGTTTGAAGCGGCTCAGTTACCGGCTGGCGGTAAATTACACCCGGTGCTTTACGCTCCAAAGGCATTTCGTAAGTTTCACCAGTGATAGGACCTTTACCGTCAATAGGCTGACCCAATGTGTTTACAACACGGCCAACTATGCCTTCACCTACTTGAAGTGAAGCAATACGCTGTGTACGCTTAACAGTTGAACCTTCCTTAACGCCTTTTGAGGGACCCAAAAGTACGATACCTACGTTGTCTTCCTCTAGGTTCAATACAATACCTTCAAGACCACTTTCAAAGGCTACCAGTTCGCCGTATTGAGCGTTTGAAAGTCCGTATGCACGAACAATCCCGTCGCCCACGGTCAATACAGTTCCTACTTCGTCCAGGGAAGCGCTTGCTTCAAAGCCTGTAAGTTGTTGCTTTAATATTGCTGATACTTCAGCTGGTTTTACTTCTGCCATTTTGATTTACGATTTTAGATTTACGATTTTAGATTTAAGCCTAAAATTTAAAACCTGTCAACAATTATTATATTGATTTACTGAATTCTCTTTTTAAATTCCCAAATTGGTTCGCGATGCTCGCGTTATATTGGATATCGCCAACACGAAGTACAAATCCTCCAATGATAGTTGGGTCAATTTCGTTTTTAAGCGTTACTTTTTCGCTTCCCGTAAGTTCCTTTACTTTTTCCATTACTTTGCTCTCCAATTCTGAAGAAAGTGGAATGGCTGTAATTACCGTAGCAACTTTTACGCCTTGTTCTTCATTGTAAAGATCGATATAGCTTTTTGCTACATTGCTCAATAATGAAGTACGTTTGTTATCTACTAAAACATTGATAAGCGAATGGGTTGTTCCCGATTGTGCGCTAAAAATTTTCAATAAGGCTTCTTTTTTGTCATTGGCCTTTACTACCGGGCTTTGCAGTACATTTTGCAATTCACGACTACCCTCAATGGTCTTATAAACCGTTTGCATATCTTCAAAAACAAGGGCTTGGGAATTGCTTTCGCTTGCCTGTTGCAAAATTGCCTTTGCGTATCGTATCGCTGCTCTGCTCATTGAATAATTAGTTTAATTTGGCGTCGCCCAACATTTCGTCAACAAGTTTCAACTGCTTGTCTTTATCGGAAAGTTCGTGTTTTACTACTTTCTCGGCAATTTCCAAGGAAAGGCTTGCTACCTGTTGTTTTAACTCTGCAATAGCTGACTTCTTTTCGCTTTCGATAGCGGCCTGTGCATTGGCAACCATTTTGTCTGCTTCGCCCTTGGCCTCTTCTTTTGCGTCAGCAATCATTTTTGCTTTAATCTCGCGAGCTTCTTTCAACATTACTTCGCGTTCAGAACGGGCTTCCTGCAACAATTTTTCGTTGTCTGCCTGAAGGTTTTGCATTTCGAGTTTTGCTTTTTCAGCAGAATCCAATGCGTTTTTAATTCCTTCCTCACGATCGTTAACCGCGTTTAAGATTGGTTTCCAAGCATATTTTCTCAATAAAATAAGCAATAAAACAAAGATGATTATTTGCCAAAAGAAAAGTCCGAATGAAAAGTCGTTAACTAATTTTTCCATATCAATGGCCGCCGTGGCGGATATTTATTTAATTTAAACTTTATGCTCAATTTTAATCGTAACAAACAGCTGTAACCAACCGTTACAGCCGTTTGTTAGTTTTTTTTTGATTACCCAGCGAAAATCGCAGCGAAACCAATACCTTCAATAAGCGCAGCTGCAATAAGCATTGCTGTTTGAATTTTTCCGTAAGCCTCAGGCTGACGTGCGATAGCTTCCATAGCTTTCCCACCAATCATACCGATACCGATACCGGCGCCGATTACTGCTAAACCTGCTCCTACAATACTTGGAATTGTCATAATATATATATTTAAAAATTAAACACTCTGCTTCGGCTCCGCTCGGCAACCGTTAAATTGCCTTTAATTTTAAAAAGGTTCCTGAGCGGAGTCGAAGGAACCCAAGGGTATTACAAATGTTGGATTTCGCCCTCGTGTGCTTCGTGTTCTGCGTGCGTTTCGCTTGCAAAGCCAAAATACAAAGCTGCCAACATTGTGAAAATATATGCTTGTAGCAAGGCTACCAATAATTCAATAAGTGAAATTGCGAATGAAAGCCCGAAAGACAATGGTCCGCCGATCCAACTTTTGAAAATAAAAATCAATCCAATCAAGCTCATCAATACCACGTGCCCAGCAGTCATATTTGCGTACAAACGTATAAGCAGTGCGAAAGGCTTAATGAACATCCCCAAAATTTCGATAGGAACAAGAATGATATATATCAATATTTTTCCTGCCCATGGCATTCCGTCGCCAAGCGGGTCAAAAATGTGTTTCCAGTAATCTTTGGTTCCGGTAAAAGTGGTTATCAAGAATACAAGGATTGCCAAAGCGGTTGTAACAGCAATATTTCCGGTTACGTTAACACCGAGCGGCGTAAGGCCGAACATATTCAAAAACCATATAAAGAAGAATACGGTCAACAGAAATGGCATGTATTTTTTGTATTTGTGCTCGCCGATGTTTGCGATAGCAATGTCATCGCGAATGTAAAGCACGATAGGCTCAAAGAAACGACCGATTCCACGAGGGATGCTTCCATTTTTGGCATAGCTTTTTGCAAGACTGCGGAACAACCAAATCAGCAAAAGTCCAGTAACCAACATCATTAACACGCTTTTGGTAATGGAAAAATCTAATGGACGTACATTTGTTGGGTGATGTTTTTCATCATAATTGATGGTCCCTTCGGCATCGGTTCTGTATATTTTGCTGTGGTAGAGCTTATAGTAGTTTCCGTTTGATTCAACTACATTTTCGCCGTGGTGAAATTTAGAAGACATAAAAGTGTGGATGCCTTCATCCCAAATAATTACAGGAAGTGGAAAACCGTAGTGATGTGTTTCGCCGGTTTCTTCATCGGTGGATCCGAAAAGATTAAAATCGTGCGAATCCATCAAGTGATGATTAATGAATTCCTTTATTTCTTCTTTTTTAGTTTTGCTGCCGGGAAGCACTTCTTTAGCATCTTCTGTATGCTCGTCTTGGGCTACGGCTGAAAAAGACCCAATAAACAATAAAACTGAAAGTAATCTAATCAATGTTTTTCTTTGCATCTTTGAACAAATAACGGTGTCCTTAAAATCGGTGCAAAAATACATTTCTTTCTTAGAAAGAAAAAACTATTTTTTGTGTTTTTTTCTTCGGAAGAAATCTACTAAAAATCCTGATTATTAAGCTGTTTTGAAAGAAATGCTACTTCCAAAAACAAACAGATAGCGTATGGTACAAAAAAAGCAGCGAATTCCGAAGTTGCCATTGTTCCGTCTTCCCGATAAAAAGGATAGAAAACCAGAAAGAAAACCAAGAATTTAAGACCGCTGCCGGCAAGAAATATAAATCCGGTTTGGGACGATTTCTTGTTAAATTTCGATTGGATAAAAATTAAAATTGTTGCAGCTAAGATATAATTAAGCAAATAGGAAAGCACAATTTTATCGGCAAAAATTGGCAACCCCATATTTTGAAGTATAAATAGGTGTACAGCAAAAGCCACAAGTATTACCAATAAAAGAAGTGCCAAAAATTTAAGAGTAGCCTTTTTCATTAAAAAATTAGGAATTCAATTTATTGGTCTGTTTAATCACCAAGAATAGTGAAGCACCAACACCAACAAGCGTGCAAATTATTAGAAATGTTTTTCCGCCGTCAGAATAATTGCCGTCCAGCCACTGGCCCAATTTTACAAAAAGATAGATAATAACCCCCATTTGGATACCGATACCGGAAAGGATGGCCCATCTTTTTATCCCATTTTCCTTTTTATCGGCCATTGTTGGAGATTTTAATCGTCTAAATCGGTCTCAACAGCGGCTTTTTTAATGCGCTGTTGGCGATCAAAAGGATGTGATTTTGAATATTCAGCGGTGGACTGATTTGAAGCTGATACACTTTTAGGTTTGCCGTCCTGCATTACACAGGAGGCGTTCATAGTTGCTCCTGGTTCAACGGCCAGTTTGCCTACGGTTACATCACCTTCAATTACAGCTGACGATCGTAAAGATAGCGTTCCGGAAACCTGAAGATTGCCTTCAAACCTGCCTTCAATATCTGCATTTTCGCAAGTGAGTGTTCCAATAATAACACCTGTTTTACCAAGAACAACTTTGGAAGGTGTTTTTACATTTCCTTCTATAACACCATCAATTCTAAAGAATCCAGTAGAAGAAATGTCACCCTTCAATTTGGTGCCTTCGTTGATTCTATTCTGGGCGGAACCAGGCTCGGCAGCCATTTTTTTTTCTTTTTTGTCTGAAAACATAGCAGTTGGTTTAAATGTTACTATTCTGTTGTTCGGTTTGTTTTTGGGCTATTATTTAGCTACATCCTTCTGTAAATAATCATCCAGGTTTTTATGGATTTGAATGATTTTATAGTTGGGTGAAGAAATCTCAAAATATGGCTTATTGATCTTATACTTTTTGTTTTCTTTCAAAACTTCACCAAATCCGCGGGCTCCCAACTTGGTTTTTAAACCGTGAACGATTACAAATTTGGTCTGTGGGTCGTAATAATCAATGGAGGTTACCATATCTGTATAATAGTAATCTGCAAGGGCTTTGTCCAATTGTTCTTTAAGTTTTTGAGCTGCCTCGCCTTCCTCATTTGTGAATTTATAAACTAGTTTCCAATTTTCAGAGTCTTCATCTGGAACAAAATCCTTCACGGCGATAATAGGAAGCACATTACTGTAAATTTGTTGTGCTTGTTTGCCTTCTTCGGTACTTGGATAATTTAGTGACACAAAGTTTAATGCCTTCTTATAAGCTTCAAAACCTTGCTGGCGCCCGATGGCAGTAGCTTTTAAAAGCTCGAATTTTGGAATAATATCATTGCCATTATACACCATCATATAATCATCACATTTTTGAATGACATCAGCATATCTTCCTGCCTCAAACTCTTTGTAAAGTTCTTTGTATTTAAATTCTGGGCTAGATTCATCAGTTGGCAACTGTGAATTTGGGTTGCGAAGAATTTCAGCATAACGCGTTTCAGCATGGTTGGTCAAAATATCATTTTTATAATTATCAGATTCGGAAGGATTCTCCAAAATTTCATAAATCTTGACCAAATTATATTTTGCAGGCACTACCAATCGCTCTTCGGGATTGTAAGTGAGTAACTTTTCAAGTCTGTTTGCGGCAAGATTGTATTCTTTGAACTTTTCTTTATAAATCAAGCCTAACTGGTAATACGCAAAGTTCCTGTCTTTTGCCAAGCTGTCTATTGCTTTTTCGTCAGTAGGTATTCTGCTAATATAAGTTTCTGGCTTGTATAATTCGTTTTCAGAAATTGGCGTTACGGCAACTGTTTCTTCATCATCATTTATCAAAGAAGTCTGTTTATTGGAAAGCCTCCAGTTATCCTCCAATTTCCTGTCTCCCCAAACTTTTCTAAATTCTCCTTTTCCATAAGCTACAGTGGAAGTATTATAAAAGTAGAAAGTACTGCCCCCTTTGTTAGGTCCAGAAACGGTTTTTCCTTTTTCATAAAACTCTTTATTGGCAATTTTCTGCTCAATTTTGATAGCTTCCAAAGAATCTTTTACCGCTTGTTCCTTCAATTTTGAAGTGTAATCGGTGAAAAAAGCAAGCTGTTCAGCCTCGCTCATTTTAGTCAATTTAAGAATGCTATCATTTGTAGCGGCTATGTCTTCATATTTTATTACATCGTCAAGGTTTTCGCGCTTTTTTGATACACGGCGCCATTGACGGCTATTTTCTTCGAGAAATGTTAGTGTGCTATCATAATAGGCCCCGGCGTTTTTATATTCGGCATTGTCAAAATTTATTTCTGCAAGGGTTTGATAGTTTACTGATTGAAGAATTCTATCCTGCTTAAAAGCTTTAATAGACTTATTATAATATTTAACTGCTGTTTCTGTACTGTCGCTATTAAGATAATAATCGCCAAACTGGTTGTAGATTCTGTCCAAAAATGGACGATTTTCACGATTTTTTTCAAGATCCTGAAGTAATTCCAGAAACGCAGCACGATCACCTTTTTCGTAATCGAAATTTTTTCCTTTTTCCAAATACGCACTGATCATATAAGATCTGGAAGTCTTGCGGTTCATTGCGATAACCTCATCAAAAGCGATGTTAGCGCTATCTTTTTCGTCGAGACGATTGTAAATTTGACCTTTTATGAAGGTATATCTTCCCTTTAATTCTTTATCTTTTACATTCTCAGAGGCAATTTTTATGTACTCAAGCGCAGGTTGTAAAGAATCTAAATTAATAAATGCCTGTGCCATCATTGCAGCGCCATCAGCAATTTCTTCTTCTTCCAAATCTGCTGTAT
>Ga0116152_10001891_pt1 | contig 17103 bp, 11 predicted proteins | sample AD_UKC119_MetaG_FD_89894 | JGI IMG/M metagenome (GOLD analysis project Ga0116152, IMG submission 89894) | Active sludge microbial communities of municipal wastewater-treating anaerobic digesters from Hong Kong - AD_UKC119_MetaG | ecosystem: Engineered > Bioreactor > Anaerobic > Digestate... | reverse complement strand
CCTGAAAGAGAAGCAGCGCTGTAGATTTCTTTTAAGGGATATTTCTTTTTATCAAGCCTGAATTCATAAGGACTGCCTGTTTTCGAGATCAGGCCAATTTCATATTCAGGAAGAAACATTACATCACGTGAACGCATTACCTCTTCATCCAGCAGCTTCCTCATTTTTTCCAGAACTTCTGTATAATCAGGATTGGTTACCAGATTCTTCGTTTCCCAGATATCATTCTCTATATCAAAAAGAAATTCTGCTGGTCGGTCTTCAAAAATACTTTTCTGGAGTGGATTTAATTGGTTGGCGGCCAAATCGCTGCGCATTTGCTGCTTAATGTCCGATATTTCCATGTAACGGATGTAACGTACTTCGGGCATAAAAGGCATAAAGTTACGTGAGTACATAAAACGCCCATCAGTAATGCTGCGTACCATGTCGATTCCATTGTCAGAACGGTCAGCCGACAGAATGAGATGATCGGTGGGTTTCGAACGGTCTTGTCCCATCAATATACGTCCTTTCAGGTATTCAGGGATATTTCCGCCGGCCAGGCTGATTAAGGTTGGTGCCAGGTCTTCAAAATCAACTAACTCGTCGGATATAACACCTGTTCCCCATGGCGAGAGATCTTTGTACATTTCAGGAATCCAGATAATAAATGGTACGCGATAGCTAAGATTTATACCGTTTGTTTTTCCCCGTGGCTCACCTTCACCGTGATCGGCATAAAAGAAAATGATTGTACTGTCGCGTAAATTATCTTTTTTTAACCGTTCTAGCAGGTCGCCAATTTTATTATCTGTCAGTTTGATCGAATTGTATACCCGTGCAAACTGTTTCCGCATTTCAGGGCTATCGCGGTAAAACGGTGGCATATCAAAGGCATCTTCACCAATCCGTTCTTCCACAGGCAATTTATCCAGCACATTTGCCTTGTACCATTCATATTTATTGGTCATGGTCCGTGATTGATGCGAATCCATAAAATTGAAGACAGCAAAGAAAGGTTGTCCGGGTTTCCGGTTCCACCAGCCGGCTTTATCCGAACTTTCGTTCCAGGCTTCTTTGATAAACGCCTCAACATTTCCAACGTTGTAATCGGTTTTGCTGTTGTTGCTTACATAATAACCCTGCTTTTTCAAATAATATGGAAATCCATGGATATATTCAGGGATCGTATAGTTACTCCGATGGTTTCCTGTACCCATTTTAAAAGTGCGAACACCAGTAATGATTGTACTTCGGCTGGGTGAACAGACTGTCCCGGTTGAAAACGCGTTTGTAAACCGCACACCTTCTTCAGCCAGTTTATCGATAACCGGAGTGGAGGCGTGTTTGTTTCCATAACAACCGATAAACTGCGGTGAGGTGTCTTCAATAGTTATCCATAGAATATTTGGTTTCTGTTCGGCAAAAGAATTTAGAAAGATGAAACTCAGAAGAATGATAATAATTTTCCTCATCAATATATTATTTTAGATGCTTCAATCTGCATAAAATTAACACTTTACAAGTAATATGTGTTATCTGTTTGAGCGATTTTTCAAAAGATAAGTTATTCACTTTTTTCATCATTAAACTGAAAAAAATTATATGGTAGAGCTGTTCCGTTAATTCTCAAAACAACTATTCCATGAGGAGAAACTTCCCTTGATATTTCATCTTTATTAGAGTTGTCAAACGCTTCTTTAGACCATAAATCTTTAATTGTATAACCCTTTGCTTCATTAATTCCAATTGATTTCAGACTAACTGTGATGGTTTGTTTTTTTGTTGACCTGTTCAGTAAAGCAACAGCCACTTCTCCACTCATTGTTGAGACAAGAGGTTTGGCCCATATTTCAAGTTCACCATAATCAATTACCCTTCTTGCCTGGTAAGCAAATGGGCTTTGGCTTAATGCAATGATGTCTTCATTTGTTATGATGTTAAGGGTTTGTGGTGATATTTTTGTCAGATCATTTCCCAGAATTAAGGGTGATTGCATCATACACCACATTGAAAAATGGGTTTTATCTTCTTCATTCGTCATACCTCTGCCCACCTGGAGCATGTCCATGTCGTTGTAGTGTCCCGAGGTGCAATACCTCCATAAAGGGGCATTTAAATCCACAATTTGCATGATGGACTCAAAATTTGCCCGGATATCACCTGATATCCTCCATGAATCAGCAATGCAGGTAACCCATTCTCCCGGGAATTTCCACCTGCATACATTATACACTACCGAAGGTTTTATTTGCTTGGCAATTGTACTAATATGAGTGTATTGTGTTTGTTCATCCAATCCCAATAACTCACCTCCACACCAGTCAACTTTCAGAAAATCGTAGTCCCAATCTTTTAAAAATAATTGTAAATCCTGTTCTTCGTGCCCATACAGTCCCATACCAACTCCAATTGTATCATGCTGCCAATGAGAAGCACAAGAATTAGTACCCGCATCAGAATATATACCTGCTTTAAGCCCTTTTGAATGAATATAGTCAGCAAGATTCTTCATCCCGTGGGGAAATCTTTCTGTATTAGATAAAACTTCACCTTCGTCACCCCGACCACCAAAATATCCTTCATCAATATTAACAAATTGATAGCCAACATCTGCAAGCCCCAGATTAACCATTGCATCAGCCTGTGATTTAATAATATCCTCATTTACGTTAAGTCGAAAGTTATTCCAACTTGACCAACCCATTACTGGTAGTCTTAACCCTAGGGCTGTAAAAGAGCTTTCATTTTTAGATGGCTTAAACCCATTTGTAATTATGAATAAGATTATACAGATAGAGTAAACATTTATCCTAATCATTTTCAAAAGATTAATCTGTTAAAGATTGATATATCAAAGTTCTCAGCATCAGTTGATCTTTAACTATTGAATAGGGGCGGAGTTGAGTAAAATAAACCACGATTAAATCTTCAACTGGGTCAATCCAGTACGTAGAACCATAAGCGCCACCCCAACCATATTCTCCAATCGATCCGAGTGTGCCGCGCAAACCTTTATTTGTTACAACACTAAAACCGAGACCAAATCCTTCACCATCTCTAAATTTTATTTTACTGCCAAGATGGTCTGTAGTCATCAGGTTAACAGATTGACGGGATAAAATTCGTTCACCGTTTAATTCTCCTTCATTAGCGAGCATTTGTAAAAACAAGTAATAATCTTTTGCAGTTGAAAGTAATCCCGCTCCTCCCGAAAAACTCTTACGGGGGCCTTCTACATAATCACCCTGACCATTCATTGTTTGCTCTTTCCTTGAGGCAGATTTGAGAGGTTTTCCTTCTTCCGGAACGTAGACAGTTGCTAACCGGTCTACCTTATCTCCAGGGAGATAAAAATAAGTATCCTTCATTGCGAGAGGATCAAAAATTCGAGTCTGCAGGAATTTATTCAAAGCCATACCTGAAGCTCGTTCGATAACTACTCCTAATATGTCGGTCGAGTAACCGTAAATCCACTCTGTCCCTGGTTGAGCATCCATGGGTAAAGAAGCTATTTTTTCGATTGTTTTTGAAATCGGCTCATCCCGGTTCGCAAAATACCCATCCTGGATACCGGCTTGTTCCCACTCAGCTTCTGCAGGGCCATACCCATAACCAATACCTGCAGTATGAGTCAATAAATCATGAATGTTGATCTCACGGTTGGCTTGTGTAATACTGTAACCCCCATTCCCATCAGGTTTGGCAACTGTTGTTTTTTCAAATTCAGGGATATATTTACTAACCGGCTCCTGGATTAAAAGTTTGCCTTCTTCCTGTAAAATCATTATTCCTACACTTACAATGGCTTTCGTTTGCGAAGCAATTCGGAAGATTGCATCTTTTTGCATTGGTGAATCAGATTCAATATCACGATAGCCAAAAGATTTATAATAAGCGACTTTCCCTTTTCTGGCTACAAGAATAACACTTCCGGCCATTTTTTGATTTTTGACATAATCGTTAAAAACATTATCAATTCGGATTAGTCGGTTTTTGGAAAAGCCGATTTCTTCGGCAGGAGCAGTAGTAAGATTTTGACCTGACAGCGAATTAACAATGAATAAAAATGATGTCAGGAGAAATATAAAGCTGTGAAATGTTTCTTTCATGATCATATTCTTTTTATGTATGTTATCATATTTACATATTTGAAGAGCCTGTTTTATAAATTGAATAGTTAAAATTAATTCCTCGGAATATCAGGATTATGCACATAGCAAAAATGTTCCGGGAGATTTTCAATAAAACGAAGAAAAGGTTATGTTTTAATTTTTGAGCCCCTAAATTTAAATAGAGTCTTCCCTCGTTATGATATTTTTTGAACTTATTTCAAGAAATCATTCAGATTTGCCCTTTTAGGGTTAAGGTGTTGTGTTACAAAAGCTTCGGCATATTTGCAGCTGTTTTCTAATCCACGAAATTTCTCCATCAGTTCATGACTTAATGGATACCACTCTTTTACTCCCTGGCTTTCGTGGCAGAAGGCAGCTTTTTGTTTTTGTTCAATTACTGAAGTAATATCTACAAACAGATCCGGGGTAAAACCTTGTGATTGCATTCCGGTCATCGACTCACTGTAATAAAGTTCGAAACTTTTACCCATTGTTAACCAGGCATCATAGACCAGGTTTGAACAAATCCTGTGATCGCGGTGTGTATCAATTGGCCAGTGAGTAATAACAATATCAGGCTTTTCATTTTCGAGGAGGCCGAATGTTATGGAATAATGGTCTTTCGTAATTTCACAGTTACCATCAATCTGTCCGAGGAATACAGGCCTTGCTTTCATGATGTTGCAGGATTCTATCGCTTCCAAAGTTCTTTTTTCGGCAGCTTCAGCATGGGTATTACCTGGTATCCCGGCTTCACCTCGTGTAAGGTAGGCAACCACTGCATCATGACCCTTCCCGGTTAGCAAGGATATTGTTCCTCCGCAATTTGTTTCCGGATCATCAGGGTGCGCGTGAATGGCAATTATTTTCAGCTTTGTTTTGTCTGTTGCCCCATGTGAATTTTCATTAGAAAGTGCATGAAAACCAACAGCAGTTGCCCCAAGTGTAAACCCCGCAGTTTTAATTATTTCTCGCCTTGAAATTTTACTCATGTGAATTTTTGATTGATATTTGTTTGTTTTATTGGTGTTTATTTGAGTTGTTTGAAAACACCATACTGAAATGGAAATTTGAAATAAAAGCGAATAAACCTTATCAAAGTAATCCTCTTTTAGGTTTATCCGCAATTATTAAAAAGACTATTTCCAACCGGAATATGAAGCAGAAGATGTATTCCATCCTTCTGTTTGTTCTAGTACTCCATCCGATAATAAAATCTGAGCTTCAGGAATTGGAAAGAACCCCTGCGTTTCGTTATAACGGGAAGCATATCCTCCTCCAAAGCTTTTATTTACATCAGGGACACCTTTTGTATATATAGGTTGTCCGATTTGTCTTTCCAAAACTTCGGTAGCAATACCCCAACGACGGATATCGTTCCAGCGAATACCCTCACATGCCAGTTCCCAACGTCTTTCGTTCTGTAAGTTTGTAAGAGAATATTCAATATCCGGCAACCCTACACGGTTGCGAACCATGTTCATATATGTGTTTGTCTGGGTCAATTCTGAGTGCATCAAGTATACATCGGCCAAACGTATCAAAATAAGGTCCATTGTATTATCCAGTTGAAAATTATCTTCTGTGCCATACATTAAAACACTGTAAGATGAAACATAGGTATTATCATCAGCACGGGCAGTAACAGGCATGAATTTCTTCTGCCAGTAATCAGTTTCCTGAATGAGGTCACCCCAGCCTCCTTTTGAATAATTTGGTACTTCAACTGGTATATTAATAAGAGTTGCTTCCCTTCGTGGGTCGTTGGGTTCGGCTTCCAGCCAATCTGTCCAAAGTCCCGGATTGGCAGGCCCCATTCCCCATCCCTGACCAAATGGAAATGTATTTGCCAGATTCTGACCACCACGAAAACCATAATACAAGGCATATTGGTTGGAATAGCCCGTAATGCCTTCGTGAGATGCGAAGTTCGAGAATTTAATAGAGAACACGGTTTCCGGATTAACGGAACCATCGTTCTCAACCCATTGCAGCCCTTGTCCTTTGGTATATTCATAATCTTCAACTGTATAACGATTAGTATATGACCACAATTCACGGTAGTCGGCAACTAGCTGATGCCCACTGTTATTAATACAGTCTTCAATCCATGAAATAACTTCTGATTTACTCACTGAACCTGAAACTGAACCATCTTCTGCAATTAGAGGCAAATACTCTTTATTATAAAAACCCGTGTAAAATAAAAATGCACGAGCCATTAAGGCCTCTGCTGCCCATTTTGTTGCGTGCCCAGCCTCAACACCTGTATATGGCATTGATGGCATTAACCCGATAGCCATTTTCAAATCAGATGCAATTTGTCCAAAGATTTCTTCTGAGGAAGCTCTGGGCAAATTAACAGGCTCCGTGCTGACAACAAGTGGAACCTGCCCAATTATTGTCGCCATTTCGTAATAGAAAAATGCACGCATAAAGTAAGCTTCACCTTTCAGTTGGTTTTTCTGTGTTTCGCTTGTAAAGCCTTCACAGTTATCCAATGTTTGAATTGCCAGATTTGCACGGAATATACCGGAGTAACGGTCAGCCCAAAATTCGTTGAGCATAGTTTCACTGTTCTTCAAAAGCATGTCTATTGCTTGTGGCTGTTTTCCGTTTTCACCAGAACCTCCCAAACAATCGTCGGATGCCAGTTGGGCGATCTGAAAATACGATGACCAAACATGAGATGTGGTAAGACTCAATGTAGAGTATATACCCGTGATCATTTGTTCTGCATCTGTATACGTTTCCGGAAAATTTGATGTATTTTTTTTTGTATAGTTGGTGGTATCAAGAAAATCTTCACAACCCATTAGTAGTTGAAAAACAACTACAACCAGAATAAATGCTATATTTTTCATTTCTAATACTTTTTTCATTTCTAAAAATCATTTAAGATTATGCTTAAAATTTCAGGCTTATCCCTAACAAGAAGGTTCTTGGACTTGGATAAAAACCTACGTCAATTCCACTTGCCCAACTATTTCCCGAACCATAACCTATCTCAGGATCCTGTCCTGAATAGTTTGTAAACGTATACAGGTTTTGTGCCGTTATAAAGATCCTTGTCTGCTCAAGCGGTATGGTTGAGAATAATTTCTTGAAATCATAGCCGAGCGTGACATTTTTTATTTTCATATAGCCAGCATCCTCCACGTAGATATCAGAAAATTTCTCCCAGTTTACATTACTTCCATCGCAAAGGCGCGGGAGTCTGTTGGAAGTCCCTTCGCCATGCCAGCGTTCGAAAATATCGGTAGTATAGTTATGCAGTTTATTATCATCAACTCCCCTGTAAGATTTGGCTATTTGTTGGCCGAAGGCACCGTTTGTGACCACAGAAAGATCGAAACCGTTATAAGCGATATTAAAACTAAAACCAACCATAAAATCAGGATGGGGGTTGCCGATTTCGACTTTATCATCTGAAGTAATTTCACCATCATTGTTTGTATCTACAAATATCAGGTCGCCGGGTTGCGGATTATCCTGGAGAAATACTTTAGCTGCATCTATCTCTTGTTGATTTTGGAATACGCCAGCGGTTTTATATCCCCAAAAATAGCCAATCGGTTTACCTACTTCCGCACGGTATATTTCGGGATTTGCATGAAAAAGTACTCCAGTTGGACCATGAATGATACCTTCTCCGTTTGCAATTCTTGTCACTTCATTTTTATTATATGAAGCATTAAGATTTACACCATAAGTGAAATCGCCAACTTTCCCATTCCAATCAAAAGCTAATTCAAAACCTTTATTTTCAACATCGCCACCATTAATAAATGGTGCACCTGTGCCGTATGATGCCAGAGTAGGTGCCTGAACTAACCAGTTTTTTGTTGTTTTTTTATACCAATCGAACGCTAATCCAAGTCGCGAGCTAAAAAATCGGGTATCAAACCCGATATTCAACTGTTCAGAAGTTTCCCAGGTAATGTCCTTATTTGGAAGGATATCGGCATAACCTCCTGTTGATTGAGAATCTTTTGAATTTCCAAATGAATACGCATTCGTGTCGTTAAAGGCAATGGTCGCCAGGTACTGGAAATTGGCAATATCTGCGTTCCCATTTTGCCCCCAACTGGCGCGAAATTTCAGAAAGTCGATCCACCTTTCAGTATTTTCAAAAAACGATTCATTTGAAATGATCCAACCTGCAGATAATGAAGGGAAATATCCCCATCGATTCCCTCGGGCAAAATTCGAGGAGCCATCAGCTCGCATCACAGCAGAAAGTAGATAGGTCTCATTAAAGTTATAATTAATACGCCCGAAGAATGATGCAATACTTCCCTCACCCCAAGGATTACCTCCCCACTGAGTAACTCCAGAAATATAATTTGGGGTGTTGTCTAACCATGCATAATTAAAATTTTTAAAGAGCGAGTTGCCATTCGTACCATTAATATTTTCTCCCATGCCCCACTTTTCTAGAGATTGACCAATAAGTGTATTTACAGAGTGTTTGTTTCTTAATAATGAGAATGCAAGTGTATTTTCCCATGTCCATCTGTGGCCAATTGATGCTGATTGGCTTACTTTATCGATTGTATTGAGAGTAGTACTGGAAAGATCGTATTCAGGAATATAGTTTCGATAGGTACTACCACTTAAGATGTACCCAAAATTACTTTTTAAAACCAGGTCACGAAGAGGTTGAATCTCAATGTAGGCATTCATGTTCATTGTATAACTCTTTGTAAGATTGTACCCCTTAGTATAAACCATTAATGCAACTGGATTTGTCAATCCCGGATCAACCTGATCTAATCCTGAAGAAGAAAGATCATTTTTTGAAAAATATTCACCTTCATCATTGTATAACGGCATCAAAGGAGTTGCAACTAGCATATCTCTGATCGTATTATTATAAATATTACCTATACCAATGCCATTTTTTTCGCTATAACTATAATTGAAATTTTCACCAAACTTAATAACATCTATCTCCTCATTCTTCAATATGACATGATCTGAATTGATGCGGGTGGTATAATGAGTATAGTTTGGTTCAACAGGCTTTCCATAGATACCTTTCTGATCCCCATAAGAAAAACCAATGGAAAATCTGGATATATCATTTCCTCCCAGAATGTTAAAGGCATGATTCTGGATAGGTGCGTTGGTATTTTCAATTTCATTTAACCAATGAGTTCCCCATCCTTTTTGAATTCTTTGATATAGGGTGGGGATAAGGCTTGACCAGTTATAAGGGTCAAGACCTTCATTATAATTTACTTCATCCAGGATTGCCATATATTCGGATGCATTAGCAACTGGTGGAACTTTATACGGATTTTGTATACCGTAGTATCCATCATAGGTAATTTGTACTTTACCTTCTTGACCACGTTTGGTGGTTACAAGGATTACTCCGTTTGCAGCTCGAGCCCCGTATATTGCGGAGGATGCCGCATCTTTTAATACATCAATTGATTCAATATCTGAAGGGGTTAAGTTGTTGATATCGGCACCGGCTACTCCATCAATTACATATAAAGGACTAGAATTACCAACAGTACCTAATCCTCGTATTGTTACCTTAAAACCTTCGCCGGGCTGACCTGAACTTTGTGTAATATTAACACCGGGCGTTTGACTCTGTAATGCCCCTAATGGACTAAGATTATTCATTTTCTGAAGATCTTCTGCTGTAACCTGTATGGTTGCGCCGGTTATAAGCTTTTTCTTTTGAACGCCATAACCAATTGCAACAACCTCTTCAATACCAATTGTTTCGTCGGTCATAGTCACATTAATAGTGTTTTGTCCTGAAACTTGTATTTCTTGTGTCTTCATTCCGACAAATGAGAATAAGAGTGTTGCATCATCAGGAACATTATCAAGCGAATAATTTCCATCGATATCGGTCACAGTACCATTACTTGTCCGTTTTACAACCACAGTAACACCTGGAATGGGCGAACCAGAGGAATCGGTAACTTTACCTGATACAGAGCTGGTTTGAAGCTTTTCTATGGCTTGAAAAAGATATTTTTCAGGGGTAAGAACTATCTGTCGACCCGTAATAATGTATTTAACATCTGTTCCTTTAAAAACTTCAGGAAGGATCTCTTCGATAGTTTGCTGGTTGATTTGAATGCTGGTTTTTCTGTCCAAATCGACAAGCTGTCTGTTGCAAAGGAAATAGAATTCACTGATGTTTTCTATCTCACTTAATATGGTGGCAACACTGGTATTTTCAAAATCAAGTGTGAGTTTTGTTTTCTGTGCATAACCTGTGATTGCCTGTGCCTGAAAAATGGTCGCAATGAGTAAAAATAAACTCCAACGCATAATTCGTAATGTTTTTTTTAGGGCACTATTATGAAATGCCCAACGTTTCATTTTTTTTTTCATAAATTTACAGTTGAATGGTTAATACATTATTGTACTTAATCAATATGTTAGTCAGGAAAGTGCGGACTCACTTTCCTGATTTTTTTAGATCATTTTTTCATTATTACATCGATTTTAGGTAAAAGGTGGATTGATTAAAAGTTAGGTTTATAATAAAGTTCAACGACCCTTTTTTCAAATGCTCCGTCGGGTTTTCTTTTCCTTCCGAGGTTTTTTACTTCAATGGGTGCAGAAAGCTGTAGCAATTTAATTACTTCATCAAGCGATTCATCTTCGAAAGTGGCCAAATAGGTATACTCCTTTAATTTCGAATCTTTAATTATCATATTAATATTATACCTGCGATTCAACTTATTTATCACATCTTCAAAAGGATCATTTATAAAAACTAACTTTCCTTCTTTCCATGCAATAACTTTATCAGCATCAGTGTCTATAATTTGGTAAGAGGATGTATTTTCATTGTAAACACACATTTGATTGGGATTAAGTGTTCCGAGTTTTTGAATTTGCCCGTTTTTTTTAACCAGAACTTCAACTTTTCCTTTCTCAAGTGTTACTTTGTTTGTTTTGTCTTCGGGAAATGATTCAACATTGAAAGAAGTACCGTGGGCAACTACTGTGATATTTTTGCAGTTAACATTAAATGGCTTTTTGGGATTAGATACTACATCAAAATAGGCTTCTCCAATCAGATTTACATCCCGGGTATTTCCGATAAATGTTGTTGGAAATTTTATAGTTGACCCGCCATTGAGGTATCCACTCGATCCGTCGGGAAGATAAAACATTGTTCTGGTTCCCAATGGAGAGTATATTTCTGAATAGGTAATATTGGCTTTGGTTTCAAAATAACGTTCCCTGTTCAGAAAAATAAAAATAGTTAAGGGTATAAAAAGTACAGCAGCAACTTTTGTAATTATGCTAATTATTTTGCCTGTTGTTTTTCTTCTGATTGCCGACTTTGACTCTTCAAGTTGAATTGTATGGTATATTTTCCCTAAAATTTTTTCTGAATCATAGTCCTCAATATTTAAATCACCTGTTAATTCTTCATTCCAGTATCGGAGATATTCCTGACGCAGGTTTCTATCAGCTTGAAAGTCGGTAAACCAGGATAAAATCTTCGTCTGGTTTTCTTTTTCTTCAATCCCGTTCAGAAAATGTTTAATTATTTTATAATCAACTTTCATTTTTTGTTAACTGCCGGCTAAGTATGTTATAAATGAATGTTCCCGCAACTGTAAAAAACTCCCAGACAAAATCTCAATATAGATTCGTTCTAAATAAAAGCTATTGAATGTCAATGTATCAGAACATGTTATCCCGGATCAGGGTAAAAGACCGAATGATCTCAAGGTAGCTAATATTTTTCAATGAAGAAATACTCTCTGTTGAATATAGTGAGCATTCGTGCAACAGCATTTAATTCAGGTGAATAAAAATTTTATATTTTTAAGCGTTAATAAATTTTAGCTTTCATGTCAGTCGGGAATAGCGAGCATAAACTAATACAAGGATTAATCAAAGGAGATGCTCAGTCTTTCGATATTATTTTTGATAAGTACAATAAGAAAGTGTATGCTTTTTCTTTGCGAAATCTAAAAAATAAGGAGGATGCAGAAGGAGTTGTGCAGGAGGTTTTTGTTAGCCTTTGGCAAAATCGTTCCAAACTTCAAGAACTTAAAAATCTTGAAGCATGGATCTTTACTGTATGTTTTAATACAATACGTAAACATTTCAGAAAATTGATGCGGGAAAGAAAACATCTGCAGATACTTGCAGATTCTTTCTTAAGAGAAGATAACTCAACCGCTACGGAAATTGAATATAACGATTTAATTGAGAAGGCTGAAAAGATAATTGAACAATTGCCTAACCGCCAAAAAGATATTTACCTTCTCAGCAAAAGGGAAGGGTTATCAAATGCTGAGATTTCAATAAAGATGAATATTAGTAAAAAGACAGTCGAAAATCATCTTACTAGAGCTAAGTCTTTTATCAAATCAGCGCTCGTAGATGAGGGTTTATTGTCTCTGTTGTTTTTCTGGTTATTTATTAAATGACCAAGAAGCAGATGGTAACTATTTTTTACTGTAGTGTTTTAGTTGGCTTATCGATTTCTCAAAATGCTCCTAAAGCAGTTCTTCTGGATACTGGCAGTGAACACGAGGTTTTATTAATTTGCCCAGTAAATCGGCCTATCCTTCTTTATCTTTTCCTGTTTGTAAAGACCGTTTGATATCTGTGGGGCTTCTTCCAAGTTGTATTGTTCCCATTCGTCTACATGATGACAAATATGAATCAGCTAATTGCGTGGTCTTACTATACAGAAGTGTCGTTTAACTATGTGCCGGCTGAGGTATTTGTAATAAAGGGAATAAAGTTCCATGCGCCAGTTGGCTGAGCTTTCTCCTTAAAGTAACGAAACCATACTTATTCACTTCATATCACCAGGCATCCCATCTCCGGAAAGGTCTGAAATTTTAATTTACAAAAGGCTTGATGATTAATTGATACTTTGACAGAAGCAAGGACATGTGGCCTACACATACGATGTATTATACCAAAACACTGTCATTGGGTTCAAAAGATTTCATAACGTTTATTGAAAAAGAACTAATTCCTTATATCAGCAGTCATTACAGAACGAATAACAAAAGGATCATTTGCGGTCAGTCGCTTAGCGCAGTATTTGCACTTTATATGTTTTTAAGCAAACCTTACCTGTTTGATTCGTTTATTGCATGCAGCGGCGCATTTCCCGACTGTGAGCCCTTTTTCAAGGAACTGAGTTACGAGGCATTTCAGCAACCAGAGCAATTTGATGGAAAAAAATTATTTATGACACACGGTTTAAAAGACCCACTTGACCCGGAAGAAACGATCCATCAGCAAATGACGGATTTTGTAAATTCGGTTAAAAAGAGTTTAGGTAATCAGGTGGCTTGTAAATATCATTTTTACGAAAACGAAGGGCATGTACCAAAAAGCAGTTTGAAAGATGGTTTGGCTTGGCTGCATGGTACAGGAAAATGACTTCCGCATCTCGGTAGTTTTTTGTGTAACCGGTGAATGTTTAATTGAGGAAATGTTAAAGTCAATGAAAAGGATCAGTAATCTAGTATCCAATATCTGGTATAAAAATACTGAACCGAGTTCAGGTTGACGGATTACTTTGACCAATAATCGGTGACTAATGACAAGTAACTTTTTCTTCTCGCTTCGAGCTTCAGACTTCTAACTGATCCCTATTTTCCTTTTTTATTCCGAACGTAAATCAGTTTGAACTTGCCTTTGTAGCTGTCGCGCTGCTCGATTTCGAATTTGCCAATGGAATTAATTAGAGGTGTGAGCTTTTCGAATCCGTAGTTTCGAGAGTCGAAGTTGGGCTGGCGTTTTTGAAGCAAACTACCTACATCTCCCATAAAAGCCCAGCCGTCGTCGTCGGCCAGGTCGGAGATGGTGGAGGAGATTAGACGGACTACCTTGGGCGTGATTTTGTCGTAATCGTCTTTCTTTTGCGATTTGTTTGCTGTGGCAGTGTTTTCGACTTCCTTGGCTTCGGTTTTTAATATTTCCAGGTAAATAAATTTATCGCAGGCCACGATAAACGGTTCCGGTGTTTTCTTTTCACCAATGCCAAACACTTTCATGCCCGCTTCGCGTAGCCGGGTGGCCAGTTTGGTAAAATCGCTGTCGCTGGAAACGAGGCAAAAACCATTTACCTTCCCGCTGTATAAAATGTCCATCGCATCGATGATCATGGCTGAATCAGTGGCGTTTTTCCCCTGCGTGTATCCGTACTGCTGGATTGGGTTAATGGCATTCTCAAGCAGCACATTTTTCCATTTCGAAAGCGTTGGTTTGGTCCAATCGCCGTAAATCCGTTTGATTGTTGGGTTGCCGTACTTGGCAATTTCTTCAAGCATTTCTTTTACGTAGGCCGAAGGTATGTTGTCGCCGTCAATTAAAACAGCTAGTTTAAAATCACTTTCCATGATGTTTTTTTTGTTCCCTAAAGGTAAGTCTATTCACGCGTGTGGCAAGGATAGCATGATTTTTATTTAATTGGAACCTTGAAATGATGACTGTTTATTTCCTGTTTTTTTGTTCGGGAGTCAGTGTGATGTCAAATTTTTTGCAAGTAGTAATGCAAATTTTTAGTTGCTTCTGATTTAATTTTCCTGATTGTAACAACACTGGAAGTAATTGGATGGCAGCGACTTTTTTTGTGGTTAATCGGTTAAGTAAAATACTTTGGCTGTGTGTGTCCAGTCCTAAAAATAAAGAAGCAATGTGCATCGTGTCAATCCGTGTAATTTCTTCATAATGAAATAAGAAAGCCTGTTGGTATTTTATGTAACGTTCCTGTTTCGGCTTAATAGTGTGAGGCCCCGGATACAAATGAAAGAGTAATGTTGAAATAAAAAACAGCACCAAATAAAGCGTTTATTTTTGATCTTCAATTAGTTTTAGATACTCATCCAGATACCTTTCGTACACGTCTCTGGGAACAGCGCGGTGTTTTTTGCAGATTGCAGCCGCCAGTCCTACAGCTGCACCCATTTGCCCGGTGGTACGCATTACACGCGGGCCGCCAAGCCCAACATGAGAGCAGCTAAAATCACGTCCTGCCATAAACAGGTTACTGATGTTTTTTGAATACAGGCTGCGATAGGGGATATAGTAAGTTGGCGTTTTATAGAAAAGGGCTTCTGAAAGAAAATCAGGTTGATCCCGATCCAGCAGGTTTTGCTGAAAATGTACATCCACTTCGCGGTTTTCAGACACAACGCCGTCGGGGAACTCCCGGTTTTTTACCACATCATCGAAGGTAAAAACATAATCGCCGGTTAATCGGCGCGATTCGCGTTTCCCCAGTAAATACGAAACCCACTGAAGCTGCAAACTATCGGCATGGCTCCGGTATTTTTCCAAATCAATCGAACTGTATTTCCCTTTGTCGGTCAGGCTTTCCTCGGGTATGTGTTTGAAGTTATAAAACGATCCGTAAATGGCTCTGAACATGTGGTCGCGAATTGTTTCAGCATCGTCGATCTGGCTTAGGTCGTTTCTTGAAAATTCCCATTGCCATTCGCCATTGGCGGCATGATAATTTTTAGCTACTTCCATTGCCCACGGAACTTCGGGAAATTCTACTGCCTTACCTGCATTTTCCGACCTCCATAAAAGCGAAGAACCCATTACAAAATTATCGGGTGTTTCCGGGCTCCATAAAATTCCGTGTTCATCCCAGTTCTCGCCAAATTCTGTTGAGGCCTCCCGGCCGTACATGTATTCGGCACCTGCCCAGTAACCGATCCAGCCATCTCCGGTGCAATCAGCAAAATAAGGCGCTTCAAAACGGATAAACTCGGCTGTGGATGTTTGCCTCGCATCAACCGAAATAATCCTGTTGTTTTTAGTATTTGAAGCAAATGCCCGAAAGTTCAGAAAAATATCGATGTTTTTATATTTTGTCATATTCGCCATTCTTCTTTTGTCTTCGTTCAGTGCTTCCGGCGAGCCATTCGGATAGTGCTCGGTGTCCAGCATTTTCAGGATACGTTCGAAATTCCCGTAAATGCCAAGGGTATGTACCCGGATTTCCCCACTGGCATTTCCACCCAAAACAGAGCGGTCGTGAATTAGGGCAACGTTTAATCCTTGTTCTGCGGCCGCGATGGAAGCCGCACAACCTGCAATACCACCACCAACCACTACCAGATCGTATTGCATAATTTTATCGGGTGTTGTTTTTATTGCTGAATGTTTTGTTCTCCATTCAGCGAGTTCTTTTAAATCGTTTGGAAGTTTCTCCGTTTTATCAGTGGTGAGAAAAATGGCGTCGCAGCGGCCTTCAAAACCAGTCACGTCGTGCAATGCGATTGTTTTTTCTCCTTTACTGAGTTCAACTTTTCCGGCATACTCCCAGTTCCAGTCAGGATTAATTCCTAATTCATTTGACAGCAAAATTGAATCAATTGTGATTTGGAAACGCCCAGGTGCTTTCCATTCTCCAGGTACCCAGTTTTTGGTCCGCGCCCAAACATGGTAAGTGCCTTTCTTTTCAAGCGAAAAAGAAGTTTGAACATCTTTAACCGGCACGCCCATTCCATGCGCCAATAAATATGGCGAACCCATTTGTTCCACAAACTGCGGATCGACCACCCAACCCCCTTTTTGCTGAAAACTTTCGGCTTCGATAAAAACAGACTGCGCCTGACCGGAATTAATTGACCATATTAATAATGCTGCGAGGATAAATCTTCTCATACCTTAGTGCTGAATTGAAATGATTTTGTATTGAAACTAATGTTATTATTCTAAAATCTCTAACCACTTTTTTGCTATTTCTTTATTTGGAAACCACGACGTAATTACAGATTGAATTTTTACTGTATCCGGTAGAATCTGTTTTTCTGAGGCATCACCAATGAACCCTCGAGAGTCCAGCCTTTTTAATTTATACGATGAATCTGGTACCACATCGTTTATTCGCAATGGGATAACTTGGTCGAAAAAATAGAGAGCAAATTCTTTTGAGCCTCCAAATTCATGTGCTACACCCGGTTCTTCAATAAAAATCCATTTAGCACCAAACCTCCTGTTTATTGAAAAAATACCTTTCACAATG
>Ga0116152_10001890_pt1 | contig 17104 bp, 17 predicted proteins | sample AD_UKC119_MetaG_FD_89894 | JGI IMG/M metagenome (GOLD analysis project Ga0116152, IMG submission 89894) | Active sludge microbial communities of municipal wastewater-treating anaerobic digesters from Hong Kong - AD_UKC119_MetaG | ecosystem: Engineered > Bioreactor > Anaerobic > Digestate... | reverse complement strand
ATTCACCGCCGATCCGCTCAATCTGTTCGTGGTGGTGGAAGCGGGTGATCATCATGTCACGATTCTCGATGGCGACCGGTTCACTCCGCTGGCGCGCTTTCCCAGCCGCTTCGCCCTGCACGGCGGCCCCAAGTTTTCTCCGGACGGGCGCTTTGTTTACTTCGCCTCCCGCGATGGCTGGATCGCCAAGTACGATCTTTACAATCTGAAAATGCTGGCGGAAATCCGCGTCGGCATTAACACTCGCAATCTGGCGGTGTCCAGTGATGGTCAATGGGCGATGGCAGCCAACTCGCTGCCGCACACCCTGGTGTTGCTGAACGCGGTGGATTTAAGTCTGGCGCGCATTATTCCCGTAGTGAATGACGCCGGCCAAAGCTCGCGGGTATCGGCGGTTTACGACGCCGCCCCGCGTCAGAGCTTCGTAGCCGCGCTCAAGGACATCCCGGAAGTGTGGGAGTTGAGCTATAACCCCAAGGCCGAGCCGGTGTTCAAGGGCTATGTTCACGATTATAAAATGGGCGAAGCCATCGCCGCGCCCGGGATGTGGACGCCGCGCGTGACCCGGTTGGACGCCATTCTTGACGACTTCTTTTTCAGCCCGGACTATGCCTATGTGCTGGGCGCCGCCCGTCCCGTCGATGGGAACACGCCATCGACGGCCAGCGGCCAAGTGGTGAATCTGGATGTGCGGCGCAAAATCGCCGACGTGCCGTTGCCAGGCCTGCCGCATCTGGGTTCGGGGATTTCCTGGGATTATCAGGGTCGTCGGGTCATGGCGACGCCCAATCTCCGGGAAGGCGTGATCAGCGTCATCGACATGCAGGACTGGAAAATCCTCAAGGAGATCAAAACGGCTGGCCCGGCATTCTTCATGCGCAGCCATGAAAACACGCCTTACGCCTGGGTGGACGCCATGATGAGTCCCGCCAAAGACACCCTGCAATTGCTGGACAAGCGCCGCCTGGAAATCGCCCATACCTTGCGTCCCGCGCCCGGCCAGACTGCCGCGCATACCGAATTCACCCGCGACGGCAAATACGCCCTGGTGTCCATTTGGGAAGACGATGGCGCGCTGGTGGTCTACGATGCAGCGACCTTGAAGGAGATCAAGCGTCTGCCCATGCGCAAACCGGTCGGCAAATACAACGTCTATAACAAAATCACCCGTTCCGAGGGAACGAGTCATTAAATTCAGCGGATCAGGCGGCGTCGAGTTGTGCAGTAGCGTGCTGCAACTGTCTGCGGACCACCCCCACCTTGAGGCGATCCTTGTATTGACTGAGCAGTTTCAAGGTGCTCTCCACGTACTCCTGCGAGGAGATGTCGTCAGCGATATAATGTTGCAACAAGCTGAGCCAGAATGCATGAATCTCGCATTGCGGCGACCGCCGCTCGCCCAGCAGTGGGCAATCCGGGCAACGCGCCTTGACCAAAATCTGCGCCACCGCGTTCTTCTGCCACTGACGTCGATATTCACGGGCATGCGCCCCAATCCACTCCATGGCGCGCTGCTTACGCTCGCTGTCGGGAAATGGCCCGACATACTCTTCAATGGCGCTGATTTGCCGAAGCAAAAACTCGGCATCAGATACTTCAAGATGCTGGTTTTGGCACATGAAACGGCTGATGAGCGCTAACAGGGGGTCGTCGACGATGTACATGATTTTTATCACGCCTGACAGAATCACGGGTGAAAATCATAGCAAAAGATTGTGCGATGCACAAAAAATTAAATTCTTCAGCGACGCTTTCCGAGTCAAACCATCATGAATTTTCCAATGTTTGCAAAGCCCTCGACGCCACAACCGGGCATCGCCTTATTCAATCTGGGATTCCGGCCGTTTTTCCTCGGCGCGGGGATTTTCGCCATTCTCGCCATAGCGCTATGGATGGGCGTTTATCTCTTTCAACTCCCGTTGCCGATCACCCGCATTTCCTATTTTCAGTGGCATGCGCATGAAATGATCTATGGGTTCAGCCTGGCGGTGATCGCCGGCTTTCTGTTGACCGCCGTTAAAAACTGGACGGGGGTGCAAACCGTGCATGGATTCAGCCTGCTGGCCTTGTTCGCCCTGTGGGCGCTGCCGAGAATTCTGTTTCTGTTCGGAACGCGCTTTATGGTGATCGCATCCCTGCTGGATCTGCTTTTCCTGATCGCACTGACCGTTGCAGTGACTTATCCGGTGATTAAAGTTAAACAGTGGCGGCAAATCGGCATTGTGGCCAAACTGGCGATGTTTATGGTGACCAGCGGTTTTTTCTATCTGGGCATCACCGGCGTTCTGGAACAAGGGGTTTACTGGAGCCTGTATGGCGGCCTGTATTTAATTATCGGCCTGATCCTCACCATGAGCCGGCGCGTTATCCCCTTTTTCGTCGAAGTCGGCGTGGGTGATCCGGTCAAGCTGTTCAACGCCAAGTGGATCGATGGGTCAAGCCTGGTGCTGTATCTGGCTTTTTTTATCGTCGCGGTGTTCATGCATGAACCTCGGTTATTGGCGTTGCTGGCCGCTGGTTTGTTCGTCATTCTCTCCATCCGCTTAATTGGCTGGCATACCGTCGGCATCTGGAAAAAACCGCTGTTATGGAGTCTGTTCATCGCCCTGTTCTTCATTGATCTGGGCTTTTTACTGGTGGCCTTAAGTGGTTTCCTGAATCTGTCGGCCATGCCGGTTATCCATGCGTTCAGCTATGGCGGCATTGGCCTGATGACGCTGAGCATGATGACGCGCGTTTCACTGGGCCATACCGGCAGAAATGTGCAGGAGCCGCCGCGCGCGATGACCCTGGCTTTTGGGGCGATGATGGTGGGAACCGTAGTCAGGGTGTTGCTGCCCTTGATCGCCCCGGCGCATTATCTGACCTGGATTGCCCTCTCGCAGGTCCTCTGGATCATGGCCTTTGCCATTTTCACGATCCTCTACGCGCCCATCCTGATCAAGCCAAGAATCGATGGGCAATTTGGCTAATTTCAAGATGAGATCACCGATGCCCCCTCCTGCTTCATCTACGCCCACTCGCCTGGAACTGGTGTGTCCGGCGGGCAACCTGCCCTCGCTCAAGGCCGCTGTTGACCACGGCGCTGACGCGGTTTATATCGGTTTCCGCGATGACACCAACGCCCGCCACTTTCCCGGCCTGAACTTTGACGCCAAAACCGCTGCGCAGGGCGTCGAGTATGCGCAGCGTCGCGGACGGCGCGTGTTCGTCGCCCTGAACACTTTCCCGCAACCTTCCGGTTGGGAACGCTGGCGGGCGGCGGTGGACCGGGCGGCGGAACTGGGCGTGGACGCGATCATCGCCGCCGATATCAGCGTGCTGGATTACGCCTGCCGTCAGCATCCCCATTTGCCTTTGCATCTATCGGTACAGGGTTCGGCCACCAACTACGAGGCCATTCGCTTTTATCATGAGCATTTCGGCATTCGCCGGGTCGTGCTGCCGCGCGTCCTGGCCTTGCCCCAAGTGCGTCATGTCCTGGAACACAGTCCGGTGGCGCTGGAGGTCTTTGGCTTTGGCGGCTTGTGCATCATGGTCGAGGGTCGCTGTCTGCTGTCTTCCTACGTCACCGGTGAGTCGCCGAATCTGTGTGGCGTCTGTTCTCCGGCCAAGGCGGTGCGCTGGCAGGAAACGCCGCAGGGCCTGGAAACCCGCCTGAATGGATTGTTGATCGATCGCCATGCGCCCGGCGAATCGGCCGGTTATCCCACCCTGTGCAAAGGACGCTTCGCCGTGGGCGAGCAGGTTTACTACGCTATTGAAGAACCGACCAGCCTCAACACCCTGGAGCTGTTGCCGGAACTGTACGAAATGGGCATTGCTGCGATCAAAATCGAGGGTCGCCAGCGCAGTCCGGCCTATGTCAGCCAGGTTACCCAGGTGTGGCGCGCGGCGATTGACGCCTGTCGCCGGCATCCTGCTGGCTATGCGCCTAAACCGGAATGGCAACGAGAATTGGGCAAGGTGTCGGAAGGCCAGCAGACGACGCTCGGCGCATATCATCGCCGTTGGCAATGAGGAATGCACATGGATAACGCAACACCGCACCTTCCCAAACTGGCGCTGGGGCCGGTGCTGTATTACTGGCCGCGCGAGACGCTGCTGGCCTTTTACCAGCAGATGAGCGCCACGCCGGTGGACATCATCTATTTGGGCGAAACGGTCTGCGCCAAGCGCCGGTCGCTGAACACGGACGACTGGCTGGAACTGGCCGAGCGGTTGACGGCGGCGGGCAAAGAAGTGGTGCTCTCCACGATGGCCCTGCTGGAAGCCGAGTCGGAACTGAAAACCCTGCGCCGCTGGTGCGCCAATGGCCGTTTCATGGTCGAAGCCAACGACATGAGCGCCGTGCATCTGCTATCCGGTCAGGCGCCTTTCGCGCTGGGGACCGGCATCAATGTCTACAATCATCACACTTTGGGCTTTCTGGCCAGCCTGGGCGCCCGGCGCTGGATCCTGCCGGTGGAGTTGTCGCGGGCCGCGCTGATGGAAATTCAGGCGCAGCGTCCGGCGGGGATGGAAACCGAAGTGTTTGTTTATGGTCGGTTGCCGCTGGCCTCTTCCGCGCGCTGCTTTACCGCCCGCTATCACAATCTGCCCAAGGATGATTGCCAGTATCGCTGTCTTAACGACCCGGAAGGGTTGACGGTGAGCAGCCGCGAAGGGCAGGCGTTTCTGACGCTCAACGGCATTCAAACCCAGTCGGCGCAAACCGGTAACCTGTTGGCGGAACTGGCGGAATTACGGGCGTTAGGCGTGGATGTCCTGCGCATTAGTCCACAGGCCGAGGGAACGGAGCGAGTGATTGCTGCATTTGCCGCCGCGGTGCGCGGTGAATGTGACGCCGGCGAATCTGCCGCAATGCTCAATGCCCATCTGCCGTATGGGGCGTGCAATGGCTATTGGCGGGGACAGGCAGGGTTGCAACAGGTCACTGCATTTTGATCAACCACTCAGGAGCCGCTCAACCGCTCGTAAGCGCTTATCAAACCCGTTGCGGCGCGCAACAGCGGCGGCAACAGACCGCCCAGCGCCTCCAGGTCCGCGCCGTCCAGCCAGTTCTTCAATTCCAGCCCCAATGCAGTGTCGCCGGCCATCACCACTCGCCGGTGGAAAAACAGCGTATCGGAATCTTCGCGGCGGGTGGCCAGCGCCAGGAAATCGTAAAGAGCGCCGCTGATGGTCAAATCCGGCGCGGATGCGGTTGGCCCGGCGGTGAATCCAGTGGCGTTGATCAAGGAGAGTCGGTATGTGATCCTGGCGTCGCGGACTTCAATGAGCAAGGTCCGCTGGCGCAGAAACGCGAATTCGCCTTGCTGAATCTGTTCCGCCAGCAGGATATTCAGGGCAGCAGCCAGCGCGCTTGAATGAACCGCCTCGGGCAACAGGGCCAGCGGCCAGGCCAGCGGAGCGGGTAACCTGGGGTGGGGCGGGAACAGCGCGCTAAATAAGGTGGGCACGATTGCCTCCTTCATCTGCGTTTGCGCAGTCAAGCACGGCATTCAGATCGAGTTGCTGCAAGGTTGAAATCGCATACTCCCAGCGGCCCTCGGCGCACAGACCGAGAACACCGCCTTCTTCGTAGGCTTCCAGCGCGGCTTTAATACAGGCCGCGCGCACCGTTTCAGCGAGTTGTTGCTTATTGGTCAAGGGCATGGAATTTCCCAATCGAAATCGTAAAGGATTGAGTTGATTACGCCGCGCAAACTCGGTTACGCCCCTCATGTTTGGCGTGATAAACCGCTTCATCGGCGCGTGCAAAGAGCGTTTCCAAGGTATCGTTGATCCGGTATTCACTAACGCCAAAACTGGCGGTGATTTTAGGCAGATTATTGAAACAATGGCTCTCCATCGCGCTGCGCAGTCTTTCGGCGAGATCCACTGCGGCTTGATGTCCACCTTCCGGTACAAGAATAACGAATTCTTCCCCTCCCCAACGGGCAAAAATATCGGTGGTCCGGACGCAACTTTGGACCCGTTGCGCGACGCCTTTGAGCACCTGATCTCCGGCAATGTGTCCGAATTGATCGTTGACCTGCTTGAAATAATCAATATCAAAAACAATCAGCGCCAGTTTTCCGCCATAACGCTGTTGACGCTGTAAAATGATGTCAAACCATTCGGTAAACTTGTAGCGGTTATAAATACCGGTCAGTACATCGGTGCACGCGAGCTTGTCTTTTTCCTTAATGAGAGATTCAACAATTATGAGTAATTTATTGAAATTATCAGAGATAACGCCGATTTCATCCGGAGTGAACAGTTTAATCCGGTTGGAAAAATCCTTGGTTTTTATCGTATATTCAATGCTTTTCAACAGTATATTCAATGCATGCAGAATGCGACTGATCGCTGATCCAATCAGTAGGGTTAACAATAATGCAATGCTAATCACTATTGCTGCGTTAAATATAAATTTTTTCTGCGCTAGGGCCATCTCCCTAGTCATCCCCTCATGCAAATAGGCGGTGTATGCACGCTCTACGGTCTGCAATTGATTGATCCAATCAGTGGCTACAGTAAACCACTCTTCAGCGGTGATCATGGTATGGCTGCCGGTCAAAATCAGTTCAATGATCCGAAGAATATTTTGTACTTCAGTTTGTGCCTGAATGGTGTGAAATATGTTGACGATCTTGGGCGTTGCATCCCGAAAAAAGAGTTGTGTGTGATGTTGATGGAAACTAAATTCCCGACTCACTGTAGCAATATGATTTATATTTAATTTTCCGAGACTGAAAACTTCATTGAGGCTGGCGCGAATTTGCCCAAGATATTCTTTTGCATACAGCAAATGGGTGTAAGCGCGAACATCGTTTTTCAAATCGGTATTCAGATGGTCAGTCAGCACATTAATATAGTCGAGTATTTCCACAATGATTAATGTGTAGTGATTAAAAGCATGAACGGCAGTCAGCTGATTGCGTAAAACCTGCTTCCTGATTTCTGGCAGATCCTCCAAACCTTGAGCATGGTTGAGAACGCCATCTGCTAGTTGTGTCCTGGCGTGGTTGGTCGCCGTATGTTGCGCATTCAGCAAGGCGGCGCTGGATATTGAACAACACGCTAAACAACCAACTGAAATACCACGCTCTTTTTGCAATTCATGAACCAAATCGGAAAGGCTTTCGATGACTTTGATATCGGTCATTGAAGCGATTTTTCTACTTTTTTCCTGGTTCAATGCGACAAAGTAAGCCGCCAGAATGTAAAATAGGCAGGCTGTAATCAGCAGTCCAATCAATAGCATTCTTGCCCTGATGGTCATCAGTCATGTCCTCATCGGTGGATGACATCACGGAAAGCGTCCAGCACCCAGTCGGTCAGGTTTTCCTCGCGTTTCTGGATCATAGCGGCATTGCCGGAACGAAGAATATCGGATGGACCTGAGGCGTGGGCGCTGCTGATCATCGCTATTGCTCAGGCTGTCAGACGTGTATAGAGCAACAACAGCTGACGCGGCAAATCTTCCGGGTGGCGAACCAGGACAAAGCCGTCTTTCCCGAACAGATACGGCAAATAATCATCGGCCTCCTGATCAATCGTTACGCAGAACGGATGCAATCCGGCACGCCGCGCTTCAATCAGCGCCATACGGGTATCCTCAATCCCATAGCGCCCTTCGTAATGATCCAGATCATTGGGCTTGCCATCGGTCAACAGCAACAGCAGGCGGCGGGCGGCGGTCTGCTGGCTGAGCGTCAGGGTCGCGTAACGCAGCGCTGCACCCATGCGCGTGTAGTAACCCGGCTTGATGGCCTGAATCCGCCCCCGGATGGTCGCGGTATACCGCTCAGTGAAACTTTTAATGCGTTGCACCCGGACGTGCTGGCGCTTGCGCGAGGAAAACCCGTACAGCGCAAAGCGGTCACCGGTCGCCGCCAGCGCTTCGGCGAACAGAAATAAACTGTCGCGGATCATCTCGATCACCCGCCCGTGATTATTCACCCACGCGTCGGTCGATAGCGACAAGTCCGCCAGCAGGAGACAGGCCAGATCGCGCTCCTGCCGGGCCAGTTGCCGGTACAATCCACGTTCATAACCGGATTCGCCGCTGGTGCGGTCGGCGGCATAGCGCACCCAGGCGTCCAGATCGAGTTCCTCGCCGTCCGGTTGGGCGCTGCGCCAACCGCGCGCCGGTCGCAGCACTTCAAACTGGCGGCGCAGGCGTTGCGCCGCGCGACGCAAGACCAGCGGCAATTCACACGGCGTCGCCCGCCGCGCCAGCATTTCCTGCACCGCGCAATAATCGGGCAACAGCGTCTGTTTGCGATAATCCCATTCCGGAAAGGGCCGCCCTGGCCCCAGCGGCAGGTCATCCTCGCTGGCGGAAGGCAAATCGAGATCGAACCGCACCCGCGCAGCGGTGCGGGCGCCATCCTGGGTGATGCTCAACACCGGCATATCATTGGCTGCCCGCCCAGCGTCCGCTGCCGGATCATCGTCATCCGGGCGATTCACCCGCACAAATTCGGCCCAGGACAACAAACTCTCGGCGCGAAACGGCAACAGGAAGGGACTTTGCCGCTCGGGTAAATCGGTATATTCCGCGCGCCGGCGCTGGCGATCCCGTTCCACCGGTTGGCCGCCGCCTGAGCGACGCCGATCGTCCGGGTTATCCTTGCGCCCGGGTCGGGTCGCTGCTGGGGCCGGCGGGGGATACAGCCAGAGCGGAACCGGTGGCAACGGTCGCCGCGCCGCCGGCCATTGCGCAACGCTGCCCGGCTCCTGCAACGCCTGACCGAGCGCCGTTTCCTGCGCTGCTTCATCCGGCGGCAACTGCGCCGGGGGTGTCCGCGTCTTCAACACCGCATCGATCAGACGCCGGTAACGGGACCGCAGACCGGGATAACGTCCCAGCGTTATTTGCGTTGCCTGCTGATTCTGCGCCCACCAGGGCGCGTCAGCCTCCACAACATCGTGCGCGGCGGCCAGGGCAATCAGCCACAGATACAGATCGCGGTTCAAAGCCCGGCTCGGCAATACCGTCAGTTGTCTGGGCAATTGCAGCGTTTCCCGATCCCGGCACGCCTGCTCCACGGTATCCCCGACCCCGGCGATACGCGCCAGCCAACCGCGTCGCGCGCCCTGTGGCTGCGCCGACGCAGGCACCACGCGCAGACCGGGATCGCCGCCCAAGGCGCGGAACAGCAACCCGGCGGTTTTCTCCATTTCCGCCAGCGTGACCGTCGCTTCCGGCGCCGACCGCTGCGCCATGCGAGTGATCCAGCGATGCCACAGCGCGCCGACCTGTTCTTCCATCTCAAGGTCACTCCATCTTACGCATGAATCTGTTGAAACTTTCGCAACAACTTCTGCATCATCAGACGATCGACTTGAGGGGGCTGGACACGGCTTTAGGCTTGTCCACCACCACCTGGCCCGTCAGCAACCCTTGCGAGCCATCGGCCTGCAACGCCTGCTGACCCTCGATCCAGTCCAGCAGACTCCCCTGGGGATTATCGCGCTGCACCGTTCCACAAGCGTCGATGCATTGGCCACATTGAGTGCAGGCAAACATCAAGCGTTTGATATTGCGTGGCTTGAGACGCATCGGGCAGGCGTGATCGCAGAAAGACGGGCAAGCGGCGCAATCACGCGCGCGCTCCCGCTGATAACCCACAACCATCGCCTGACGGTTCGTCATCCACGCCAGGCTTTGAAACATCCCGACGGCGCAGGCGTAGCGGCAGAACAGATGCCGGGCAAAGGTGAATTCCAGAAACAGCACCGTGGTCGCCACGCCGATGAACAGGGCCTGATTACGGGTCAGCGTCGCGTGAAACAGATTGCCATAGACATCCGCCGGTGGCAGCAGATAGGTCAACAGCGCCACCGCCCACAGGAAGGCGAAGACCAGCGCGAGAGGCATCGCCAGGAACCAGTAGCGCCCGTCGGATAACGCCGGCGTCCCGTCCGGGTGATACGGCGGTCCCGGCTTTTTATCCCAGATGCTCTGTTTGCCGCTGGCCTTGCGCACCAGTTGATTGATGGTTTCCACCACCGAGAAATGCGGGCACAGCCAGCCGCAGTACAAACGGCCCCAGCGCCAGGCGACGCCGAGAAACACGACGGCCAGCAGCAGCACCGGCGCGATGACCCGCAACAAAATGTTCAACGACATCTGTTGAATATCAATGCGCCCGGCCAGATAATCGTCCAGCCCCAGCGTCCACGGCGCGCCGAACAGGATCAGGTGACCTTGCGTCAAATCGAAGCGCAGCAGATCCACCACCGGCGTGAACAGGAACAGAATGAAAAAGCCGCCCTGATACAGGACGCGCTGGCGTTGAAAAGGCGTCATGACAACAAGTTTCCGACCAGAGGATAGCGAAAGGTTTGTCCGGCGAGCGACCGTACCAGCCCCAGAATGCCCAACAGCACCAGGGTCGCGTGTACAGTGGTGAAATAAAGAATGACGATGACCCAGGTGCTGGCTACGTCATAACCGCCCAGAGCAATGATCAGCAGATTGACGATCACCAACAGTCCGCCCGCCCACAAACTGGCGGAAAGCGTTTGCTGCAAATGCAAACGCCCCAGCGGCGGCGCGGTCCGGCGATAGCGCCCATACAGTCCCAGCAACAACAGAAACGCCAGCCCCGGTAACAGCAACAGATTGATCAGGTACAATGATTCTGCGGCAATCGCCAGGCCCTGGCCGGGAGGGGAGGGGTCCTCCATCGGGGGCGACTCAGGGGAAATGGGCATTCACTACCTCCAGCAACGCTGTTGCAGTCAGGTCATCATCGGTGAGCGCCTCAACCAGCGCCACCCGACAGGCAGTGACTGGCGCCATGCCGCCCTGGATTAACTGCGCGGCGTACACCAGCAGGCGCGTACTCGGCGCTTCGTCCAGATCATGCTCTTTCAAGGTGCGCAGCGCATAACCCAGACGCACCAACGCTTCCGCCGTGGCGGTTGCACAACCGGTTTCCCCCATCACAATCGCCCGTTCCCGCTCCGGGGCGGGAAAGTCGAAACGCAGCGCCAGGAAACGCTGACGGGTCGATGGCTTCAGGCTTTTCAACAGGTTTTGGTAGCCGGGATTGTAGGACACTACCAACATGAACGACGGCGGCGCGGTCAGCACTTCCCCGGTACGTTCAATCGGCAGCACCCGCCGGTCATCGGCCAAAGGATGCAGCACGACCGTTGTATCCTTGCGCGCCTCGACAATTTCATCCAGATAGCAGACGCCGCCCTCGCGCACCGCCCGGGTCAGCGGCCCATCGCACCAGACCGTCGCCCCGCCGTGCAGCAGATGCCGCCCGACCAGATCGGCGGCGGACAGATCATCGTGACAGGCCACGGTCTGCAGCGGCAAGCTCAAGCGCGCCGCCATGTGCGCGACGAAGCGGGTTTTCCCGCAACCGGTCGGCCCCTTGATCAGCAGCGGCAGGCGATGACGCCAGGCGGCTTCAAAAACCGCGCATTCATCGGCGGAGGGTTCGTAGTAAGGGATATCCGGCATGGCAGGGGACAGGAGATAGGGAGATAGGGAGATAGGGAGATAACGTCTTTCCCTAATCGCTACTCCCTACTCACCTGAAAAATAACATTACGTCGCGGCTGGCTGAATCTCACCGGTCGGCACGGTTTCCGGCTTATCCTTGGCGAAGAAGCTGTAGAGATACACTGCCAGGCCGATGGAGAACACCACGCCGGCCATCCAGCGCATCCAGTAAAACAACGCGAGTTGATCCTGCACCGCCATGAACGCCTGCGGATTATCGATAATCCGTTGCAACCACACTTGCAGAATGCCGGCGGCGGTCAGGAACAGGGTGATGAACACCATCGACACCGTCATCAGCCAGAAGCTCCACATTTCCAGCACCTGCGCGCGCTCCGGGTTGACCTCGCGCCCGCGCAGCATCGGCATGGCGTAGGAAATAATGGTCAGCACCACCATGACATACGCGCCAAAGAACGCCAGATGGCCATGTGCGGCGGTGATCTGGCTGCCATGCGTGTAATAGTTGATCGGCGCCAGCGTGTGCAGGAAGCCCCAGACGCCCGCGCCCAGGAACGCCATGACCCCGGTGCCCAGCGCCCACAAGGTGGCCGCTTTATTCGGATGCTGGCGGCGGCGGCGATTGACCATATTGAAGCAGAACACGGTCATGGCGAAGAACGGCAGCGGCTCCAGCGCCGAGAAAATCCCGCCCCACCATTGCCAATAAGCCGGCGTCCCGATCCAGTAGTAATGATGACCGGTGCCGATGATGCCGGTGACCAGCGCCAGCGTGACAATCACATACAGCCATTTCTCAATAACTTCCCGGTCGACGCCAGTGACCCGGAGCAGCACGAAGCCCAGAATGGCGGCCATAATCAGCTCCCAGACGCCCTCGACCCACAGATGCACCACCCACCACCAGAAGTACTTGTCCTTCACCAGATTCGACGGGTTATAGAACGCGAACAGGAACAGCACTGCCAGCCCGACCAGCCCAATGAGCAGAATCATGCTGATCGCGGTCTTGCGACCTTTCAAAATCGTCATGCCGATGTTGTACAGGAAGGCCAGCGCCACCACCACAATGCCGACTTTGGTCGGCAACGGCTGCTCCAGGAACTCGCGGCCCATGGTTTCCAGCAGGTCGTTACCGGTCATCTCCGCCAGCGTGGCGTAGGGCACCGCCAGATAGCCGACCACGGTCAGCGCCCCGGCGATCAGAAAAACCCAGAACAGGACCTGCGCCAGCAATGGGCTGTGCAGCTCGGTTTCCGTCTCTTCCGGCACCAGGTAGTACGCCGCGCCCATGAAGCCGAATAGCAGCCAGACGATCAGCAGGTTGGTGTGCACCATGCGGGCGACGTTGAAGGGAATCGCCGGGAACAGAAAATCGCCGATCACATATTGCAGGCCCAGAATCAGCCCGAACAGAATTTGCCCGACGAACAGGGCGATGGCGGCGATGAAATAGGGTTTGGCCACCGCCTGAGATTTATATTGCAAATGCATCATCAATCATTCCTCGCTATCAATGGCGGAAGCCTCTTTAACCCTGGATATTGGGCGGCCAGTTTTCGGTGTTGATTTCCGAGGTCCACTTCAGAAATTCCACCAGATCATCCAACTGCTCGTCGGTAAAGTGAAATTGTGGCATTTGCCGGCGCCCCGGCACTTTGGTGGGCTGCACTTTGATCCAGATTTTGATGAATTCCGCGCCGCGCCGTTTATAGACATTGCCCAGTTCCGGCGCGAAGTAGGCGCCTTCGCCCAGCAGGGTGTGGCAACCGATGCAGTTACGGGTTTCCCACAACGCTTTGCCGCGCGCGACCGCTGGCGAGGGGGTTTCGCTGGGAATGCGCTGCGGAATCTGCCGGACGGTATGAAAGGTCAGGGCCAGAAACAGCAGAATGAAAAACACGGTCCCGCCATAGAATATGTTGCGGGCCATGGCCTTGGTAAAGGTTGCGCTCATTTCCCCGGGTCTCCTTGATGGTCAGAGACGGACGATCCGCGTGTCGACCGCCGGCTAAGCGCGTATTGTCGCAAGATGCGGGATAAGGTTCCTTGACGCAGGTCAAGGAATGTCATTACCGTTACCGGCATCCTTGCTCAATCATCAAGAGCACAGGACAGCATACGGTTGGCCGAAACAATCGTTCCCTGAGCGTCCATGATAAAGATCCCTACCGGCAGAATATCCATAACAGATCGCAAAAGCTGTTCGCTTTCGCGCAGAATCCGGCCGGGCGGCACATTTGGGCGGGCGGGCGCTCGGTCGGCATTGAACGATTCGGCGAATACAAAGCGTGGTGACTGGAGAACGGAAAGCGGATCGAACCGCATGAATGGGCGGGAGCGCGGGCTATCGAGAAAGGCGAAACGTCGCTGGACGAAGAAATCGAAATTGAGTGTTTCAATGGTACGCACAAGATCATCCTCAACTTCGCTGTACCCATCCGTGGAGACGATGGGCGCATCAAGGGCGCAGTTATCGTTAACCAGGACATCACCGAGCGCAAGGCCATAGAAAACCAGATCAAGAATCTGGCTTTCTATGATCCCCTGACCCAGTTGCCGAATCGGCGATTGTTACTGGCACCGGGCGATGGCGGCCAGTGCTCGCAACCAACGGCATGGAGCGCTGTTGTTTATCGATCTCGACCATTTCAAGACGCTTAACGACACCTTAGGTCATGACTACGGCGACCTGCTGCTGCAACAGGTCGCCGAACGGCTGGCGACCTGTGTCCGCGAAGGCGACACGGTAGCCCGTCTGGGCGGCGATGAGTTCGTGGTGATGCTGGAACGGGTAACCTGAAGATACGTGTAAAAAGTTGGGTCCTGTAAATTTTCCTGTGATCCGAATGGTAGCGTCATGGAACCGGTCCCAAACCAGATAGCGCCAGGGTTGATCGCCGAAGCAGGACGGTGCCCAGCGCGCTGCTTCCAGCAACGCCAGTAACTGTTCACGACTAACCGGCTGATCCCGATCGATAGCGCGAGGACTCCAGCGACGTGCAATCAAATCGGCGATCGGGGTTGAAGTCAGGGCAGGTTTTTCGAGCATGTGAGATCTCCAGGTCGGTTCAGCCAGAATCAATAGTTAATGGTATCGCTTTGTCTGAAACAATGTTGTCGGAGCTTACTACGTATCAGTTCCTCATCACGGGGCAAACTCGATGGTCCTGCAAATTTTCCTGTGATGGCGGGGGTTCGCGGCATGGGGTTTAATCTCTGAGGGTCTAATTCCCCGCAGCTTGCTGCGTCACGAATCAGGTATCTGTTTTTTTTGATCAGAAATTTTTGTAAGAAGGTCACATTAGAAAAAGGGGTCTTTGGAGTAATGCTACCCTTGTTTTAGCAACTGTGCTTGGGAGTGCAGCCGAAATAGGGGTAGGGAAAGCTCTCGCCTCCCACCGGGTCGCCGGAGGCAGTCACCCGCCTCCGGCTCCCACAGAACGTCGCGAGCAGATTTCCTGCACGACGCTCTTCGCAGCGTGAAAGATTCACAGCACCGCGAGTGCCTGCAACTCCCGATAGGGAAGATGCAGCTTCGGTCGCGGTAACGGATGGCGCACCTTAATCTGCTGGAAAATCTCCCAAGAAAGGTGCCCTTCCCGGCTCCGACTGCTCAGCATCTTATGCCAATACCACTCCGCAAACCGATGCACTTTCTGCAAGGCTCGGAAGTTGCCGGCGATGCCATAGTAGGCATAGTGACCCCGCAGGACACGATCGAGATGGATCGCCTGTTCCCGTAGCGGCAGATGCCGCATCCGCCGCATCAGGTCGCGTAGTTGACCAAGACTGCGCTGAAGTCGTGCCTTCTCCGTGCGCATGCCCACCTTGAAATTGCCCTTTTGATTGCGCGTGCAATAGAGGGTGAAGCCCAGAAAATAGATCGTCTCCGGGCGATTTCTCCCCCGCTTGGCCGCGTGGGCTTGGGCAAAGCGACCGAATTCGGCCAGCTTGGTCTTGCTCGGTTCCAGGCTGAGGCCAAACTTCCCCAACCGCTTGCGTAGTACCTCCTGGACACGTAGGGCATCCTCGCGGTATTGGAAACACAGCACAAAGTCATCGATATAGCGCAGCAGGTAGGCTTCGCCCCGCAGTCGAGACTTGACCACCCGCTCAAACCAAAGGTCGAGCACATAGTGCAGGTACACATTGCTCAGTAGTACGCTGATCGATCCGCCTTGCGGTGTCCCTTCCTCGTTCGGATGGAGTTCCCCATCTTCCAGAATGCCCGCTTTCAGCCAGCGCCGGATCAGGCTGATCAGGCGCGGGTCTCCGACTCGATGTTCCACGAAGCGGAGTAACCATCCGTGGTCGAGACTCCCAAAGAAGTTCTTTAGATCCGCCTCCAACACCCACCCCACCTTGCGACCGGCGATCACCTCGTGGAGGGTCGCTATCGCGCGGTGAGCACCCAACCCGGGCCGACCACCAAACGAGCAGGGCAGAAAATCCTGCTCGTAGATGGCCGATAACACCTCCGCTGTGCTGCGCTGGAGCGCCCGGTCACTCACACAAGGAATCCCCAAGGGGCGCTTCTCCTGCTTACCGGGCTTCGGAATGTACACCCGCCGAATCGGCGGCGCCGGGTAGCCTTGGCGGTGTACCGCTTCGAGCATCGGCTCGATCCAGACCGCAAAATCCTCCTTTGCCTCCGCGACCGTCTGGCCATCCACGCCGGGGGCCGAGTGATGGGGAATCTGTTGGAGATTCTTCCAGACCCGTTCCGCCGTGATGTGGTGCGCCAGCGAGGTCAACCGGAGCTTCGGTTCACACCGAGCTTTCGCTGCTATTCGTTCAAGTCTCGTTGCCATGACGGGTTGCTCTTCGCTTTGCATCGAAGACCATTGCCTCCCTCTGGGTGGAGCTCATGTTGCCCAAGAACGATTCACACTCCGCTGACCGCTTCCCCCTGTGGTCGGCTCTCCCGACCGCCGAGTACTATCAGTCAGTCTGACTTCCGCCAGGCCATTGGGTCGTCCTCGCGTTGGGCGCTTGTTGGACCCTACAAGCTCCGCTTGAACCCGGCGGATCTCCCTTGTTCCCATGAAATCCTTGGATGACATGCCGGCGGTACGAACCCCGGAAGCACCCCAGAAGACTCGCCCATACGCCTCCTGGAATTCCGCCTTCCCCATTGGGAGACTGGGTCGGCTACTTCAACCACGTTCGATTTCGGGGCTATGTTCCCGTTCACGGTCGTTCCGGCCTATCATCTTCCTGTCTACGCTTCGCAGTGCCCGTCACCGGTTCACCACGCAAGACTCGGTACCCGGCTGCTGGCTAGGCTTTACCAGGGCAGCCATCTCAGGCTGCTGTATTTCATGCGCTTGCAAGGCGCAACTCCCACACCACCCGGCATGCGGGTCCGCACCGGGCGGTTCGAGCCGTTAAGGTGATGAGAGCCGCGGCATGCCGAGGCGGTCAAAGTAGGCGATTGGCATCGTGCGATTCAACGCCAGGCGGCTGTTATGCCACCAGCGGCAGCTATTCGCGGCGATGTGTTGAGCGTCCGTTACTGAGGCTTCTAACGCCAACAATTCCCGATACATCGCCTTGCCTCGACGCCAGTGCTTGAGTTGCAGTGCGCCAAATTGGCATCGCGCTGCCAATTTGACGCTAGTT
>Ga0116152_10001886_pt1 | contig 17119 bp, 13 predicted proteins | sample AD_UKC119_MetaG_FD_89894 | JGI IMG/M metagenome (GOLD analysis project Ga0116152, IMG submission 89894) | Active sludge microbial communities of municipal wastewater-treating anaerobic digesters from Hong Kong - AD_UKC119_MetaG | ecosystem: Engineered > Bioreactor > Anaerobic > Digestate... | reverse complement strand
GTAGCCGTTGTCCCATCTCTCCGCCACGCCGTTGCTGTTGAGGTTCCAGCCGACCTTGTAGCGGAAGCTGTTAGCCTCGGAGGGGTTATCGTAGGCCATCAGCACCATATCGGGTCGAGAATCGCCATCCAGATTAGCTATGGCGACACCTGCGCCAGCGCCCTCCCAGCCGACGCCCCCGACTTCTATGTAGCTGTTGTCCCATCTCTCCGCCACGCCGTTGCTGTTGAGGTTCCAGCCGACCTTGTAGCGGAAGCTGTTCGCCTGGGCAGGGTTATCGTAGGCCATCAGCACCATCTCGGGCCGAGAATTCCCGTCCAGGTTCGCGATCGCCACCCCTGCGCCAGCACCCTCCCAGCCGACGCCCCCGACTTCTATGTAGCTGTTGTCCCATCTGTTCGCTATGCCGTTGCCGTCGAGGTTCCAGCCGACCTTGTAGCGGAAGCTGTTCGCCTCGGAGGGATTATCGTAGGCCATCAGCACCATATCGGGCCGAGAATCCCCGTCCAGGTTCGCGATCGCGACGTCAGCGCCCTGACCTTCCCAACCGACACCTTCAACGGTCGTATACTGGGCAAATGCCGGAGAGATTACAAAACAACATAACGCAGTCGCGAGACAAACGCTCACCATCAACTTTGACCTCATTTTTCTCCACCTCAGTACGGCCTCAGACCCCCAAATTAAGCATCTCATCCGAATCGTAGGGCAAAACGCCCTATATAAGCAGGGAGATCCACTGGTCAGCATTCTTCGTCTAGGTGGTATGCCAAACAAAGGGCCCAAAACCGCAATCTCAGCAATCTACCTCGAGTAGATTTTACCGATAACAGAGTAAATTTCTTATATAAATAAGTTTTGGTCCTGTGAAAAATCACCGGATGATCCGGGTGATTACAAATGGTGACTTCTATTTCATTGCAGCATCTTGTTATTCAGTTCTGAGACGAAATTGATTTTCAAGGGAGGATTCAATATCACCAGCAGAAGATCATCCGTTCCGCCTGCAAAATCCATAAGCTCCAGCCCCACAACCTCCGTGCCGTCATGGAGAGGTTGCAGTTCCCGCTAGAGAACGCGCCATCAGACCTTAGCCACCGCCTCCATAAAAACGAACCATGAAGAGACAAAACCGGAGATGCGTCTGGCACATTCCCCCAAAAGCAAGTCAAACCCAACAAAAATGTAGATTTTGAAGAGGCTCAGAGCGTGGCTTCGAACAGCTCATCACCTCTTCTTTTGAGCGCGCCATTAGCGCACTTGAGCTGGAGAGTATTCAACGGGAGTCGGTCTCGTTGACCATGAGACCAGTCTCGTTGACCATGATAGTCCCGTTGACCAAGGTCCCGTTGACCAAGGTCTCGTTGACCAAGGTCTCATTGACCAAGGTCTCATTGACCATGATCTCGGTCTCGTTGACCATGATCTCGGTCTCGTTGACCATGATCTCAGTCTCGTTGACCATGATCTCGGTCTCGTTGACCATGATCTCGGTCTCGTTGACCATGATCTCGGTCTCGTTGACCACGGGCTCGGTCTCGTTGACCATGATCTCGGTCTCGTTGACCACGGGCTCGGTCTCGTTGACCACGGGCTCGGTCTCGTTGACCACGGGCTCGGTCTCGTTGACCATGATCTCGGTCTCGTTGACCATGATCTCGGTCTCGTTGACCACGGGCTCGGTCTCGTTGACCACGGGCTCTTCGACTGCTACCTCAGTCCCGCTGACGGCGGTTAGTATTGGCCCAGTCTCGTTGATCACCGGAGCTGCAGGCCCGGTCTCGTCGATCACAGGTGCTGCAGGCCCAGTCTCGTCGATCACAGGTGCTGCAGGCCCGGTCTCGTCGATCACAGGTGCTGCGGGCCCGGCCTCGCTGACGACTGGCGCCGAGGGGCCTACTACCTCACACGACCCCGTGCTCGCCGCGGGGGTTCCCATCCCTATGGAATAGGGCTGCATAGCGTTCGATCCCATGGTATACTGATAGGGACTACCAGAGCCGACGGTGTAAGTCTGAAGGCCGCTCGATCCAATCGAATACTGGTAGGGGCTTTCCGAACCGACGGTGTAAATCTGAAGGCCGCTCGATCCAATCGAGTACTGGTAGGGGCTTCCCGAACCGACGGTGTAAGTCTGAAGGCCGCTCGATCCAATCGAATACTGGTAGGGGCTTCCCGAACCGACGGTGTAAGTCTGAAGGCCGCTCGACCCAACCGAATACTGATAGGGGCTTCCCGAACCGACGGTATATGATGGAGTAGCTGAACTGCAAATTGTATATGCCACTGCTGGCGATAACATGATGGCTGCCAAGAGAAGCGCCGCCGAAACCGCCAAAAATCCTCTGGTCATGTGATCCTTCCTCCGATACCTCTCTAAACTTATTCACATACTGAGCTTAAATAATCTCCCCTCTGACAAGAACCGCCCTGCTGACCGGCTCTCAAGGAACTGAGCATTCTTCACATATATAGACTTTCGTGGCCGTATTCCTTGATAAGCGCCACTGTACACTCCTATTTTGAACTTGATAAAAAAGATTATATAAATAATTCATGATGCCCCCCCGGAAGATGGACCTCATATCCGAAGGGCATCTGAAGCGCCAGCCCTTTACAGAGGAGGCCCCTGATTCTTCGAAACGGGACGCTCTTCCCCGTACATCTGGGAGGTCACCACGTCCCACCGGCTCCACTCTCCAGGGGAGTAAGTTCCGGCAAGGTCGCGAATTATAAGCCCACCATACCCCCGATCCAGAGACCTTTTGAGGAGGGCTTTCGCCTCATCTGGATCGCTCAAAACCACCTCGTCCGCCAGAAATACCTTCGCAGAGAGGGGAGTTCCCGCAACGCCTCTCAGGACACCGCTCAGATACCTCCTCCTTTCAGCGTAGCTTTCATCAATAAGCTCCGTTCCGTTGAGGTAGAGGAGATCTGATGCCGCGAAGGACGAGACCGCTGAATCTTTCGACCTCCCTTTGAGGTTGATCTTTCCGAGCATCTCCGACCGGGGCGAGATATCCCCTCGAAGGACCAGGACGAACTCGCCCTCCATGATGAAGTTGCCCTTCGCCCTCATCAACTCCTCCGCCAGGTCGGCCAGAGACGAAGTGACGTTCCGAAGCTGGCTTGTATAGACGAAGACCTGTTCGTTGAACTTGTGGACCTGAACCCTAAGCCCGCCGTACCTGACGACGTAAGCTCTCGGCCCATCCCCCTCGATCGTCACCCAGGGATTATTATCCCGCCGAAAGAGCATCATCCTTGCTGGATTTGGCGGCGCGAGCCTCACATCGAATATCTCACCTCGATAAGCGTTGAGGGCCACCATCCCAAAATCCGGAAGACGCGCATAAGCCCTCTTCACCAGGGACTCGTCGGCAGAGAAGGCCTTCCCAATGGCCGCCGACATCAGGGACGGGCCCAGCCCCACCATCATCCTCCCGAGGACGGTCCTGGCTATGTACTTGGCCTCCAGAGGGGAGGCGCCGAGAAGAAGCCCCTTCAGGATGGATTTCTTTCTGAACGTGGATCCAGCTCCCCTCTGAGCAGGTATCATTCGGAGGGAGTCGTATACCTGCAACATATCCGTCGTCGTCCTGGTCAGGGTCTGCTGAGACCGGCTCTGAGCCATCGCCTCGGCCAGATCTCCTGCATCGGCTCCTTTAGGCTGCGAAGATACGGCCCGACCGGAGATCTCCTCCAGAACCTCCCTGAGGATCTCGGGGCCTATCCCCATCTCCTGCGGTTCCCAGGGGGGCCAGAGGCGACCCGATAGAAGCCTGACGGCGGGCCGGATTATCTCGGGAGAGAGACCTTTCATTAGAGATGCCAGCAGATCGGCCTTGGCCTCTCTCCGTTCCTCTCTGGATACCGCCTCCAGAGCCCTTGCGATCTCGATGTAAGGAGGCATTGAACGCTACCGTTCGATCTTGATATCCTTCAGCCCACTCGCCATCTCCTGAAGCTGATCGATGGCAAAATCCAGGTCTTTGAGAAAGAGCCCGGTCCGCTCCGTGGTGACGGCGCCCGGCGCCGAGGCGGCGATGAGCCCCTCCTGCTCCAGCACCCGCAACGAGTACCGAACCTTGTGGCTGGGTATCCCCGTCTCTTCAGCCAGCTTGAGGATGCCGATCGGCTCATTCTCCACCACGTATTTCAGGATGGTAAGGTGCCTTCTAAGCATCTCAAGCTCTCTTTTCACCTTCTCTGTCACCAAATTCTCACGTCCGTTCTCAGCGCCCATAACAATATTTATTAAGCAATCTCTATGCTTTATAATTCCATCGATTGACATGGCACATGTTATCATTTGCGGTTCGGATCGGCTCGTTATATCAGCCCTCCAAAGGGACCATCCCACCAAGGCGGGGGGACCATCCCTCCAAAGGGTCGGGGAGGAGACCGGTCCGCCTTCGTCCGGGACGCCGATGAAACTCATTATTTGGAGAGACGACCCCCAGGGCTTTTGCTGCCAATTTGGGTTCAGAGCTGATCGAGTCCCAGGAATAATCTCATTTTTACCTGGGTTTTAAAAACTCACGAGTTTGTCCGAATGCGAATTTCGTTGTGACACGTTTTGACATGCCATGAACTCGGGGCTCGCTCAATTCTCAGTTATTTTGAATCAACAGATTCATATACGATAGGCTCTTAGCAGGTAATATAAAATGATGAAGAGTTGGAGATCAGATGGGGTTGCAGCTTAGGGTTTTCCGGATCAAAAATAGTGTGGTCGTCTGAGATGATACGAATCTTGAACTCAGAGTTCGACTTGGCTCGGCTTATGCCCGGCGAGGAGGAGCTGGTCGTCGCCTTCGTGCCGACAAACCGCGACATATACAGAATGCTCCAGTCCTGTCACAAGCTGAAGGCGGTTTACATCCACCCCGACACCTTCAAAGATATGCCCTGTGTAGGCCAGACCCTTCTTTACATGCAGAAGGTGGAATTGGTGGTGGATGGCGCAGTCCCAAAGAGTTTGTCTGAGCAGGATAAGGGAGCCGGCAAAACCCAGGAGCCTGAGCCATCTCACCCCGCAAGCCTCGTCGTGGTCGGCCGTTGACCTCGGCTCCCTGCCATGAGAGTCCGGTTCGTCCTCAAACGCTAACTGCTCTTTTTTGATGTGATGGACCTTCAAAATTTAGAAGCTTCAGGCGAAGGGTTTCAGAAATCGGTTCGCCTTCGCCTGAGAAAATCTATCCCATGTTTGGAGACGACCCGGCTCGATCTCAGATCTTCCTTGCCCAGGATCTGAGGAGACGAGACGCCGGTCACCACCAGCATCGTCCTGATGCCGTTGTCGAGGCTCGGATCGATCTGGGCACCCCAGATGATCCTCGCTTCTGGGTTTATCCTCTCGTAGACCTGTTCCACCACCGTCTCGGCATCGGAGATCGTCATGCTCGATCCGCCCACCACGTTGACCAGCGCCGAGGTCGCTCCAGAGATGTCCACATCCAGGAGGGGGCTTCTCAGGGCTTTGATCACCGAGTCTTTGCTCTTCATCTCGCCTTCGGCCTCCCCAAGACCGATCATGGCGACGCCCCCGTTGGACATTATCGTCCTGACGTCGGCGAAGTCGAGATTTATCAGGCCAGGCCTTGTGATAAGCTCCGTTATCCCCTTGACCGAACGCATCAAAACCTCGTCCGCCACCTTGAAGGCCGCCTGGAGGGGAAGATCGGGGACGACCTCGAGGAGCCGGTCGTTGGGGACCACGATGACGGTGTCTGATACCTCTCGGAGCCGTTTCAGCCCAACATCGGCGTTGGCCATCCTGATCGCCCCTTCGGCGGCGAAGGGGAGGGTCACCACAGAGATGGTGAGAGCGCCCATCTCCCTTGCCACCTCCGCAACGACCGGGGCGGCACCGGTCCCGGTCCCGCCGCCGAGGCCGCAGGTGATGAAGACCATGTCCGCACCCTCCACGGCGGCCCTGATCTCATCTATGCTCTCCCTCGCCGCCTCTTCTCCAATGGATGGGAGGCTCCCCGCCCCAAGGCCCCGGGTCGTCCTCCGCCCGATCAGGAGCCGCCGGTCCGCGTTTATGTGGAGAAGGTGCTGAGCGTCGGTGTTCATGGCAAAGAGCTCGGCGCCCTCGATCCCGGTCTCGGCAAGCCGCTCGATGGTGTTGGACCCACCCCCGCCGCAGCCGATTACCTTTATGACCGTTGTGAGCTGCTCCAGAACCGCCACCAGATCATCGTCGTTCTCCATGGACCTCGACACAACTCTCCGATCTTCAAGATCTTCGTCGTCCTCCATGACCCTCGACGGAACTGTCCGGCCCTCGAGCTCAGCTCTATTAAGAGCTTCATCTATAATCGACTTCACGTCCATCACCTGGGCTTCTTGTCCTTGAACCTGACTGATTACTTATGGGTATATGGATTTTTTCATAGTGACCCGAAACGGGTGTCGATAGCTTCAATACATAGCTTGCTATATTAAATTATTGATGGAAACTTCTGCACAGCCTCGATATAATCGGGGCGGAGGCCCTTCGACCTCCTGCCTCCGACCCCGGCAGATCGACCATAACCAGCATCTGTAACTGTCGCAGTCACGGCTCAACCGCCTTCCTGCCAAATCAGGATCAAATCGAGATCGGTTCCCTTGCTCACCCGTATTCGTCTCCGAGCCGCCAGTTACGCGGCCGTCAAACCCTCCTTCGGCTTTCGTTCAGGGCGCTGACCATGCCTCCGAATCCCAGGCTGACGGATGAAAGCTCGATCAGGAATCCGACGAGGGGTATGAGGAAGAGGACGCTCAAAACCAGGTAGCCCAATACGAAAGCGGGCGTATCTCCAAGGTCCTTGTTCAAAGACGAGGCGATCCACCTCCCCAGGCTGAAGGAGACGAAGAGGTTTGCAACCAACAGGGCAGCAACGAAGAGGGCCAGGAGTAGAAAGCCCAGCGGCATTCCGACGACGGTAACCATCGAGACGAAGATCAGAACCATCGAAGCCACGATGAGCCCAAGGCCCAATACCGCCCATTTCGGCGGAGATCTCCTGATCTCCCGATCGACGGCAGATATGCTTTCAGGAAAGATTCTCAGGATCAGGACGCCGACGATGAGAAAGCCGAGGATCATAAGGATGCTGAAGGTCGATATGAAGGGCTCAGGCTTCCCGGCAGCCTCGTCTTCCTCCCACATCTGGAACTTCACATCGCCAGCTGTGCCTGTATTCTCGAAGTCTCCGGCGTTGACCCAGAGGGTCCCCGTCACGTTCCCCGCGTTGCGGACGTCGCCTCCGAAGATTGCGGCGTCCATACCGATATCCGAGGAGGAGAGTATCCGGACGGTCCCCCCGGCCATCACCACGTTCCTCTCGACGTCGCCCCTGAGGTTGATGGTGCCGCCTGCAGCCAAGATCTTCCCGCCTACTTCAGAGTTCAGGTCGACCTCACCCCCGGCGACGATCAGATCGCCCTTTATCGGGGCGTCTACGTTCACACTCCCCCCGAAGATGACAGCGCTATCCACCGGAGCGTTGACGTTCACTGTATCGCCTCCGGCGAATAAGTCGTCGGCCACGGGAGAGTCGACGGATATCAGGTCGCCTTCCATGAACTCCAGGGCAGAAGCCGCCTCGGCAAACGCGATGATCGATGTCAGAAGCAGAACATTTAGCCATCTCATCTGGATCACCATGCTCAAGTTGGCTTTTATAGGATAAGTAAATTATGTTTCAAAAGTACTCTCCCGCGGAGAAGATGCTCAATTCAAGATTGATATGATGAAACGCATAAAAATGGTCTTGTGACGGGGAGGTGCACAGCCCGGGTTTTCCGCTCCTTCAGGTGGTGACCTCGTAGGTGACGACCACCTGGGACCTGACCTCCAGCATCCCCGGTCCGGAAGATGCGGCCGCATCAGATGAGTATGAGGGTCCGAAGAGATATGGTGAATCGGAGGTGGGTGATGATGGGTCGAAGGTTTCTGGCCAGCGGAAGCCGAAGGCATCCATCATGCTGAAGCCGAGCGGGTCAAAGCCTTCAGTCGGCTGAGAGACACTTGGACTTGATGGCTCGAAGATCTCAAGCCTCTTCCCCAGTTTGACCCCCGCGGCGGAGGCGAGAGACCGGGCCTCGACATCGGCGTCTTCTACGGCCTTTTGCCGCGCCTCCTCAAACGCCGCGTCCTTCTCTTCAAGACCATATCCGGATATGGAGGCAATAGCCCCCTCGGCTCGCGCGACCTCAAAGCTTCTGTTGATCAGGGCCTCGTCTTCGGCATCGAACCTGATGGTGACCTCTTCGGTGACCCTGCTCACCGCCTCGTCCGCCACCGTCACAACCGTGGAGTTGTTGTATACTCTGCTAGTGGTCTGGATCCTCGACACGCTTCTTCCCCGTCCGGCCTGGAAGTCGTCCACGTCGACGCCGGCTCCGATGAGAGCCTCTATCGTCCGGTTCAGGGTTTCAGAGCAGTTCGAAGATGCCCACGTGAGGTTCTCATCTTGGGTCGTCGCGCTGATCGAGACGTAGACGACGTCGGCCGGGACCTGAACCGCCCCATCGCCGACTACGGTCAGCGTCGAGGCGTCCGCCAAGACGGTAAGAGCGAATAGGCTTAACAAAATCGCCACGGTCTTCATACCATTCCCCCGGGCCGTTATAAGGTCGCATAAGACCTTAAAGTAAGCGGTCGGATGATTCACCGCTGCGTTTCAGCCCTGCCGCCCAAAGGATGGGCCGGAACACTGGATCAGATCACAGGTGACCCCACTTGAAGAAGATTGATCCCACCGACGGAGGATGGTTGTGCAGGACCAGGGACCGGGCCGAGTCCCTCTTCGTCCGGGCCGACGGCTTTAGCCGCGGCGCTCTGAGCCTATCGATCGAAGCTCTGCGAAGCTTCAACGCGGCCCGGGGATCGGAGGCGGCGGCGGCGATCGCCTACTACGCCCTCTTCTCCCTATTTCCGCTTTTGATCATCCTGGTGGTGCTGGCCAGCCCCCTCCTCCAGAGCCAGGAGGTTCAAATCCAGATTTTGAAACTGGTGAGGGAGGTTCTGCCTCCAGGTGAGGAGCTGGCGAAGGAGAGCCTCCAGCGGATCCTGGAGCTGGGTCGCCTCCCATCGGCTCAGGATATGCTGAAGGAGAACGTCGCCCAGATGATGATGCTGAGGGTGCCGGTGGGGATCGTGGCGGCGGCAGGCCTCCTCTGGTCTTCGACCTCCGTATTCACCGCCCTCGCCCTCAACGTCGATCGGGCCTGGAGAGGGGCGACCCGGAGGAACTACTTGAGATGGCGCCTCCTCGGCCTGGCCATGGCCGGAGGGTTGATGACGGTCCTCCTCGTCGTCTCGCTATTTTTGGCAGGCCTCTTCGGCCTCTTATCAGGGGTCTCGGGCGGCAGCACGCCCTTGTATCAGGCCTGGTTCTTGGGGACCCTCTCAAACCTCGTCCCCGTCATCCTCGTCTTTTCCATCTCATTCGCCCTTTATCTCTGGGCCCCAAACACCGATGTAAAGCTGGACGAGGCTGCGTTGGGCGCCCTCGTCGCCACCTCCGCCTGGACGGTCAGCAAGATGGCCTTCTCGTGGTACCTGGCGATATGGCTTGCAAGACACCGGCTGGTCTACGGCTCCCTGGGAACGGTGGTGGCCCTGATGCTCTGGGTCTACCTGAGCGGGATGATCATCCTTTACGGGGCGCACCTCAGCGCCGCCATCGCCCAACGAAGACGGCGGCGGCCAGCTGGAGGATGAGGAGAGGAAAGGGAAGGGACGAGAGGGTAATAAGAGAAGGCATCTCAAGATACGAGAAGGTAATACGAGAACGCGTCTAGTCGGATGGCATGAAAGCCGACATCAGGGGCAGGAGATCCATTCCGCTGCCCCTTGAGAAGAGCTCTGGTTCGATCCCAGCTTGATCGTCATATCAATGGAGAAGACGCCCACTAGATCCGTTACCCTCCTGCCGTACTCCGCGGGGCGTCCGCTGCCTCCTCCCTGGGCCATGCCGACGCCGGTCAAAGCTCCGCCAAAAAGTCCGGTTTCGTCGAGGCCCGGAGAGGCAGAGGTCGCGTTCTCATCCTGCGATCTGTTCTCCGCTCCGGGGTCGCCAAAGCTGGCGTTGAGGCTCTCGTTCTCCATCCCCGTCGTGTTCAGGCTCTCGGCATCAGCGGTGGAGTTGAGACTGAACCCGGCACCCGGCGACCAGTCGATGACGATCGCACCGCCTTCAAGCCGAAAGAGCCCCCCCGTCGCCCCGGAGCTTCCGCCATCCTCGACGGCCCCAGCTGGAAAGACGCAGATGGACAGAAAGAGAGAGAGGACCAGATAAGTCCCAACGGCCAGAAGCGATTCAGAACCCAATGACGCGCCCCCGGGATTATGGGGCGCACTGAGGATTAAGCCTTTGCCTACCTCTTCCCCTCCTGGATCAGGTTCTGGTAGGCCTCCGTCGCCAGCTCCCTCACGTCCGCCCCCATCTCTTTTGCCACCAGCAGGGCCACAGCGTCCAGGTTCACCAGCCCCTGGAGGGAGTCTTGCCTCTCGTTCACCATGGAGATAACCTCCTTTCTTTGCATCCCCGTGGCTGAGACGATCAGACGAACGCTCCTCTCGAAGATGTCCTCCTCCTTCGACGGGCTGAAGCCGACGGGAACCTCGGCCTGTCCCTCGTCGAAGGCGGCGTGGACGTAATCTCCCTCGATCCGGACGAGCCCCTCTTCGGCCGCCTCCTGGAGGAGCCCCCTCACCTTCTCAGGAGATCCCCACTTCAGGTCCAGAGATAGGGCGAAGACGAAGTCGCTTATCTTAAGGCTCTTCTTGTCCCTCTTCTTGAAGGGGGTGGCAACAAGATAGGCCCGTTCACGATCCATGGGCCTCACCATCCCCATCCCCAGAGAAAGTCCTCATCGCCATGGAGCCTCTGCTCATCTCTTTGCCAGAAATAGATGTCGATCAACGGTATGGATATGCAAAACCCGACCGAGATGATCTCCGAGGAGATGGAAAGACGGAGAGAGACGGATGGATCCAGCCTTCTCTTCGGCGCTTCTCGCCGACGCCGAGATCCATATCCCCTCGCCAGCTTGATGGTCCATCCCCTCAGATCCCCTCATGTCTTGCGATCCCGGGTACGTCCTGGGTTCACCAGACGTAGACCCATATCGGGTTGCTCCAACCCGAGCGGCTTCCCCATACCGCTATCTGGTGCCATCCTTGGGCGTCAGCTCCAAACCAGGCGTGGCGGTAGCCTGGATACCAGTATCCCCAGAACTGCCATGATTCATATCCGCTGGGGTACCTCTCATAAGACCAGAGCATCTGGTATTGGTCGTTCCTTATGATGGTGTTCGTCTGCTGGCCGTAGATCAGGGATCCGGGCCCGTAAGTCCACCTTCCGCAATAGTAGATCCACTGCTGAAGCCCGCCGCGGTACCGCTGGTAAGGCTGGGTCCCGCCGTAATAGCTCTGAAAAGCCACCGGCGACCCGGCCCCGGACCCCGGGGGAGCTGCAAGGCCGCCGGGCGCCATGAGGCTGGAACCTCCCGGAAGTCTGCTCACCTCAAGCTCAGATAGACCCGCCCCGTCTTCGAGGTATGGGATAGAAGACCCCGTCGATGCAGAAGGGGTGCTCGAGGGCTCGCGGCCTTCGGGTCTGGTGGTGGTGGGCGTGCCATCCCGGAAGGTGAACTGCTCTGGCGTCGGCTCTGTTATTGGACGAGCCTCCTCCAACGGGCTCAGCCAGCCGTATTCCCACCCATATGTCCAGCCGTCGCCCCATCGATACGACCAGGTATAATCCCACTCGCTTTGCCGGTCATCCTGCCCCGCCCACGGAAGCGGCCAGGGATCGTGATCGGGATACGGATGCGGACCTCCATCCCACGGCTGTGCCGACGAGAGCGCCGCCATTGAAATGGTGGCAGCAAAGGCCAGCACGAATCCAGTTCCTATCTTTCTGTTCAATCATTCCACCTCACTTTAAAGTCCATGGGCTATGGGAAATACGAATTCTCTCAGAGGTTACCCGCTCCGCAATCGAGCGATGGATAGCCCATCAACCCTTTCCTGTACCAACATAATGCCGGCTTTAATTTATAACTTATCGCGATCGTATCCGGGATGCTGAAGACCCTTCCGATCCCGGCCTGGATCGCTGGGGCTCCGCATCTGCTGATAGTCTGATCTTCAGAGGAGGAAGTTACCACCAGGTCCAGAGGCAGAATTGGCCGCAAAGCTTATTCATGCATAGTCCTTTTAACCAACCTGCGCATATAATTGAGTTAAAACCGAAATGGCTCGGGACGGAACGTCCCTTCCATGGCAAGAAGACCGAAGGGTTCTCACCGGCGTTTCCAATCAGGGGGATGGCGCCGATAAGGACTATCGAAACCCTCTGGTGACGGGATCGTTCCCCGCCAGGGGAGAGATAGAGGCGGACCATCCGCCGGACTTATCTGATGATCAACCGAGAGTGGTGCCCAGATGAAGCTCTTAAGCCTGCTCGCCATCCTGCTCTTGCTGGTCGCCGTTTCCACGGCAGAGCTTGCGGCAGACGTAGATCGATTCGAATTGGAACTCCATCCTGGTGAGATGACCGAACGGGTCCTCGCCCTCGAGAACTCGGGGGACGGACCCATCCGCGAGCTCACCATGAGCCCCGTCGCCGGCAGTGCGAGAGATCTGGTGGAGATGGAGATTGAGGATTTTGAGATGCTCCTTCCGGGGGAGAAGGCGGTGGTGGATATCACCTTCACTTCGCCGTCGGAGACTATCCCCGGAACCTATTCGGGGTTCGTCTACTTCTTCGACGATACCTCCTCGCTGCCGATCATGGTGGAGTTTGTGATCGAGATCATCGAGCAGGAGAGCTATGGGGTCAGCTTCAGCATCGATGATGCGAGATCTGCCTCTTTGACCGCGGACCCTGATGAGCCCGCAGAGTTCGAGCTTCTGGTCAGAAACGCGGGCCTCTTCAAGGACGTCATATCCATCGACGCCCCCCAGCTCCCGCCCCGGTGGACGGCTACCCTCTTCGACGGTGCAGACGCCGTGGCCCTGCCCTACAACCTCACCCTCTCCTCGGGGGTGAGCCGGATCCTCGGCCTGGAGATCGCGGGCGGCAGGCCGGGAGAGACTCAGATGATCGAGATCGAGGCGACGTCCCTTGGCGACCCCTCCAAGAACGCCACAGTGACCGCAGAGATCGAACTCAATCATGAGATCCGCCAGTATGAGGCGATCATCGACCTGCCGGCGGTTATGGTCACCGACAGGACCCATACCGGATCCATCAGCATCGTTCTGAACGTCGACGAGCTGATCTCCGTCGAGATTGCAGCTCCTCCAGAAATTCTGGTGATGCCCGAAAGCCAGGTGATACCGGTCGGAGAGACGAGGTCGGGGAAGGGGGAGTTCACCCTCCTGGCCACCGAGCCGGGAAGGTTTGAGATCGAATTCTACCTCCACGACTCGTACAACATAAGCCTCCCCACCGAGAGCGCGGAGGTTCTGGTGGTGGATTCGGCCCAGTTCGCCATCGTGACCGGAGACGGCCTATTGTACAGAGCTCTGGCCTTATCCTACTCTGAGGGGGTGGTGAACGATACCGTGCCCGTGATCACCCTCAAAGGCGGCGAGCTATCCGATGAAGACATCCAGCTCCTGGAGGAACTCCCCCTCGCCAAGGTCGTGATCCTGGGCAACGAGTCGGTCGTCTCCTCGGAGGTGGAGACGCTCCTCTCGGAGATGATGCCCACTGAGAGGATAGGGGGCGACGACATCTGCGAGACGTCGTGGCTCTTCGCATCGACGATCTGGCCGAAGGGGGTTATTGCGGTGGTCCTGGCAGGATCGAACGAGTCGGAGGCATTTGCGGCATATCAGGAGGCGAAGAAGGTCGGTGCGCCTCTGATAATCTGCGGGGCCCCCCTCTCGGAGACGAGTTCTGCCGCGATGAAGGGTATGAAGGAAGAGGGACTGTCCAGAGCCCTCATTGGAGGGGCCGGAGTAGATGCGAATGCTGTAGAGGCGCTGAAGGATGAGGGCCTCTCCATCGAGGAGGTGGGATAGATGAGACGCTTTTTAACTCTCCTGACGTTGTTTGCCATATTCGCGATCGCAGCCGGTGCCCAGATGGAGAGGGGGACCAAATCGGATTCTCTGGAAGAGATCATCCTGGTCGGGGCCGACGACTGGCGTCCAGCGGTCGCAGCGACGCCTCTTGGAATCTGGTCGGAGGACGGCGGCGTCGAGACGAGGCCCATCCTCATATTGCCGAGGGATGTTCAGGCAAAAGAGAGGCTTGGCTGGATCGATCAGGCCGACCTCGAACGGTACGGCCCGGTCTCCGCCCTCCACGCCATGACCGCGGCCAACGTATCGGCCCTGGTGATAGACGCCGATGGAGATCTCGCGAAGAGCCTGGTGGAGGCGGCCAAAAAAGAGGGGGTAAAAGCTTACGTCACCGCCACCCTGGACGTTCCCGATGACTCCGAGACGGGGGTCTCCGATGATGACGTCCTGGAGGCGGTGGACGAAAAAGCCGCCTTGGGACTTTTGGCGGAGATGCTCGTAGGGGACCATGAGGTCGAACTTGCCACCAGATCCGGCGCCGTTCCGGAGGAGTACAGAGACCTTTATCCTGACTCGGCCCAGATCGCCATCGGCTCCGGCGGCGTCGTCATCTCTGACCGATTATGCCCCGTGGATCCCGATGCCAGAGATCATCTCTACGACCGGGTCGAGGAGGTGATAGAAGATTACGGCGCTGACGGCGTCGTCCTCCTCGACTTCGGATTCATCGACGAAGATCACTGCCTCTGCGACGTCTGCAAGGAGGAGTTCTACAACGATACGGGGGTCGACCTGTCCAGAGCGGGGTCCAGCAGCTATAACCAGCAGCTTTGGGCCCGATGGAAAGAGGAGCAGATAAAAGAGGTCGTCGGGGAGGTGGGCAACATCACCTCCCAGCTCGGTCCCGCGAAGCTCGGCATCGCCCTGGGCGACCCCTTCGACCGGAGCGAGGGATACAACTTCGCTGAGATCTCCGACCTCGCCGACTTCGTGGTGGTGAACCCCGTCGATCCGGCGGACATGGGAGTGGCAGCATCGATGACCGACACCCCCGTCTACGTCAGGCTCAGCGACGACTACGTAGAGTACACCATATCCACCCAGAACGTGGAGGGTGCCGTCGGCCAAATCGAAGATCTGGCAGAGGAAGGCGCCTCCGGGATGGTCTTCGAATATGACGTCGTCTACACCCCCCTCTGGTCGGAGCTTCAGCCTCCGTCCCCCTCGGTCCAATGGCTCATGGACCGGCTGGAGGGCAGGACCCTGGGCATAGGCGACGTACTCTGGGACTGCGACTCGGTCATAAAATATAATGACAGCTCTGAGATGGCATCAAAGATCGCCTCACGGTGGGAAAGCTCCCCCGGTGCGGTCCTGGTGGGCGACAACTACAGCGCCGGCCTCACCGGCGCGGCCATAGCATCTTACCTCAACTGGCCGATCCTCTTCGTCGACGGCGAGCTCTCCAACACCACCGAAAACGACCTGCTCCGCCTCGGGGCGACGACTGCGATCACAATGGGGCCCGTATCCGGGAGGGCAATATCTCGCCTCACCGACCTGAACGTGACGATCGTGGAGGGGGATAATGAGCTATTGGTCCAGGAGATGAGGGCCCGCGGGGACGATGTAAACTCGGTGGTCCTGACCAACTCTCACGACCTCTCCCTCCTCGCACCTAAGCCGAAACTGGTCCTGACCAGGACGGAGATCGACGAGAACCTCGTCCTCGAGGTTGAGGCGAACCCGGCTGAGATCCCATCCGATCAGGAGGGCGAGATCGTCCGGCTCAAGATAACCCTCAAGAACGACGGCGATGAGGTCCTGGAGGATCTGGACCTGACCGACGTTTTCCTCCCCACGAGGCTCGTAGCCTGGTGGAGCTCCGCATCCGGAAAAGTCGAGGTCGTCGATCCCTTAACGGGAGAGGAGCCTACCGTCGAAAGCTCCTTTTTCAGCGGGACGAGCCTCAACTGGACCGTCGACCAGCTGGGGCCTAAAGAGTACGCATCTCTGAATCTGGAGGTGCTGATCCTCCACGCTCTGGACGCGGGGTGGACCCAGCCCCTGGACGGCGGGATCTGGGTGACCTACCACGACATGGATGAAGATGAGGATGAAGACGATGAGGACGGAAACGGCGGCGAAGACGGCGATGCCGCCGCCGACGGCCCGTTCGCCAACATAACCTACCCCACCGTCACCTCGCCGGGATGGACAAATCTGTCCTGGGATGTTACAAGGGATTTGTCCACCGTGATCCTCAACTACCGCAGCCCCGACGGGAGCGAAGACAGCCTCTACTTCTACAACAGCCGGCCGGGGAAGGTCTCCAACGCCACCGTCCTCTTTGGAAGGCCGGGAACCTGGACCTTCAACCTCGAGGCGTGGAGCCAAGGCGAGATGGATCACAGGTCCGAGAACTTCACAGTGAGGGTCAGATCCGCCGCCAGCCCCATCAACGTGACCGCCTTCAGCTTCACCAAGATCCCCAAGATTTCCCTCATCTCGGCAGAGATGGCCGGGGCGAGGGGAGGGATCCTCGTCGATGTTGCAACTGATCCTCAGGATATCGATCCATCGGAGGTGGAGGAGGACCTCCAGACCCTGGTCGAAGAGCTGGAGATCTCGCCGGCGTACCTGATCGTGGTGGGCGGACCCGGATCTCTTCCCTTCATATCCACGGGAGATAGACAAACGTCATGGATCTTCGAGTACGACCTGTACCGCGATTACACAATCCAGCTCGACGACGATGGCTACCAGGACGTCGCCACTGGGAGGATGATGGGACTGAGCGTCTACGACGCCTCCCAGATGGCCGCCAGAACCCTCGCCTACGACAGGATTGGAGGCGACTGGAGAGACTCGGCCCTGATAATATCGTCACCTGCCGACATTCCCACCTGGCCCGCGTCGCCGGTACCGCTGCGGATCGGAGAGTACCTGAGGGCTGCGGGGCTCGACGCCGAGAACCTCCGCTGGGAGGAGGCAACCTACCAGAGGGTATCCTCGAAGATGAACAGCGGCGAGAACATCGTCAAGGATACCCTCTGGTAGGTTGCCTCCTCCCAGCGG
>Ga0116152_10001884_pt1 | contig 17131 bp, 18 predicted proteins | sample AD_UKC119_MetaG_FD_89894 | JGI IMG/M metagenome (GOLD analysis project Ga0116152, IMG submission 89894) | Active sludge microbial communities of municipal wastewater-treating anaerobic digesters from Hong Kong - AD_UKC119_MetaG | ecosystem: Engineered > Bioreactor > Anaerobic > Digestate... | reverse complement strand
GACCTTGTGCCACAGCATCTACAGGTATCTGTCCAACAGGCTGGTTATTGATCTTTATATCAAAGCGGCTGGCTGCTCCTGCAGACCGGGCAATACAGTTTGTTTGCAGTACAACGGGGGTAGATGTTAACATCCCCGGGATGTTTAATGAGAATTTCCTGGTCAACGATTTACCGGGAGCATCCATAAACTCTTCGCCATACCATTCTTTACCACTACTTAAAAAATTAACCGTATCCAGCTCATGGCAATACCTTCCTGAAAAGTCTGTAATTGTTTTATTGGGTGGCGAATTGAATTGAGAAATGGTAATTCGTTTTCCGGTTCCACCTATTGTAATAAAATAATAGGCACTATCTGAATAAAGGTTTTTTTGATAAGAGAACCGGTGGTTAATAGTATCCTTTATCCATTTATCCGGCCCTGGGGCATAAAAAAGGATATAATCACTGCCATTCAAAATACCATCACCTCCATCTTCAACAAATATTGCATTTTCAATCAGGTCATCTGACCACAAGCCGTTGTTCGATTCACTGAGCATACGACCTGCATTACCATAAAGCCTGATTGAAGAAGAACTGAGGTTTGTAGCATTTATACCTAGATTAGTTAAAAAGCTAATATCAATCTTATAAATACCAGCTTCTTTAACTGAGATCTTATACCACTGGCCTGAAGTCAAAACTGAATTTGACTTGTAAATCCGCTGGGCTGTAACCTGGGATAAAAACCCAACAATTCCTGCCATTATGACAAAAAATCTGAAAACAAACCGCATTCTAAAACTCTGATTTTATGGGATTTTACGTCTCAAAAAAAGTAATTCTGCGTACCCGCATTTACCGAAAGTGTATATATTCGCCGATACAATAGCCGGAACAGGTCGAAAACTTTTTTAAGGTGCAATATTTTTAGCCCATCCGGCGTTAAAATTATTCCAATTCATAGGTTTATGCAAAAAACAATGATAGTGAAAAACTTAACCATTTTCGTATCCTGTGTGATACTGCTCGCCTCCTGTAAAGGCAAGGGCCTTTTCAAAAAGAAGTATGACAAATCCGACGTAACAGGTTGGAATTATAATGATAAAAATATGGGTGGCTTCCAGGTAGCTAAATCCAAAGAACAGGGTTTAGGGCCAGGATTAGTATTCGTAGAAGGCGGTACGTTTACTATGGGCCAAACAGAAGAAGATGTAATGGGCGACTGGAATAACATTCCCCGTCGTGTATCTGTTCCATCATTCTATATTGATCGTACTGAGGTTGCCAATGTTCACTACCGTGAATATATACATTGGTTAAACAAGGTTTTTGACCCCACCGATCCTGTTAATGTACCAATTTTACAAAGAGCCCTCCCGGACACTTTGGTATGGAGAAGTGAATTGAGTTACAACGAACCAATGGTTGAATATTATTTTCGTCATCCTGGCTTTAATGAATACCCTGTTGTAGGTGTTACCTGGCAGCAGGCAAAAGATTTCTGTCTTTGGAGAAGTGACCGTGTGAATGAAGGACTATTGGTTAGCAAGGGCTATGTAAACAAAGCAAACCTCCAGGGCGGTGCACAGCAGGGTGAAGATAACTTTACCACTAAATCTTATTTATTGGGCTTGTATACCCCTCCTCCGGGAAAAGCTATGCAATCCAAAAAAGGACAACCTGCAATGTCTCCTTCAATTGAATCTGGTGTTTTACTTCCTGATTACAGATTACCTTTTGAATCTGAGTGGGAGTACGCTGCGTATGGCTTGATCAATCAGAATCCAAGACCAAGTGCCAAAGAAGGAAAAAGAGGTGAGGAATTACAATCAAATAAACAAGTATACCCCTGGTCTCAAAATGTAAATGGCCTTAGAGATACCCGTCATGGAAGCTGGCAAGGTATGTTCCTTGCTAACTTTAAAAGAGGATCAGGCGATAATGCTGGTGTAGCCGGTGGTTTGAATGACCGTGCATTTTACACAGCCCCTGTTAACTCATTTTATCCAAATGGTTTCGGTATCTATAATATGGCAGGTAACGTAAGTGAGTGGGTTGAAGATACCTATCGTCCACTTTCTACCCTTGATTTTGATGATATGCCTGCACCATTCCGTGGTAATAAATTTCAAAAATTATATGTGGCTGATTCTACTACAATGGATCCCACGGTTCGTTATGAAAGAGATAGCACTGGTCGTGTAAAAATGGCTGATGTTACAGATAAAGAAAGCCAGAACAGAAGAAACTATCAAAGAGGTAATGTGATTGACTTCCTTGATGGTGATTCACTTTCACAATCTTCTTATGGTTATGGTATAACTACCATGATCCATCCTGAAAAATCAAAAGTGTACAAAGGTGGTAGCTGGAACGACCGTGCATATTGGTTAAGCCCTGGTGCCCGCCGTTTCCTTGAAGAAGATCAGGCTTTAAGTACATTAGGATTCCGTTGCGCTATGAACCGTATGGGTAGCCCTGAAGGTAATAAGCGTAAAACAGGTCAATACTTTAAAACCCGCAGACAAAAAAGATAATCTTTTGCTTGTATAAACTAAGACCCGGTTCATTTAATAAGAGCCGGGTTTTTTTATTGATAAAAGATTGCGAAGACTATTTTTGCGTATGCAGATCGGGGAATTATATAAAATTTATCTACAGAATAATTCTGTTCAAACTGATACCCGGAAACTCAAAGAAGGTGATCTTTTTTTTGCATTAAAGGGCGACAATTTCAACGGTAATCACTTTGCACAAAAGGCAATTGATGCTGGTGCCGTTTATGCTATTATTGATGAGAAGGCTTTTGAAATTCCCGGAAAAACAATATTTGTAAATGACGTTTTAAAAACCCTGCAAGAGCTGGCTAAATATCACCGCCTGCAATTTTCGATCCCATTTATTGCTATAACAGGGAGTAATGGCAAAACAACTACCAAAGAGCTTATTCATGCTGTTCTCTCCTCTTCATTTAAAACATACACTACAGAAGGAAACCTGAATAATCATATTGGAATACCACTTACTATTTTAAAGATCAGGCAGGATGCTGAATTAGCTGTTATTGAAATGGGGGCTAATCACTTATTGGAAATTGCCGGTTACTGCCAATATACTTTACCTACTCATGGATTAATTACGAATTGCGGTAAAGCCCACCTGGAAGGTTTTGGCAGTATTGAGGGTGTTAAAAAAGGGAAAGGAGAACTTTTTGACTTTCTGAGAGAGAACAAAGGAACCGCCTTTGTAATGTGGGATTATCCTTACCTCAGGGATATGAGTTACGGAATTCCTGAAATAAAAAAATATGGAACAGTTGAAACTGAAATAAATGGAAATGTTCTGCAAAATGAACCGTTTCTAAGGGTAGAAATAAGTAAAGGGGCCAACAAATTAGAAATTCAGTCCCAACTTGTAGGAGATTATAATTTGCCTAATTTACTGGCTGCATTTGCAGTTGGAACTTATTTTGGAGTTGCTGATGATAATATCAAATTAGCTGTTGAGAATTATACTCCCTCCAATAGCCGGTCGCAGATGCTTGAAAAAGGTACAAACAAAATTATCCTGGACGCCTACAATGCAAATCCATCCAGTATGAGACCAGCTATTGAAAATTTTGCCCGTATAAAAGCAAATAAAAAAGTGTTGATATTGGGATCAATGGCGGAGTTGGGTAATGAAAGCCGGCATGAACATCAGCAGATCATTGATTTGATAAAAAAATATAAATGGGACCAGGTTGCTTTGATCGGAAATGATTTCTCCATGATTGAGCATCCTTATCAGAAATTTGATAACCCGGAACAGGCTAAGCTGTGGCTTTCTACCCAGGATTTTAAAGATACTTATATCCTGATCAAAGGAAGCCGAAGCATGAAAATGGAGAAAGTTTTGGATACCTAACTTTACAATTATGAAATGGAAACAACTTTTCCCAGATTTTGAACCTACGTTAATTGAGCTGTTAGAAAAAGAAGCCACAGAAAGAAGTTTTAATGCTGGTGACATTTTAATGCGTACAGGACAATATATCAAGTCAACAGTATTGGTACTGGAAGGACAGATAAAAATATACCGTGAAAATGCGGATGGCGGAGAATTCCTGATGTATTACCTGGGACCCGGCCAGGCCTGTGCTGTTTCTATGACCTGTGCATTACAGTCACAAACCAGTGAAATAATGGCCAAAGCCGAGGAAGACACAGAAGTATTGATGATCCCGGTTCATTTGATGGATGAAATGATGAACAAATACAAAACATGGTATCAGTTCGTTATTCAAACATACAGAGGTCGCTTTGATGAATTACTTTCTGTGATTGACAGCATAGCCTTTCATAATATGGATGAACGCCTTGAGTTTTACCTGAAAAGACATACCGATAAAACCGGCAAAAATAAAATCGAGATCTCTCATCAGCAGATTGCAGACGATCTGAATAGCTCCCGGGAGGTAATATCAAGATTGCTTAAAAAAATGGAGCAACGTAAGCTTGTAAAGCTTCATCGCAACATGATAGAGCTACTTTAGACTCAACGAGAGCTGTGATTTCTGTCACAATGCAAGAGAGTTCATTGGCTTATCCTTGCAAAAAATTATTATGGAAATCGTTGGTTATATCGCTTCTCTTGTTATAGGCATTTCACTTGGACTTATCGGAGGCGGAGGATCTATTCTTACTGTTCCGGTATTAGTTTACCTTTTTGGTGTAAATCCCGTAACGGCAACAGCATACTCTCTTTTTATAGTAGGTTCTACCAGCCTGGTAGGCGTCTTTCCAAAGTATAAAGGCGGAGAAGTCAATGTTAAAACAGCCATTATTTTTGGTATTCCGGCAATTGCCGCCGTATTTGCTACAAGGGCATTTATTGTTCCTGCTATTCCAAAACAAGTTTTTTCAATAGGGGATTTTGTAGTCACCAAGGGACTCTTAATGATGATCCTTTTTGCAGTATTGATGCTTTTTGCTTCTTTCTCTATGATCAGAGATAAACGTAAAAAAGAAGAAAATACCGGGCCTCAGAAATTTAACTATCCTTTGATCCTTGTTGAAGGAACAGTAGTAGGAGTTCTTACAGGTCTTGTAGGAGCTGGAGGAGGTTTCCTTATCATCCCCGCCCTTGTATTACTAAGCAAACTACCAATGAAGCAAGCAGTAGGCACTTCCTTACTGATCATTGCTGCCAAATCTCTTATTGGCTTTACCGGCGACCTCGGCAAAGAAGCCATGGACTGGACATTACTGTTAACAGTTACAGGGCTTGCAATAGCAGGTATATTTATCGGTAACATTCTAAGCAAAAAAGTTTCTGCTGACAAGCTGAAAAAAGGATTTGGCTGGTTTGTATTGGTGATGGGTATTTATATCATCGTTAAGGAACTTTTCTTCCCTGGAGGTGGCGGTCACTAATTGTGATGCATGTCACTGTTAATCATTAATATTCTTTTGAAATTTGCTTTCAAATAATTTAAAAAAACAATTATGAAAATAGAACAAATCTACACCGGGTGTCTCGCACAGGGAGCCTACTATATCGAAAGTAATGGAGAGGCAATTGTAATAGATCCTCTCAGAGAAGTAGATCCTTATATTCAAAAGGCAGAAAGGAATAACGCAAAAATCAAATACGTTTTTGAAACACACTTTCATGCTGATTTTGTAAGCGGCCATCTTGATCTTAGCAAAAAAACCGGTGCCCCTATAGTTTATGGGCCAAATGCAAACCCTGCGTTTGAAGCTATCATTGCTAAAGACGGCCAGGAGTTCCAGGTCGGGGATGTCACACTTAAAGTCATCCATACACCTGGACATACTATGGAGAGTACTTGTTATCTTTTGAAAGATGAAAAAGGCAAAGAAGTTGGTTTGTTCTCCGGAGATACTCTTTTCATCGGCGACGTTGGCCGTCCTGACCTGGCTCAAAAAGTAGCATCGGATCTTACCCAGGAAAAACTGGCCGGATACTTATTTGATTCGCTCAGAGAAAAAATAATGCCTTTAGCTGATGATGTTATCGTTTACCCGGCTCATGGTGCAGGTAGTGCCTGTGGTAAGAATATGAGTAAAGAAACAACTGACACATTGGGTAATCAGAAAAAAACAAACTATGCACTTCGGGCAGACATGACAAAGGAAGAGTTCATTAAAGAAGTTACAACAGGTTTAGTAGCTCCTCCGGCATATTTCCCTTTAAATGTTATGCTTAACATACAAGGTTATGAAAGCATTGATAAAGTATTGGAAAGAGGTCAGCATTCACTTAGTCCGGATGCTTTTGAAACAGCTGCCAACGAAACCGGCGCATTAGTACTGGATACAAGAGATCCACAAACTTTTGCAAAAGGCTTTATCCCAAATTCGATCAATATTGGCATCGATGGCCAGTTTGCTCCATGGGTAGGAGCTATGATACCTGACATCAAACAGGAGATCCTGTTAATAACTGATGAAGGCCGGGAAGAAGAAGTAGTTACCCGTTTAGCAAGAGTAGGATATGATCATACAATTGGTTATTTGAATGGAGGATTTGATGCCTGGGAAAAATCAGGAAAAGAAGTGGACAACATCAGGTCTATCGATGCTGATGAATTCGCTCAGATCATGGAAAAAGAAAACCTGAATGTACTTGATGTTCGGAAAAAAAGTGAGTATCAAAGTGAACATGTGGTCGATGCAGAAAATGCACCCTTAGATTTCATCAATGAGAGCATGTTACAGGTGGATAAGAATAAAACCTATTATGTGCATTGCGCAGGCGGTTACAGGTCTATGATCTTTAACTCGATCCTGAGAGCAAGGGGATATGATAACCTGATCGATATAAAAGGAGGGTTCAAAGGAATAAAAGAAAGCGGCAAATTCAGCCTTACAGATTATGTCTGCCCTTCAACTTTATTATAAAAGAATTAAGAAATAAGTTATGGAAACAAATTCAATAACCACAATGCCTAGAATAGGCGACAAAGCACCCGATTTCAGTGCAGTTACCACAAAAGGTATACTTAAGTTTTCGGATTATGCAAAAGACAGCTGGGTGGTCCTTTTTTCTCACCCGGCAGATTTTACCCCGGTTTGTACAACCGAAATGAGTGGCTTTGCTACTGAGCAAGAAAGTTTTTTCGACAAACACAATACAAAACTTCTCGGTTTAAGCATTGACAGCGTTCACTCTCATATTGCATGGGTAGACAATGTAAAAAAGAATACAGGTGTGTATTTCAGGTTTCCGATCATTGCAGATCTTGACATGAAAGTGTCGAAGCTATACGGAATGCTTCAACCCAATGAAAGTGAAACAGCAGCAGTAAGAGCCGTCTTTTTCATCGATCCAAAAGGAAAGATCCGGCTAATTATGTACTACCCTCTGAATGTAGGACGGAATATGCATGAAATTAAAAGAGTACTACTTGCTTTACAAACAAGTGATGAGAATAAAGTGGCTATGCCATTGAACTGGGAGCCGGGTGAAAAAGTAATTGTTCCACCCCCCAAAACACTCGAGGATTACGAAGCAAGAGTAGCCGATACTACCCTGGAAAAAACAGACTGGTACCTGGCAAAAAAATCACTTTAACTAAAAAAGGCAGTTGAATTACAACTGCCTTCTTAATCATATTAAAATGAATACAATCAAAGAATTAATTAAAAATCCATCTACGGTGATCGTGGATGTGAGAAGTCCCTGGGAATTTGAATCAGGACATGTGACTGGCGCAAAAAATATACCTCTTGAAGAAGTGCCAGGTAAGATCAGCGACTTCAAAGAATTTCAAACACCGATCGTTTTCTACTGTCGCAGTGGTAATCGAAGTGGCATGGCCGTAAGTATATTAAAACAAAATGGGTTAACTGACATTTACAATGGAGGCGGCCTTGAGGATGTACAATCACTTTTAAACTAATAAATAAATGATCGGTATCTTAAAAAAGATCTTCAGCAATAAATCTGTTGATTACAGGGAATTAGTGAATAATGGAGCTGTAATTGTTGATGTAAGGACTCCTGGTGAATACAAGTCCGGACATATAAACAGTTCAAAGAACTATCCTCTTGATACAATTCGTGCTAAAGTAAATGAACTTAAAAAATTAAACAAACCCGTAATAACAGTTTGTCGTAGCGGTGCCAGAAGTGGCGTAGCAAAGGGGATACTCAAATCTGCCGGAATAGAAGCCTATAATGGCGGACCATGGAACAGCTTGAAAAATAAAGTCGGAAAATAGGATCTGTCTACTTGAATTATTATTAACGGCATGTCCATAATTTCTTGAAATCACTAAATATCTTTTTAATTATGAATTCTATATTTCAATCAGTAAAAAGATCTAAATGGATCTTCTTAAGTGCGGGCTTTCTGTTTACAGCCATTTGTGGCACTGTATGTTTGCAGGCACAAAATGTCAATCCCGGCAAAACTGTAACACAGGAAAAATTCCAACGATTAATGAAGAAGAAAAAATCTGTTGTACTCGATGTCAGAACAGTTGAAGAGTACAAAGATGGACATGTTCCGGGGGCACGGCAGATCGATGTAATGAAAAATGATGAGTTTAAAAATCAAGTGGCTACCCTGGACAAAAATAAAACCTATCTACTCTATTGCCGCAGCGGTAAAAGAAGCCAGGCAGCCATGAAACTGATGAAAGAAATGGGATTTACTAAGTTATATGACCTTAGCGGAGGGTTTTCTGGCTGGACGGGAGAAAAGGAATTATAACATATATTCTAAAATAGGATCCGGAAGTCACTGTGAATAATCAAAGTAAAACCGGAACTATACACATCAGAACCTGATCACTTAATAGATTGTTTGCCAGAGATGATTCTTAACTAAATGGCAAAAGCATAATGAAAAAGATCTTTATATATATCATAGGAATAGTTATCTCGCTACAGGCATCGGCACAACACCAGGAGGTTGATGAAAAGCCGGATGTATGGAAAGAAAAAGAACAGGAAACAGATTCTACCTCCATTTTGTCGGCTTTCAGGAAAGGAACATTCAGTGGCCATTTTAAGTATTACTTTATGGCAACGGATAATAAAGCAGGATTGACAGATTATTATGCCAATGCCGTAGGTGGAGGAATAAAATTTGAAACCAGCCGATTTAAAAATTTCCAGATAGGTGTAAGTGGGTTCTTTGTTTTTAATATAGGCTCCTCTGATCTTACTGTGCCTGATCCTATAACTAATAACATGAACAGGTATGAGATCGGTCTTTTTGATGTTGAAGATCCCTCTAATAAAAAGGATATTGACCGACTGGAAGAATTATACATAAAATATCATTTTAAGAATAACAATATCACCCTCGGCAAGCAATTACTCAACACTCCTTTTATCAACCTGCAGGATGGCCGTATGCGTCCAACAGAAGTAGAAGGTATATGGGCTGAAATAAATTCGATCAAAAAGATCAAACTACAACTGGGCTATTTATTTGGCATGTCACCCAGGGGTACTGTTAAATGGTATAATGTAGCTGAGTCTATCGGCATCTACCCTGTAGGTATTGATGTGGAGGGATTGAAATCGCAATACGCAGGAAATCTTGAAAGCAAAGGAATAGTTCTGGGCGGTATTACATACCGTTTAAATGAAAATTTAAAACTACAGTTCTGGAACCAGTATACTGAAAATATTTTCAATAGCGCCATGCTACAGACAGATTATGAATATGCATTAACTGAAAAGTCTAAACTTTTTGCTGCTGCACAATTAATAAAACAAGACGCAGTAAAAAATGGAGGTAATATTGATCCCTCGAAAACATACTACGAGGAAAATGCTAAAGCAGTCAGCTTTGGCGGAAAGCTAGGCTGGAAAAATAAAAAATGGGAAACCAGTCTAAACTATAATCGTATAACTGCAAAAGGAAGATACCTGATGCCCCGGGAATGGGGTCGTGACCCTTTCTTTACATTCTTACCCAGGGAAAGAAATGAAGGTTTGGGAGATGTAAATGCTTTTGTGGGAAAGATAAATTATAAGATACCTAAAGCAAGGATCACAACATCCTTTGCATTTGGAGTATATAAATTGCCGGATGTATTGAATTACAGGCTTAACAAGTACGGCCTTCCATCCTATAACCAGCTCAATATTGATGTCCGCTACAAATTTGGGGGCCTGTTAAAAGGCCTGGAAACACAACTTTTGTACGTTTATAAAGGAAAAACCGGCAATAGTCATAACAACGACAAATATGTAATAAATAAAGTGGATATGAATCTTTGGAACCTGGTCCTCAATTATCAGTTTTAGTTAATATAAAATATATGTGACCGATGTCACGAACCAGCTTACAAAAAGAAATCATTTTTATTCTCTTTTAATCTACATAAACGATTGCCAATGTCTTCATTAAAAAACATGAATGCGAATTCCCGCAGGGATTTTTTGAAAAAAGCTACAATTGCCGGAATAGGCACCACCCTTGGCCCGGTTGCATTAGCTGGTACTACTAAGATCAGCAAAACAGTTGAAGGAAGTATTCCGGAAACACCGGGGTCAGGTCGTTTTACAATACTCTACACTTCAGATATTCATGCACAGTTACATACACATGATGAGTTTTTCTGGGAAAATGGAAAAGCTGTTTATAAAAGAAGAGGTGGTTTAGCAGTATTGAAAAGCATGATCAATCACTTTAGAGAACAAGACCCTCTGAATACATTGGTAATAGATGGCGGTGATTATTTTCATGGAAGTGCCGTAGCCTCGCTGACAGAAGGTGAAGCATTGATACCATTGTTGAATGATTTTAATTATGACCTTATACTGCCAGGTAACTGGGAGGTTGTTTATAAGAAAAAGAAAATGCTTTATGATATGGGGCATGCCAATGCAGCAAAGATCTGTGCGAATATGTGGCATGATACAAATGATATTGAGAACGGAGAAATGATCTACCCTCCTTATTGGATAAAATATATCGCAGGAACAAAAGTGGGCTTCATCGGCTATACGGATCACCTGATACCAAAACGGCAGTCGCCTGCTTACAGCGAAGGGATCAGCTTTAAACATGCTGACCATAATGCCGCTAAATATATAAAGCTGCTTAAAGAAGTGGAAGGCTGTGGAATTATTTTCATTGTTACTCATATGGGATTAGCACAACAAATAGGACTATCCAACAACCCTGCAGTCGAAGGAGCGGATTTTATTTTGGGTGCTGATACACATGAGAGAGTAAGAATTCCGATAGAGGGTAAATATAGTAAAGTAGTGGAGTGCGGCGCTTTCGGATCTTTCCTTGGCAAACTGGATGTTGAAGTAGAGAACGGTAAAATGAAGAGCTATAAATACGAATTGCTTGATGTGGATCCGGACAAATATCCGGCTGATAAAGAATTACTTAAACAAATAGATAAAGCAGCAGCTCCTTTTAATAATCAATTATCAAAAGTAATTGGAACAACCACAACGCCTTTGGTAAGATACTTTGTTATGGAAACACCAATGGATAACCTGATCACTGATGCCATTCATTGGAAGTTCAAAACTGATATTGCATTGAGTAATGGTTTCCGTTTTTGTCAGCCATTAGCAATAGATCCCAAAAAGGGAAAAGCTGATATTACCAAAGAGTTTTTGTGGAATATGCTGCCTGTTGATGCTGAAGCGAAAACCGGCCTGGTTACAGGCAAACAGATATGGAACTGGTTAGAAAAAGAGTTGCAAAATGCATTTGCCAAAGACCCTTCAAAACGATTTGGCGGTTGGTTTGTGAGATTCGCAGGTATGGAAGTGAACTTTACAATCAATAACGAGTTCGGAAAAAGAGTAAATTGGGTAAAAATAAAGGGAGAACCAATAGACATGAAAAAAGAATACAGTATTGTGGCCTGTGAGAGAGAAGGTGACCCGGATGATACACTCTGCCGTATTGAAAAAGTAAAAAATACAAGAAGATTGGGTGTTTTAATGCATGATGTTGTTGAAGAATACCTGGGCCTTCACTCCCCTGTTTCACCAAAACTTGAAATGAGGGCTACCGCAACGGACCAACCACATACACTGCTAACGCAATTACAAGGGACTACTTACGAATTCAGATAAAATATATGTGGAAAACAATTAAATCAAACTGGCCGGTAGCAATTATTAGTATTGTAGTAGTAATAGTGTCACTATCGGAGATCTTAAACTCAAACCGGTCATCCGGAACAAAATTCACTTCATCGTTATCTGCAACAAATGATACAGGCTGGGTTTCTCCAAGCCTGTATACAGACTTTGAACTTGAAGGAGAAGAAAGAAACCTGGTTATTTACGGTAGTGATATCATTGCCAATACTTCCAGGTATTTTGGGCCACATGGTTCTGTTAAAGCGATCTCAAACGGGATGAACTGCCAGAACTGTCATTTGGATGCTGGCAAAAAAAGGTGGGGAAACAATTATAGCGCTGTGTACTCAACTTATCCTAAGATGAGAAGCCGTAGTGGACAAATTGAAGGTATTTATAAACGGGTTAGTGATTGTTTTGAAAGAAGCCTGAATGGTACCGCACCTGATAGTAATAGCAGAGAGTACCAGGCCATTTATGCTTATATGAAATGGCTTGGCAAAGATGTTAAGAAGGGAGTAAAACCCAATGGAAGTGGTATAGGCAAACTTGAATATCTTGACAGAGCAGCAGAACCTGGTAAAGGAAAAATAGTTTATGCTAAGTATTGCCAAACCTGCCATGGTGAAAACGGGCAAGGACAATTAAGTCTGGCTGGAAATAGCTACGAATACCCTCCTCTTTGGGGAGAACATAGTTATAATGATGGTGCAGGGCTGTACCGTTTAAGCAATTTTGCAGGGTTTATCAGAAGTAATATGCCCTTTAAACAAGCCACCCATGATAACCCGGCACTAAGCACAGAAGATGCATGGGATGTAGCAGCTTATGTAAATAGCCAGCCCAGGCCTAAAAAAGATCATTCACAAGACTGGCCGGAAATCTCAAAAAAGCCTTTTGATCACCCCTTTGGACCATATGCCGATAGTTACTCTGAACTACAGCACAAATACGGTCCCTATAAACCTATCATAAAGCAAAAAGAAGAAATGGGAAAAAAATAAATAACTTGAGTGGTGACATTTATCACTTAAAGGGAGCTTCCCGATTCGCAATTTTGCATTATAGAAATCATTAAGTAAAATGTTAGAATTTATTAAACAACCGTGGCCATGGTATGTGGCTGGTCCACTTATTGGATTAACAGTTCCTGCCCTTTTATTATTGGGCAATAAATCATTTGGCATTTCCTCTTCGCTCAGGCATGTTTGCGCTGCGTGTATGCCCGCTAATATTCCATTTTTTAAGTACGACTGGAAAAAGGAAGTATGGAACCTATTCTTTGTGGCTGGTATAATAATAGGAGGATTTATTGCATTTAACTTGCTGGCAAATCCTGATCCAGTCATAGTGCATCCAAATCTCTCAGCCGAAATGGAAGGATATGGAATAACCAATTATAACGGAATTATTCCTCCAGATATTTTTTCATGGCCACAACTGGGAACCTTAAGAGGTTTGGTAATGATGGTAGGTGGTGGTTTCCTGGTAGGCTTTGGCACCCGCTATGCAGGAGGATGTACCAGCGGGCATGCAATTATGGGATTAAGCAATCTGCAATGGCCTTCCTTGGTGGCAACTTGCTGCTTTATGGCCGGCGGTTTTATTATGGCTAACCTGATTCTTCCTTTCATTCTTAAAATGTGATCTAATCATGGCTGAAACAAATATTATCAATACAGATACTCAGGAAAAAACAAAAGTGAAAGAACAGGTTAATACTGATTATGAAGTTCGTACAGAGCATTCAATGTGTGTGAACCATTCGGAACTGGATAGACCTCTTATAGCAATGCTTAAGTACGGCCTTGCCGGAATTCTGTTCGGGATCATATTAGTCAAATCAGAAGTAATTTCATGGTTTCGGATCCAGGAAATGTTCCGCTTACAAAGTTTTCATATGTATGGCGTCATCGGATCGGCTGTTGTCGTGGGTATGATCAGTGTTTTCTTGATCAAAAAGTACAAGCTGAAATCAATTGAAGGGGAGAATATTAAGTTGGAGCCTAAAAAATTCAATAAAGGACAGATATATGGTGGTTTGATTTTTGGTTTGGGATGGGCCATTACCGGTGCATGCCCGGGACCACTATTTGCACAAATAGGTACCGGTGCAACAGTTATCATTGTAACGTTACTAAGTGCAATAGCAGGTACATGGGTGTATGGCAAGTTCAGAAGTAAGCTCCCTGTCTAAAGTATAAGTTGAAATAATTAAAAAGCAGGCTCGATCTAAGCCTGCTTTTATTATTTTGAACAAGTTTCAAATAGGTTAACCAGCAAAAATATAAGCACATTTCTTTTCCTGAGCTCTTCCAAGTGCCCAAACACCAGATGGAACCGGCTGTATACCTGGCAATAATGCAGTTAACCAGTCCTTCTTGATCTCCTCACCGCTTTGTCCCGTTTGCTGACCTATTGCGGAACTATAAACCGTCATGGCAGCATCGCAAACACAAAACATTACTCCACTCTTTTGTAGTTGATCGATTCCTATCTTCACCTCCCCAACGCCTGGGATTACATAAGCTCCATCTTTGGGTTTCCAGAAAGGATTCCTGACAGAAGGTTCTTTTGTTGCGGGATCAGGTGCTTCAAACACTTTCCCAAAGTTGTATTTAGACCACATTTTATCTTCAAAAGCATAACAAATTGAGGCATGTCTTAATACAACCACAACGCTGCACTCCTTTTCAGCTGATTTCATGGCTACATTAGATATTAAAAAAACCCGGGGCCATGCAAAAGGATAAATATCATGGGGACGAGGCGAATCAAAAACTACACGGTGTTTACCATTGATTTTGTCAAAAAAATCTTCCGGATCACCATATACTTTGGTATCAAAGCCACTTCCGGTAGCAAAAGCTGATAGACCAGGTGCAAATGATGTCAAACCAACAGCAGCAGCACCCGTAGCAAGAGTTCCAAGGAAATTTCTTCGATTGGTACTCTCATTTAGATCGTTGGTGTTCATAATAAAGAGTTTTATGTTAGGAAAATAAGAGATAAGCTACGAAAATTATTCTTACCTGATTTTTCAATGGAAATTATTTGTAAATTTTAAGCTCTAAATAATTGCATATGAAACGTCTATATCTTTTTGTAATTATTCTGTTCACAACCATTACTTTAAATGCACAGAGTAATCCTTACAAAGTAGTCTTTGACCTGACAACCAATGATACTGCAACCCATCAACGGGTTATTCGCTGGATTAATGGTATCACAAAAAGTCATCCTGATGCAATGATCGATGTGGTTTTTTATGGAAAAGCCTTAACAATGGTTGAATCAGAGTTTTCGACAGTGACAGACGATATCAAGAAACTGGCAAAGGGAAATAATGTAACATTCTCTGTGTGTGAACAGGCAATGAAAGCACATAAGGTTACAAAAAACATGTTGCTACCCGGAGTAGCAACTGTTCCGGATGCTATATATGAGTTGATCTCAAAACAAGCAGAAGGTTATGGTTTTATTAAAGTAGTACCGGGCGGAAACTAAATTCTATTTAAAAAAAATAAGAACGATGATAAAGAAAAATAACATAGGGCTTGACACAGCCAAAGCAAAAAAGCTGGCTGATCAACTTAATCTATTACTGGCAAACCTTCATATTTTTTACATTAATACCAGGGGTTTTCACTGGAACATAAAAGGTGATAAATTTTTTGAACTGCATCTTAAGTTTGAAGAACTGTATACTGATCTGCAGGTAAAAATTGATGAAGTAGCAGAAAGGATACTCACATTGAGTAATACACCGGGGCACTCATTTACAGCTTATCTTAAAATATCCGGCATAAAAGAGAAAACAAATATTACAGATGGTAAAACAGCTGTAAAATCAGTGATCGATTCATTTTCTGCACTACTGAAAATAGAAAGGGAATTACTTGATCTTTCTGCAGATGCAAGTGATGAAGGCACAAATGCTCTTATGAGTGATTATATCCGTGAACAGGAAAAACTGGTCTGGATGTACTCTGCTTATTTAGGAAAATAACGTAGCTTAATCTGCCGGCTTTTCAGCAACCAGCATCTTTTCTTCAATTACTTTCTTGAAAACATGCTTGGGAAATGCTCCTGGCTGCATCATAGGTTCGCCATCAGCGCCTATAAAAAGAAATGTAGGTATACTACGGATCCCAAAAACCGCAGATAATTCTGGTTCAGCATCGGTATCTACTTTATAAATAACGATCTTATCCTTGTATTCTTCTGATAATTCTTCCAATGCCGGAGCTACCATTTTGCAAGGTCCGCACCAGTCAGCATAAAAGTCAATGATAGCGGGAAGCTCTCCAAGATATTTCCAATCCTGTTCAGTATCATAATCGAAGATCTTCTTCTTAAAATCAGCTGTTGTCATTTTTACAGTAGCCATATCCAGTTATTTTAGCGAAAATAATCTAATCCTTTACTACATGAAGTGATAATTATCACAATGCCAATTCCGGTTGAGGAATGGCAACCTTTTTCAATGCCTGCTCTATATCCCATATCAGGTCATCTACATTTTCGATCCCCGTACTCAGCCTTACCATTTTACCGGTTATGTGCAATCTTTCTTTTTCCTCAAACGGAATATCAGCATGCGTCATAGTTGCCGGGTGTTCTGCAAGGCTTTCTGTTCCTCCAAGGCTTACTGCAAGTTTTATATGCTTTAGACTATTAAGAAAACTAAAAGCCTCTTTCTCTCCACCTTTAATATCAAAACTCAACATAGCCCCATTACTTTGATATTGTTCTTCAAATATTCTTTCCTGGTCCGGGTTATTCTTATATGTGTACCCGAGGTAATAAACCTTTTCAACTTTAGGATGATCAGATAAGAATTCAGCAATTTTTGCAGCATTTAATGCAGCAGCCTCCATCCGGATCTTTAGTGTTTCAAGACTTCTCATAAGCAACCAGCTTGTATGAGGATCTATCATCGTACCAAAAAATGTGCGGGTCTTCTTTATTTTACTGATCAATTCTTTGCTTCCAACTGCTGCTCCGGCTATAACATCACTATGCCCTCCAATATATTTTGTTGCTGAATAAAGGACCAGGTC
>Ga0116152_10001879_pt1 | contig 17147 bp, 16 predicted proteins | sample AD_UKC119_MetaG_FD_89894 | JGI IMG/M metagenome (GOLD analysis project Ga0116152, IMG submission 89894) | Active sludge microbial communities of municipal wastewater-treating anaerobic digesters from Hong Kong - AD_UKC119_MetaG | ecosystem: Engineered > Bioreactor > Anaerobic > Digestate... | reverse complement strand
TAGGCCTTTGTTGCTACGCGTTTTTATTTTAATTCCTTTTTCACTTCACAAGGATTTCCAAATGCTAATACATTATCAGGTATGTTTTTTGTGACAATACTACCTGCTCCAATTGTTACATTGTTTCCAATAGTTACGCCGGGGAAAATTACAGAATTACCGCCAATCCATACATTATTCCCAATTTTAACAGGTTTAGTTGAAGTCAGATAACGTGATCTGTTTTCTCTGTTAATTAACCGTTCAGACGCTTTTAAAGGATGGCTTGCCGTATAAATTTGTACATAAGGGGCAATCAATCCATTTTTACCAATACTAATCTTGTTGTTATCCAAAAACATACAATTCGTATTGACAAACGTGTTTTCTCCGATTGAGATATTCTCTCCATAATCGCAGAAAAAAGGCGTTTCTATCCAAACACCTTGACCTTTGAATTCAAAAAGTTCATTTAAAATTTGATCTCGTTCTTGAATCAATTCAGAATCGATATTATTGTATTGTTTTAAAAGCTTTCTTGCTTTATGGTACATTTTTATTAATTCCGGATCTCTGGAATCATAGTAATCTCCATTTAGCATTTTTTCTTTTTCAGTCACAGTATTTTTTTCAAATGTTGCCTAACTAGTGTATATCAATATGCAGTATATTTCACTTGTCTTTGCTAATATACAAATTTACCCCTTCCAAATCCTTCAATATACCTACCTATACTAAACTCATTTAAGAAAAATAGAACTTATGCCCAAACTTTATAATGCCTAATGATCTTCAGTTTAAAGACTAATATGTGTTTTTTTATGATTTTTGTCATACTATGAGAATTCTGGATTTCTCAACTTTACCGCATTTTCAATCTAAATTCACTTTAAATGCAAGTTGCCAGTCCGCACACCTTCCACATTCCCGTTATGGGAATTTCTTATACCATCGATAGCCCCATAAAAGTGGCCTGTTTTGGTATAAACTCAGCAATCTCGATTATTGAGGACAATATTTTGGAGGTAATGCGGAAATATTACTACCAGCAAAACAACGAAACTTACGTTCCCATAACAACGAAAGAAGAAGATTATAGAGCGCGGCGCATTACAGATTACCTAAACCTGATGCAGCGCATTGTTTCTTCCAAAATGGAAAAGCTAAAAGCATCTACTTTTGAAGCAGGATCAGATTTGGTAAAATATTTTGAGATGCTTCCGGATACAAGTATGCTGAAAGAGAAATACAACGAATGGCTCTTTACCTCAAATTCTGATAAGAAGGGATTATTGGAAAAATTTTTAATAAAACTGGTGGTTCCCGGTTCAGTTGAAATAAATATCATGACCAAGGTAGACAAAGAAAACCTTGACAAGAACAAGGATATAATCGAAAATGGCTCGGATGCGTTGACAGCTTTAAAGGGATACGCCAAAAGTAAGCTTACCAACTCTTCCCTCATTCTTTCCGCCGGTATGAACCCCCGACTTTACAACTATATGGAAAACTTTTCAAGCTTTGATGCATATCGATGGGGCTGTTTTCATAAAAAAGTAGTTATTAAGGTAAGCGATTACCGTTCGGCACTGATTCAGGGAAAATATTTGGCAAAAAAAGGAATCTGGGTCAGTGAGTTCCGCATAGAGTCTGGACTCAATTGTGGTGGTCACGTTTTTGCGACTCAAGGACTGCTAATGGGGCCAATACTTCAGGAGTTCAAGGATAAAAAACAGGAATTGCAGAACAGTCTTTTTGAACTTTATAAACCTGCAATTATCGCTAAAGGAAAACCTAGCTTTTCACAGCCACATCCTATAAAAATTACAGTGCAAGGCGGTATCGGGACCCATGAAGAGGATAGTTTACTTAGAGAATTTTATGAAGTTGACGGAACGGGTTGGGGCACTCCATTTTTATTATGCCCAGAAGCTACCACCGTTGATGAAAATACGCTTGAACTGCTATGCCAATCCAAAGAAAACGATATAGTTCGCAGTAATGCTTCCCCGCTGGGAGTTCAGTTCAACTATTTAAGAGGAACCACTGCTGAAAGGGAACGCTTTAGCCGTATAGCCAAGGATAAACCCGGAAGTCCCTGTACCGAAAAATTATTGGTTTCAAACACAGAGTTTACAAAAGAACCAATTTGTACGGCATCAAGCAAATATCAAAAGTTGAAACTGGAACAATTAGAAACTTTAAATCTTTCTAAAGAGGAATTGGAACAACAACGTGAAGATGTTTTGAGCAAGGAATGCCTTTGTGTTGGGTTAAGTAATTCGGCTGCCATTAATTATGAGGTGCCTTTTATAAAAAAATTAACCGCTGTTACCATTTGCCCCGGGCCAAACATCGTTAATTTTTCAAAAGTTACAAGCTTGCGCGAAATGACGGATCATATTTACGGACGAAAAAATATAATTCAACAATCCAACAGACCTTCTATTTTTGTAGCTGAGCTTAGACTTTATATAGATTTTTTAAAAAAAGAGATAGCAAAGACAAACTTTCCAACCCTGCGTGAACTTAAGAACTGGCAGAACTTCAGCAATAATCTTTTGGAAGGCATAGACCATTATCTTCAGTCCATTCCAAATTATTTTTTGTCGGAAGTTGCTCAATTCAAGAGTGATTTATTGCAGTCTCAAAGTGAGGTTCTCGAGCTTCAGAAAATAGATTTGCAAACAGTTCCTTAGTTTTAAGCGCTTGAAACTTTCTTCATAAAAATTTTAATTAATATGACAATGGTCATATTCCGCAACTACTTCATTTCCTTACTTTGTATTAAGATTAAAAACTCCTAATATCTTAATTTTTAAAACTGACCAATATGCTATCCAAACAACAAGCGCGGGCATTTTTCCTTGGGGGAACGCTCGTAACATTCCTTATTTTTATTGGCCTTACTATCTATTCCTTCAGCGACGGCCAGGATCAAACCAATTATGAAAATATTACCGCACAAGTGGTGCGCGGTAAAGTTATTTGGGAAGAAAACAACTGTATGGGCTGCCATACCATTCTTGGCGAAGGCGCTTATTATGCGCCAGAACTTACAAAGGTCATTGAGCGCCGTGGGGAAGGTTATGTAAAAGCGGTACTTATGACTCCCGTGCCCTGGGCGCCCAACGATCGCAAAATGGTTGCCTATGGTTTTTCCGAAGATGAAGCTATGGACGTTATCGCCTTTTTTAATTGGATAGGTGAAATAGACCTAAATGGCTTTGACCGTATTGTATCGCCATTGGCCAAAGACAAGCAACTCAATAACAACTAACCAACAACTATAATCATGAAATATAAATCTCAAAAAGTAGCATACTGGTTTTTTGCACTTTCAATGCTTTTACTGGTACTTCAAATAACCTATGGCTTTATTATGGGTTTTGCCCGTATCGGGATGGACGGTCTGCACGATTTTATTCCCTTCAATACTGCTCGTGCCGTTCATACTAATTTACTTGTAGTATGGTTGCTCTCTGGCTTTATGGGTGCTGCCTACTACATTATCCCGGAAGAAGCTCAGCGTGAACTCGTGAGCGTAAAACTGGCGTATGTTCAGCTTATTTCCCTCGCCGCCGTGGGCGTTGCCGCTATTGTTGGCTATCATTTTAATTGGTGGGAAGGACGTAAATTTTTGGAAATTCCACGCCAGCTCGATTATTTGGTGGTTTTAAACGTACTGCTATTTTTAGCACTCATTCTCTTAACGCTTTTTAAAGGAAAACGAAAAACCACAACAGCACTCGTACTTTCCATGGGGTTGCTGTTTGCCGCATTATTATATATTCCTGGCATGTTACCGTTTGATAGTCAGGTAACAGATAGTTTTTTCCGTTGGTGGGTTGTTCACCTTTGGGTTGAAGGCGTTTGGGAACTTATCATGGGCGGTATTCTTGCCTTCCTATTGATTAAACTTACAGGTGTTGATCGCGAGGTTATTGAAAAATGGCTCTATGTAATCGTTGGGCTCACCTTCCTTTCTGGGGTACTTGGCACCGGCCACCACTACTACTATATTGGTGTAAATAAAATATGGCTTATCGTAGGAGGAATCTTCTCAGCCTTGGAGCCTTTGGCATTCCTCGCAATGGCACTTTTTGCGGTAAATATGTACCGGAAAGGAGAGAAAAAGCATCCAAACAAAATAGCATTGTTTTGGACACTTGGTGCCGCAATTGTATCCTTCGTGGGTGCGGGACTGTTAGGATTTGCACATACACTTCCACAAACTAACCTCTATACTCACGGAACTCTTGTAACTGCAATGCACGGCCATTTGGCTTTTTGGGGTGCGTATGCGATGATTGTTTTGGCAATTATAAGCTACAGCCTTCCAAACATGACGGGGCGCAAATTCTATGACGGCATTCGCGGGCGTTTAGCTTTTTGGACTACAAATATTGGAATGATCGGGATGACGATGGCCTTTGGCGTCGCTGGAGTTGCGCAAGTTTATCTGGAACGCAAATTCGGAATGGAATTCATGGCGGTACAAGAGGAAATTAGCATCCACTTTGTAGTGTTGATTATCTGTGCCAGTCTTTTTTCTTTCGGTATCATAACTTATATCATCGATTTTGCCAAGCATGGCCGCCCCACCGATGAAGCATTGGAAACCTTAGAAAATAATTATCTCTAATAAAATAAAGGCCTGAAGCTGGTTACGCTCTTATACCTGAAAATCTGGGAATTTTTTATTTTAAGTCCGTTCCCAAAAAGAACTAAGCTTCGGGTCTTTAAAAAACTTTGACTGTCACATTTCAGCACAGTTGAAACGACAATAAAATTTATGATTATGCCAACTTCAGAAACAATCAGCATAAATGAAAACCCTAAAATTATTTCGGAACAGCCTTTTTATAAGCCTATGGCCCACGAAGTTGAAATTTTTCAACATGCCTTTAAGAATAAACTCCCCATATTGTTGAAAGGGCCAACGGGCACTGGAAAGACTCGTTTTGTTGATTTCATGGCGCATAAAATGGGGCAATCGCTCATAACGGTTTCCTGTCACGAGGAAACTTCTTCAACAGACCTTATCGGGCGCTATATAATCAAAGGTGCAGAAACCATTTGGGTAGACGGTCCTTTGACCAAAGCTGTAAAAGAAGGAGCAATTTTATATTTAGATGAAATTGCCGAAGCACGTCCCGATGTAGTTGTTGCAATACATTCACTCACAGACCACAGAAAGGAACTCTACATAGACAAACTCGGTATTACCATAAAAGCGCATCCTGATTTTATGCTTGTGGCCTCTTTTAACCCGGGTTACCAAAAAGGGTTTAAAGAATTGAAACCCTCCACTCGTCAACGTTTTGTAGCGATTTCGTTTCAATACCCAATTGTAAAGGACGAGACTGAAATAGTAGCTACTGAAACTGGCCTAGACAAAGACACCTCAAAAAAGTTGGTAAATATTGCCAACAAGATCCGCAATCTGACCGAATTGGGACTTACAGAAACAGTATCAACTCGTTTGTTGGTTGATGCCGCACTACTCATAAACAGCGGTCTTCCGAAGCGACTTTCTGTGAAAGTTGCAGTTGTGGAACCATTGACCGATGATCTTGAAATTACACAAGCACTAACAGATTTGTGCGATTTGATGATTTAAGCCAAAGCCATGTTTGAACCCGATGAGTTTATTTTCGCGAAAGTTGCAAAATTCCTCAAACACCGAAAAAAAAGTGCGAGGGAAGCAATTGCGCACACAGTAAAACTTAGCGAAATAAAGCCCAGACTCACTTTGGTAGCCCGTGCTGTAACCGGTCATCCCATCGAGATTTTTGAGGCAGAGCAGGAAGGGGGTTATAAAAACAACGCTTTCTTTTTTCCCGAGCGTTTTTCAGGCTTTGACACTTCGGAAAAAAACTTGGCTTTTTACATTTTCCGAGCGCTTTACCTTTCCATCCAAAAAAACTTTCATCTTAACTATGAATTGGGCGAGGAGCCCACTTTGGAAGAGGCGCGACATGTTTCCGAACAACATTCAGAAAAAGTATTGAAAGAACTTTTCAGCCAATTCCCGGGAACGGAAGCTATTTATTTCGAGCTGAAACTTCTTTTTGAAAAAAATACTTCGGAAAAAAAACCGCCCGACTATTCATTCATTTATGGGAAGTGGATGGAAAATTCCCCAGAAGCCCCGAAGAAAAAGGTACTTGAGAATATTTCGGAAAAAGTGAAAACAGCCATTGAGGAAGAAATAAACACCATTTTGAAGGCCAATGCGGTGGAGGAAATCAAATCTATTGAGGTTGACAAAAAAGCACAGGAGGATTATGTACTTACCCACAATTTTGAAAAGGCCGAAACCGCCGAGGAGTGGGAGGGTGGCTGGCGTGATTTTGATGGCGAAGACGAACTGGACGACCACGCCAATGCGCTGGAGGATTTAAATATGAAGCAAACCGTGAGGGTGGACGACCCCACACATTCCATTTATCAAGCTGAATTTATTGAGAATACCACAATTTCAGAAAGTGCCGAATTGGTAGCCACGGCTCATCACATTTTGTATGACGAATGGGACTATTCCAAACGCACTTACAAGCCGAATTTTTGCAAGGTTTATCCCCAAACCCAGATTGAAACAGATTTTGATTACTACAATGATACGCTTCGGGAACATGCCTCAACTTTGATGGGTTTGCGGAAAATGCTTGCTTCAGTAAACAATAAATTTCAACAACAGCGTAGGCAATTACAAGGCGAGGAGTTTGACTTGGACGCGCTCACCGATTTATATGTGGACGTCCACACTGGCCACACGCCTTCGGAAAATATCTATCTCTCAAAGCGCAAAAAGGAAAAAGACCTTTCCATTTTGATGCTTTTGGACAGCAGTCTTTCCAGCGATGGTTATGCCGCCGACAATAGAGTTATTGATGTGGAAAAACAGGTATCCATCATTTTTGGTGAAATTTTGGAAGAATTCAATGTAGATTTTTCAATCGCCGGTTTCTATTCCAAAACCCGAAACCACAGCACTTATTTAACCTTAAAGGATTTTGACGAACCATGGCAAAAGGCAAAAAACAAGGTTGGAGCACTGCAGCCCAGCGGTTATACACGAATTGGCACTGCGCTACGGCATTCGGGAGCTTTGCTTGATAAACGCGATACAAAAAACAAATGGGTCATCTTAATTTCTGACGGAAAACCCAACGATTATGATAAGTACGAGGGAAAATACGGTATCAACGATGTAAAGCAGGCGCTTCGGGAATTGAACCAACGGAACATAAATTCGTATGCGTTGGCGATTGAAGCGCAGGCAAAATATTATTTACCGCAGATGTTTGGGCAAAATCATTTCCAAATTTTGACCACACCTGTGGAATTGCTACAATCGCTTGTAAAACTGTATGACAAAATAAAGCATCAAAGCTGATATGGCCGATACTGCAAAAATTGATTACAAAAACATTTTTTACCCACCGGGCGGAATCCTGCTATGGATCATCATTTACTTGGAACTGCTAACCTTTGGAATTGCCTTGGTTTTTATGGCATTAAACGCAAGAACGGAACCCGAGGTCTTCCACGAATCGCGTATGTTGCTCAATACGGCGTATGGCGCTATCAACACGGTTTTCTTGCTCAGTAGTGGTTGGTGCATGGCACAGTCGGTACATTTTTTGAAAACTGAAAATTTTGGCAAAAGCAAATTATTTTTAAAGCTAACCTTGCTGGGCGGTATCCTTTTTTTGGCGCTGAAAAGCGTAGAGTATTACGATAAAGTGGAAGCTGGGCTTACCGTGGGCTACAATGTTTTTTTCGGGTATTATTGGACGCTCACGCTTTTCCACGTAATCCACGTAATTGTTGGAATTGTAATTTTATTGGTTTTGGGAAGAACTCTCAGCAAAAAACCCGAAACCTTAAAAGTGGAAGATTACGAATCGGGCGCTGCGTTTTGGCATATGTGCGATTTGATCTGGCTGCTGCTTTTCCCGATAATCTATTTACTTTTTTAAAAAATGGAACGCACTTTCAATGCCACTTGGCTCGTTTTAATAGTACTCACAATCATTTCCGCAGTTTTTGCGAACTTGGATTTTGCCTACGCAGCACTAATTATTTTGGGATTGTCCTTTCTGAAATTTATAGGCGTAGCGTTTTTCTTTATGGAACTGAAAAGGGCGAATGTGTTTTGGAGGGTGCTATTGGTGGCTTTTGTGGTGCTGTTGCTTACTGTGGTTTGGGCGGTTTAAAGTTTTTTCAATCGCACCCGTGCATCCACCGCAACAATATTTTTTTGCGTGCCAATCAACGGATTGATGTCCATCTCCGTGATTTCCGGGGCGGCCTCCACCAAAGCGGAAAGCCGTTGGATTATTTCAACAAACTGGTTTTCGTCAACGCCCTTTTGGCCCCGCGCACCCTGAATGAGTTTATACCCGCGAAGCGATTGGACCATTTGCTGGGCTTCGTTTTTTGAGATAGGACTTAAACCTGCCGAAACATCGTTTAGCACTTCGATAAAAATCCCGCCCAAACCGCACAGAATGGTATGGTTGAAACCGGGCTCCTTCATTACGCCCACAAACAGTTCCAGTCCTGCCAGTTGGGGCTGCACCATCACTGCTGTTGCGGAATCTATTTGCATTAGCCTATCAAAGGTTTCCGAAACTTCTTCCTTTGAAGTGATATTTAGCACCACGCCCTTTGCGTCGCTTTTGTGGAGTGGCCCCACGACCTTCATCACCACCGGAAATTTAAGAGAATCTATTGCTGTGAGCAGTTTTTCCTTTGAATTTTCCACCAGTTCCGTAACCCGCGGAATTCTCGCCGCATCCAACAGCTTCTCCGTTTGTTCTGCATCCAAATAACCCTCGGTGACCGTATCGATAACGCTTCGTATTTTTTTTACGTCAATTTTAGGAAGTGAAATTTCTTCTGAAATAGGCTCCGGGGTTTTAAAAACCTGCGAAAGTGCTTTTCCCAAAACCACTTCATCCGGGAAGTTGATATGGCCTTTCTTCAAAAATGATTGAATCTCACGTTGTGCGTTTACCACGGAAGGCAGCACAGGAAAAATGGGCTTGTTGCAGATTTCGAGTTTCACGCTCAAAACATTGTAGACATTTTCTACATCAAAAAGTCCAGGACTGCCGAAAACAACGGCCATTGCATCTATGTTGTCAAATTTGTGTTCGCAGTAATCGATGATGATGCCCAATTGTTCAGCAGTGCCAGTAGCCAAAAAATCGATGGGGTTGGCTACGGACGACCCGGGGTACAGGAATGTTTTCAATTTTTCGGCATCGAGCCCGGATATTTCGGGAACTTTTAGGCCGCCTTTTGAAAGCTCATCGGCCAGCATCACTGCCGAACCTCCGGCGTGCGTAATAATGGCAATATTCTTCCCTTCCAGTTTTCTGTAGTTAAAAATGGAGGCCACGCTCAGCAGTTCCTCGCGGCTGCTGCAATACACAATCCCCGCTTTGTTGAACAGTGCGCGCACCGTCATATCGCTACTAGCTATTGCACCCGTATGTGAAGTTGCGGCACGACTGCCTTCAGCGGTACTTCCAGCCTTGATGGCCGCTATTTTTGCGCCTTTTTTTATGAGTGAAGAAGCGTGCTTCAGCAATTTTTGCGGATTGGAAATGGTTTCGAGGTAAAGCAATTTTACCAACGGATCTTTTTCGGCGTTGAAGTTTTCGTCCATATATTCCAAAATATCCTCAACGCCTGTTTGGGCTGCGTTCCCCACGGAAAATACGTTTGCAAAGGAAACGCCCAAAGCCATACCAGCTTCCATAATAAAGACTGCCGTGGCACCCGAGCCCGAGATGAGGTCGCATCCCTTTGGGTTGAACTGCGGCACGGGCGCGGTAAAAACACCTTTGTAACTCTCCGTAATTGCGCCAATACAGTTTGGACCAATCAAGCAACCGTTCACTGAATTTATGCTGGTGATTATTTCCTGTTCCCATTGTTTTCCCTGTTCGCCAGCTTCGCCAAAACCTGCGGAAATTATTATAAAGGCTTTGGTGTTTTTTTCTTCGGCTAAAATTTTTATGGTTTCGGGACAATATTTTGCGGGAATGGCAATAATGGCAAGATCAGTTTGGGGTATATCCTTTACTTCAGCAAAGCTAGTTATGCCCTGCACTTTTTTTTCTTTCGGATTCACCGCGTAAATGATTCCTGAAAATCCTCCGGCAAGAATATTTTTCAGCATATTGCCACCGGGTTTCCCAGTGTCGTTGGAAGCCCCGATGATCGTAATAGTTTTGGGGTTGAGAAGTTCTTGGTTCACCATGGTTTGTTGCAATCGTATCCTATTGAAAGGAATAAAAATTTTATAAAAAATGCCTTGGCGAAATTAAAAGATGTTCATATCCTAAAAACTGACAATTGTCATATTTCGCACTGAAGTGAAAAGGTATTTTTATGGCCAATTAATTCAAACGGAAATGGTCGCCAATCCAAGGCCTTATATTTTTATTATGGTGATTTTGCTCGCCCTTTTCGGCTTTTACAATTATGTGATCTATAATACCGATGGCTATGTGGCCGTGGAAAAGTTATCCCCGGTGGCGGTAAATGGCCAGCAATTGTTTCAAAAGAACCGTTGCTGGTCCTGTCATCAATTATATGGTTTGGGCGGATATTTGGGACCGGATTTGACCAACGTATATTCTACCGAGGGCAAGGGTCCGAACTATATAAAAGCATTTTTGAACAGCGGGGTTAAGAGTATGCCGCAATTCCACTTTACAGAGGAAGAAAAGGATGCGCTCGTGGAATATTTGAAACAGGTGGATGAAACGGGCATTTACCCAAATTATGACGCTGAGATCGAGGCCACGGGCTGGGTAAAAATAAAGTATCGAAATGAAGAATAAAGTGCCGCTCTATTTCTTGTTGTTTGCGCTCATCGCCCTTTTTATGGGGATGTTTTTTGGGCTTGCCGCATCGTTTCAATACCTCTTGCCCGATTTTTTAAAGGAAGCGTTTCCCTTCTCCAAGCTGAGGCCCTTTCACGTTACCTCGGAAACCTCGTGGATCGTACTTGCAGCCACGGGGAGTATCTACTTTTTTGTAGCTTCGGTTGAGAAATTCGAGCTTTTTTCATCCAAAATGCAGTGGCTTCATTTCCTGCTTTTCCTGTTTACGGGCGTCGCTATTTATTTCTCTTTTGCTTTCGATTATACCGAAGGGCGGGAATATTTCGCCTTCAAACCCATTTTGATGATCCCGATTTTACTTGGCTGGGTACTTTTCGGCATTAATTATTTCAAGACGCTTTACACCAATATGAAGGGGTGGCCCGTCTATTTTTGGATGTGGGGCACAGGCATCGCCTTTATGTGCTACCATTTGATGGAGGCGCATTTTTGGCTGTTCGATTTTTTTCGATTGCATTTTATAAAGGATTTTGCCGTGCAATGGAAATCCACCGGCTCGTTCACGGGCTCGTGGAATATGCTGGTTTATGGAATTTCTATTTATCTGATGTCCAAAATTAAGAAGGATAGTAATGTGGCTACCAATAAAATGGCGTTTTTCTTCTATTTTTTGGGGCTTATAAATTTGATGTTTGGCTGGGCGCACCACACCTATTTACTGCCCACACAGCCGTGGATCCGGTATGTAGCCTATGGAATCAGTATGACCGAGTGGATTGTTTTGGCTTCCATTATTTACAACTGGAAACGCTCGGTTTTAAAAGTTGAAAAGGAAAACCACCCCATGGCCTATCGGTTTTTATTGGCAACTGATTTGTGGATTTTTCTGAATATAATTCTCGCGCTCCTTTTTTCAATTCCGGCCATCAATTTCTTTACGCATGGTACACATATTACTGTGGCGCATTCTATGGGAACCACTATTGGAATTAACACAACAATACTTTTTTCGGCTCTGTTTTTTATTGCCCACCGGCTGCAGCCCAGACGCCAGATGGATACTCCTTGGGTGATGCGCGGCTTTATGGTATTCAATATTTCGTTGTTTATCTTTTTCGTTTCGTTGATAATTGCAGGAGCTAAGCGCAGCTACTGGATGTACGTTTCAAAAGAAGGATCGTTTGCTGAAATGCAGGATTCGATCGTGCCGTATTACATTTCGTTCTTCATCTTTGGAATAGGGATTTTTGTTTCGCTGTTGATTGTTGCAAATCCTATTTTCAAAGTATTTCTTCAAAAAATTAAAACTTGATTCCCGATGGGTTTACATCAAAAAATAACCGAGCTAAAAAAGCAAAAAAATGCCGTAATCCTTGCGCACTACTACCAAGTGCCCGAAATTCAGGAAGTGGCCGATTATGTGGGCGATAGTTTGGGCCTTTCGCAAAAAGCTGCGGAAACAGATGCCGAAATGATCGTTTTTGCGGGTGTGCATTTTATGGCCGAGACCGCAAAAATATTGAACCCCGATAAAAAAGTTTTGTTGCCCGATTTGATGGCCGGCTGTTCACTGGCAGATTCGTGTCCGCCGGATGCTTTCAGGAAATTGGTTGAAGCCCATCCGAAGCACGTTGTGATAACGTATGTGAATTGTTCTGCGGAAGTGAAAGCCTTGAGCGATATTATTTGTACTTCTTCCAATGCCGAAAAAATAGTGAATTCCGTGCCGAAGAATGTTCCCATTATTTTTGCACCCGATAAAAATCTGGGGAAATATATTCTGAAAAAGACCGGAAGGGAAATGCTACTTTGGGATGGTGCCTGCATCGTGCACGAGGCTTTTTCAATGGATAAATTGTTAAAACTCTACAAGGAACATCCCGGTTCAAAAATAATTGCACATCCTGAAAGTGAAGGCCATATTTTGGAAACCGCAAACTATATCGGTTCTACGGCGGGAATGATTGATTATGTGAAAAAACATCCTTCTGAAAAATTTATTGTTGCAACGGAAGCTGGAATTCTCCATAAAATGCAGCAGGAAGTGCCGCAAGCTGTATTGATTCCAGCGCCAGCGGAAGAGGACAATACCTGTGCCTGCAGTGAATGTGCGTTTATGAAAATGAACACTTTGCAAAAGCTGTACGACTGTCTGCTGAACGAAACACCGCAAATAGAGGTTTCCGAAGAAATACGGAAAAAAGCCATTCTGCCCATTGAGCGAATGCTGGAATTATCAAAGTAATGATAGAAACCAATTATTTGATTATCGGTTCGGGCGCTGCGGGCTTGACACTTGCGGTGAAACTTGCTGCGGAATTTCCGAAGAGAAAAATAACGGTTGTAACCAAAGCCAACGAATCTGAATCGAACACAAAATATGCGCAGGGAGGAGTGGCGGCGGTTTTTGATCTAAAAGAAGATTCCTTCCAAAAACACATTGAGGATACTTTGATTGCTGGGGACGGACTTTGTAACAGAACCGTGGTGGAAATGGTCATAAAAGAAGGTCCCAAAAGATTACGCGAATTAATGACGTGGGGCGCCAATTTTGATACTGATTCCGATGGCGAACTTACTTTGGGCAGGGAAGGAGGCCACTCCCAGTTTAGGGTAATCCACCATAAGGACACCACAGGCAACGAAATAGAACGCGCACTTTTAGCGCGCACCAATCAACTTGCAAATATTACATTGCTTCCGCATCATTTTGCGATAGATTTGATAACGGAACATCATTTTTCAGAAGACAAAACTGAAAACCTTTCGTGTTATGGTGCCTATGTTTTGGATCAGATTTCGGGGAATATTTTTACCATAAAAGCAGACTGCACTACGTTGGCTTCGGGAGGAATGGGGCAAGTTTACGGGCACACCACCAATCCCGTCGTTGCAACAGGCGATGGTATTGCGATGGCATATCGTGCAAAGGTGCAAATCCAAAATATGGAGTTCATCCAGTTTCATCCCACTGCACTTTACGATGGAAACAACGGCGCTTCCTTTTTGATTTCGGAGGCGGTGCGTGGTTTTGGAGCATTTCTTCGGAACAAAAATGGTGAGCGGTTTATGTTGAAATATGACGAACGTGGCGAATTGGCTTCCCGCGATATTGTTTCGCGCGCCATTGATTCCGAGATTAAAATGTCTGGCGCAGATTGTGTTTATTTGGATTGTACACATTTGGATATCGAAGATTTTAAACAGGACTTCCCGAATATTTATGAAACCTGTTTGCAGCAAAGCATCAACGTTGCGAAGGATTGGATTCCAGTGGTTCCCGCAGCGCATTATCTCTGCGGTGGCGTTGTTGTGGATTTGGACGGAAAAACTTCACTGAAAAATCTTTTTGCCTGTGGTGAATGTTCTTGTACTGGCTTGCACGGCGCCAACCGGTTGGCATCCAATTCGTTGCTGGAAGCGTTGGTATATGCGGACCGTATTTTTCAGTATCTCCGTAAACATAAGCCTTCCCGCACGACCAAAGCCATTCCTGAATGGAATGACGAAGGCACGGTTTTATTGATAGGTTCTGAAATTCTTCCGCAAAAAACGGGGCAACTTCAGTGGTTGATGCGAAGATATGCTGGCGTGGTTCGAAACAACAGCGATTTAAAAGAAGCATCCCTTCAACTTGAAAAATTGTATTTTCAAATGGAGGCGCTGTATCAAAAACACAAGCTCAATACAGCACTCTCAGAACTTCGGAATATGGTAAATGTAGCGCATTTGATTATTCAGCAATCCTTAAACCGAACAGAAAATCGCGGTGGATTTTTTAATGAAGATTATAAAAAATAAAAGAAACAATATGAAAACCTTATTAGAAAACTCGGTGAAAAAAGCCATGGATTATTCCGAATACAACTTGCTTTTCAAACAATTATTAGAAGTGGGCAGGACCACTGGCGAACAAACCCAGGAGAAGATTGATTATACCAAGCTAAACTTCAGCCGTACTAAGCGATTGGACAAAACCGCTAATATTTCTGAAGAGAGTATTGAAGTTTTCAAGAACATTTCTGAAAAACAAACTTGGCTTGTAATCAGCGAACCTTGGTGTGGCGATGCTGCACAAACGCTTCCATTCCTAAACAAGATTGCGCAGCTTTCGGAAAATATCGATTTGAAGATTGTGCTTCGCGATGAAACCCCGGAATTAATGGATCGATTTTTGACAAAAGGTTCGCGCTCCATTCCTTTGGTTGTTATACTTGATGCTTCATTCAAGGTTATTAATACTTTTGGTCCCCGCTCCAAAGCTGCCACGAAATTGGTGAGTGATTACAAAGCCCATCACGGAAAAATTGATGAAGCTTTTAGGGAAATGCTGCAAGTATGGTATAATAATGACAAGGGGGTTTCAATTGTCAATGATATTTCTACTTTGGTTGTCCCTTTTAAGGAAGCTTTGTGACAATTATCATTTACGGTAAAGTATATTTTTTACAACTTTGCACAAAAATAAAATTATGCAAATCGTATCAGCCCAAGAGGCCGTATCCATAGTAAAATCCAATAATCGCATATTTTTTCAGGGCGCCGCAATGACGCCCAATTTATTGATAGACACTTTGTGTGAACGCTATCGCGAACTGAAGAATGTTGAAATTATCCAAATCCACACCCATGGTGAGGCCAAATACACCCAAGCGCCATACACAGAAGCATTTAAACTTTCAAGTTGTTTTGTAGGCGATAATGTTAGGAAAGGCGTAAATACGATTCACGGGGATTATATTCCGGTTTTTTTAAGTGAAATCCATTGGCTTTTCAGAAGAAATATTCTGCCTTTGGATGTGGCTTTCATTCAAGTTTCGCCTCCTGATAAGCATGGTTATTGCTCGCTGGGTGTTTCTGTTGATGTTACCTTGCCCGCAATTCAAACAGCCAAAAAAGTTGTCGCTCAAATAAACCCCCAGGTTCCCAGAACGCACGGCGATGGAATTATTCACATAAAAAATATAGATTTTGCAGTTGAAATAGAAGAACCTATCCATGCTTCTAAATTAGGAACGCCAACTGAAGTTGAAGCTACCATTGGCAAGCACGTTGCTGGTTTGGTTGAGGATGGTGCTACGTTGCAAATGGGCATCGGCAATATTCCAAATGCCGTGCTTCATAATTTGGGCAACCATAAACGATTGGGAATACACACAGAAATGTTCAGTGATGGAATACTTCCTTTGGTAGAAAAGGGAATTATAACAGGCGAAGACAAAGAAATTAAAACAGGAAAAATAGTTACCTGTTTCGCGATGGGCACTAAGAAATTATACGATTTTATTGATGATAACCCAACTGTGCATTTTAAAGAAGCCGGTTATACAAATGACACAGCCATCATTAGAAAAAACCCCAGGGTTACCGCAATTAACAGCGCGATTGAGATTGATTTAACAGGACAGGTTTGTGCGGACAGTATTGGGATGTACCAATATTCCGGAGTGGGCGGGCAGATGGATTTTATCCGTGGCGCTTCACTTTCAGAAGGAGGGAAGCCCATTATTGCGCTGCCTTCGGTAACCAATAAAGGTGTTTCCAAAATCACACCGTTTTTGAAAGAAGGGGCCAGTGTTACCACAACCAGGGCGCACGTTCATTATGTGGTTACGGAATATGGCGTGGTGAATCTCTTTGGAAAAGGATTGGAGCAACGTGCCAAAGCGCTAATATCCATTGCGCATCCCGATCATCGGGAGGCATTGGAGAAGGCAGCAAAAAAACGGTTTCACTAAATTTTTAAATATTCTTTTGGTTTTAAAAGCCTAAGGTTCTCCATACATGGACTTTAAGGTGTTTTTATACTTTTTAATTGTTGGAATTTTTTAAATTTGGGAAAAACAAACATTATGTTCTCAAAAGCTTGTGAATACGGAATAAGATCGGTCCTCTTTATTGCGGAACAATCTCAACTGGATAAGCGCCCCAATATTGTCGAAATTGCCAAAGCTGTTGATTCTCCAGAACCATTTACTGCGAAAATCTGTCAACAACTTGCACGAGCAGGAATAATCCTTTCAAAAAAAGGGCCTAATGGCGGTTTTTATTTAGAAAAAAAATCTAAACTCACGCTCGCAGAAATAGTTGCTTGTATTGATGGAGACTCTATTTTTAATGGCTGTAGTCTAGGATTACCTGAATGTTCTGCTGAGCATCCTTGTCCAGTTCACGATCAGTTTAATGAAGTTAGGAAGGGATTGAAAAAGATGTGTGAAAATACTACCGTAATGCAACTTTCTGAAAAACTTCGGAATGGAGAGACATTTTTGAAACTATAACATTAATAAAACCAAT